>Ga0302319_10023448_pt1 | contig 11024 bp, 11 predicted proteins | sample Bog_T0_2_FD_203319 | JGI IMG/M metagenome (GOLD analysis project Ga0302319, IMG submission 203319) | Peat permafrost microbial communities from Stordalen Mire near Abisko, Sweden - Bog_T0_2 | ecosystem: Environmental > Terrestrial > Soil > Wetlands > Peat | place: Sweden: Abisko, Stordalen Mire...
ACAAATCGATGGCGTGGTCACCAGCTCGTCGTATAATAATCTCAACCAACTCACCGGCCAGAGTCCCGGTGGCGCTATGATCTTCTCCGGCACCGTCAGCAAATATTCCACCGTCACCGTTGGCGGTAATCCGGCCTCGCTCGATGCCAGCAACAACTTCCGTGGCACGGCCAGTGTGAGCAGCGGCACGAATAACGTCCCAGTTATCGCACAAGACGTGGACGGAAATGTCTCGACGAATACTTACCAGGTGGTGGTGCCTCCTGGCAGCGGTTCGAGTTACACGTATGACCTCAACGGAAATCTGATCGGTGATGGCACCAACACCTACTCGTGGGACGCCAAGAATGAATTAGTCAAGATTACCTATCCGAGTGGGGCCACCAGTAATTTCGTTTATAATGGTGCAGGAGCGCGGGTCGAGATTATCGAGAAAAACTCCTCGGGCACCGTCACCAGCACCAAGCAATACGTCGCCGGGGAGGAACGCGATGGCAGCAACCTGATTACCAAGCGCTACTTCGCCCAGGGCGAGCAACGCATCAGCGGTTCCACCGCCACGAACTACTTCTACACCTTCGACCACCTCGGCTCCGTGCGCGAAATGATCGCCAGCGACGGCACCACCATCGCCGCCCGTTACTCGTATGATCCCTATGGGCGCGCCACCCAAGTCAGCGGTTCCATCAGTTGCGACTTCCAATACGCCGGGATGTATGAGCATGCCACCAGCGGCCTAAATCTGACCATGTTCCGGGCTTATAATCCAAACACCGGTACTTGGATCAGCCGCGATCCATTAGGCGAAGCTGCCGGACTGAACATTTATGCCTATTGCGCCAATAGTCCAATTAACTACACTGATCCCTCTGGACTCATCAGCGGAGCCCACATCGACGACGATCCTCAGAGCATCTTTAACAATCTGATAAACCAAAACCCCGATCAGCCGTCTTCGAGTAGCTCTTGCGTAGACTCTCCTCCGACGAGTCCCTACCCAGAACCAGATGACGATGAAGGGTTACAAGATGCGCCCTGGGCACTAGTGCCTTTGACTTTGGCGGCTATGGCAGGAGCAGCAGCCTTAACTGAACTTGCAGATGCACTAGGGTTAGGAGGTACTACCTCAGCCACAGGAACAGGCGCAAGCACTGTAACGGCAGGTGATGCTATTCCGGCAGCTGTAAGAAATGCCATGTACAACGGTGGCATTGAAAACGTTCCAATGGCGGAAAGAGAAGCAGCTGCTGAATATTATGAACAGGTAGCGCAAACAGCTAAGACCCCGGCAATCAGAGCATTCAATCTGGCGCGTGCGAACTACGCTCGAAATGGGGGAACTCCTCCGGGTGGAATCACAAATTTTAAGCCATGAGTATCCACTTTGCTAATCGAGTTAACGACGAGCAGATCAACTCTGAGAAAAAGCCAACCCGCGAGGAAGCCTTGGATTTTCTTCAGCGTTTAACCGCGCCGAATGGCACTCTTGTCATGCAACTGCCTTCTGGGATAGGTCTCGATTTTGCGATGTTAGCAGACGGCCTTTTCGAGGTGGAATTTTACACAGGCAATCCGGCTGACGCGTCTAATGCATCGGTCACAAGGGAAACAGCCGAACGGATCATCAAGCGAGCCTACGAGGAAAGATCGGGTAACCCCAAAGACATTTACGCTGATCTGATTTCGGAATGGAATTTTTGAGGCCCGTAAGCCAGCGGTGCCAATAGCCAACTGGTAGAACTCCGGTCAGCAGTAACGGCGGAGCACTGGAATTTGGCTCAGGACATCGGTCTGGATAGAGCACCGGCCCTTCATCTCATACGGGCTTCGCCTTCCGCATGGGGTTGCTCGGGCGGGCAGCGCCGGGCGCTTTAGGCGCCGCGGCAGCGGCGCGTTACGGCGAGGTGCGGATGGTCAGGGAATAAGGCCCGAGATCGTTTTTCAAATCAGTCGGCAGGTAGTGGTAGCCGAGGGCGAAGAAATAGAAATCGTTCCAGCCGCTGCTGGGGTCGGCGGCGGCGGGAGTGAACCAGAACACGCGCCGTTCGAGGAAAAGGAACTCGGCTTCGAGATCGAGCTTGCGCTTGACCAACTGGTGGTCGGACAGCTTCTTGATGCGTCCTGCCGTCCAATGGCCACCAACCAGGGCGGCGTTGAAGAGGTCGGGCCAGGTGCGCACCCAGGACCACAATGCATCGGCGTTGTCGTCGGTGGGGACGGCGATGTAAGCGGCGGCCAGGGTGGAGGCGCGACCGTAGACGCCGTAGAATCCGAGCAGGTCTAGAAGCTTGAGGGTCGGAGCCATCGGCGGGCCGGAAAGGTCTTTGGCCGTGGCGCACCAGCCGCTCAGGGCGATGGCGAAGGGGGACTCTTCGAGAAAGAGCAGGTACAACCCTTCGACCAGTGACCACACCTCGTCCCAGGAACCGACATGGGTCTTGTCGAGGACGCGGGGCAGCACGGGCATGATGAGGTCATAGGAGGCCTGGAGCTTGCGCTTATACTCCAGCTTCAGCTTGTGATCGGCACCGGCGAGGTCGCGCAGTTCGCGGCGCTGATCGGCGAGAAACTTTTGCGCGCGCGGGGCAAGCTTGGTGCGCCGGGTGGTGTCATCGTCGTCGTCGTGGCCGTGGCTGGAGGGGATCGGGCCGATGGCCGCTGCGGGTGCAGGAGTTGGAGTGGGATCGGGACCGTCGTCGAAGAGATCGTGGTTCATGATAGGGATGGAGTGTTGGGGTTGATGGTGGGAGTTTTTTCCTTTTCGATTTGTTCGAGTTGCTGGTGAGCGACGCGAACATCCTTGAGGAAATCGTCGATGGCTTCGTCGGTGAAACCGGCGGCGCTGAGGTTCTTTTTGACATCGGGAGGCAGCGGGCCTTCCGGTTTGGCGGTGTGCATGGGCATGGTGTTGTCTTTCTTTTTTGGGGTTAAGATGGAGGTGAAGCGGGCGAGACCTCGAATTGGAGCGGGAGCCAATCGACCAGCCCCAGGAACAGGGCCAGGACGAGCCGCCGCTGCCAACTTGGAACCGGGCAGTTGATCGCGGAACAATCGAGGGTGATGAGGCCGTCGCTGCGGGACGAGAGATGAATCTTGTTGGTGGCGGCGATCCACACCGCCGATGAAATGTCTTTGGCTTCGAGGACGAGCAGATCGTCGTTCGGCTTGAGGCCGCCGACGGCGAGGCAGCCCGGCAGGTTGCCCTGGTCCACCTTCAACAGCGGCAGAATCTCCTCCAGCCGTAGCTGCTTCACGAAGGGTGAGTTTTTGGAGGAGGGAGAGGCGGATGCGCTGGGGCTTTTTTCCGTTTTGGCGATCCCAGGCGACGGAAGTGATGACGCCGTCTTGATCGACTCGACCAACTCCGAGGCGCTTTTCGTCGATCCACTCATACAGTTGTTCTCGTGTTGCCGCGCGAATTAAATCCGCATCGAGCGGCTTGCGCGGTTTGGAATACAAACCCAGCCCCGGAGCGCTGCCCGCGCCGGTGGCGTCCCTGGCATGGGCGGTGAAGGCCATTTTTGACATGGCGATGACCATGTGCGGCAGGAGGCGTAACGCCTTGCCGTCCTTGACCCCTTGCACGGCCAGATGACAATGAAGTTGCCCGGTGTTTTTGTGGAACGCGGCGACCCAATCGTGCCCCGGAGCATAGGCGGCGATCCAGTCCGGGATGATCTTTTTGTAAAGCGCAATGGCTTCCTCCTCCGGCACTTTGGGATCGATCCCGAAGACCAGGTGCCGCATCTGCGAAGCCTTGCTGCTGGCCGGGTACGCGGCGGTGATGGCCTTCGCATCGAGCCGGGCGTCTCCCGTGGGAGCGCCCAGGGCAAGCACTCCAAACGTCTCGGTTGCGTTGCGGTACAAATAAGCCAATAGGCGCGAGGCTCTGTGCCCCGCGTCCATCAGCTTCGTGATGCAGGTCGGAACCGGTGGCGGGGATGGTGGGCGCGGCATACATTTTAGGGTTGCTCCTTGAGGTAGACACGGAGATGCAACCGGCCCGCGTCGTCGCGCTCTTCAATGATGACCCAGGGGCGATTGGCCGCGTAAGCGGCGATCCAGTCGGAAACGATGGCCTTGAACTTGGTACCGGCCTCCTCCTTCGACAGCGGCGAATCATCGAAGGAAAATCTCACATGCTTGATCTCGCAAGCGCGGGGCGGAGCCTTAGCGTCTAAATACTTCAGCAGTCGGCTGGCCTGACGGCCCGCTGGCATCACCTTGCAAATGCAGGGCGGAGGAACGTGGCGGGCGCTCATGATGTCAGGCCCTCCGCCGTTAGGACTGCGGCCAGAACGCGGTCGGGATGATCGAGCGGAACGCGGTCTTGGTCCGACAGCTTCAAGACCTGCCTGAGCAAGACACCAACGCGGCGCAGTTCCAGCTTGGTATCGAGAAAGTGCTGGGGATCGATGCCCGCCTCGGCGATCCACATCGCCAGGGCCAGGGCCTCTGAGCGCTTCGGGTAAGATGGCGCGTTCCACGGTTTTGCCAGTCGGTTGCCGAGCAATGTCAGCCCCTCGACCGCTTGGACTGCGGCCAGAACGCAGTCGGAATAATCGAGCGGAGGACTGTCTTGGTGCGCCAGCTTGAGGGCGGGGTTGAGCATGATACCGGCGCGGCGCAGTTCCGGCTGGGCATCGAGAAAGTGCTGGGGATCGATGCCCGCCTCGGCTATCTTCTTCGCGGTGACCAGAGCCTCCGAGCGCCGGGAATAGACCATCTTCTTCCACGGTTTTGCCAGCTTCCACTTCATCCGTTCCCGGCGTCCGCAGAGATGAAGCTGGAACGAGCGGTTGTCGTCCGGGCCGGTTTGCTCATGCGACTGGCAAAATTGCGTCCCACACTCACCCTCTGGCGAGGGTGAGGTGGACGCTTTTTGGTCAGGGGCTAAAGCCCCCGACACCCCTGTCGGCCCCACGTTGTGGTGGCCGATCAAAGCGCGGCTCCGGTGGAGGTTGCGCTGGTGGTCGCCGCTGCTTTGAGGGCCTGCGTGGTCAGATCACCGACATACTCGGCGGTGATCTTTTCGTTGATGAGGTCGGTGCAGGCCTTCAACAGATTGGCATTGATGGCGCTGCGGACGACGGGTGCCGTTTTGACGGCCCCGATTGCTTCGAGCCGTGCGGTGATGACGGAATCGAGGTTGACTTTTTGGAGAGGAATCATAGAAAGACTGTAGCACATCACCAGCACTGGTGAAAGTAAAAACAACTAGTTATGACACTAACAATGAATAAAAAAGCAAAAAACGCCCCCAAACCGCTCAAGAATACTAGGAATCCTAAGGTTCCCAAGAAGTCCCCCTGGCTCGCCAAGGCCCAGGTCAGCTTCCGATCATCGGACGAATTTGCCGCGCTGCTCCGGGACACTGCCGTGCGACTCGACCTTCCCGAGGCCGACGTGCTGAGGCTGGGGTTGTTCCGCATCCAGCGCCATCTCGACCGGCTGCTGGAAAAACCCACCAGCTTCGATTTGGAGTTGATGCACCGGGCGGTGCCGGAGGCCGCGAAATTCCGGTTGTTATTAGAGCGGCGGTCGCCGGAAGATACGGCGCACGGCCTCGACCTGATTAAAATTTTGCGCGACTTCCACGCCATCAACCGGCTGGAAGATGATGAGTTGCGGGTTAAAGCCCTCGACTCCCTGGAGCAGAAACTTCACGGCCTCTTCGACCGGGTGCGCAAACAAATCGCATTGAACCGGAAAGAAAAAAAAGAAGCCCCACTCTCCACCGAATTAGATTTAATTTAGGTTTAAACCCCTGCCTGCGGGCGTGCTGGCTGCTGTCAGCACCACCGCGACGGCCCCCGTTGTGGCATCGAGCGGCCGGGCCACTCCATGCCGGCAAGTCCTCACGCCGGCACTGCGCAGGCACGTCGGGCCGGGGCGTCACGTCGGTTCCTTCCGTGGTTCGTTCGGCTGGCGTGGCACCCGGGCCTGCGGCCTCGACCACGTCCGCGCCTCACGTAACCTCATGTCAGTCACCGCGAGTCATGCCCCCGGCAGTCGTGTCCGGCTTGGCCGTCATGGGTCTTGCTTCGACCGAGAACAGAATGCGGCAGACCATCGACGCCCCTGGGATTTATGGGGGGCGTCTCCGGCCCTGCCGGTGATGATGGAGGAGGTAAGGTGGTGGTGGGGTGAGGTATTATTTAACGACACCCCGCCTTACCCAAGGCCCGTTAAAACAGGCAGGGTGAACGGCTGGAAAATTAAGCGCGGCTCTTGAAAATACCTTCCAACATGTCCTCGACCATTTTTTGCTTTGGGCGTGACAGCTTGGAAAGCCGGTTGGTCAACTGCTGAAGGCGTGACGGCGGGCCGGGCTTCTCGCCTTTGATCTTGCCGTTGGTTTGGGCAGTGGTCTGGCCCATCAAGGCCTCGATGGAAATGCCGAGAGACTTGGCCAAGGAGGGCAGTAACGAAACCGGGACGCGGCGGCGGCCAGTCTCGTAAGAGGCAATGACATACTGCTTGAGCTTGAGCATGTCAGCCAGTTCCACCTGGGTCATGTTCCGCTCTTTACGGCTTTGAGCAATACGTTCGCCGATCTGTCGAAAAAAGGGAGCATCGCCGGTCTTCATGTCTGGAAGGAAGTAGAGTTGTTGATGGCTCATAGTATAAACCCGGTCGATGGTTAGGTTGTCGTTTTGGCTTTGACAGTATGTCAATATGACATAATCTGCGAGCAGAATTATTTTTAGTAAAACCGGCTTGACGCTTCCCCATGAACCCCGACTTCGACGCCATCAAAGCCAGCACCGACATCGTGCGGGTGATCGAAAATTACGGCGTAATGCTCAAAGCCCAGGGCAAAGACTTCCTCGGGTTGTGCCCGTTCCACGCCGACCACCGCCCGAGCATGAGAGTGACGCCGGGCAAGGGCCTGTTCCGTTGCATGTCGTGCGGGGCCAGCGGCAACGTCCTCCAGTTCGTCGCTAAAAAGGAAAACCTCACCATCAAAGAAGCGGCGCTCAAACTCGCGGGCAGCATCCCCGGCGTGCAGCGCGGGACCGCGTTACCCGCGCCACCATCAGCACCGCCGCGCCCGGCCAATGCCGCCGAATTACTCCAGCGGGTCAGCGCGTTCTACGCCCGCACGTTGACCAAAGACCGGGCCGGGCTGGAGTATTTGAAAAGCCGCCGCCTCGATGATCCGGCGATGCTGGAAGCGTTCGGAGTCGGTTATTGCAACGGCACCATGCGCCGGGCGTTGCCCAAAGATGGCGAAGTGATCGAGCAGTTAAAGGCACTCGGCATCCTCAATGAAAAAGGCAACGAGTGCTTTTACGGCCGCGTCACCGTGCCGATCCATGATGCGGCCGGAAACGTCGTCGGTCTTTACGGGCGCAGGTTGACCGACGACCAACCCCGGCACCTTTACCTGCGCGGAGAAAGTCGCGGTGTCTGCAACGGCGTCACGGCAAAAACCACTCAATCGCTGATCGTGACCGAGGCCATTTTCGACGCGATGAGTTTATGGGCGGCGGGCTTCCACAACGTCATCCCGATGGGTGGCAAGGACGGATGGACCGCAGATCATGACCAGCTTATCCACGACAACGGCGTCACGGAAATCATCCTCGCCCTGGACAATGACGAGCCGAGCCGGAAAGCGGCGGCGGTGCTGGAAACCAAACTCGCGGGCCAGGTCAAAAGCATCCACCGCGTCGAGTGGCCCGAGGGCGTGAAGGATGCGAATGCGTTCTTCCTGTCGCGGCGGGCCGATGACTTCCGCGCACTTTTACCCCAGCCGTCGCAACCCACGACCGAGAAAACGGCGGGAGAAGAAAAGATCACGCTCACGCCGGAAGGCTTCGCGGTTGCGATTGACGGGCGGCATTACGACCTGTGCGCGATGGAAAAACCATCCATGGGCCGAATGAAAGCCACCGTCAAAGCCCTGAGTGACGAGCCGGGCCGGTTCCACATCGATACGGTGGACTTCTATTTATCGCGCTCACGCAAGGGCTTCGTCGCGGAGGCGGCGCGGTTGTTCCGTGAGATGCCGGAAACCATCGAGGCCGATGTCAACCGGATCATCCTCGCGGTGGAAAAATACCTCGCTCAAAAACTGGAAGGCGCTTCCGCCGCGATCATCACCGTCCCGGATGCCGACCGGCTGGAAGCAATGAGAATGGGGCGCAGCGCCGGGCTGGTGGACGAGTTGCAACGGGACTTGGCCCGGCTCGGCCTCATCGGTGAAGAACCCAACCGGCTCCTGCTTTACCTCGGGATGACCAGTCGAAAAATGGACGACCCGCTTGCGGTGCAAATCCTCTCTTCCAGTGGCGCGGGCAAATCGCATTTACAGGATGCCGTGCTGTCGCTCTGCCCGGAGGAAGACTTGATTAAGTTGACCTCTTTGACGGGCCAGGCGCTTTTTTATAAAGGCGAAGAATCGCTCAAACACAAGTGCCTCGCCATCGCGGAAGTGGCGGGGGCCGAAGGCGCACGCTATGCGTTGCGCAACCTGATCTCGGAAAAGAAACTCACCATCGAATCGACGGTGAAGAACGCGCTCACCGGGCGACTGGAAACGCAGATCAACACCGTGTACGGCCCGACCGCCGTTTTTGAAACCACGACCAACCCCGACACCGACCCGGAAACCAAGTCGCGTTACGTGCTCCTGTCCGTCGATGAATCGCCGGACCAGACCAAGGCCATCCTCGATGCCCAGCGTCACAGCCACACGCTGGAGGGCCGCAAGCGGGGCAAGGCCCGCGAGAAGATCACGGCCAAGCACCATGCGTTGCAACGACTGCTGGAGCCGGTGGCGGTGGTCAATCCGTTCGAGCCTCTGCTGACCTACGGAGAAGACCGGCTCGCGGCAGGTCGATTGACCTTCCGGCGCGATCATCCCAAATACCTGAACCTGATTTTGGCGGTGACGTTCCTGCACCAGATGCAGCGGCCCCGCAAACATGACGACGAGTTAGGCGACTACATCGAGGTCACGCTTGATGACATCGCCATCGCCAATGACCTTGCGCACCGGTTGTTCGGCCAGAGCCTTGATGACCTCTCCATCCCCAGCCGTGAAGCCCTCGAACGGATCACCGGCCACGTCGAGCGCCGGGCGCGGGAACTGAAAACGACCGAGGACAAAGTCGAGTTCAGCCGCCGTGAGCTGCGGGAAACTTTTGGCTGGAGCGACACGCGCTTGCGCGTGTACCTGCGCGAACTGGTGGCCATGGAATACCTTGCGCCGCTGAGTGGGCGCAATGGCTTGCGTTACTGTTACCGGCTGATCGACGGCGGCTCGCCGGGCGAGCGCCATGTTCCCGGCCTCAAGGATGTTGAAACCCTCCGGCGCGAAGCCAACCTCGCCGGTCTGGTGGCCCACCCCGCCGCTGGAAACGGCCACCCTGCCGCCACCCCGCCGCACAGCAACGGCGAGGTGAAAAAGCCTTACGATCAGAGGCGAAACGGGCATCGGTCGATCCACCCCGCCGCCCAGGACAAAAAACTAGTGATGGTGCGCGTATGAAATTTACCGATACGTTGGAAGCCCTCCGCACGGAGTTCCTTGAATCCCTGCGGGTGCGCGGGCAATCGCCCGCCACCCTCCAATCGCGATCCGAATCGCTCTCGACGTTCTTCTTGTGGTTGACCAGGGAAGGCATCGAGGACGTGCGCGAGGTGACCCGCGAACACATCCGCGCCTACCAGCTTAGCCTGGTCAACCGCCCGCCCGGATCGACCCTGACCACCTATACCGTGCACGTCAAACTCAGTGGACTACGCCGGTTCTTCGAGCATCTCGAAACCACCGATGCCGTGTTGTTCAATCCGTGCGTCGGCATCGTCCTGCCGAAGTTGGAGGACCGGTTGCCCAGCGGCGTGCTGAGCCAGGCCGAGGCCCGACGTGTGCTCGACGCGCCCGACACGCAAACGAAGAAGGGCATCCGCGACAAAGCTTTGTTGGAGTTGTTTTACTCGACCGGCATCCGGGGCGAGGAAATGGCCGCGCTGACCGTGCATGATGTCGATTGCAAAAATGGGTTCGTCCGGGTGACCAAAGGCAAGTTCGCCAAAGACCGCGTGGTGCCGATGGGACAAAAAGCGGCGGACTACGTCGCCGAATACCTGCGGAAAGTGCGGCTGCCCTGGAGCCAGCACCAGAAAGACGAGCGGGCGTTGTGGTTGTGCTCGATCTGGCCGCACGGCCCGATGAAGAAGCAGGCCATCGCCGTGCAGGTGCGTGATTACAAAAAACTCGCGGGCGTGAACCGCCCAGGGCGGACGCATCTTTGGCGGCACAGTTGCGCCACGCATTTAGTCCAGGGCGGGGCGAACCTCGCCTATGTGCAACGGTTGCTTGGCCACCGCTCACTCGAAACCACTGCGATCTACACCCGCGTCAGTGCGGCAGAAGTGGCCGCCACTGTCCGGCGCAAACATCCACGAGCGAAGGCCAGGGCATGAGCAATGACATGCTCATGGAGCGTTACCGCTCTCACTTGGAGTTGAAAAATTACTCGGCGCTCACCATCCGGGGCCAGGGCGCGGCGTTGAAACTCCTCCTGCGGTTCCTTGAGGAAACCCACCAGCCCGACCTTGCCGCCGTGACCACGGCCACCCTGCACGACTTCCAGCGTTGGCACTTTTACCAGCCGACCCTACGCGGCGCGGTGCGCAGCATCGCGTACCAGAACCGGGTGTTGTCCGCCGTCAAAGGGCTGTTCAAGTTCCTCTACGAAGACACCCTCATCGCCCGCAATCCCGCCGCTGCCCTCGATTATGGACGCGAACCGCAGACGTTGCCGCGCAACATCCTCACCCCCCAGGAGGCCCGCCGGATCATCGAGGCCCCGGACGTGCACACCGTCCTTGGCTATCGCAACCGCGTGGTCCTGGAAGTCCTCTACGCCACCGGCATCCGCAAACAGGAGTTGATGAACCTCACGCTCGCGGACGTGAACCTCGACGAGGAACTGTTGCGGATCAACGGCGGCAAGGGCGCGAAAGACCGCGTGGTGCCGCTCACTGAAATCGCGTGCTCGTTCCTCGAA
>Ga0302319_10023455_pt1 | contig 11021 bp, 7 predicted proteins | sample Bog_T0_2_FD_203319 | JGI IMG/M metagenome (GOLD analysis project Ga0302319, IMG submission 203319) | Peat permafrost microbial communities from Stordalen Mire near Abisko, Sweden - Bog_T0_2 | ecosystem: Environmental > Terrestrial > Soil > Wetlands > Peat | place: Sweden: Abisko, Stordalen Mire...
TCACCATCCTCTTGTTTATCGCTTCGCTGCATTGGGGGCCTTCGGGCATCGCCGCGGCGTGGTGTCTCTCGTTCTGGATCCTTACCGTTCCAGCCATGTGGTATGCGGGCAAGCCCATTGGGCTTGGGGTTGGTTCCATTCTTGATGTCGTGTGGAGATACACAGTCGCTGCCCTGGCAGCTGGAATTGCAACCAAACTGGTTTTGTCGAAGTGGGGCATTTTCGCGAGCGCAACTGGGGCAAAGGGAGCGGCACTGCGAGTCACCGTTGTTTCCGTGGTGTTTGTGGTTCTCTATCTCGCTGGCGTCGTCATTCTTCATCGTGGCTTTGCGCCGCTGCGCAGACTTATTGGCTTGCTTCGCGAGATGACTTCAGCAAGGCGTGTTCAGGCGGTAACGACGGCCAATCAAAGCGCGAAGGAATACGTGAAAGTGACCGCCGTTTTGCTGATCATGCTTGGTTGTGCCGTGTCCAGCCGTGGGCAGGCATGGTCGGGCCTGCTCAAACCGGGCCAGGCGATTGACTGGTCGCATGCTGGCGTTGGCGGAATTCCTCCGCGCCTTGCTCAATGCGCGAGCCTCACGCCTTCAGCCACGCTTGAGCAAATCAACTCCGCGCTTGCATCCTGCGCTGCGGGGCAGACAGTTTACCTGGGACCCGGAACCTATACCGTCGACGGCACAGTGCACATTCCATCGAACGTGACGTTGCGCGGCGCCGGTGCTGACAAGACCATCCTGAATGCGACTGGGCACGGCGGTGGAGACGTGATCAGTATGGGCTCGGGGCAGGTGCCTTACAGCCCCTTCCGGATTTTGAGCGGCGCCGCGGCGGGGTCCACGAATATTGAAGTCAGCAACGCGGCGGACATTCGGCCGGGCACATACCTGGTGATTGCCGAGATCAACGATTCGGATTTCGTGTCAACGGCAGGCAGCGGCGGCAACTGCAGCTGGTGCGATGGCGGATGGACTGAAAAAGGAAGCTTTGCGCGCGGCCAGATTGTGGCTGTCACAGCAAAGTCCGGGAAGACGCTTACGATCTCGCCCGGACTCTACAGCGCGTACACCCATACGCCCATTGGCGTGGCGTTCAGCATGGCCGCGAGCTACGCCGGCGTTGAAGATCTGCAGGTGGTTGCGAACAACACTGGCTACGCGGCGAATTTCGGATTGTCGCAATGCGCTTACTGCTGGATCAAGGGCGTGGAGTCAAATTACGCCGATGGCGATCACGTGGAAGTGTACTGGGGCTTTCACGACGAAATCCGCGACAGCTACTTTTCAAATGCCTTCCTTCATGTGCCGGGCATTCGTGAATCCGATCTTCAGGTCGCATCGAAGACAACGGCCAGCTTGATCGAGAACAACATCATTGAACGGACCCACGCCGCCATCATGCTTGAATGGGGAGCAGCCGGCAATGTGGTTTCGTACAACTACACGATGGGCGAGTTTGACAGCGGCGCAACCAATCTTGACATCGGCGGCATTGAATTCCATGGAGCGCATCCACAGTACAACCTGCTCGAAGGCAATGTGCTTACGGTGATCGATGAAGATTCAGTGTGGGGGAGTTCAAGCCAGACTTCCGCCTTCCGAAACTGGGTTGTGGGCACCAACAGGATCTGCAGCCCGACGACTGGGCGAGGCGTGGTGCAGTGTTCAGGGGCCAATGGGCACTATGGGTTCCAGGCAGCGCGCGCCGTTGAGCTTGTCTACATGGACACAGCGAACAATTTCATCGGCAACGTCGTTGGTTCCACGCAAATGCAGACCATGAAGGGGTACAGTTCTCCCGTCGCGCAAAAACAGTCGATCGAGTATCCAGCGGAGCGCAGTTACGACGCGGTTGCTTACGGCTGGTCGTTCGGATACGGCCGCACGAGCGATGATGGCGCAGACACGGGATGCGCTGGCGGAGAACCTCCGTGCCATCGCTCAGGAACGTCGACCAAGCAGTTTCTTCATGGCAACTACAACAACATTGGCGTGTCTACTGCATGGGCACCCGGCGTGACCCACGAGTTGCCCGCATCGTTTTACCTGGACACGAGGCCAACATGGTGGGGCGACTTGCCGTTTCCGGCAACGGGTCCTGATGTCACGGGCGGATCAGGCCCCGGTGGGCACAGCTACGGCAACCCCGCACAGCGTTGCTATTTTCACGTGATGGGTGGCTCGGACGGAGGCGCCGGAGGGCCCCTCGCCTTTAATGCCGATCGATGTTATGCGACGATCCCAAGAACAAAACGCGTGGCGCCAGACAGCGGCAGGGCCGAGCTGGCAGACGCAACAGATGATCAAATTCGATTTGAATTGGATGGAGTAAATCAATGAACAACAACGAAGCAGCAGTCACAGTAGTGGTGGGTCTGGGCGAGGTGGGCAAGCCTCTCTTTACGATTCTCAAAGAGCAGGAGCCAAGCGCCATTGGCATTGACATCAATCCTGTGCCCGTGAACCAGCCGGTCGGAATTCTCCATATCTGTTTTCCGTTTATCAATGCGGATCAGTTCAGGAGTGCGGTGGAGGGGTACGCTATCAAGTTCTCTCCCGGCGTGATCGTTATCAACAGCACCATCGTGCCGGGCACCACGCGCAGTATCGAGCGTTCGACGGGAATCCCCTGCGTGTACAGCCCGGTGCGGGGCAAACACACAAAGATGGTGGACGAGCTCAAGCACTACGTCAAGTTTGCGGCAGGCACGGATGCGCTCGCCACTGAGCGCGTGCAGGCGCACTTTAAAGCTGCCGGCATCCCTTCTGAAACCATGGCGACTCCTGAAGCGCTTGAGCTGGCCAAATTGCTTGAGACAACTTACTTCGGTTTGCTGATTGCGTGGGCCCAGGAGATGAATCGCTTTGCCGTGAAGGTGGATGCGGATTATCTGGAGGTGGGCAAGTTCTTCAAGGAGATTGGCTATCTCCCCAACGTTCTGTTTCAGCCCGGCCACATCGGCGGCCACTGCGTCATGCCGAATATCGCTCTCCTGCAACAGCGCTTCCAATCAGAATTCCTCGAAGTGATGAAGCGATCGAATGAAGCAAGAAAGCTGGAACTGGCCGAAGAGGAACAGGAGTCCTTGGAAGAACGTTTGAAACCACTGGCCTTGGTGTAACCTGCGCCATGCATTCGCTCGTCTCATGAAATGATGCGGAGCGCCAGCTTCAAGAAAGAGAATCGGTATTTCGGACGGATGAAGAAGATCTGCATGGTCGCCTACACCAACTACCTCAACGACGCACGTCCGCGCCGGGAGGCAGAAACCCTTGTGCGCCGGGGAGACCAGGTCGACTTCATCGCACTCGGTGAGAAAGACCGGCCTTCGTTCGAGATCGTTCAGGGTGTCAATGTATTTCGAGTCAAGCAGCTCAGGTACCGGGGCGGTAGGTTTCTCAAGTATGGATTCAGTTACCTCAGATTTCTCTGTGCGTCCACGCTGAAACTTCTGCGAATGCACCTGAAGCAGCATTACGACGTCATCTATATACACACCATGCCCGATCTGCTTGTGCTGGTTGCCATGATTCCAAAGTTGTTCGGCGCCAGGGTCATCCTCAACATTCACGACATGATGCCTGAGATGTACATGTCGAAGTTTGGGCTCTCGGAGAAGCATCCGCTGATTCGAATTCTTGCCATGCAGGAGCAGTTCAGCATCTGGCTGGCAGACAAGGCCATCTGCGTTCATCATCCGCATCGCGATGTTCTGGTAAGGCGCGGAACCCCGCCCGGCAAGCTGACGGTACTGCCGAATGTTCCCGATCCGCTGGTTTTTCGCAGCGAAAACTCGTCCGAGCCCAACGGCGAGGAATTCAGAATCGTCTACCACGGCACGATCGCAAAACGTCTTGGGCTCGATCTGGCGGTGGAGGCATTTCAAAAGGCCGCGGATGCGTGTCCTCGCGCGCGGCTTGAAATTTACGGAGATGGCGATGCCGGCGAGGAGCTTGAAGCGCAGGTAAAAGCGGCCGACATGGGCGACAGGATTTACTTCAGCAAGAAGATGTTCCGCGTCGAGTCAATTGCGGAGATGATTCAGGGTGCGTCGCTGGGGCTTATCCCTAATCGGCGCGACGTGGCCACCGACTACATGCTTCCCGTGAAACTGCTTGAGTATGTTCATTTGGGAATTCCAGTCATCGCTCCTCGCCTTTTGGCCATCCAGTATTACTTCAGCGAAGATCAGGTGGCGTATTGCGAACCGGGAGATGTGGATGCGCTTGCGAACTGCATTTGCCGCATCTATGCCGATCCTGAAAAACGGAATCAGCTGGCGCGCAACAGCGCGACCTTTGCGAAGGAATTCCACTGGGATCAACTCAAAAAGGAGCTTTACAAAGTGGTTGACGATCAGCCTGAGCGAGCGCCGGTCGCGGTCGCGTAAGGCGGGGATGAAGAGGATCGTTTCATGGCGCTCATTGTAAGGATCGATGTCGATCGTCCGTATGGGAAGCAGGGGTTCGTGCGTCACGTGGCCAGCCGCGTAAGCTCGGATTATTGTCTCCCGCGCATGCCTGGACTTCGTTACCTGGATGAGCTGAAGTCGATTCTTCGCATCCTGAATGCGAATGGAAGAACCGCCCACGTCTTCTTCCGCAAATGCACTTATCCCACCCCGGAATTGTGCGCATTGATGGACGAAGGCGGTCACCAATTCGGCCTGCACCTTGAGAACTCGCGCTTCGCGGAAACCTTCAACGAGGAACTCCTTTGTCTGGAAGGAATGTTGGGCCGTAGCGTGACGGGTTTTTCAAAGCACGGATCAGGACGCCTTCACCTTGGCAGGCACCACTACGCCCCGTACGAACCGGAGAAATATCTGCCCTGGGGAAAGGACGCCGGGATGAAGTACTTTCTGGGAAATCTTGAGAACCCGGAACTCCGACCCGTGCAGGACGGCGAACTACTGTACTACCCTTCGGCATTCTGGCTGGAGCCGCACTGGCGGGACAAGAAACGATTTCCGCTTGAATGGCTCCTGCGCGAGGCGGCTGAACGCGACATTGTGATGCTGCTGCACCCTGACAATGTGACCTCTGATGCCGAAATCATGCGCGAGTTTGTCGTCGCCGTGGAGAAACTCGAGACGACTGTACTGGAGCCGACGTTCACCTCGAATCCGGCTTCAATCCATGCAGAGTCAGCTTTCAGGTAACCTCAATCATTCCCGTCAGTTTGGCGGCAAGTTACCAAGGAGGGACAGCCTTTACCCCCCTGTTTGTGGGATTCTTTCTTGACCTGCGCTTCAATATCCTGACACGAGCGGGGACTTCGGCCTGCCTGAACTGGGGACTGCCTCATGCTCCGGTTCGGGACCCGGTGCGACGATCGCAGTTTTCGGGCAGGTTGAGTCACCGTTCGGCTGGGGTGCAAACCGGGCGCGCAAGGCAAAAAAGAGGATGCGGGATGTTTGTTCCGGAGTTGTTGGGCCTACCCGAGCGGAAAGGCAAAGGTATGAAGCACAAGATCGGTTGTGTGTGTGTGCTTCTGCTCCTTTTGGGTGCGGTCAGGCTCGCCTGCCAGAGTGACGCGCAGATTCAGGCCCAGGACAAGGCGAAGATTGAAGCCGCGATCAATGCACAGGATCCTTCACAGCAGCCGGCAGAGCCAACCCTGAAGCGGGATCCGATTGAGGCGATACGGAATTTTGAGCCCGCCGCGGATGAAGAGTATCAACTTGGCAAGGGCGACGAGATTACGGTAGATTTTGCCGGCCGGCCCGAGATGCTGGCCAAATTGATCGTGGGTCCAGACGGCCGCATCTCACTTCCGCTGGCTGGCGACGTGGTGCTGGCCGGACTGACGCGCCCCGAAGCTGCCAAGGCGATAGAAACGGCGCTGGCAAACTACTACACCAATCTCTCTGTGCAAGTGACGGTGACCAAGTATACGGCCAACCGGGTCTTGCTGCTAGGTGCGGTCGACCACCCCGGCATGATCGCATTTGACGGCACGCCGACCCTGCTTGAAGTTCTGGCCCGTGGCGGCGTTGAAGCCGGACCGAACAAATCAACCGGCGAAGGGCTGCACGTGGACCAGGTGCCCGAGCGTTGCGCCATCTATCGCGGTACCGAGCAGGTACTATGGGTGGAACTGAGATCCATGATGCAGTCGGGCAATGCCATGGCCGACATGCGCCTGCGCCGTGACGATGTTGTTTATGTCCCTAGTTCCTCTGAGCGGTATATCTCCGTACTTGGAGAGGTGCAGCATCCGGGCGCGATTCCATTGGCGTTCAATTCAACCCTCGCGAGCATTCTTGCGCAGGCCGGCGGCGTCACTGACCACGCCGGCATGAATCCGCACATTCAGATCGTCGATCCAGCCAGCGGAACGTCTCGAGTACTCTCGCTCAAGGACGTGCTGACCCCGGGCAAGTCACTTGAGATCACGCTCAAGCCGGGAGAAATCATCTATGTGCCCAAGAGTGGATTTTACAAGGGCACGTATGTGTTTGAGCGGCTCAGCCCATTGCTCTCCATCGCCACCATTGCGGCTTATGCAGGAGCGCTATGAATCTGCAGCGAATTCAATCTGACAGCTTTTCGCAGGTTCATCCTGGCAATGGGGCGACTGGCGCAACTCCGCCCGTGAATAATTCGTATCCGGCAGGCGGCAATGACCGGCCGCTGCTGCGCCTGAACCTGGTGCGCGCGCTCGAACTGCATCGGAACCTTGCGGTGGGGATTGCTGCTGCTGGCTTGGTTCTGGCCGTTGCCTACATTGTGAAGTCGTGGCCTGTTTACATGGCGCAGAGCCAGATCTATATCCAGCCTGCGCAGTCCAAGGTGATTCCGCAGAGCAATGCTGACAACGAACCCATCAACTCCACGGCCTACGACTCCTTTGTTCAGGAGCAGGTGCAGAACGCAACAAATCCCGATGTGCTGATCAATGCACTCCACAAACTTGGGCCGGGCGCATGGCAGAAGAGTGGTGAGAGCGAACAGGCGGCAGCCGATCGGATTGGCCACTCCATCGAAGTGGCGCGCGTGGCCACCAGCTACCAGGTTTCGATTACGGCCAAGGCTAAGAGCGGCCCGATGGCAGCACAGATTGCCAATGCGGTGGCAGCAAGCGTGGTGGAGAAAGCGGCAGGCGAGGGCAATGCGGGAGACGCGCAACGAATTGCCGTGCTGACCGACGAGCGGACACGCATTCAGAATGAGCTGAACTCCGACTACACGGAACAGAGCGATTTGAACAAGCAACTGGGTATGGCGGCGGTGGGCACCTCCGCTCCCGACCTGATTGACGACGAAATTGGCAAAACGCGCGAGGAACTGATCAAGGCGCAGACGGATCACGACGAAGCCGAAGCGCGCTACACCTCGCTTAAGGCCGGCCAGGGCGATTCCTCAGCGGCCATGAATGCCGAGGCCGACGACATCATCGCCTCCGATGCGGGACTCACCAGCATGAAGACCTCGCTCAACACCAGACGGGCAATGCTGATTTCGCAAATGGCCAATCTCACGCCCACCAATCCTGAATACAAGCAGGACGCGGCAGAGCTGGCCAAGATCAACGCAAGTCTCGACTCCATGATGAAGGACCTGCGGAAGAACGCGGCTACGCGCATCCAGGAGAAACTGCGCACTGACCTGGAGCGGACCGCGGGGGTTGAGGCCCAGTTGAACGGGCAGCTGCGCCAACTGGCGGAAACCGCGGCAAGCGCCACGCCCAAGCTGCAGCGGGTCAATGACCTTTCCACCAATATCGCTCGCCTGCGGAATCGTTACACGGTCGTAGATGAGCAACTGCACAACCTCATGCTTGAAGATAGCGCTCCCGGCGGCGTTCATCTTTCAGTGGCTGCGGTGGCGCCGCTTCACCCTGCCGTCTCAGGAATATTGAAGAAGGCGCTTCCGTTGGCCCTGGGCGGTTTGATTCTCGGATTGCTCGCCGCGTCGCTCGCCAATCATCTTGACCCCAGGGTCTACATCGCTGCCGATGTAGAGCATGTGCTCGGATTTGCACCCATGGCTGTGCTTCCGGATTTTGATGAAGTCTCAAGCGAAGTGGCCTCAGAGAATCTGCTGCGCCTGTCCGCGACCATCGAGCACGCCCGCAAGCAAGGCAACCTGAAGAGCTGCATCTTTACCGGAACCGCTTCTGGAACCGGCGTCACAACAGTTGCGACGCGCGTGCGGGACATTCTTGAGGCAATGGGAAGGCCCACGGTGCTCCTGGATGCATCGGGCACACCCGCTCCAACCGAACGCGCAAAGGTTTCGGGAAATGGTGTCGGCGCGGCGCTCGATCATCCAGCGTTCGTGCGCGGCAGCCGCTCGACGGCCCTTTTGCAGCAGGTGGCCGAGGAAGCCGGGACGCAGCAGGGAAGCCTGGTGCTGACGGATGCCGCGCCGCTGGTGATCTCTGCTGAAACCGAGTACCTTGCGCGCTTTGTCGACTGTGCCATCGTGGTTGCCGAGTCGGGTGTAACCACGCGCGCTCAGCTTCTGGCCGCAGTGAATGCGCTGCAGCGGCTCGATGTGGCTACCGTGGGATTTGTATTGAATCGCGTCGGTATGGCGAAGGCGGACCCTGCCTTTCGCAATTCGATTCGTGAAATTGAGAATCATCGGCGCGCCCAAAGCAGGCCGGCAGCGAGTGGCCCGGCGAGCGCCGCGGCCGAGGCAGCTCTGCCTGAGCCCGAGCAGCTTCACAGCGAGACAAATTTTCGAAGTGCGCCGGCCCTAGCCGCAGAGGCAGTTTCCTGGCCTGAACAGAGCGTGCCTGCCGCGCCCTCCCAGCCAGCCAAGCCTGAGTCGTCAACGCCCGAGTCGCCAAAGCCTGCCCCGCCGCCCGCTCCGGAATCGCCAGCGCACTGGCCAAAACATGAAATTGCGGAATGGCCCTCAGCGGAGCAGGGCATACCGCATTTGGTTGAGACGGCGCCGGCTGAAGATGCCGACATGCCCTGGTGGCTGGCCGAGGCGAAATCTCATGTGCACCCTTCGATTCCAAAGCCGGTCGAACCAACTGAAGCGGCATTGCCCGCGCCTGCCGAGTCTGCGCCTGTCGAACATGCGCCCGCCAAACCTGAGTTGGAGACGGAGATGCAGAGCGCTACCCCCTGGGAGGAGCCCCCGCTCAGAGCAGGCGAGTTCCTGCTGCGGGCAACTTCGTCGCCTGCTGCCCCGCCCGTACCGGCAGAAGTGCCGCAAATGCAGCCGGACCTTCATCCCAAGGAGGCTCAATCGAGGCTGAATGGCCTCAGAGGCCTGCTCTTCTCGCTTGGGCTGAAGAACCTGAGCCGGATAGAAGACATGCCCTCGGATGACGAGGATTCGATTCTGACCCTCGAGGGCGAGCGAGAGCGCACCGTTCTTGCGCACACATTTACGCCGTTTGCCGATCCGGAACCTGAACCGGCTTCGGTTCCAATTCCGCAATTCGAGCCCAAATTCGAGCCGAAGGCAGAAGTCGCCTTCGAGAGGCGGCTGATAGCCGAGCCCGAATTTCTGCCGCCAAGAGAGTTCGTTCCGGTGAAGGTTTCTGAGAACGGCTCCCAGAACGGCTCATCACGCCTTTACCTTGACGACGATATACAGATTCTGCCCTCAAAGCGGGGACAATATAAGAGAAGGGGATGACGGTTCTCGACGGCATCCTGCCGAAGTGACGCGCTTCGGGAACCTCACCCGTCAAGCCACGATCGCCGACAATCCCCCGGTATGAGCATCCCGTGCGCCGTATCGAATCGTTCGCAGTTTGCGCGCCATTCCACATCGTGATTGCCCGCGAAGACTCGAACGCACGCCTGTGACTTGTATCACGACGACGGCCATGATCGCGAAGCTAAGATGGTACCCCGTAGGGCCCCTCGCCTCGCGAGTTCGCGTTCCCGTAATGAATCCGCTGGCATCTGGGGCCTGAACATTCTTTTAAGGTGGGTACAGTTATGGGTTACGCGCCGGTTATTTGGTCCGTTTGGGGTACTTTCATCGTGCTCTTCTTGATTATCAAGCTGTATATTTCGCGTCTGGGACGAGACGAAGAAGACCAGATCTTTTTGGGTGATGGCTTCGAGCACGAGAAGTCGGCACAGGCCTCCATTGTTGCCAAGATCAACAAGGTCCAGCCCTATCAGAAGCTGGCACTTTACTTTGTCATTGGCATGACGGCTGTTGTTGTCGTGTACTACGTCATCGATATCTTCCACCAGTTCGACTAGCCTGCATTCTCTGGGCCCGTTAACAGACCCGAGTTGCCATCGATGGGCCGAACTCCGGCGGCAGGCTCCCACCGCCGGGGCTCATGACCTTGTTTGCGCTGAACTACGCCCGCCGCGAACCCTTTCGCAGGCGTTAGTGGATGACGTTGAGCTGCACCATAATGTCGCGAACGTAATAAACGGCGACAACACAGCTCATGCCAAGGGCCAGCCACTTGGCTATTCGTAATGGAACCTCAACCTTTTGAACTTTTTCCACGATTGCCATTTGGGCGGCCCGTTCGTGATCAAAAGAATCGTCGAGAAAGATCTGGTCGTCTTCGTTCTTCTCCAGGCTCCCGCGATAGATATGAAGCGAGAGCATTGAGGCGACGATAACGCCCCACACGGTCCACATAATGGGTACAAGAGTCATAGCGCACCTCCCATCCAGGGGTGACGGTCCCATCTACAGGCGGGTCCGTGGAGAAAGCGCGGGCTCGTGAGTACTGGGGCCTCACGGATGCCATATCATAGCTCCGAAATGGAACGGCTGGGTCGATTAATTTCTGTTACGGCCGCTTTCGGCCTGGAGCCTGCTTCGCGGGCGGACCGCCAATTCGACGCCAAACCCTGTTTATTCTGCGACCTGGGGGCGTCACGGAGCATCGAACGTGGTAACTGCCGTGATTCGGGCTTGAAACCCTGCCTGCGGAACGGTAGAGTAAGAGAGAACGGCAAGCAAATCAACGCCCTGGAGAAACCATGTCCACAGTAACGGCCGCACCCATTCAGGAAACCGAAAAGAAGTCTCCACTGTTCCTAACGCCGCAGGCCATCGCCAAGGTTCGCGAAA
>Ga0302319_10023458_pt1 | contig 11021 bp, 12 predicted proteins | sample Bog_T0_2_FD_203319 | JGI IMG/M metagenome (GOLD analysis project Ga0302319, IMG submission 203319) | Peat permafrost microbial communities from Stordalen Mire near Abisko, Sweden - Bog_T0_2 | ecosystem: Environmental > Terrestrial > Soil > Wetlands > Peat | place: Sweden: Abisko, Stordalen Mire...
TTTCATCAACTGGGATTTGCCGACCTGATGGCGGCGCTGCACCTGCTCGATCGGTTTCCCGGCGAGATCGTTGTTCTGGGAGTACAGCCCGGGTCGACAGAATGGGGCACGGAGTTAACGCCTCAAGTCCGACTCGCGATTCCCGCGCTGCTCGATTGCGCGATCACACAACTGCAAACATGGGATGCCGGTGTCTAAAGAGATGCGGTTTTCAATCTTTGGCGGGCACATACCCTTTCAGCGAATGATCGTGGGCGGCGTAATACTGACCGGCGGCATTCAGTTCCGACTTCGATGCCGTCACATGACAATATGTGCAGGACTTCCCTTCGGTCTTTGCGTATTTTACCGAAGCGTACGTAGGCGATATGTTGGCCAGAAAACAACCGGCGATCATGATCGTTGCGGGAATAGCGGTCTTCAAGATAGTGAGCATTGTGGCGATTTCCTTTGCGGGTACTTCAGCACTTGTTTGGCCAACTTTTGCCTGCCTCACACCGGCCCATAAAGGCGACTAAAAATCTGTGTTGTTAACAAACATCAGTCAAACCGTTTTGCTTCTGGCATCCGAAGGGGCGATCCGCGAAGTGATCCAGGATGCTCTCGAAACCGAGGGATATTTCGTTGTTACCGCGCCGGATCTGGGCGCCGCCCAGGAATCGCTGAAAGATTGCACTCCCGATCTGTTCATGGTGCGCCCTACACGGAGGGCGTGCCAGGACACGAGGCCGCTATGTATCTGCGCTCCCTTCGACCAGGCGTTCCTGTCCTGATTGTGGGCGGAATCATCGACGACCCCGGGCTGGAGAATCGCGAGAGCCTTAATGGATTCGATATTTTCCCCCGGCCGTACAAGGCGGTTGAACTGCTGGACAAAGTCAAAGAACTACTGTCGCGCAAAGTTTCGATGGCAATTTGACCATGGTCCTTCTTAGAATTCAGGGTTTGCATCGGGGATCGGCGTTCGCTATGAGCAAACTTGCTCTGGCGATCCTCTGTTCTCTCACCTCGCCGTTTGCCAGAACCCGCCTGGAACACCGGTAGTCAGTGAGGCCACCCGCTTCGACTATTCGACCAGCCACCGCTTTCCAAAAATATTTTCGCAAACAGATCTGCTTCGCGCCAAAGGTGGCGGCGCGACCCGCGGTGTGGCGGGCTTATCAGTCCACCACCCTCTTTTCGGGCAGTCTGGGCGGTGGTGTAGGCAGCGTCGGCGGCGTTGGCCCGGGATGCGCGGGCGGCGTTCTCGGAGGCGGTATCAACCACGTGAGCTCGTCTCCGTGCTGCGATCCCGTTCTGCGCGTCAGTTAAGGCTGGAGCAACGCCCTTACGCCTTTGAACTACACGGTAGTGAGCGGCGTCCCCATCGACATCACCCACCAGGTGTCGGGTTCCGTGGAGTACAGCCAGGGCTTTCTCACCGGCACCAGCCTTTTTGTATCGGAAAGCAGTTCTCGCCTGAACTCCAACACAACAACCAGCCGTTTCAATCCCGAGCTTGTTTCGGACCTGTCCGCAGGCATCAGCCAGCACTTGCTGCGCGGATTTGGCACCCGTGCTAACGACAGATTCATCCGCATAGCCCGGAACGACGTGAAGTACTCCGCAAGCGTCTTCCGGCAGGACGTTATGACAGCGGTGGCATCCGTCAAGAGCACTTACTACGAACTGCTGGCAGACCAGGACGGCATTCGCGTCGCACAGGAAGGACTGGCGGATGTCAAAAAACTGCTGGCGGACTACCAGACAGGCCATGGGGCCGAATACGATGTTCTGCGAAGCGAGCAGGAGGTCGCTTCTAGGCAACAGGATCTGCTGGCGGCCCAAAACACCTTTTCTCAGGACGCCTGGTCCCTGAAGGCAAAGATATCGCGAAGCTTCAATGAGGAACTCGCAGCCGTGGAACTGGTCCCGACAGACCAGTTGCCCGAGCCCCGCGCGCCGCCGATTTGCCTTCACTGGCAGAAGCCCTGCGAGACGCAGCCGACAGGCGGCCGGAGATTCGGCAGGTCGAGATAAACCTGCTCAATCAGCAGGTGGTGATTGAGGCCATACACAACTCGCTGCTGCCCTCGCTCGATGTCTACGCGTCCTGGTACGCAGCCGGGCTGAACGGGGCTCTGAACCCGACATTCACGAGCATATTGCGCGATACGTTCCCGAATTATTCCTATGGCATTACGCTCGACGTCCCGATTCGCAATCGCACCGCTCAGGGCGACGCCGCGCCCTGCTGGAACAACGCCGGCTGCAATTGAGGCTGCAGAACGCGAAGAACCAGGCCGTTTGGGAAGTCAATCAATCGGTCAGCGCCGTCCAGCAGGCCAGGGACCAGTTCGATGCCGCGCTGAAGCTTGCGATACTCACGCGACAGGTGCGGGACGTACAGCTGAAACGGCATGATGAGGCTCCCGCTGCGGTGGAAGATACTATCTCCGCACAGCGGAATGTCGCCCTGGCGGAAGGACACGTCGTCAGGGCTCGCGCCAACTACGCGAAGGCGCTGATTCGGTATGAAGAGGCGACAGGGACCCTGCTCGAAAGAAATAACATTGAGATGTCGGACGCCATAAGCGGGTTCGCAGCGCCCACCAATAGTCTGACCGGACCTGGCTGCCCGTCATTCCCGCCAGCGCAGAAATCCACCGGCACCACCTACCGATTCGAGTAAACTCGGGTCTTCGATAAACGTCACGGTAGCGCCGGTTTGCCTGGCTCTGGTCACCAGTCGATCCGGCATGGGGACTGTCCGCCCCTTCTGGTTCTCCTCCATGCCGCCGCTGATGAGCAACTCTTCCACGCGCCCGTTGACCATCGCGTCAAGAGTCTCCTGCCGCCCGGCCACGGCCAGTCCCCGCGCACGATTCTCCCGCAGCAGGCGATCCACTGTTTCTGCCGCCGTACCGGCTTCCCGCACCTGAAGACTGGCCAGCGTGGCGGCCAGCACATCTTTATCCGAAGCGTGAATATCGAGTTTCATCACCTGGACCATGGGCACCATCCAGGGAAGCAGTTGTTCCTGAAGGAGTGGAATAACCACCTGATCCCCGGCCAGAACGATGTGGCTGATTTTGTCGTCATGGATAATCTGAGCGAGGCGTTCGATCACTTCTTTGGCGTGCTCCTGGTGCGCGTTGCCCGCTCGCCGCTGGTATCGAGCCTGCGACCATCCACCGACCTTTACCCGATGAACCTTCTTTCCGTCGAGATGTTCCGCGGCAATCACGTGGCCCAGTCCGACCACGAAGATACGCGCGGTGTTCGAATCCGCAAGCACCGCCGCGTAGCGCGGATACAACTCATCGACTTCGGCCAGCAAATACAGATGAGGCTGGTTGTCGGCTGAGACGTAATTGTCGGCGAAGGGAGTTGGCAACTGAATGGCCTCGAAGAATCCGTCCGCGCCGCTGCATGCAAACAGAGCAACCCCGTGGGCGGCAGGGTCGATCTCGCTCGCGGCATACTCGATGATTCGCTGCGCGTCCCGCTCAAAGCTGTGAAGCTCGGGAGAACCCGGCGAAAAGGTTCGTGCCAGTTCTTTGAATTCGCGATGCAGCCAGGGCTGGGGGTCGGTGGCGCGTCCGTGCGCGTCCGGCTGCGTGTTCAGATAAACGCTCAACACCGGAAACGTGGTGGACTCGAAGTCCGCCAGCCTTGCGAGGGATGCTTCAGCGGTTGAGGTCAGAGGTTGGGACAGTGGCTCGGCGATCGTGGATGACATGGCGCGGCTTCAGCACTTCACTGGCCGTGAAAGACCGGCTCCTCATTTCAGCCCGCTCGTATTACGGCTATCCACATGCTGGATGGAAATCGATCCGGCATTTACATATCCCGATCGTACAAGGAGCATTTCCATGACAAAAGACACCCACGTAGTTGAAGCGCACCACGAAGCCGCGCAGGCACATGAGAGCACCGCAAAGAGCCATCGGGCCGCGGCGGAGCATTGCAGCAAGGGGAATCACGAAGGCTGCGAGCATCATGCAAAAGAAGCCCTGGATCTTTCCGCGAAAGCCCATGCCGCTTCGAAGGTTGCGCACGAGAAGTCCGAGAAACCCGTACTCGTCGGCGCGAAATAGCAGCGATTCATGGCCGCGCCCGCAGCATCAGCGCGGCGGGCACGGCGGTTTGAAACAAACAGAACGAAGGATGTAAGCCATGAAGAACGATCAGCAGTTGCAGACCGATGTCGAGCAGGAACTGCGCTGGGAACCCAGCGTGAGCGCCGAGCAGATCGGCGTATCGGTGAAGAACGGTGTTGTCGAACTGGACGGCCATGTCGATAACTACTTCGAAAAATGGGCGGCGGAACGCGCTGCCATGCGCGTCTCGAATGCACGCGCGGTTGCCAGCGAGATCAAGGTCCGGATGCCCCAGACCGATGTCAGGACCGATGAAGACATCGCCCGGACAGCCATGACCAGCATCGAGTGGAACTATTCCGTGCCCGATACCGTGAAGGTTCAGGTGACGGACGGAGCTTTGACTTTGAGAGGCACCGCTGTCTGGCAATATCAGAAAGAAGAAGCGGAGAGAGCGGTTCGCGCGCTCAAGGGACTGCGTTGGGTTTCGAACGAGATCGTAGTTACACCTACCGCCAGCGCCGTCGATGTGAAGATCAGGATCGAGGATGCCCTGAAGCGTAACGGGGAAACAGGTTCGAAGCACGTTACGGTCGAGACCACCGGCGGTAATGTCACGTTGAGGGGCTATGTCGACTCCTGGGCCGGGCGGGAAGATGCGGTACACGCAGCATGGGCCGCGCCAGGCGTTTCGCGGGTCGACGATTACATCGCGATTAACTACTAACCGTCCGCAATCGGCGCGTTGCTCATTGGCCGGGGAGCGGCGGGCCGCGGCATACGATCCCGATGCATAATCCTGACAGGACATTCGAAAAATGAAAGCCGCCGTTTTCATTCCAAGCCGTACGGCAACCGATCCGTTTCTGCAGATTAGAGACGTTCCGCGCCCGCTGACTCAACAGGGACAAATCCTGATCAGGGTAATTGCCTGCGGGGTTTGCCGGACGGACCTGCACATTGTCGAACAGGACCTTCCGCCGATTCAGCCGGAACTGATTCCGGGGCATCAGATCGTCGGCGAAGTCGTGGAGGGCGCCACCGCTGAATTGCCCCTGGGAAGCAGGGTCGGCGTTTCGTGGATGGGCGGTACGGACGGCGACTGCTGGTATTGCCTGCATGAGAAAGAAAATCTCTGCGACAAGCCTGTGTTTACAGGTTACAGCGTGAACGGAGGGTACGCCGAGTACGCCGTCGCGCGCGCGGACTTCGTATATCTACTGCCGGAGGGCCTCGACGACCGGCACGTGGCGCCTTTGCTGTGCGCCGGCATCATTGGATTCCGCAGCCTGCGCGTGGCCGGAGTATCGAAGGGCGAACGGGTGGGACTCTTTGGGTTTGGCAGTTCGGCAAGCCTGGCGATCACAATTCTGCAGTCGTGGAAATGCGAGGCGTATGTAGTGACCAGAGGCGAGGCGCACCGGCAACGGGCGGTCGCTCTTGGTGCAGCATGGGTGGGAGGGGAAGACGATAAACCTCCGGTAGCGCTCGATCGTGCCATTACGTTCGCCCCCAGCGGCAAGGTGGTTATCGATGCGCTCGCCAGCCTGCGCAAGGGCGGAGTGGTGGCAATTAACGCCATTCATCTCGATCAGATGCCTGCTTTTAACTACGACACACTGCTCTGGGGCGAGCGGCAGATCCGCAGCGTCGCTAACATGACGCGGCAGGACGCACGCGATTTCCTGCAGATCGCGCACGATCTCAAGATTCATCCGCGGGTGACGGCGTTTTCTCTGGACGATGCGAATAAGGCCGTGATGGCGGTGAAAGAAGAGACGGAGAGCGGTTCGGCCGTTATTGTGCCGTGAAGCGGCAGGCCGGTTCAGGACTGCGTTATCATCGTTTCGGGAAATGCACCGAATCTTCGAGACGCCGGAGCCCTCTGTAGCCCTGGTGATCGGCACCTTCGCCGCAGTTCCCTACGTTCATCTCGCGCTCGAATCCCGGCGCCGCTATTTCCCTTCCGTCCCGCTCCTCGTCAGCGACGACTGCAGCCCCGCGGCATCCGAACTGGAGGCGCTCTGCCGCCAATACGACGCCGAGTTCCGCCGCAGTTCGCGACGCTCCGGCCACCGGATCGGCGACGTATCGAGTTATGTTTACGGCCTCGAATGGGCCACTTCCCTGGGCGTCGAACTGCTCGTGAAGATGTCGCGCCGCTTCATCCCCCTGCATAACTGGGTACCGGATCTCCGGGCGCTCGCCTGGGAGACGCAGTACGCCACGTACAGCCAGCGCTGCCTCCATTTCAACTACGGCTTTCGCACCGAATGCATCGGCCTCCACGTCGCCGGATGGCGCTCTCCCGCAATCCAGAGAGATCTCCGGGAGCCGCTTGGCCGCGACCAGGAGGTTTTTGTGGAAGGCTTTATCCACCGGCTTGCGCGCCGCATTCAGGGTTCGGCCTGCGACCTGAATCGCCGGCATGTTGCCCTCTATCCGCGCCACGGCGATTCCGACGCCTACGGGATCTGGCCCATCATGCCGGATCGCCGCACCACCAAAAAGCCCGACATCCTCTGGCACGATTGCGACAGCCCCGCCGATTACTGCCGCGTATCACAGCTCTTCGGCTTGAACTACAGCTTGGAAGACTTTGCCGACCCCGACATGATCGACAGGCTGCCGAATCGCAAGCCGCGGCGAAATGCAGCTTCAGTGCCGCTGTTGCAGCCTTAGGTCTCTCGAAAACACTGGCGACAAACGATCATCGGTGTCATAATCTGACATCTGACGATGCGTCTGCTGCTATTTGTCCTGGCGTCATCCATTTACGCGGCGAATGGACCCTCCCTGACGATTCTGGATGCGGTGCGCTCAACCGTGGCACTGCACCCCCTGATCAAAGCGGCCGAGCAGGACATTGCGGCCGGCGTGGCGCGGCGCGTACAGGCGAGCGGGGCCTTCGATCTGCACTACAACTGGGCGGCTACTCAGTCCCACACCTATTCGCCGCTCACCGACTATCAGCACGCTCTGGCCTTAGCCGCCGGGATCGACACTTTCAGCGATACGCTGAACTCGACCGACGTGAACGCCGGCGCAACTCAACGCCTGAGGAACGGTATTTCCCTCTCGCCCACCTTCGACCTTGGGCATCTGGGCGACAATCTCACCGATATCGGAGGTGTTAATGCCGGGCGCGTCGATTTTCAGGTAACAGTCCCGCTCCGGCGCGGCCGCGGACGCGATGCCGTTACAGCGCCCGAGCGCTCTGCCTCCGAAGCGGCCGATGCCGCGGTGCTCGAAAAAAACGAAACCATCGCCGCAATGGTTTACTCAACGGCTACTGCTTACTGGAACTATTTGGGAGCCCTGCGCACCTTTGAGATCCGGCAGGAGTCGGAAAAGCGCGGTCAGGAGTTTCTTTCGAGCGTCCGCACTCTCATCGCAGCCGAACGCATGCCCGGCATTCAGTCCCATGAGGCGATCGCGAATCTGGAGGCGCAGACTACCGCGCGCATTGTCGCTGGCCAGCGCGTGGCGGAGGCCCGGCAGAACCTGGGCTATGCCATGGGAATCGGCGCGCTCGACGCCGAGGCGCTTGGGATTCCCGCAGAGTCGTTTCCCGAGTCCGGCGCCACGGCTCTTCTGAGAAACACGGAGGCCGGTGCATGGGTCTCGAACGCACTCACCCTGCGGGCCGGATATCTTGCTACCGAGAAGCTCAGCTCGTCTGCAGACCTGTTGCGCACCAACGCCCGCAATCAGCTGCAGCCGCAGCTCGACGTATTTGTAAAGAGCGGGTATTCGGGCCTCACGCTCGGCAGCCGCCCCGATCAGTTTGCCCTTGGCCTGGCCCACCGTGTTGAGGGCCTGGATTTGTATGGCGGTATCATCTACAGCTTTTCGCGCGGCAACAATGTGGCGCAGGGGCAGTTCGCCGAAGCGGAAGCGAACTACCGCAAGTCGCTTTATGTTCGTACGGATGCGGCGAATAAAATTGCCTCGTCGGTGCTGTCGGCGCTGTCGGGCGTCGATACCAGTTCGGCGGCTCTGGAGCGAGCGCGCCGATCTGTGGCGGAGTATGAAAGCGCGCTCGATGGCGCTCGGGAACAGTTACGGCTGGCGGCGGGTTCCCTGCTGGATCTGCTGACCATTGAGGCGCGGCTCACCGCGGCGCAACTCGATCTGGTGAACGCACAACTGGATTATGCGCTGGCGATCGTTCAGCTGCGCTACGCGAGCGGAACCATGCTGGGGCCCGACCCATTGAATCCGGCGCTGGAGCGCCAGGCGTTCTTCGAGCCGCCTTCCGCGCCGGAACCCGCAACAAGGCCGGGGCACTGAGATGGCCGATTCGAAACTCTTCCGCAAAGTCGCGCTCGACCGCCTGGCGTCGCCCGAACAGATCGACAGGCTGCTGCAGGTAACTCCGGCGCGTGAGTGGCTTGCTTTGGCGGCCATGCTCTCGATGCTGGGAGCGGCGGTTGCGTGGGGCTTCGTCGGCAGCGTCACCAGCAAGACTATCGGGCAGGGTGTGGTGATCCGCGCCGGCGGGGTGCAGGATGTGGTCTCGCTCGGCGCCGGGCAGGTTCTGGAGGTTCGCGCCGCGACCGGCGACACTATCCATACCGGAGATGTTGTTGCCCTGGTCGCGCAGCCGGCGATGCTCGATCGGGTTCACGCGGCGGAAAGCCAGATTCGCGATCTGCAAACCGAACAGCGGCAGAGCCAGACGTTCCATCAGAGCGGATCGAAACTTCAGGTTGGTTCCATCGAACAGCAGCGCGCCAGTTTCGAGCGCGGCATTCGGGATCTGGAAGCGGAAGCGAAGATCGTGACGGATGAAATCGCGGTCGATCAGGAACTGCTCGCGAAAGAACTCATCACGCGGCAACAGGTCACGGCCGCGCAGCAGCACCTGGCCAGTCTGCAGACCAACATGCAGGAGAAGCGGGCGCAGATCGCTCAACTCGATACCGACCGGTTCCGCGCCGAGCGCGAAGGCAGGGATGAGGACGTGCAGATCGGCAACCGGATCGCCGATGCGAAGCGCGCGCTGGAGGTGCTGAGCCGGCAGATGGAGCAGGATTCGAAAGTGCGCAGCCCTTACGGCGGACAGGTGGTGGAAATGAAGGTATCGCCGGGCTCGCTGGTTCAGGCGGGCACGCCTATTCTCTCTCTGCAGCAGGCGGTGCAACGGCTGGAAGCGCTGGTTTACGTGGCTTCGAGCGAAGCCAAGGGCGTTGCGCCGGGGATGCGCGTCGAGGTCTCGCCATCGAGCGTGAAGCGTGAGGAGTTTGGGTTTATTCGCGGCAAGGTAACTTTCGTTTCCGAATACCCCGCGACTGAGGCGGCGCTGCTGCGCGTGTTTGAAAACGGACCGCTGGTGCGTGCGCTGGCGGGTGGAGGGCCGGTGACGGAGATCCACGTCGAGATGGAGCCGGACGCAACGACGCCGAGCGGCTTCAAATGGTCGTCGTCGAAAGGCGCTCCGATTCAACTATCGGGCGGCACGATGATCTCGGGTGAAATTGTGACGGAGGAAAAGGCGCCGGTAAACCTGGTGATTCCTTATCTGCGGGAGAAGTTCGGGATCCGGTGAGAACGCGTCGCGTAAAGACACCAACGGTTATCCAAATGGAGGCGGTTGAATGCGGCGCCGCCAGCCTGGCGATGGTGCTGGGTTCGTTCGGGCGCTTTGTGCCCCTGGAAGAACTGCGGCTCGAATGCGGGGTAAGCCGCGATGGCAGCAAGGCCAGCAACATTCTCAAAGCCGCGCGTAAGTACGGTCTGCAGTGCAAAGGCTATAAGAAGGAGCCGGCGCAGCTACGCTCACTGCCTTTTCCGCAGATTGCCTTCTGGAACTTCAATCACTTCGTCGTGGTGGAAGGTTTCGGCAAAGGCAAGGTGTACCTGAACGACCCGGGTTCGGGTCCGCGCGTGGTTACCGAACAGGAGTTCGACGAAGCGTTCACGGGCGTGGTTCTGATCTTCGAGAAAGGCCCCGAGTTCAAGCGCGGCGGCCATAGGAAGAGCGTGTTGAAGGCGCTGGCTTCGCGATTGCCTGGCAGCCGGGCTTCTATCGTTTATCTGATTTCGGCATCGCTGGGGCTGGCGCTGCCGGGGCTTGTTATGCCGGCGTTCTCCCGCATTTTCCTCGATCAGGTTCTGGTAGGCGGGCAGCAGGCGTGGATTCGCCCTCTGATTCTGGCGATGGCGGTGACTACGCTCTTCCGCATTGCGTTGACGTGGCTGCAACAGAGTTCTCTGTTACGTCTGGAATCGAAGCTGGCGATTTCCGGTTCGGCGCGTTTCTTCTGGCACATCCTCCGGCTGCCCAACGAGTTCTTCGGCCAGCGCTACGCCGGCGACGTCGCGGCGCGGGTCGATATCAACGATAAGATTGCCGGAATTCTGGCGGGCGATCTGGCTACGAACGCCGTAAATGTTCTGATGGCGGTGTTCTACGCGGCCCTGCTTTATCGCTACGACCATGTGCTGGCGGCCGTAGCCGTGATTGTCGCGATTGCGAACCTGATGGTCCTGCAGTTTGTGGCGCGCAAACGGAAAGACGCGTTCCGCAGCATCGAGCAGGACCAGGGTAAGTTCAGAGGCGTTGCGATGGCGGGTCTGCAGATGATCGAGACCTTCAAAGCGACTGGCTCAGAGGGCGAGTTCTTTTCCCTGTGGGCCGGATACCATGCCAAGGTTCTGAACGGCAATCAGAAAATCGGCTCTTCGTCGCTGATGCTGAGCATGGCGCCGATGCTGCTGATGGCGCTGAATTCCGTCGCCATCCTTTGGCTGGGCGGCCTGCGGGTGATCGACGGCCTGCTCACGATGGGAATGCTGTTCGCGTTCCAGACTCTTGTCGCGCAATTCCTTGAGCCGGTAAATGGGCTGCTCGATCTGGGGGCGAAGCTCCAGGAGGCGGAGGCGGGGATGAACCGCGTCGACGATGTGCTGGAGTATCCGGTATCGCGTCGGTTA
>Ga0302319_10023459_pt1 | contig 11021 bp, 10 predicted proteins | sample Bog_T0_2_FD_203319 | JGI IMG/M metagenome (GOLD analysis project Ga0302319, IMG submission 203319) | Peat permafrost microbial communities from Stordalen Mire near Abisko, Sweden - Bog_T0_2 | ecosystem: Environmental > Terrestrial > Soil > Wetlands > Peat | place: Sweden: Abisko, Stordalen Mire...
GAGATGAGGTTTGGCATCAACACACCGATTATTATCTTTGCGATACCGGTGGAAAGGCCTTGAAACTCGTGTTTAACGCTCCCGGCCACTATGGCAGAGATCCCCGAATCTTGAATCTGCGGGCCGGCCGATACATCGTCGAAGCGCAATCGGCGCCAAATTACTGGGTTAGAGTGCCGGTATTAATCATTCGCGGCGCGACCACGAACGTTCATCTGGACGGCAACTGGTCTCCCCTTAGTTATGCGGACAAAACCCAAGTGGTTACCATGCCCGATGGCAGGCCGGTCGGCTGGGCGATGTGACGGGAATCAGCCGAACAGCAGATTGTGGACGCCACAGGCCATCAAGAGTCAGGGTTACTTCGATAGGGCTGTTCGAAGGTTTTTCTCACAAGTCGGAGCGGTAAATTAAAACCCCTTGCAACTGCGAAGTTGCAAGGGGGCAAATGGTTGCGGGGCCAGGATTTGAACCTGGGACCTTCAGGTTATGAGCCTGACGAGCTACCGGGCTGCTCCACCCCGCGATCAAGGAGTGACATTATTCACACACCCGGGTGCGTTGATCAAGTTATTTCAAAAAGGATTTACGCCATACCGGATCCAGTAGCCGGGCAGCTTTAAAAATTCCAGCCGCATCCGCTTGTTGATCCCTGATTTTTGCCAATCGGCGCTGTCAAAACCGAAGTACGACGGCCGGGAATAAAATCTTACCCCCGGCACGAAATGTTCAAAGGTTTTTTCCGCCCGCCGGGCGTGGTACCACGAAGTGACGAGAATGGCGGTGCGGATGTGCTCCGCCCGCAGCAGCCTGCCCGTGAATTCGGCATTTTCGCAGGTCGTCAGGGATTTGTTCTCCACCTCAATGACGCGGGCAGGCACACCGTTGGCAATGAGCAAGCGGCGATTGATTTCGTCATCTCCGGCACCGGTGAGGATGATCCGGGCGGCGGCGTTTTGTTTGAACAATTGCGCCGCCCGCAACGCCCGCTCGTGCTGGCCGCCGCCCATCACCACCAGGACATCCGCCGCCACGGGCCCGCTGTCCATGGTCAGAAATTTTTCCGGATAGAACCACGCGACGGCAGTGAGCGCCAGCACGATGATGACAGGCCACTTGACGAGTTTAAAAAAGAATCGAATCATTTAATCTGCCGGCGATTTACATCGGCGAACGGCTCCATAAAGTCCAGCCAGAACTGGATCCGGACGTCGTCGCTCGCCCGGCTGACTGCGTCCGAGTTTCCTAAAACTTGTAATTCCAATCGCGGGTTGCGTACTTCTCACGCGCCAGTTTCCTGATTTCGTCGAGGGGGAGGGGGTCTAATTCACCGTTCGCTTCCCACGCGTGTGCGAGTGCGGCTTTCACAATGTCGGTGGAAAGACCCAAATTGGTCACGAATTGCCCGTGCGGCCGGCTGGCGCGATAATCAGGCTGCAAAGACGGCATCTGCAGCAGTTCGCCGATCCATTTCAAATCGCAGTTCAGCAGGAGCGTGCCATGAAAGAGGAGAAAATGTTTCCGGCGCCGCTGCGAGTTGCCGGCGAATTTGCGGAAAACGCCGGCCGGAAACGCCACGACCAGGTCCGTGTGACCGCGAATTGAGACCTGGCCGGCTTGGGGGCCGAGGGCCGATTGGACCGCCTCCCGGTTTTTCTCCATGATGAACTCGTTGGCGGCGGAGATGTTGCGTGTGGAACCGTTTTCCACAATGCGCAAAATCAGGCTGTAATTCAATCCTCCCGGCATTTGCACCACCGTGCCGCCGCCCGAGCAGCGCCGGTAAATCGGAATGCCCAGCGCTTCGCAGGCGGGGACATTGACCTCGGTTGCAACCTTGTTCGCATAGCCAACTACCACAAACGTTTCTTGCGGTTCCCAGAATATGAGCATTTCCTCCGCGTGGCCCGCCTCGCACCAGTCCAGCAAAGCTTCATCGGCGGCCAGCAGTTCGGCCGGGGCATTAAATGTGAGATCGAGGCGCCGCATTCGCGTTTTGGGGTGACGATTTGACTGGCTTTATGACGGCGATTATAGTCTACTGTGTGAGCATTATTCGCTTGTTTGCGAGGAAGCTTAACCCAGTGAAATCCACTAACAAAGAAATTTACGGTTCGCGGACTGAGGCGTTGTCCAACGGCAACGGCAACAGCAACGCTCCTGGCGATAAATTGTCTGAACTGCTCCAAGAGCTCGCCCACGAGCTCCGTTCCGAGCCGCGCCCCGGGAATGGCGTCACCACGCCATATATCAACACCATTCCCGCCGATATGCAGCCGGAATATCCCGGTGACCGCGCCGTGGAACGCCGCATCAAGAGCATCATGCGCTGGAATGCCATGGCCATGGTCGTCAAGGCGAATTCCACCACCAACGTCGGCGGCCACATCGCCTCGTTCGCGTCCTCAGCCACGCTTTATGAAGTAGCCCAAAACCATTTTTTCCGCGGGCGCACCGCTGATTTTCCCGGTGACCAGGTTTATTTCCAGGGCCACGCGGCGCCCGGCATGTACGCGCGGGCGTTCATGGAAGGCCGGCTGGACGAAACGCATCTGCAAAATTTCCGGCAGGAACTCGCGGAGGGCGGGGGACTGTCCTCCTATCCGCATCCCTATTTAATGCCCGAGTTCTGGCAGTTCCCGACGGTATCAATGGGCCTGGGCCCCATCATGTCGTTGTATCAGGCCCGCTTCAACCGCTATCTACAGGCACGCGGACTGGTGAAGTGGAAGCAAGAGCCCAAGGTCTGGGCGTTCCTTGGTGACGGCGAATCAGACGAGCCCGAATCGCTGGGCGCCATCACGCTCGCCGCGCGCGAGAACCTGGACAACATCATCTGGGTGGTGAACTGCAATCTGCAGCGGCTTGACGGCCCCGTGCGCGGCAACGGCAAAATCATCCAGGAACTTGAAGGCCTCTTCCGCGGTGCCGGCTGGAACGTCATCAAGGTCATTTGGGGCACTGTCTGGGATGAAATCATCAAGCGCGACAAATCCGGCCTCCTGCTCAAACGCATGGAGGAATGCGTGGACGGCGACTATCAGAAATATGTCGTTGAGCCGGGCAGCTACACGCGCAAACATTTCTTTGGCAAATATCCGGAATTGCTCGAACTGGTGACTCATCTCTCGGACGAGCAAATCAGCAAACTGTTGCGCGGCGGCCATGACGTCCGCAAAATGTATGCGGCTTATAAGGCGGCCATGGAGCACAAGGGCCAGCCGACCGTGGTGCTGGCCAAAACCGTCAAGGGCTATGGATTGGGCGAGGCGGGCGAAGGCAAAAACATCTCGCACCAGCAGAAAAAAATGAACGAGAAGGAACTCCGCGAGTTCCGCGCGCGGTTCGACATCCCGGTGAACGATGATGTCATTGCTGAAACCCCATTTTTCCGCCCCGCCCCGGACAGCGCGGAGATGAAGTACATGCTCGCCCGCCGCAAGGCTCTGGGCGGATTTATCCCCGCCCGAGTGGTTGAGCCCGTCACACTGGACGTCCCCAGACGGGAGGCCTTCGCGGAATTTTTTGGCGCCGGTAAAACCGAGGTCTCTACCACGACTGCCTTCGGAACCATCCTCCGGGTTTTGCTCCGCCACAAGGGCATCAATCGAAACCTCGTGCCCATCATTCCGGATGAGGCCCGGACCTTCGGCTTGGACGTGTTGTTCCGCGAAATCGGCATTTACTCGCCCAAAGGCCAGCTTTATGAGCCTGTGGACAGCAAGACGTTGTCCTATTATCACGAGGCGAAAGACGGCCAGATCCTGGAAGAAGGCATCAGCGAGTCCGGTGCCATGTCCTCGTTTCTCGCTGCCGGCACAAGTTATGCCACGAACGGCGTGCCGATGGTGCCGTTCTACATTTATTATTCGATGTTCGGTCCGCAGCGCGTCGGGGATTTATTCTGGCTTGCGGGTGACATTCGGGCCAAGGGTTTTTTGCTGGGCGCCACCTCCGGACGGACCTCGCTGAACGGCGAAGGTCTTCAACATCAGGATGGCCACAGTCTGCTGCACGCGAGCACGATTCCCACCTGTCTCCCATACGACCCCGCGTTTGCCTTCGAGCTGGCCATTATCATTGCTGACGGCCTGCGCCGGATGTTTGTTGAGAATGAGAATATTTTTTATTATCTCGCGCTCTACAATGAAAACCATCCCATGCTCGCCATGCCTGCTGGCGTGGAGGATGGCATAGTTAAAGGCCTCTATAAATTCAAGCCCGGTCCGGACGGGAAGGTCAAGGCCCACATTTTTGGCAGCGGCTCCATCCTCCAGTCCGCCCTCAAAGCCCAGGTCATTCTCGCCGAAAAATACGGCGTGAGCGCCGATGTCTGGAGCGCCACCAGCTACAAGCTGCTGCGCACCGATGCACTGCGTTGCCAGCGCTGGAACATGCTGCATCCCACCGAGCCTGCAAAAAAATCTTACCTTGAAAACCTGCTCGCGAAAGAGCAGGGGGCATTCGTGGCCGTCTCCGACAATATTCGCACCGTGCCGGATCAGATTGCGCCGTGGGTGCCGGGTGGATTATTTACCCTGGGCACAGACGGTTTTGGCCGCAGTGATACGCGCTCGCGTTTGCGGAGATTCTTCGCGGTAGATACGGAATCCACAGTAGTCGGCACGCTTTACGCGCTGGCCGAAAAGGGTCTCGTTGAGCGCAAGGTCGTCGCCCAGGCGATCAAGGACCTCGGTGTGGACCCGGACCAAGTGCAACCGGAAATTGTCTGACGGGTTGGAATTCGCGGCATTTATGGTGGAGCGCTGGTCTCCAGACCCGGCGCGTTGATGATTCGCCTCCCAGCGAGCCGGCTCTGGAGACCGGCGCTCCGCGAGAGTTTATTCCAGCATCAGCCCCGCCCCAAGCGCGATCCAAGCTTCTGTTGACATCCATCCAGTCCGGGCGCACTGTTGAGCCGGTTGATGAATCCACTCGTGGTCAGTCCGTCTTTACGGTCCGCCTTGCTTGGTGTTTTGGCATTGTGGTTCGCCCTCGTTTCTCCGGCTGTTTTTGCCCAAGGCAATCACTCCACCAATGAGATCGAGACTCCAACCAATGCGCTGGAGTCCTCTTACTTCACAAACCGCTATCGGGGAACCAACGTCTTTGGTCCCTTGACCAATTTCTTCTTTGCCACCAATGCAGTCATTATCACCAATGTTTCCTGGTCAGGTTCAACCAACTTCCTCACCAATGTTGTGTTGAGCACAAATTATTTCATGGTCGGGACAAATTACGGCGCACCGTTTCCGTCGCCGCCCAAGAAGCATTGGTGGGAGCGGTTTTGGGACTGGCTTTGAGATCCTGATCCATTATTGCGCGAGGCCATCCATAATCTTCAGGAGCGGCAGGAACATCGCAATGACGATGCTCCCCACGACCACTGCCAGAAAAATAATCATCACCGGTTCCAACAACGACGTCATGGCCGCGACAGCATTGTCCACTTCCTCATCGCTGGTCTCGGCAATTCTCATCAGCATGTCCGGCAGCGCGCCGGTTTGTTCCCCCACATCCACCATGCCGCCAACCATCGCCGGGAACATTTTGGAGGCCTTGAACGGTTCGGCCAGCGTGCCGCCCTCCTTTACGTTGTCATGGATTTTGGAAATCATCCCGCCCACCACAACGTTGCCGGCCGTTTCCCGCACGATCACCAGCGCCTGTAAGATGGGCACGCCGCTGCCCATCAACGTTCCCAGTGTTCGGGCAAACCGCGCCAGACACACCTTCCGCGCCACCCCGCCCACCACGGGCAGGGCCAGTTTGAAACCGTCGAACCACCACCGGCCGGCCCGTGTGCGGATGAAAAATTGGAACGCCACCACCGCCGCCAGCAGTACCAATCCCACCGCCATGATGTGGCTCCTGACCAGTTCACTGATGCTGATCACAAAAATCGTGAAAGCCGGCATCTGGCCCCCGGGAAGCAGTCCGGCGAAAACCAGTTCAAAGCGGGGAATGACGAATGTCATCAACAGGGTGATGATTGCCGCTGCCACCAACATTACCGCCGCCGGATAAAACATGGTCGCCTTGATTTTGCCCTTGATCCTCATCGCTTTTTCCATGAATTCCGCCTGCCGCTTCAGGACCTGTTCCAGAATGCCGCCCGCCTCGCCGGCCCGGACCATGTTGATGTACAGCCGGCTGAAAACTTTCGGATGCGCCGCCAGCGCCTCGGACATGCTGCCGCCCGTTTCCACAGTTTGGGCCACTGCGGCGATGACCCGCTTTAACTCCCGGTTGCCCTCCTGCTCGTGCAGCAAGCGCAAGCCGCGCAACAACGGCATTCCCACGTCCACCAAGGTCGCCAACTGGCGCGTGAACGCCGTCAGCGCCGCCGGTTTGATGCGCCCCGCGCCCAGCCGCACATTCACCTTGGATTGCGTGCGCACCGCCGCCGGTTGCGACCGGAAGGGTGCCTTCATCGCCTCCCGGACCAGGATCGGGAAGAGTCCCATTTCCTTGATCCGCCGCAACGCTTCGCTTTGATTCATCACGTCCAGCGAGCCCTTGCTCCGCAACCCGCCGGCGTCCACCGCTTCGTAGACATAATTGGACATGGCAGCCTCACATTTTCAGTTGGTTGATTTGTTCTATCCGGTTGGACAGGGCAGGGCGCCAAACGTGCCGCTACTATAGCGGTTAGCGGTTCAAGCCCTTGGGACTTGAATGTTGGAGCGTTGAATGTTACCGGCGGCAACGAGCGTGGGTAGGGCGCGTCGCTCCGCGCGCGCCGCGGCTGGAACAGAAGCAAATTTAAATATCCAACACCCCGATTGCCAACCCTTTGCCAAGTCCAGTGCCTTAACCGGCTCCGACGGTTGTCCGCGGCACATGAGCCATGCCCAAAGCCGCCGTCATCTGGATGATCTTACGCCCTTCAAGGTGCTCGTCCACACCCACTTGCTGCCCCGTCTGAGTGGTCTTGGGGATTGCCCTCGCCTCGTCGAAGAACAGGCTTTCCGATACCAGCAGCATCTGTTTGATGCTTTTGGGCAGTGCCTGAAACGCCGGATAGGTGGCGGTAATCGAATGTAAAGCTGTCGTTATCATAATTTTTTTAAATTTTCAGCCAAGTCATTCAATTTGCAGCATCCCTTCTTATAGATAGACACAGCAGCTCGTAAAATGTTGGAATTATTTTAAGAAAGTTGATGGGACGGAAATTTGGACAATACTCCAAGCATGGATTCGCCGAATCCGCAGTTATTCTCCCAATCCCCAATTGGCAATCGTAAATCCCAAACGTGCTGCTATTGCAAGGGCGTGCGACTGTCTTTGATGTATTGGACGTGGCCATCCATGAAGACACGGCAGCGCCCGCCCCCGTGAATCGTGCGGCCCTTGAGCGCGGGGTCCACCGTCGTGGCGCCCGTTGGCGTGTTCGGAAAGTACGGGTCCACTGCCAGTTCCACATCTGTGGGGCCGTAAATGGGTCCCACAGTGGCGTCGTTCGCAGCCTGCAAATCCGAGATTGCCTGTGTCTCGGATTTGGTCCAGAAATCTTCCAGCATGTCCGCGGCGCTCATGTCATCAATGCGGTCGAAGCGCCACGCCCAGTACCGACAAATGACTGCGTTTGAGGCTGTGGAAGTCGCTTGGGCGGACTGGATGGCGTTGCCGGTCGTTGAATTGACCGCCATGGGGCAGGACCAGACGTTGAAGTTGGGACATTCGGTTTGAAAAGTGGTCGCTGCCCAGCCCGCACGCGGATCGGACGGTGGCCAGCTCGTCCACGGGTGATAACCACCGGGCAGGCTGGATTTCAGCAGACGTTCGTCGGGAAAATGACTCGCATTGTCGTTGAGGTACATCTCAAATGCCAGGCCGATTTGCTTGAGGTTGGCCAGGCAGACGGCCTGCTGCCCTTTTTGCTTGGCACGGGCCAGGGCCGGCAGCAACAAGGCAGCCAGAATGGCGATGATTGCGATGACCACCAGCAACTCAATCAGCGTAAACGCGGTGTGCGATTTGACTGCGCGGCGCCTCATATCTCCCGGTACAATGCCATAAGAAGGCAGTGGGGTAAAACCATTTCACAAAATCGAAATCTGAAGGCCGAAATTCGAGGCTTGAAAATCGAAGGGACGGCTTGTTAGGGCGCGCAAATCATCTCCGGATTTACGGCTTCTAATCGTTATCGGATTTCGGCCTTCGGATTTCGAGCTTATTGTCTACGGCTTGCCCTCTTGTTTTGTGAAGGCGCTGATATCGGTGATCTTCGCCGCTTTCGCCGCGTCCATTACCTGGACCATCCTGCCCCACGGCGCGTCTTTATCTGCGCGCACGGCAAGCTTCAGTTTTGGATTTTGGGCCGCAAGGGCCGCGAGCTGGTTCTGCAACTGGTCCACGGTGTAGGGCATGTTGTTTGCCCCCAGGAACACCACGCCGTTTGATGAAATGGTTACTACCTGCGGTGGATTATCATTCACGCCGGGCTTGAGCGCCTGACGCGAAGCCGGCAGTGTGAGCTGCAGCGATGGCACCTGCTTGAAAGTCGTGGTCACCAGCAGAAAAATCACCAGCACGATCAAGACGTCAATCAACGCAATGATGATGACCGTGGGCGTAGGCCGGCGTTTTTGAACGAGAAATTTCATTGCTTGTCTTCGTTTTTGCCGGCGTATTGGCGGCGGATGAATTCATCGCACAGCGATTCCATCTCAACGGCGAGCACCTCCACCTTTTTGCTGAAATAACCCCAGGACACGAGTGCCGGAATGGCGATGAGCAGGCCGATCAGCGTGGCGTTGAGAATTTCGCTGATGCCGTGGGCAAGCTTGGTGGCATTGTTGAGCCCGGCTTCACCAATGTCGCTGAACACGGCCATCATGCCCAGGATGGTGCCGACCAGACCGAGCAGGGGCGCGATGCCAATGATGATTTCCAGCACCACCAGGCCGCGTTCCAGACGGACCACTTCCCGCCGCGCGGCGGTTTCGAGCGAACTGACGTTTTCCGCCTTTGGCCAGTCGAGGTGATCGGCCGCGAACAACAAAAGGCGGCCGAGCGGTGACGGGTGGGCCGCACACGCCTCGCGGAGTTTGGCCACGTCGTCCCGCGTGCGGCACAACGTCAGCGCGGAAACGATGTTCGCAGGCGCCACTTTGCCCCAGCGCAGCACCCACGCGCGCCACAAGACCACAGTAACGCCGATGACCGAAGTCACCGCCAGCAAACCGTAAACAGCAAGTTCCATGTCCATATATTTATGTGTTTAATAATAGTAAAATGTGAAGGTGATATCCCGATAATTCGTGCCGATCATGCGCGCCATGTCCGGCGGCCATTTGGCGAACGGCGCGGCTTCCTCGACGGCTTCCTGGCAAAGGTATCCCAGCACTTCGCCCACGTTGTTTTCGGTCGTCTGCATCTCGATCACGGTGCCGTCGGGTTTTAATTTGAAGCGCAGGGTCACCTTGCCGTCCCGGTCCTGCGCGTACCGGTGGTTGTCGAGCAGGTCATCCCACCGTTGCTGCACGGCCTCGATGAGTTCGCGGTCATAATCCCCAAACGCCGTGTTTTTGACATCCAGCGTTGACCACATGGCGCGCCGCTCCACACCGCCGTCCTGTTGCATTTGTTGGCCCGGTAACTGGTCGCGTTGTGCCAGGGCCTGCTTAAGCGTACGGGGCCGCTCCGGTTGGGGCGGTGACGGTGTCTGGTCGGGGGTCGGGTTCGGGGGGGTGTCTTTCTGCGGTTTTCGTTGGTCCGTTTCCCCCGGGGTTTGCGGCGTTTCCGGTGGTGGCTCCGGCGGCGGCGTCAACGGCGGGAGCGATGGCGGCGGCATGGCTGGCTCCAGCTTGGCCAGTTGCGGCGGCGTTTCGGCTTTGGGCGTTTCCTTGGGTGGCTCTTTCGGCTCTTCCTTGGGCTGGACTTTGGGTGATTTATCTTTGCCTTCCTCGGGCGTACTTGGCGCGCTCTTCACCAGCTTGGGCGCGGTCTCCGTCTTGGCGTAGTCGGTCTGAGTGCCTGCTATTTTGGGTACATTCGAGTTGGCTTCATCCGGGTTGGCGGCGCGGGAGTTTTTATTGGAATAAAATTTTGTCTTTGCTGGCGCATCATCATCCGCATGCGAAACATCCACAAAAATGTCCGGCGGCCGGTCGTGGCCAATATGCGCGTCCAGCGCAAATTTTTTACCGGTGAGATGCATCAGCCAGGCGGGCGGTTCGAACCCGTGCCACCAACCCCGTTTTTGGCCGATTTTGTAGCCGCCCAGGACAATCGCATGAATAATCAACGATAACAGCAATGCCACAACGATCCGCTCGCACTCGCGGCGGCCGAAGCGCAGTGAACTGTATTCGTCTGGGGCGCGAGCCATGAAAGGACATTTTGCCCCACGATCCCAATTCGGGCAACTGCTAGATGTGGTAATTTTATTCGCTTTTCTGTCTGGGTGGAGAACTTGACACCTCATCCGAAATCCGAATCCACGTAACCAGAAATGAATTGCCGCCACTCTGGCAGAAGGAGGTTAAAATCCCGTCCCGCTAATTTGGATTCACCCCTTTTGAGCTTTGCAGTCAAGATCCGCCCTTCGGTATTCGGGCTTCGGATTTCATTCGGATTTCGGCCTTCGGATTTCGGACCTCATTCCTTCTTGCACTTTAACCGGAATTTGTTTTCATCGCCCCATGCCGACAGCCTCTCTCGCTGCCATCGTTCAACACTGTGACCGCCTTTTGCACACCCGCGAAATTGGCGATTACGACGGAGCCGTCAACGGCCTGCAGATGGAAAGTTCCGGTGCCGTTACGCGCTTGGCCGCCACGGTAGATGCCAGCCTGGCCACCATTCGAATGGCCATCGCTGCCAAGGCGGACCTGCTCATCGTCCATCACGGGTTGTTCTGGTCCAAGCCGCAGCCGTGGACCGGCAAAAAATTTGAGCTCATCCGATTGCTCGTCGAACACAATCTCGCCATTTACAGCTCGCATCTGCCCCTCGACGCGCATCCCAAGCTCGGCAACAATGCCTTGCTCGCCGCCGCTCTCGGCCTGAAAAAT
>Ga0302319_10023461_pt1 | contig 11021 bp, 8 predicted proteins | sample Bog_T0_2_FD_203319 | JGI IMG/M metagenome (GOLD analysis project Ga0302319, IMG submission 203319) | Peat permafrost microbial communities from Stordalen Mire near Abisko, Sweden - Bog_T0_2 | ecosystem: Environmental > Terrestrial > Soil > Wetlands > Peat | place: Sweden: Abisko, Stordalen Mire...
CGATTCGATCAGTCGAACCGCTTCCTGCTTGAACTCAAGCGTGTAACGACCACGCGTCCCATGCCTCATCTTCGTTTCCCTTTCGCTATTAGAGCAGCTCGCTAAGGGATACGTTTTGCGGGGGCAGCGGTCCAATGAGCTGAACAGACCATGAGGGATCTCTCTGCACATCACCGATGGAAGCTGGGCCATGATTTGTTAACACAACTTTAACAATTCGTTTTGGGCGGCTGACTTAACCGTTTAAGGGGCAATATGCAACGGCAGCCCATTATTAGTCGAATCTCCTGGCACCGGCCCAACATGTTGCGGTTCCAGCGATCTCGAACCCGAAAATCACGGTGAATGAAGACCGGACTACGGAAAGAGAGGTAGATACATATTTCGCCAGCTAAGTCGGATTATCGACGCGGTGGTGAAACGTATCCCACGGAGGTTCCCAAATGGCACAAACAAGCAAACGCAGTATGACCGCGACCGAGCGGCTCGTCTACATTCACACGATCCACAGCGGTCACGCATTAACAGCAGCCGAGGCTCACGCCGAGATTGGCGGCAGCCTTGCTGCTATCCGTATGGCATTTCGCAACCTTGCGAAGCGGGGATGGGTAGTATCCGTCCGCCACGGTGACCTTGCTACCGCGTACTTTATGCCCTGGCGCGTACCGGAGTGCATCGTTGTTGAACCGGAGCCCATGAACGATCAAGATGCAGCCTCACTCGCTCGGTTTGTCTGGGGCGGTGACTGGCTGGATGCGTATTTCATGTTGCTACATCCGGAGCGCGTCCATACGTGGGCTGCCAAGCGGGAGCGTGAGCGTGAGCGTCAGCAAAAGCAGACCGCCGGGTTTGGTCCTCTGGAGATTCCCGAATGAGCACCCGGACCACCAACATCGCAGGCGGGGAGATGCCATCCCCGCCGAACACGTACTGCAACTACGTGCAGGCACACTGGGCGTTCGACTCGGCGGCCTACCTTGCGGACCATAACCTCGGCAGCTCTGCGTTGCTCGTGCTCTTGTGCCTCGCCAAGCACTACAACAGGGATGAGCACAAAAGCAGGCCGGGGTATGCCACGATCCACAAAGAGACCCTGCTCTCAAAGTCAACGATCAGTGATGCCCTTGATGACTTGGAGCAGGTAGGAATTCTGCACGTCACGCGGGGGGATTCTCGGCGGGCTAACAAATACTGGTTTGATTTTGGACTAGTCCAAATCTGTACTAGTCCAAATCTGGACCAGTCCAAATCCGAACCGCAGCGGTTTGAATCCGAACCGCTGGAGTCCAAATCCGAACCGCTGCGGTTTGAATCCGAACCAGAAGTAGTAAAGGAAGTAGTTAACGGAAAAGGTGAAGAGAAGAGGTTAACTGCTAGCCAGCCGGTGGGCGGTCAAGTGGTGCAGCATGTCAATTCTCTGCAGGACTCTGGCAAAGCAAAAACAAAGACACCTGCTGCTCCCACTGGACCGGACTTCACGTTGATGAAGCCCACTCCTGCAGTTAGGTCTCAGTCATCCGCAGCATCAACCCAGAGCCCTCGCCCTGCGATCACCACACCGTCCGGCACCTTCCCATCAACTCCCGCTGGCCAGCTCGCTCAGCAGGTCTGGGAGACGATCGGATCACCCCGCCGGGAACTTCAAGCTGCACAGACCCTATGGCCTACCCGCCTCCGGGAGCACGCCGACCTTGATGGTGGAGCTGGCCTACTCCGGACGCTGTCTGAGGTAATGAAGACGGAGTTCTATGGCCTGGGTTCCGCCGAGCACGGCCCTCAACTGCCCCGCCAGTACGGCGACAGCCTGGGCTACATCGAGACCAACCTGCTAAAGATGACCGACGACCTCGACCGCCTAGAAAAGGCCGCCCAACGTAAAGCCGCAGCCTCTGCGACCACCACAACCACCACAGACTCCGCTCCCGGCAAGGTCAGCTACTTGCGGTCACGCGTAGTCAACCTCGACTGATCCCAGAAAGGTGATTAAAACCATGCCGCAAACCACCACCAATTCCGACTGGGCCCTGCGTGGCCTATCTTGCTCCACAGAGTCCCACATCCCCATGGCGCCCCGCGTGCCTATGGCCGACCGGGTCCACTACCCAACCACCAAGCCTGACGGCTGTCCGTCGGCAACAGACATGGCTCCCTTTCGGATCGTTCCGGGGTCACTTGACAACGTGAGGAGCGGCGACCCTGAGATGTTCGATTGGTACACGGAGGATCAACTATGGCTGCTGCGCCAGGAGACGGGATTTACCGCCCTGCCCAACGAGGAGCAGCCCGACGAGTACCAGCTTGATAGGGGTCTCCTCAAGCAAGTCTCCGATCGGCGTATCGCCGAGGGGCTGGATAAATGCCCGTTCTGCCTTGACGCCAAGGAACGCAAGCACCTTGCCGTTGGCACCACCACGGGGCTGAGGGTGATTACATTGGTTCCGTGCCCGTGCACGTTTCCACGGCTTTACTGGCATTATTGGTCGCAGCAGGTCCCACCAGTTTTTCATGACGTCCTGTGGCGGGAACTGCAGCCTAGCACTGTGCCCCGGCTCCCGCTGGACCGGCAGGCCAAAATCATCAAGTTCTTGCGGGACCATCCGGACGACTCTTTCTTGATGACAGGTGACGGCGACTGCGGTAAGACGCACCTTGCCACCGCGCTGCAGCAGCGCCGCATGGTTAAGTGGGCCGCCGCAGCTTGCAACAGTCCCCTCGCCGCCGTCACCTGCCCCATCTTCCGCGTAAACACGACGCGGCTCCTCGACGACATCCTCGCATGGCAGTTTCGCGACAAGGAGGCTCAAGACCCTGACGTCACTCCTCCAGCTCTTACTGCCCGGAAAATTGAACTCGCAGCTAAAACCGGATATCGCCCTTTGATCCTCCTCGACGAGATTGACAAATTTAAGCCGACCGAAACGAAGCTGAATACTCTGCTCTCGCTTGTGGACACCGCCTGGACGAACAAGTGCCAGCTCATCGCGACCTCGAACCATCCGGTAGAGTGGTTCACTGCGCACTGGGGCAAGGAGATGGCAGAACCTACCATCGGCAGGTTTGGCTCGAGGCAAGGCTGCCACACGATCGAGTTCCATGCAGATTGAAGGCTGGGAATCCACTCCGACTCGGGTTTTATTCCCCTTGGGCGGCGCTGTCCATTGCTATAGTCCCGGCCTGGACTGCCCGCATGGAAGGGCGATCTATCGCAGTCTAACCCTCAGCGCAGCCGCAGGCGAAGTAATGGTGCAGGGAGACGCAGAGTGCGATCAGGCCGCCGAAGATTAACTCCGTCCGCTGTTCCTCTTCGCCTGCCCTCCGGTGCGGCCACGTCGACCATCCCTTCGATCTCGCGGCTGATGGGAAGGATCGTCCCGGCCTTCATGGAAGCCATGCGTGCCGCAGCGGCCAGGGTGGCAGCGGCGAGTTGGCTCGACTTGCTTGCAGCGATAGCCAAGCTCCCCCACAAATAGTCCCGGCCTGCGCATCCCACAGGGTGGGCCGGGGGTGCATTCTCTCGTCCAGTCAAGATGGGAACTTCGAACGCTTACGAAGCATCCGTGAGTTTGCTTTCAACTCATGGGGTACGAACTTTCGCGTTTTGGGGTCGAACTTTCGCCTTATGCGTAAACCCACATAAATCACGATTAATATTCTTTGGTCATAATGGGGTTTTTATCGTCCCGTTGAGTATTAATCCTTGTGCGCACGGCAGCGCACCAAAAAGGAGAGTAAGAAAGATGGCAAACACGGGCACAAACTTGATCAACCTTACGTTTACCGCCATGCAGCGCCTCAACCTCAGGGAGGGTGGAAGCATGGACGCACAGCCCTGGTACCTGATGCTGCTTAGCGGGATCGATGGCGCAACACCGGCGGTGGCGGCGCAGGTAGAACCGCTGCTGCATGCACATCCTACATACCGTGAGGCCGTCGAGGAGGCGGTGCAGGTGCTGCGGCAGCACGGCGTCAACCGCATCCGGGTTTGGAATGACCCGGACCACGATCTGCACAGCACGATCTACCGCACCTACCCCGTAACCGTCGACGTCTACGTAGAGGAGACCGTTAAAGCAGGCACATTTGATGTGGTCTACTATAATGCGTCCGCCACCCCGGATGACGGGCGGAGCGACATCCCTCTCTCCTTGTTTAACGGCGAGCATGGATATCACGTCGCGTTGGCAGACGTCCTGGATGAGTTGTACATCGAGCATGGCGTGCGCCGCGTAACTATCCATGATCCATGGGGCGGGGCAACGACCAAAGACTTGCGCAGCACGCCTCGCCGCCAGCGCCTAGCGGCGTAATAGGGTGAGCAGTCCCGGCCAGAACAACCTGATGGCTGGTCGGGGCGGTCCATCGCAGTCCAACCGTTCAGCGCAGCCGCTGAGAAATCGACCTGGGAATCCACGGCGCAGGAAGACAGAGAGCGCGATCGGTTCGTTGAAGATCACGTCCATCCGCTGGCCCTCTTCGCTGCCTTCCGTGGCAACAACGTCGACCACTTCCTCGGTCTCTCGACTGATGGGAAGAATCTACCCGGCTTCATCGCGGCCAAGCGTGCCGGGGCGCCCAAGGTGAGGCCACCGATGACCGGAACCGGTCTCGGAGATGACTCACTACTTCCCGGCAGCCCACAAATCCGTTTGGCCGCCGTAGTTTGAAACTGCGATACCTGAACCGAACGACTGCCCTGCTTCTGGCCCGCACCTCACCTTGTAATGGCACCGTTTTTTTTGCTGCCGAATCGGGGTTTCATTCCTACACATGGGTATTTATCCACATGAGATACCGCTCAACCGTAACCCGCATTGAACCGCCGCGTGTCGAAGCACGAATACTATACGACCGTAAAACCGCTGCCCGGCAGCTATCTGTAAGCGTCCGTAGCCTTGATTACTACATTTCAAAGGGAGAGATCGAAGTGCGCCGCAACGGGAACAAGGTTCACATTCCACACAGTTCCCTCATCAAGTTCTCCCGGAAGAGTCACCCAGGTCCAGTCATACCAAGGGTATGAAGGAGCCGCTTCTCCAGAGGAGATGCGGAGATTTGATTGACGAATTGTGCTCGGGAGAACGAACAATGCCACGCAAGAAAGTGATTGAGAAGCACAAAGGAGTGTACGAGAAGCACCCGGGAACGGGAGTGTTTTGGATTCGATACTCTTCGCCCGATGGTCGGAAGACCGAGCGCGTAGGGTCCCACGCGGCTGCCGTTGACCTTTACAAAACCCGTACGGGTGAACTCAGTGAAGGTGGTCGGCTAGGGGTGGTTCCCAAGAGGGCTGTGAAATTCGAGACGATCGCGAAGGACGCTCTCGTCTTTTCTGCCGCATACCACACAGACAAGCGCAACTTCAGACAGCGTCTGGAAATCATCAATAGAGACTTCCAACATCGTCCCGCCGACTCCATCCTACCTTCTGACATAAGCAGGTGGCTGCAAGAGGGGGTGGACGAGTGGGAGTGGGAGCCTTCCACCTGCAACCGCTATAAGGCTGTATTCTCCAAGGTCTTTAAGCTTGCCCTGGCCGATGGAAAAGTGAAATCCAATCCGGCGCGACTTGTACCCCAGCGGAAGGAATCCCCTGGGCGTCTTCGCTTCCTACAGGATGAAGAAGAGGTTCGCCTCCGCGAAGTCATCTTGAAGAACAGGCCCTACTGCATGTACCAGCTTGACGTCGCCCTGAATACTGGGATGCGCTTGACTGAGCAGTTCACAATTGAAATTCCTCAGATCGACCGAAAACTCCATCAGATTCATCTTGACATGACGAAGAACGGGAGCGCCCGTGAAGTGCTCTTGAACAGTGCGGCCCAGGAGGCGGTTGAACGCCTCCTCGCCGAGCGTAAAAAGTTGGGAATCAGCTTTCCGTCTTTGTTCTTCTATCAAAACCGCCACACGAAGAAGTTCGAGCCCATCAGTAACCCTCGTGAGTGGTTTCGCAGTGCCGTTGAGGAAGCCAAAATAGACAACATGACTTGGCACATCCTCCGCCACACGTTTGCCAGCCGCCTAGTGATGGCCGGTGTGCCGCTGAAGACCGTACAGGAACTGATGGGGCACAAGACGATCGCGATGACCGCCCGCTATGCTCACCTATCCCCGGGCCACAAGACGGAAGCGCTGGAGCGCCTCGTTAACCCAAAGTCCTCCGCCCGGTAGGGAACCAATTGGGAACCAATTTTGGTGCCCTGCGCACATATAGGAACGTTGCGAGAGCCTCCTCAGGTCCTGGTTTGGTTCTCGGTACACTTTTGGTACGAAGTGGTTCCCAAAGTGGTTCCCTTCTGAATTAGGACCACGAAACACGTTTGTAGCGGCAATTAAATGATGCCTCTAAGTTATTCATTTTCTGTCGATTAGATTGGTGCCGGGAGGGGGGGTCGAACCCCCACGATCCGAAGATCGGCGGATTTTGAGTCCGCTGCGTCTGCCAGTTCCGCCATCCCGGCGCATCTCGATTCTATCAGCGCTCCGCTCGCTCCCATAGACTCGAACGCAGCAAATTGCGAAACCTGACGATGCACAGAACCTATTGCACTTTGCCCTGTGGCCTCAGCCTGCCCAACTCGTTCGCGCACGCAATTGCGTTCAAGGCCGCGAGCTTCAGATTGTCTGCCGCCATCCAAACCCAGAAGCGGCTTGCCAGACCATCGCTCGCCGATGCCGTGCTGATCCGCACCAGGACGTCCGCTTGTCCGGCTGCGCTGAGATTGCTGGGCGGGTCCGACTCCGCGCCCACCATATCCACATGCTCGCCGTGCACCGCCGCTTCGATCTGGTTCCTTTGAAGCCGTTCCCTCCAACTCCACCAGCGCCGACACCACATACCCGTGGAACACCGGCGCCTGCACCAGTTGCAAAGCCAGCTCCGGCGCCGTCCCTGCGGACAGCGTCGCGTAGTGGTCGGCGATGCGTTCTCTGCTCCCGGCCAGCTTCACCTTCGCTGCGCCGCCGAGCGCGGGCAGCAGATTGAACGCCACCTGCGCATCGTATTGCTCTCTCGGCATGCTCTGGAAGGAGAGCAGGCTCACCGTCTGCTGATGCAGTTCATCCATGGCCGCCTGCCCGTGCTCGGACGCGGGTTCAAACACCGTCGCGGAGATCGCGCGCACCGGCCGCTTTGCGTGCAGCCGGCCTGCAACCAGCAGCAGCATCAGCGCAGCGGGATGCGCTGCAACTACTGCCGGAGTGGTCAGGTCGGGCTCCTGCCCTCCGAGATGCGCCTCACCCGCCGCACGCACCGCCGCATTCAACCACGGGCCGCGCACCATCACGCCGGGCTCGCCCTCCAGCGCATAGGTCATGTCGATGATGCTCGCGCCCGCCAGCCGCGCGGTCTTCCAGTATTTCCGGGTCGTCTCGGCGTCACCGGCAAAGAACACAAAATCCATCCCCGCGAAGGATTCCACTTCGATCTTCTGGATGAACGTCACTTCGTCGCCGGCCGCTGTTACTTGCCCGGCCGCGTCTTCCGCATCCAACAGAAGCACGTCGCTGGCAGCAAGCAATGACTCCGCTAGCGCATCGCTCAGCTCCTTGCCCGCGAGCGAAGTGGCGCCGACGATGGCGATCCGACTTGGTCTGCCTGCAATCACAAACTCTCTCTTCTCGTGCCTCAGACTTCGCTGCAAGCTCTCCGGTCCAGCCTACGCTCTGCAACTACGTCGGTGGCAGTGTCGGCGCACGGGGATGACGCCGCCGGTGGGCCCATGAGTAGCCCAGCCGTGCGAACACGCCCGAAACCAGGTACCCAAGCGCGATGACCATCAACATCAGTTCCGACTTCCAGGCGATCAAAGCGCCAACCAGTCCCAGCAATGCCACCACTTGAAACGGCTGCCGTCCGCCGGAGGTAATCTCTTTGGCGCTCCAGAATCGCCAGTTGCTTACCATCAAAAAGCCGGAAAACAGGATCAGCGCCAACCACACCAGCGCTATCCATGGATTGTAGATCGGCGAGCCGTCGAAGCAATGGACGACAGCGGCGATCACACCGGCCCCTGCCGGAATCGGCATTCCCACGAAAAACTTGCTCCCCGGCTTGCCCGGATTGCGCGGCTGCGGATTCGTGCTGATGTTGAATCGCGCCAGTCGGCTCGCCCCGCAGATGAGAAACACGAAGCAGACGAACACACCCGCATGGACCACGTTCTCGCGTAAGTCCGGGTGGACCGTCATGGGCAGCATGCGGAAACCCCAGATGTACGCCAGCAGACTGGGCGCAACCCCGAAGGTAATCACGTCGGCCAGCGAGTCCAGTTCCTTGCCAAAATCGCTCGTCGTATTCGTCAGGCGCGCAATATAGCCGTCCACTCCGTCCAGCAGCGCGGCCAGGCCGATCGCCAGCGCCGCGTGATCGAAGTACGCCGTCTCCGTCGGCGAACCCTGAACGCTCTGCGTGATCGCGTAATAGCCGGCCGCAATATTGCCCGCGGTAAACAGCGACGGCAGAAGATACATGCCGCGGCGCGGATGCCGCTTCAACCGTATCTCTTCCCCGCGATCGTCGCGCAGCTCCAACTGTTCGGCCGACATCAGGACACCACGGCCGCGGCGACGCCCGCCGTTTCGCCGACCGGTTGCGGCATCACAGCGAGTATGGTCAACCCGCCGCGTACTCGGGCTCCATTCTTCACCCGCGGCACCGCGTCCGCGGGCATCAGCACATCCACCCGCGATCCGAACTTGATTAGCCCCACCCGCTGGCCTCGCTCCACGCGGTCGCCGACCTTCACCGAGCTCACAATCCGCCGCGCCAGCAGGCCCGCAATCTGTTTGTAACTCACCTCGTACCCGCCCGCGTCGATCACCACCAGCGTCTGCTCGTTCATCACCGCCGACTCCTGCTTCATCGCGTTCAGGAACCGGCCCTCGCGGTGTTCCACTGCCGTCACCGTCCCGGCTACTGGCGCGCGATTCACATGCACATCGAACACGCTCAGAAAGATACTAAGCCGGAACCGGCTTCCGGCCGAAGTCTCAATCCAGTCTGCCTCAGTCACAACCCCGTCGCCCGGCGACACAATCTCCCCCGGCCCCGTCGGGACCGCCCGCTCGGGATCGCGGAAGAACCACAGAAAAAACAGCGCCAGCACCATCGGCAGCGCGGTTAGCCCCCGGGAGCCTGTAAGCTGCCACAACGTCGCCGCGACTATGCCTAGTCCCAGCGCATAGAAGTATCCATCTCGCACCATATCCTTCTCATTATAAAGCTTCGTAGCTGCGCCCCACATTGCATCCGCATAGGCAGCCAGATTAGCCTACCTCAACCTGCACTCTCCTATGAACCAACTTCCTGATCGCCACTCCACCCGAATCATCCGCATCGCGGCTTTATGCCTGATGGGCTGCGCTTCGGTCGCCGCGGCTCAGACACCGCTGCACCTCCACGGCCAGGTTCGCGACACATCTGGCCACGCGGCACCCGGCGCACTTGTTATCGCCAGGGGGCCACGCGGCGAAGTCACGACCATCTCGGATGCCGGCGGCCAGTTCGCGTTGGACTACCCCGCCGCCACCAGCGCCCTGACCCTCCGCGCCACCGCACGCGCTATGGAATCCGACGCCATCCAAATCTCCCCAGCCGCTGCGACCAACGAGATCGACCTAACCCTGCATCCCTCCGCCGTCACTCAACAGATCACCGTAACCGCGACCCGCTCCTCCATCGACCTGCCCGCTACCGCGAACACCATTTACGCACTCACTCCGAGCGACCTCAGCAACTATCCCGCAACCGCGCTTGACGACAAACTCCGCCAACAAGCGGGCTTTGAGCTCTTCCGCCGCTCCAGTTCGCGCGTGCAGAACCCCACCAGTCAGGGAATTTCCCTTCGCGGCCTCGGCTCAACCGCCGCCAGCCGCACCCTCGTCCTCCAGGACAGCGTCCCCATGAACGATCCCTTCGGTGGCTGGATTCACTGGGACGAGGTCCCCACCGACGCCCTCGAAGCGGTCAACGTCGCCACTGGAGGCGGCTCCGATCTCTACGGCTCCAGTGCGCTCGGCGGAGTTATCGACATTGTCCCCGCACGCCCCACCACTGGCCGCTTCGGTCTCAGCGCGCTCGGCGGAGGCCAGTACACGTCCTCGCTCGCCACGCGCGCCGACCTCGGCAACTCAACCTGGCGCCAGCTCCTCGCCGCCGACTCCTACCGTACCGCCGGCTACATCCCCACCGCGCCCTCCCTCGCTGGCCCCATCGACATCCCCGCCAACGTCCACTACCAATCCGCCCGCAGCGAGACCGACCGCGCCTTTACCCCCTCTAACCGCGCCTTCCTCATCGGCAACATGCTCAACGAAGCCCACGGCAACGGCACACCTATTCAGACCAACGCCACCCGCCTGTGGCGCTACATCGCCGGCGAAGACTGGTCGGCCAGTACCCACGCCTCCGGCCGCGCCCGCCTCTTCGGCAGCGACGAAGCCTACGGCCAGAGCTTCTCCTCCATCAACGCCGCCCGTACCTCCGAGACCCTCACCCGCCTGCAGCACGTCCGCACCCAGGAGCTCGGCGCCTCCACCGACGCATCGTTCGCCCTCTCACCCATCGCCATCGTAGCCGGCATGGATGCACGCGACATCCGCGCCACCGACAACGAAACTCCCATCACCTCCGGCCTGCCCAGCGGTATCGCCGACACCTCCGCCCGACAGCGCTTTATCGGCGGCTTCGCCGAAGCTCTCGCCTCCGCCCACACTGGCCGCTTCCGCAACACTTCAGCAGCCCTCTCCCTCCGCCTCGACTCCGCCTCCAATCTCGACACGCAGTCCATCACGCAGCTCAACTCGCCGCCCACCCTCACACCCAACCGCAGCGAGTTCATCGCCAGCCCTCGCTTCGGCGTCGTGCGCCAGATTGCCTCCGCCGCCACCATCCACGCCTCCGTCTTTCGAGCCTTCCGCACGCCCACCATGAACGAGCTCTACCGCACCGGCCAGGTCGGGCAGGAAACCACCCTCGCCAACTCGCAGCTCCTATCCGAGCGCGCCACCGGCTGGGAGGCCGG
>Ga0302319_10023462_pt1 | contig 11020 bp, 7 predicted proteins | sample Bog_T0_2_FD_203319 | JGI IMG/M metagenome (GOLD analysis project Ga0302319, IMG submission 203319) | Peat permafrost microbial communities from Stordalen Mire near Abisko, Sweden - Bog_T0_2 | ecosystem: Environmental > Terrestrial > Soil > Wetlands > Peat | place: Sweden: Abisko, Stordalen Mire...
CGCGACTGCCATAGTCCCACCACCAGCATCGTACTAGCGAGAACCCCAATGACCGCCAGCAATCCCGCGGAAGTTATCAGCCAGCCCGCACGTGCCCCGCCGGCGCACTCTGTGTGCTCGCACTGCACCACGCCATCCGCCAGCAAAATCAGAATCGGCAAATACGCGGGAAATGTGTAGTACTCCTGGTTCGTCGAGACGGCAAAAAAGATGAGCACAACTCCCGCCCAAATCCAGCACAGCAGCCGCGTCCGCGATGCAAAGGTTGTTCGGCGCACGTCACTCTGCTCAAGCCCTACACCGCCTCGATGCCGGCGCCACTCCTGTATCGCACTCCTCACCGCTGCCGGGAGATACAGACTCCACGGAAACAACCACACCAGGTGCAACGTCCAATACAGCGTAGCCGGAAGCTTGTTGTAATCCCGCGGATAACGCCTGCCGAGGAATCGCAGATAATGTTCGTTCACAAAATAAAACCAGAAGAAGCCGTGATGTTCGGCCGTCCCCGGATTCCGCAGTCCCGCCAGAATGTGCCAGGGCGCGGCGATGGCCAGAAACAAGACAAGGCCTGAAATTAACCGGAACTCCCGCCACCGCCGCCATTCTCCTGTCGCCAGCAAAAAGAAAAATGCCGTGCCACAGGGAAACACCAGCGCAATCAGTCCCTTGGTCAGCACGCCCAACGCCATCATGGCGTATCCCGCGTACCATCGCCAGGCGGCCGCGTCTGGCTCTAGCGCAGTCAGAAAAAAATAAAGCGCCACCGCGATCAGCAGGCTCAGCAACACTTCCGGTATTAGGACACGCGTAAATAGGTACACTCCGGCACAGGTGTAAACGAATAATGCCGCGTAAATTCCTGTCCGCTCGCCGAAGGCGCGCCGGGCCCAGCAAAGTCCCAGCAATCCCAGCAGCATCACCGAGAGCACCATCGGCACTCGGGTACTGAATTCGTTCACGCCCAAAATCTCGTAACTGAATGCCACAAGCCAGTAGGGCAGCGGTGCCTTCTCCAGATAGCGGACGCCGTTCACATGCAGCGTGACGTAATCTCCCGTTACCACCATCTCGCGCGCCGCCTCGGCATGCGTGCTGTCGGCATCGTCCAGCAATCCCGGGGTAAACATCGACCCCACGTAAACCGCCAGAAACACCACGGCCAGCGCCCAGTACGCCGCTCTGGAGCCACTCTGCCTTTCTCGTCCTGTCAGTGAAATTGGATTGGCGATCAAATGGATGAGCCTAAAACAGTCTTACAAATACCCGCAAAGTCGGCAACTCGCAGGATTGTAAAATTACAAAATTGTTCAATTACCAAATTACCCAATTGCTCCTGCTCAATTTTCCTTGCTCCGGATAAAAAACTTCCACTTGTCCATCCCCGCCGGCACCGCCACATCAAAAAATCCCACCATCATTTCCTGCGACGTTTGATCGCCCCAGGTCACCATTTTCTCCGGATCGGGATTATGCGGATTGTTTTTCGAATTGTCGTACCATGCCACCGCCCGCAGTCTGGTCCCCGCCTTCAATTCCCGCGGCTCCGCCAGCCTGTAACTCAACTGCCAGTGAAAGTGATAATTCACTCGCAGCAGCGTCTCCACCGTTCCGTCACCGTGCACAATGTCATATTCAAACCTCTTCCCGCGCAAATGCATATGCGGAAACAAACTCAGCAATGTCGCATCGTTGGGCAGCGTGCCTTGCACCTCCACGCGAAAATCCTCCGCCCCCGGCGGAATCAGCAACGCATGATTATTTAACTGCAGCGTGATCACCCTCTGCTTCGGAGTACCCTTCGCGAAAACTAAGCCAACGCTAGTCTCGTCGCTCGCGGCCTCGCCATTGGCGATGTAGTGCATCTGGAAAATAAGATCCGATCCCGCCGGAACGAACTTCGCCATACCATCCTCCCACCGGTCCGGCGCGCTCCCCGGCGCATACACCAGCAGCAGATCGCTGGTAGTCTCATGCGCCTGCCGCCGCTCCTCTGGATCGGTCAACATCGATGCCGTAAACGGCTCGCCCACCGGCGCGTGCCGCAACCACGGCGAATCCGGCGGCCGAATATACACTACCGCGTGGTGCACATGCGCCGGATTGGAGGGCCGCACCTCCACCATCTGCACCCACTCGTCCTGCGTAAAATGCGTCGGCACGATCTCGTATGCATATTCCACTTCCCCTTGCGCCGGAACCTGCACCGGCTTGGGCATCTTCACCACCACATCCGGCTGCGGAATATTCCAACCTTCATGCCAAGAGCGCGGCGGGGGTGCATCGCGGGCATCTCCAGCGGGCGCGCCGGCATTTGCCCAAGCCGCAATCGTGGCAATCTGTTCCGCACTCAACGAAGGATCATTGGCGAAATGCCCGTAGCGCGGATCGGCAAACCATGGCGGCATCATCTTCATTTCCACCGCAGCCGCAATTTTCCCCGCCCAGGGCTTCGTCTGCTCGTAGGTCACCAGCGGCATCGGCGCAGCCTCGCCGCTCCGGTGGCAACTCTGGCATTTATTCTGCAGGATTGGAACAACATCTTTATAGAAGGTAGGGGAAGGACGCTGTCCTCTCGCGCCCGGAGCGAAGCCCGGCATGTGGCTGGCCGCCCCCGTGGTGAGAAGAGAAGCCGCGACCACCAAGAGCGTCCCAAGCGTCTTCACGCGCGCAGAAACTCCAAAGTCAGCGCCCACGCCTGTCGCGCCGAATGCGGCTCGTACGCTGCGCGTTCGTCACAGAAGAATCCATGATCGGCGCGGGAGAACTCGGCATTCACATAAATCTTCTGCTGCGAACTCAACGCCTCGGTCACCGCCTTCCGATGCTCCGGCGTAATGTGCTTATCCAAGCCGCCCCAGATAAATAATGAAGGCGCCTGCAGCTTCGCAGCCCGGTCCAGCAGTCCTGGAGCGATTCCGCCTCCATAAAACGAAACTGCAGCTCGCAGAGGAACCACACTGTTGGCAACAAATGAAGCCCGCCCACCCATGCAGAATCCGACGCTCGAAATCTCGTTTGCTTTCACTTGCGCGTTCGAAGTCAGCCACTCATACGCAGCCCGTATATCCAGCTCCAACGTCTCGGTGGTGACCGCCTTCAGGTGCGGCATCACGGAAGGAAAATCCGTATAGCTGACCTCCAACCCCGGCGGCGCCGTGCGATGAAACAGCTCCGGAGCAATGGCGACGTACCCCTGCGCCGCAAACCGCTCAGTCACGCTCCGGATGTGGTGATTCACCCCAAATGCTTCCTGGAACACCAGCAGCCCAGGATGCGGCCCATCGCCCTCCGGACGCGCCACATAAGCCGCCATCCTAGTTCCATCCGCAACGTCGAGTTCCACGTTGTCTTTCACGATCGCCGCTCCCGTCATATCGCTTCCGTCAACCTCGAACATTCGTTCCGGCTTGCCCTCCTAGTCTCGCACAAACACAGCCGGAGTACGCGCCCGCACCTCCGCAAAAATGCTACAGTAATCAGTTCATGTCTGCGCCCAATTCCACTTTTGTTCGTGCCTGCAAATGCCAGCCTGTCGACCGTACTCCCGTCTGGTTCATGCGTCAGGCGGGGCGCTACATGCCCGAGTACCGCGCCGTTCGCAAGCAACATTCGCTGCTGGAAATCTGCAAGAAGCCCGCGCTCGCAGCCGAAGTCACCATCACCGCCGCCGAATTTCTTGGCGTCGACGCCGCCATCATCTTCGCTGACTTACTTCTTCCTCTCGAAGTCATGGGCCTGCCCTTCCACTTTTCCGCCGGCGAAGGCCCTGTCATCGAAAAGCCCGTCCGCACCGCCGAAGACGTGAACCAACTCCGCACTGACCGCGCCGCCGAATTGGGCTATGTCTCCGAGGCCGTGGGTCTTGTCGCGAAACACTTCGCTGGAAAAATTCCTGTCATCGGTTTCTGCGGAGCGCCTTTTACTCTCGCCAGCTACATGATCGAAGGCGGCGGTTCCCGTCACTACCTGCACGCGAAGAAAATGATGTACAACTCGCCCGCGGCGTGGGATGTTCTGATGGGCAAGCTGGTGGATGTCACCGCCGAGTACTCCGCCGCACAGGTGCGCGCCGGCGCCGACGTCATCCAGATTTTCGATAGCTGGGTCGGCTGCCTCAGTGTCGAAGATTACCGCCGCTACGTTCTGCCCCACGTAAAAACCATGGTGACGCGCCTGCAGAAAACCGGCGCACCCATCATTTATTTTGGCACCGACAGCGCCACTTTACTTCCCGCGATGAACGAAACCGGAGCCGAGGTCATTGGCCTGGACTGGCGCATCCCGCTCGATAAAGGCTGGAGCGATCTCAACCATCGCTGTGCGGTTCAAGGCAATCTCGATCCCGTCCTGCTCTTCGCGGATTGGAAAGAATTAAAATCTCGCGCGGAACACATTCTTCAACTCGCCGCCGGACGCCCCGGCCACATCTTCAATCTAGGCCACGGCATTCTGCCCGAAACTCCGGTCGAGAACGTTAAGAACCTGGCGCGATTCGTGCAAGAATATTCGGCTGCGAATCCGGCAGCCGGAAGCCCGAAGGCCGAAGCCCGAAGCCCGCATTCATGATCCGCATCGCCATCATCGGTGGCGGCATCTCCGGACTCACCGCCGCGTTCACCCTCGAAGAACATCGCCGCGCCGGCGCAGCCGAATATACCCTATTCGAATCCTCGCCGCATCTCGGCGGCGTTCTTCGCACCGAGCACATCCACGGCTGCATCGTCGAGGCCGGGCCCGACTCCTTCATCACCGAAAAGCCCTGGGCCGCCGATCTCTGCCGCACGCTCGGCCTCGGCGACCAACTGATCGGCTCGAACGACGCAGACCGCAAAACTTACATCCTCGTCCGCGGCCAACTCATCCCCATGCCCGACGGCCTCATGTTCATGGTCCCGACGAAAATCCTGCCCACGGGATTCTCTCCGCTTTTTTCCTGGGCGACCAAGCTGCGCATGGCGCGGGAACTCTTGCATCCCCCACGCGCCGGCGACGCCGACGAAAGCGTGGCCTCGCTGGTCGAGCGCCATTATGGCGCCGAAATGGTGGACCGCCTTGCCGACCCGCTGCTCTCCGGCGTCTACGGCGGCGAAGCCGCCAGCCTCAGCGTGCGCGCCGTCCTGCCGCGCTTTGCGGAAATGGAACGCGCGCATGGCAGTCTCGGCCGCGCCATGCTCGCTGCCAGAAAAAAAATGCCGCGCTCCGCAAAAAAGCTTGCCCCGCCGCTCTTCACCTCGCTCAAGAACGGCATGCAGCAGCTCGTCGAAACTCTGGTCCCCCACCTTGCCCCAGCCTCTTTGCGAACGAACACGGTTGTGCAGTCCGTTCAACCTGAAGCCGGAGGCTGGACTATTTCCGCGGGAGAGAAATCCGGACGCTTCGACGCCGTAATTCTCGCCGTCCCCACACACGCCGCAGCCCAGCTTCTAACCGCCAGCAGCCCCGCGCTCGCCGCCGAACTCGCCGCCATCGACTACAGCTCGTCCATTACGGTCGGCCTCGGCTATGGTCGCGACGTCCGCCAATCCCTGCCTCCCAGCTTCGGATTTCTCGTCCCCCGCAGCGAAGGCAAGCAACTTTTAGCAGCAACCTTCGTCCACAACAAATTCCCCCACCGCACCCCCGCCGACCGCGCCCTGCTGCGCTGCTTCTTCGCCGGATCGAGCGCCCAAAAAGTCTGGCAACTTTCCGACGACGCCATCGTCACCGTCGTCCGCAACGAGCTGCAGCAGATTCTCGGTCTCCGCGCCGCACCGCTTTTTGCGCGCGTCTACAAATGGAAATCCGCCATGGCCCAGTACGGCGTCGGTCACCTCGCCCGTCTCGACCGCATCGAGCGCCTCCGCCAGCAGTTGCCCGGACTCGCCCTCGCCGGCAACGGCTACCGCGGCATCGGCGTCCCCGATTGCGTCCGCTCCGGAAGCGAAGCCGTCAAGCAACTCCTAAATCTCTAGAATGGTACGCTCGTGTGGCGCGGGCACTTTGCCCGCGAATGCAGGAACAGTAGCGATTCTAAGACCGAGCGTGGCCTACGCCGGCACATCCGCCTTCCTCAAACCGTCCTCCCGCCGCAGCCGCGCCACTACCAGCCGAATCTCGTCATAAGTAATTTCCGGCGGCAACATATCCTTCACCGGCTTCAGAAAATCAGTTCCCTCTTTCGCGCAAGCGGCCTCAATCACCGAGCGCTTCTCCTTGCTCACCCATGCTTCTTTAAATTCCACCAGCCCGGCTTCCACAAGCTTCGCCACCGCGTTCACAACCGTAGACATCTGCCGTCCGCGAATCTGCGCGATCTCTTCCAAACTCTTTCCATCGTTCAACAAACGCAACGTCTCATCGGCGGGCTTGGCCTGCCGCTGCGTCCAGCTGGCCCGTTGTCCCAGCGCGAATTTTTTCAATGCATCCAGAATTTCGTTGCCATACAGCTCCGCCTTCCGCTCGCCAATCCCGGGAATCTCCAGTAGCTCGGCGTAAAACTTGGGCCGCCGCCGGCAAATTTCATCCAGCGAAGAATCGTGCAGCACAATATACGCGGGAGTGTTCTTCTCCTTGGCCATGCCCCGCCGCCACTCCCGCAAATACTCCCGCAACTCTTCGTCCTCCGGCCCCACGGCCGCATTGACCGCCGGCTGTAGCGGCAACCGTTTCCTGCCCGCCGCCTCGACCGGCAGCGCCTTGCCCTTCACCAGCCACTCCGCCATACTGCCGCACACATCGCAAGCGTCGCACTTCTCCCACTTCGGAGCCTCGCCAAAATGCCCGCAAATCTGCCGATGCCTGCAGCGCTTCGACTCCACGAAGGCGCGGATAATGTCATAGCGCTCCCAGGCGCGCTTCCTCTCCGCTTCATCGGTAATCTGGTTGGCAAAAAATGCCAGCAGCCCCGCGTCTTTTTTCTGCCACAGCATGACGCAATCCGCGCTCAGCCCATCGCGCCCCGCGCGCCCCGCCTCCTGGTAATACTGCTCAATCGATTTCGGCAGCGACAAATGAATCACCGCCCGCACCGCCGCCTTGTTAATGCCCAATCCAAACGCGATCGTCCCCACCAGCACTCGCACTTCGTCGGACATCCACCGTTCCTGATTCCGCCGCCGCTCCTCCGCTCCCATTTTTCCGTGATAGCCAACAGCGGCAATGTCCTGATCGCCCAGAAAATCTACCGTCTCTTCCACTCGATTGATCGTCGGCGAGTAAACAATCACGTTGCTGCCGGAGTAGCTGCGCAGCGCCTTCACCAGCAATTCCATCTGCTCCAGCCCGGTACACTCGCGCACCAGGTAGCGCAGGTTCGGCCGGTAGAAGCTGGCAATGTATTTATCTGGATTGCGCAACTGCAACTGCGCCAGAATGTCATGCCGCACATGCCGCGTCGCGCTCGCCGTAAACGCCGCGATGGGACGATCCGGAAACTTCGACCGCAGCTTGTTCAACTGCCGGTATTCCGGACGGAATTCATGCCCCCACTCCGAAATACAGTGCGCCTCGTCGATGGCAAAAAACGCCACCGGCACCTGCTGCAGCCAGCCCATGGTATCGCCGCGCGCAATGCGCTCCGGCGAAACATACAGCAGCCGGTAAGCCCCCTCGCGCGCCTGCTTCATCACCTTGGTTTGTTCGCCTTCGCTCAGCGTGCTGTTCAGCACCGCCGCCGGAATCCCCATCTGCGCCAGCTGCGCCGCCTGGTCTTGCATCAGCGCGATCAGCGGAGAAATCACCACCGCCGTCCCTTCCGAAATCACCGCCGGCAACTGATAGCATAGCGATTTACCCCCGCCCGTCGGCATCACCACGCACGTATCGTGCCCCGCCAGCAAGCTGCGCACAATCCGCTCCTGCAGCGGACGAAACGTGCCGTACCCCCAGTACCGCCGCAGCGGCGTCAGCAGATCGGTCTCGGCGCTCATAGAAAAAAGTATAGGCTCAGGCGAAGATTAAGAGAAAAGAACCGCAAGTATTCTGCCGGATCTTACCAAACCGGGAAGCGGGTCTACCCTGTGATCCTCTGTGACCCCTGTGGTAAAGGTTTTCGCTGCAAGCCGCGATCCTGCACATGCGGATACACCCTCGCAAACCCCACCCACACCACCGCAATCACCACAAAGCACAGCACGCTCCCCTCCGGACCGACCGCACCGCCCGTAAGCCATCGCGGCCCGTGAAACGAAGACTTCAGCAGATGCCCCGGAAAAATCGTTCCACTATCGGGCACGGAATAAAAGAAAGTCTCGCCCCAATCCCACGCCATGTGAAATCCCACGGCGAACCACAAACTCCCGGTGCGCCGCAGCGTGAGGCAAAAAAAGAAGCCAATCACCGCCGCCGCCAGCAAACCAACCCACTGCTCTCCGCCATTCTGCAAATGAACCAGGCCAAACCCGCAACTCAACACCACGGCCGACGGCCAGAAGCCGATTGCCCGCGTCAAAGTGAACTGCGAATACCCGCGAAACAGAAAGTCTTCCACCAATCCGACCAGCAAAAACATCACCGCCCAGAACGCGGCGAACTTCACAATGCGCGCACCATGCAGCGCCAGATGTCCCAAATCAAACACCCGCAGCCCGTACATCGTTCCTAACAGCAGCGTAATGCTGCCAAATCCCCACAGCGACCCCATCCAAAACAATTTCCCGAACGCCTGCCGCCCCGGCAAACCGTAACTGCCCCAAGGCCGCTTCTCGACTCGCGCCAGAATGAATGCCGGAACCACCGCCGCCACCAAAACCCCAAACTCCCCCAGCATCATCGACCACAGCCCGCTCACGAGCGACCCTGCCCAGCGGCTCGCAACAAACTGCAGCGGATAAAACATCGCCACATAAAAAGCAAAGCCCCAGCCCGCCCGCAGTCCCTCCGGACCAAGAAAAACCGTGCGCAGATACGAGGGCTGCACCGCCGCCGCAAAATCCGGCCCAGCCGCGGAACCTCCCGCAAACCCGCCCGAAATCGGCTCTTCCCGACCGTCGGAAATCTTCGCGTTCTCATCCATTTTCATCGCTCACATCTTCATCGCTCATCGCGGAAGTTTCCCGCGCACCGGCTGTAAGATGGTAAAACACTTCGTCCCACCTTATGACCCAATTCTTCACTCGTGAACGCTTTGGCCGCTCCCAGTTTCTCGCTGGAGCTTTGCTCCTGGCTTTCCTCGCGCAAGGAATCTGGCTCGTTTATTCGGAGCTGCACGCGCCCGAGCCTCGCGCCCCCGGCGCATCCGAGCAAGTCCGCCTCGCCGCCGGCTGGCGTCAACTCCATGGCGGAGGCATCGCCGGTGCGCCTTTCCCAGATCCTCCCGGCTCGCTCCCCGTCGAAGTCTCGCAGGATTCCGACGGCTTCGACACCCAGCATTCTCCGCTGCTTTCTCTCGTAACCGCCGCCCCGTTGCTCGCCTCGCCGCACCGTTTGCTAGACGCCGATTCTCCCTACTGGCGTTGGCTCCCGCATCTCCCATTTTTAGCCTGCGGCGTCTTCCTCGGCGCATCCCTCTGGTACGTTGCCCGCCGCCTCTGCGGAAACGCCGGAGGCTTTCTCGCCCTCACGCTCTACTGTTTTTCTCCCTCGATGATCCGCGCCTCTGCCGTCTGGCACACCGAGCCTGAAATCCTCGCCGCCTGGGGATCCTTCGGCGCCATCTTCACCGCCATCGCCGTCGCCCACACTCTCTACGCCCCGCGCGAAGTCGTACTCTGGAACTGGCGTCGCATCCTATTACTAGCCGTGTCCCTTACCATCGCAGTCGGCTCTCAGTTCTCCATGATCGTCGTCGTACCTCTGGCTCTAATTTTCCTGCTCTATCTTGCTCCCATTCGTCGCGGCGCTGCACTCGTCATCTGGATCGCCTCCGCCCTCCTCGCCGCCGTTCTCCTCTTCGCCACCTACTTCTTCCATCCCCGCGTGTTCGGCGAGGCGATGCGCCACGCCTCCTTCTGGGGAGCCACCTGGCGCGCCTTCACCGTCCCCGGCGTCTACCGCCAAATCGCAATCGAAATCCTGCGCGCCTGCCCTGCCCTGGCACTACTGATACCGGTTGCCGTCGCCACCTACATCGCCTGGCCCCGCACCCGCTACTTCGGCAACACCGCCCCCGGAATCATCGCCATCCTCTTCCTCGCGCTCGGCATGGCCCATCCTCACATAGCTGGCGCGGGATTCCTGCTAGCTTCCATCCCCTTCCTCCTGATCTTCGTCTCCGGCGTCATTGCCGACCTCATGGAAACCCCCTACCAACTCATAACCGCCTCCGTCTGGGGACTTCTCGTCGCCTACGTCCTCTGGAGCCTTCAATCCCTGACCCAAGTCCCCCGCGGATGAAGCTTTACCCTTGGTGAGCTTCCGCGCCGCGCAGCAAGCAATTTGCCTTACAATTACCCTTTGAGTCGCCGCCATCGACCCCGGTCAACTGACATGCGTTCCCTCGCCCTACTCGCGCTTCTAACCGCTCTCGCCCCCTGCGCCTCTGCCCAACGACTGGCGCACACCCCTCAGTTCCACTCGCCCAGCGGCAGGCTGGCTTTTGCTCCGAACTCGCATCCCTCCGCATTCCGCCGGCCTTCGCCGCTCACCTCGCTGCCTTTCCCCTTGCTCGGCGACTCCTTCAATCTCCAGGACCTCTACTCCAGCGGTTACCCTGTCGCCTCCGCGCCTCCTCTATTTCTTGTGCAAGCAGCCAGTGCCCTTTCCAGCTCATCGCAGCCTCCCGCCCCGGCAACGACCCCTCCCAACCCCTCATGATCGAACTGCAAAACGGCCGCTACGGCCGCGTCGCCAACTCCCCCGCCGACTCCGATGCTCTTCCGCTCCCTCTCGCCTCCAGCGCGGCAGCCGCGCCTTTCCACGACCTTCCCCCAGCCATCCTCATCTTCCGCGATGGCCACTCCGAAGAAGTCCGCGACTACACCATCGCCAACGGCTTCCTCTACGCCCGCGGCGACTACTACACCAACGGCTACTGGAACAAGAAAATCGATCTCGCCACCCTCAACGTCACCCAAACCCTTCAAGCCAACCACACCCGCAA
>Ga0302319_10023465_pt1 | contig 11019 bp, 9 predicted proteins | sample Bog_T0_2_FD_203319 | JGI IMG/M metagenome (GOLD analysis project Ga0302319, IMG submission 203319) | Peat permafrost microbial communities from Stordalen Mire near Abisko, Sweden - Bog_T0_2 | ecosystem: Environmental > Terrestrial > Soil > Wetlands > Peat | place: Sweden: Abisko, Stordalen Mire...
GTGGACGAACTGGTCTTGCGCGTCCGCGCTGCCGTACACCTCCGCGAGCGCGCGGAGCTGCGCGTTCGAGCCGAAGACGAGGTCGACGCGGGTGGCCGTCCACTTCACCTCGCCCGTCTCGCGGTCGCGGCCCTGGAACTCGTCCTTGGCGTCCGACGTGGCCTTCCACTCCGTGCTCATGTCGAGCAAGTTCCGGAAGAAGTCGTTGGTGAGCGTCTCCGGCTTCCTCGTGAAGGCGCCGTGCTTCGACGAGCCCGCGTTGGCGCCGAGGACGCGCAGGCCGCCCACGAGCACGGTCATCTCGGGCGCGGTCAGGGTGAGGAGCTGCGCGCGGTCGATGAGGAGCGCCTCGGCCGGCACGGCGAACCTCGCCTTCTGGTAGTTGCGGAACCCGTCGGCGACGGGCTCCAGCGGGGCGAACGCCTGCACATCGGTCTGCTCCTGCGAAGCGTCCTTGCGTCCCGGCCTGAACGGGACGGTCAGCGCGTGGCCGGCGTTCTTCGCCGCCTGCTCGACGCCCGCGGCGCCGCCGAGCACGATCAGATCGGCGAGCGAGACCTTCCTCCCACCGGTCGCCGAGGCGTTGAACTCGCGCTGGATACCCTCGAGCGTCCCGAGCACCGTCGCGAGCTGCGCGGGCTGGTTGACCGGCCAGTCCTTCTGCGGTGCGAGGCGAATGCGGGCGCCGTTGGCGCCGCCGCGCTTGTCGGAGCCGCGGAACGTCGAGGCCGACGCCCACGCCGTCGAGACGAGCTGCGCGACCGAGAGCCCCGAGCCCGCGATCATGCTCTTGAGCGCGGCGACGTCCTTGTCGTCGATGAGCGCGTGGTCGACCTTCGGCAGCGGGTCCTGCCAGAGGAGATCCTCGGCGGGGACCTCGGGGCCGAGGTACCGCGCGCGCGGCCCCATGTCGCGGTGGGTGAGCTTGAACCACGCCCGCGCGAACGCATCGGCGAACTGGCCCGGGTGCTCCATGAAGCGACGCGAGATCTTCTCGTAGGCTGGGTCGAACCGGAGCGCGAGGTCGGTCGTCAGCATCGAAGGGGCGATGCGCTTGGACGCATCGTGCGCGGCCGGTACCGTGGCGGCGCCCGAGGTGTCCTTCGGCTTCCACTGGTGCGCACCCGCTGGGCTCTTCGTAAGCTCCCACTCGTAGCCGAACAGGTGCTTGAAGAAGTCCTGGCTCCACTTCGTCGGCGTCGTCGTCCAGGTGACCTCGAGGCCGCTCGTGATCGCGTCGGCGCCCTTGCCGGTGTTGAAGCTGCTGCGCCAGCCGAAGCCCTGCGCTTCGACGTCGGCGCCCTCGGGCTCCGCCCCCACGTGCGAGGTCGGACCCGCGCCGTGCGTCTTGCCGAACGTGTGGCCGCCAGCGATCAGCGCGACGGTCTCCTCGTCGTTCATCGCCATGCGCGCGAACGTCTCGCGGATGTCCCTCGCGGCGGCGACGGGGTCCGGGTTGCCGTTCGGCCCCTCCGGATTGACGTAGATGAGCCCCATCTGCACGGCGGCGAGCGGGTTCTCGAGCTCGCGGTCGCCGGAGTAGCGCTTGTCGCCGCCGAGCCACGTCTTCTCGGTGCCCCAGTAGACGTCCTGGTCCGGCTCCCATACGTCTTCCCGCCCGCCGCCGAAGCCGAACGTCTTGAAGCCCATCGTCTCGAGGGCGACGTTGCCCGTGAGGATCATCAGATCGGCCCACGAGATCTTGCGGCCGTACTTCTGCTTGATCGGCCAGAGCAGGCGCCGCGCCTTGTCGAGGCTCACGTTGTCGGGCCAGCTGTTGAGCGGCGCGAAGCGCTGCTGCCCGCGCCCGCCGCCGCCGCGCCCGTCGCCGATGCGGTACGTGCCGGCGCTGTGCCAGGCCATGCGGATGAAGAGCGGGCCGTAGTGACCGAAGTCAGCCGGCCAAAAGGCTTGCGACGCAGTCATCAGCGCGGCGATGTCCTTCTTCAGCGCCGCGTAGTCGAGGCTCGCGAACTCCTTCGCGTAGTCGAGCCCCACCATCGGATTGGATTTCGAGGAGTGCTGGTGGAGGAGGTCGATGCGCAGCTGGTTCGGCCACCAGTCTCGGTTGGAGGTGCCGCCGCCCGCGGCGTGGTTGAAGGGGCACTTGGCTTCGGTCGATTGGCTCATCTCGGTTCCCTCGTCGTCTTCGATCAGGGTCCAGTGTCACGTCGCTGCTACGAACGATGCTCACGCTACGACCGCGCGGACGGTGGCTCCAATCGATTGATTGGATGATCTGGATAGCCTGGGCCTATCCTCGTCACCGGTGCTCTCCGGCCCTCACCCGTTCACGCTTCGGCAGCTGCAATACATCGTGTCCGTGGCCGACGAGCTCTCCTTCGGTCGCGCTGCCGCGCGCTGCCGGGTCTCCCAGCCGTCGCTCAGCAGCCAGGTCGCGCAGGTGGAGGAAGCGCTCGCGGTCCGCCTCTTCGAACGCAGTCACAAGCGAGTGCTCGTGACCGCGGTCGGGCGCGATCTCGTCGGGCAAGCGCGGCGGCTCCTTCATGACGCCGACGAGCTCCAGCGGGCCGCGGCGCGAGCTGCCGATCCTCTCTCCGGAACGCTGCGCCTCGGGATCATCCCGACGATCTCCCCCTATCTTCTGCCGGCCGTCACCCTACCGCTTCGCAAGGCGTTCGCGCGCCTCCGGATCGAATGGCTCGAGGACAAGACGGAAGCGCTCGTGCAAAAGCTCGCGGACGGCCAGATCGAGGGTGCGATCGTCGCCCTCGAAGCCGACGTCGGCGACGTCGAGAAGCAGGTCATCGCGAGCGATCCGTTCTTCCTCGTGACGCGGCCCGAGCATCCGCTCGCGAGCGCGACGGGTCGCGTCTCGGCCGCGGAGCTCGCCGGTCAGGAGCTGCTGCTCCTCGACGATGGACATTGCTTCCGCGAAGAGGCCCTCGAGGTTTGCGGCCGCTCCGGCGCGCAGGAGGGCGCATTCCGCGCGACGAGCCTATCGACGCTCGTCCAGATGATCGCCGGCGGTGGTGGCGCCACGCTGCTCCCCGCGATCGCGCTCGACGCCGAAGCGGGACGTGCGCGGCTTCATGCTCGGCCGCTCGCCGTGCCCTTCGCACGGCGCACGATCGGGCTCATCTGGCGAAAGGGCTCGTCCGAACAGGCGCTCCGAGCCATCGGCACGACGATACGAGCGGCGTATCCAAAGTCCCGGAGAGGACGCGCTCCCGACGGATGAGGCTCTGCCCGTGCAGCGGGCTTGGGTCGCCAAGATGACGGGAGATGCCGCTGCAGTAGCCCCCCGGCTCTGATCTGGAGCGACGCTTTCAAGGTCTCGCCCGCGCCCGTGCATCGCGACTACCGGGACCTCGCCGAGCTCATCCCCAGCCCGGTCCCGTTCGCGCGCGCCGCGCTTCCGCTGTGCTCGAAGCCGATTGCCTGGCCCCGCATGGCCGACGTGCGCTCGCGAATCGCGTTAAGCTTCCGGCCAATCCCCATGCGCGCCTGGTCCCTCTCTGCCCCCGGCCTCGATCACCTGAGCCCCGAAGAGCGTCCCGAGCCGACACCCGGGCCGGGAGAGGTTCTCGTTCGCCTAAAGGCCGCGTCGCTCAATTACCGCGACCTCATGGTCGCGACCGGCCGCTACGCGCGCGGCGCGAAATACCCGCTCATCCCGCTGTCGGACGGTGCCGGGGAAATCGCGGCCGTCGGAGCGGGGGCGAGCGCGTGGAAAGTCGGCGATCGGGTGACGACCTCCTTCTTCTCCGGATGGGTCGACGGTCCTCAAACTCCCGAGCGCGCAGCGACGGCCCTCGGCGGCGCAGTCGACGGCGTCCTCGCCGAAGCCATCGTGCTCCCCGAACGCGGCGTCGTTCGAACGCCCGACCACATGAGCGACGTCGAAGCCGCGACCCTCCCCTGCGCGGCGCTCACGGCGTGGCACGCGCTGTTCGAAGGGGGCGATCCGCTGCGACCCGGGCAGATCGTGCTCGTCGAAGGGACGGGCGGCGTCTCGATCTTCGGCCTGCAGCTCGCCAAGATCGCCGGCGCGCGCGTCCTCGTCACCTCGAGCAGCGACGCGAAGCTCGCGCGGGCACGCGAGCTCGGCGCCGACGGCATGATCAACTACGTGAAGGAGCCGGAGTGGCAAGAGCGGGTGCGCGCGCTCACGGGCGGGCACGGGGTCGACCACGTCCTCGAGGTGGGCGGCAAGGACACCCTCGGGCGAGCGCTCGCCTCGGTGCGCTACGGCGGGCAGCTCCACGTCATCGGCGGCGTCTCGGGCTTCGCGACCGAGCTCCCTCTCGGCCCCATGGCCCAGAACAACGTGCGGGTTCGGCGGATCTACGTGGGGTCGGTCTCGATGTTCGAGGCCATGAATCGGGCGCTGTCTTTGCACCGCGTGCGCCCCATCGTGGATCGCACCTTCCGCTTCGAGGACGCGCGCGCGGCGCTCGTTCATCTGGAGAAGGGCTCGCACTTCGGCAAGATCGCGCTGACGGTCGCATGAGTCCCGCTCCGATCGTGCAGGTCGGCGATCCGGTCCTGCGTTCGCGCGCGGGCCGAGGTCCCGGCAGACAGGATCGAGACCCCCGAGATTCGAGACCTCGTCGCCACCATGATCGCGGCCATGCGCGCCGCGCCCGGGGTCGGCCTCGCCGCGCCGCAGATCGGGATCCCGCTACGGGTCATCGTTCTCGAGGACCGCGACGAGCTCATGGCGCGCTTGACGCCCGAGGAGCGCCGGGAGCGCGCCCCCGCGAGCCGTTCGACACCCGCGTCATCGTGAACCCGGTCGTCGCGCCCATTGGCGAGGCGCGCGTGTCCTTCTTCGAGGGCTGCCTCAGCGTCGGCGGTTACACCGGCCTCGTCGAGCGGTACCGCGACGTCGAAGTGACCGGGCTCGATGAGCACGCGGCCCCCGTCCGCTGGCGCGTCTCGGGGTGGCCCGCGCGCATTCTCCAGCACGAGGCCGACCACCTGGAGGGGACGATCTACGTCGATCGCATGGTGACTCGCTCGTTCGCCACTACGGCGCACGCGACCGCGCGCTTCGCCGGCAAATCGATCGCGGAAATCCGGCGTCTCCTGGGTCTCTGACGGCGTGAGCGCGAGAGCGCGGCGAGACGGGGAGCCGCCGTCCAGCCCGCGCCGTCGACCGCGCGTGAAGGCGCGCCTACCGCGGCTGCGGGAGGGACTGCCATACTTGCGGGATCGTCATGACGCTGCTCCCCCCCTCCACCCCTCCGCGCGACGTCGCCACGGCGCTCGCCGGTCCCGGCTACGCCGTGCTCGACTCGGCGAGCCTCGCGCGCGCGATCGGCGTCGACCTCGCGACGTTCGCCGCGCTCGCGCCGCTCTGGGACGACCTCCCCGCGGATGCCTACCTGCGCGACAGGGGTCACTACCGGCGCCGGCGTCACGGGTGCTTCGTCGTCGAGGGGGCGGACGTCGTCGCGGTGGCGCGGCGTGCCCACTGGCAACCGATCGAATACAACGCGCTCCACGGCGGCATCGAACGGTGGTTCGAGCCGCTCGACGAACCGCTGGTGGCGTCGCTGGCGTGGGCGCGCCTCCTCGCGTGGCTCGGCGCGGCGAGCGTTCCCGCGAGCCCGGAGGCGGAGAGGACGCCGAAGACGCGGTGGTACGTCGAGGCGCACCAGTTTCGCATCGACACGACCGACGGTATCGGCCGGCCGACCCCCGAGGGGGCCCACCGCGACGGCGTGGACTTCGTCGCGCTCCTGCTCGTGGCGCGCGAGGGGGTGAAGGGGGGCGAGACCCGGGTCTTCGACGCGCGCGGGCCGAACGGCGTCCGCTTCACGATGACCGAACCGTGGACGCTGCTCCTCTTGGACGACGCGCGCGTCATCCACGAGAGCACGCCGATTCAACCCACGGGTGACGCCGTCGGCCATCGCGACACGCTCGTGCTCACCTTCCGGGCGGGAGGGTTCCAGGACCCGGTTGCGACAGCGCGTGGGCACGGCGCCACGTAGCCGAGAGCTTCCTCGAGAGTCGGCGGTGGTCCGTACTGCACGCGAGGAACATGCCGACGTCCTCTTTGTCCGCCCACGGGAACGGGAAGCCGCCCACGATGTGAATCCGGCGGAGTGCTTGTGGGGAGTGCGGGGCAAGCCATGGCGGGAGCGCCGAAGGTCACCTCTCCTGAGGCCGAGGTCGGGCGCCGCCTCGGCTCCGCCGTTCGCGTGCTAAGTTCTCGCGCGCCCGGATGCGGCACCTCTTCCCATCCTTCACCTTCGGGCTGATCGTCTTCGCGGTCGCGCTGGGGGCCCACATCGTGCTGCTCGCGTGGGCCGTCCGGATGTGGCCGCGCATCGCGCGCATCGGGATGTGGACGTTCGTTCCCTGCGTGTCGCTCTCCGCCCTGCCGGCGCTCTCCCGCGTGGTTGCGCTGGAAACGCAGGCGTCGTGGGCGAATGCAGTCCTCTCCCTTTCGCTCCTCGAGATCGTGTTCGTCGTGGTGGCGGCGTTCCCCTTGCTGGTCATGCTCCTCGGCACGCGCCGCGCGTTCAAGGTGGCGCCGCCGCTGCGGCAAGACGCGCCGCGCGCGCAGCCCGTCGCAGGCGCGCACGCAGCGATCGGTCGCCGGCAGATGATCGAGACCATCGGCGGCGTCGCCGTCCTGGGCTCGACCGGCTTTGCCCTTGGCTGGGGCGCGACGCGCGGACGGTTCGACTACGTGGTCAACGAGGTCCCGGTGCGCATTCCGGGTCTGCCTCGCGCGCTCGACGGCTACGTCATCGCGCAGGTCTCCGACATTCACGCGGGGCTCTTCGTCGGCGAGCGGGAGCTGCGCGACGCGGGCTCGCTGGTGCGCGCGATGAGGCCGGACCTGCTCGTCGTGACCGGCGACCTCGTGGACCTCGACGCGGACCACGCGCCCGCCGTCGCGCGCGCGCTCGCGGATCTCGCGCCCAGGGACGGGACGTGGGCGATCCTCGGGAACCACGACTACTACGCCGGCGCGGACATCGTGACCGCCGCGGTCCGGGCGTCGGGCGTGAACCTCCTCGTCAACGAGGGGCGCGTGATCCGCGGCCGCGACGGCGGCGGGTTCGCGCTGCTGGGCGTCGACGACCTGGGCGCCCGCGGCTACGGGCGGCCCGGACCGCTGCTTCCGAGCGCGCTCGCGTCGGTACCTCCCGACCTCGCGCGGGTGCTGCTCTCGCACCGGCCCGAGACCTTCGATGTGTTCGCGGGCCAGGTCGCGCTGCAGCTCAGCGGGCATACGCACGGCGGGCAGATCGCGCCGGCGCGGGTGGTCATGAACTATCCCGCGGGCGCCTACCAGCGTGCCGGATCGACGCTGTACGTGAACCGCGGGCTGGGGGTGGCGGGACCGCCGGTGCGGATCGGGGTACCGCCGGAGATCACGAAGATCGTGCTCGTCGCGGGGTGACGAACCCGCGAGGGTTCGGAACGCGAGCCCTTACCCCCCAAACCCCTCTCCCGCGAGGCTGAGCATTCATCGCATCTCGCTCGGAGAAACCCCATCCCCCTGCACCCTCCCCGCTGGCGAGGACAGCGCCACGTAGGCGCAGAGGACGCGGCCGAGCGTGTGACGATCGCGTGCCGAGGGAGTACGCCCCGTCGCGAGGAAGAAAGGTCGGCACGAGCTCCCGGTGACGGCGCGCGAGGTGTACCCTCGACGGCGGTGGGGGAAAGCCCGAGGACCTCGCTCAAGGACGCGCCGAGCGACGATCCGGTCGACCAGCGCAACGCGTGGGTCGTCCAGTTCTTCTGCGTGGCCTCGCTGGGGCTCGCGACTCTCGCCGAGGCCCTGCGTCTCTCGAGGGGCGCGCCGTTGTGGCGATTCGATTTCGTGTTCGCCACGTCGTGGAACTTCGTCCTCGTCGTGGCGTCGGCCCTCGCGCTGCGGTTGGCGCGGCGGGGGGGGCCGAGACCTGCGGTCGCCCTCCTGTGCTGGACGATCGTCTCCCAGTTCACGCTCTCCCTGTGCATCCGGGGGGCCCACGGCTCGCTCGACGTGCTCCGCTCGTTCCCGGCCATCCTCGCCATCGTCGCGCTCATGCTCGGGAGGCGCAGCCTCCTCGCGATGTTCGGCGTCTTCGCGATGGGGCTGGGAGTCGGCGAGCTCCGAGACGTGGGGATGCTGGGGCCCCCGCTGACGCCCCCCGCGCCCCCCGCCCTGGGCACGGTCGGACAGACGGTGAGCGGGCTCGTCGTCCTCGTGTTCATCCTGGACCGGTTCGGCGGCTCGCTCCGCGACACGCTCACGGCGGCGCTCGAGCGCGGGCGTGCGCTCGAGCAGACCGCGGCGCAGCTCGCGAACGAGATCGAGCAGAAGAGCCGCGCGCAAGCCGCGCTCGTGAGGGCACAGAAGCTCGAGGTCGTCGGGCGCCTGTCGGCCGGCGTCGCGCACGACCTCAACAACCTGCTCACCGTCATGCAGGGCGGCGTCGATCTCGCGCGCGGCGCGCTTCCGGACGGGCACGCGGCGCGGAGAGACCTGGAGTCGATCGGCGACGCGGTCAGCAGCGCCGCGCGCCTGACGCGTCAGCTCCTGACCTTCGCGCGCCGCCAGGCCACCTCACCCCAGCCGGTGCTCGTCGACGACGTTCTCGGGCGGTTCGTGCCGCTCCTTCAGCGCATCGTCGGCTCCACCGTGCGCGTGACGACCTCCTTCGGCGCCGGAGCGCACTACACGCGGATCGATCCGGCGCAGGTCGAGCAGCTGCTCCTGAACCTCGCCGCCAACGCGCGCGACGCGATGCCCGACGGGGGGACGCTTCGCATCTCGACCGCCGCGTCTCTCTCGGCGAACGGACGGCAGGTGAGCTTGCGCGTGACGGACGACGGTACGGGAATGGACGAGGCGACGCGCGCGCGCATCTTCGAGCCCTTCTTCACGACGAAGGAGGTGGGCCGGGGGACCGGGATCGGCATGGCCACGTGCCTCGAGATCGTGACGCAGGCCGGTGGTCACATCGAGGTCGAGAGCGCGCCGGGGAAGGGCACCACGGTGTCCGTCTTCCTTCCGGAGATGGAGACGAAGAGCACGGCGGCGGCGCCCGCCCATCCTTCGGAGCAAGCCGGTCCCGACTAGCTCGGTCACCGGCCTCGAGCAAACGTCGATCGGACGGATGGACGCTTCCCCGCCGCGACCGCTCTCGGGATTACTCGAAGACGACCTTCGTGATCGTCATGTTCTCGAGCAGGCCTCTCCACTCACTCTCGGCGTCCCAGCCCAGCGGGTCAGCATTTCTCAGTTGCGTCCTCAGCGCTTCTACGCCGTTTCCGTTCCAGTCTTTCCACGTCTTCAGCGTGGAGAGCAGTGCGCCGATTCCCGAGTTGATCGGGTTCGGATCTGCGCTGTCGTCGATCAAGATCCCCTCGACCGCGCTCGTGGAGGAGCTCAACGCGACGATCCAATCTGCGCCACCGTCGTAGTGGAGCTCGCCCAGCACGTAGTATTGGCTCCAAGCATCGGCGTCCGCTCTCGACCAGCGGCACTCGGTGGTCAGGTACTCCGGGGCGTGGGTTAGACCTTCACTCAATTTCTCGAAGAGCAGTGTGTGAGGCCGCTTGAACCCATCCGCGTGGATCACGCATCTTCTTCGGGAGGCCGGTCGTCCTCAAAATGTTCCAGTCCGCGTCGCCGACGTCATCTGGCTTCTTTCCGGCATTCGGTAGGCGAACGATGCTGGTGAACGTGCTCGACATGCGGGTCGTCCTTGGCCTCTGGGGCGATCATGCCGTGCGGCCGGGGGCTTGTCGAAGGCGGCGGAGCGACGACGGGCGGCGGTCAGGGGGAGCCGGGTCGAAGGCGGCGAACGGTCGAGCGAAGCGGCGCGCGCGGGTGCGATCGAGTGACGCGCAGAGCGCGTGTCGCCACCGCGGCTCGCTCCCTGGGGGACGTGATCCGCCGCCACCTCCTCTCTTCGACCGGCACGCAGGCCCGCCAGCACCCCTGATCCGCGACGAACGCCGTGGCACAACGTGGCGCGCGCGATCCCGCGCAGAGAAGGTCTCCTAGACTTCGAAAGGGCGCGGGCGCACCGCAGCGCGGGCGCGGCATCCGAGTTGCTACCATCGCCCTCATGAAGCTTCCTACGCCTCGCAAGCTCGTAGCGGTCGCGGCGCTCCTCACGGTCGGCGCCGCCTGCGGGGGGGTGACGACGAGCCCGATCGGCGGCGTGGCCGACGGCGGTCACAGCGGTAGCTCCAGCGGCTCCGGCTCCTCGAGTGGCTCCAGCGGCGGTTCGAGCAGCGGCTCGGGCAGCAGCTCCGGGAGCGGGTCCGGCAGCGGCTCCAGTAGCGGATCGTCGAGCGGAAGCTCCAGCGGCGGCGTGCACGCGGGCGAGGTGCCCGTCTACCACCGTACGAGCGACGCCCAGTGCGAAGGGCCCGCACCCGCCGGCAACTGCTCGTTCACCGGCAACGGCGGCGCGGTCCCCGGCTCGTGCAGCGGCGACAGCAGCTGCGACGACGCCGGAGCGAACGGGCGTTGCGTCGGGGACGGTCCGGTCGCCGGCTGCCACTGTACCCAAGACTCGTGCGCGGGGGACTCCGCTTGCCCGAGCAACGAGACCTGCGCGTGCCACGGCTCGGCGTACACAGGTGGGCAGGGCAACACGTGCGTGCAGGGAAATTGCCGCATCGACGCCGACTGTGGCGCGGGGGGCTACTGCTCCCCCTCGATCGGCGTCAACACGTGCGGCTTCCTCGGCGGCTACTACTGCCACACGCCGGCGGACGCGTGCATCAACGACACCGACTGCTCCCAGTCGGGCAGCGGCGGCCCGCAGGTGTGTACGTACTCGACCACGGACGGGCGCTGGGAGTGCACCGAGGAGCTGTTCTGCGCGTGAGCGAGAGCCTCGGCCCCCCGGCCAGGACTGTGAGGGTCGCGGCCGAGAGCTGATCCAATCCATGGACGAGCTCTAGTACCTCGGCACAGAGGTTCTGACCGCGATCAAGCGGCGGGGCGGGTCGCGTGCTTCGGGCGGACGGATAGATACGCCCGGCCGAGCTTCTCGCGCGCCCGGTCGAGGGTGAATAGCCACTTGA
>Ga0302319_10023466_pt1 | contig 11019 bp, 5 predicted proteins | sample Bog_T0_2_FD_203319 | JGI IMG/M metagenome (GOLD analysis project Ga0302319, IMG submission 203319) | Peat permafrost microbial communities from Stordalen Mire near Abisko, Sweden - Bog_T0_2 | ecosystem: Environmental > Terrestrial > Soil > Wetlands > Peat | place: Sweden: Abisko, Stordalen Mire...
GTTTTGGTTGCATGCGTACCCAACGCTTGGCCAGCCGTATGGCGGTCTTCCATAATGGTCTTCCGGCAACCCTTGCGGAGGCCGCTTGCCATCAAAAAATGCGTACTGGTGGCAGGTGATGCACGACGATTTGCCGGGCGGCACACCCTGGTTGTATTCGACAAAAGAATTGCCCAGTTGAGTCGGTTTTCCGTAGCTGTCGACGAATTCGGTCTGCACTCCCGTGAGGAAGTAATTGTTAAACGCCGGATTCAGTTGCGCCTCCGCCATGGCCTGATGCAACTCCGGACTCTGCTGGGCCGTCTGTCCCTTTCGATAGGGTTGGCTGGAGGTGGTTCCCCATCGATCCAAGCAGGCGCCGTAGAGCCTGGGGTCGCAGCGATTGGGATTGGTGATATTGTTGTTGGGCTCGAACGTCGCCCACAGCCAATTGAGCATCACTTTGGCGCTGACGTGGATACCTACCAGCGCATAGCACGTGCCGTTGATTGTCTCCGTGTACAAGCTGTTGGTTGGATCGGGGCAGGCAAAAGTCGGGTTGCTGAAAGAACTGGCCGGCGCCCAGTCGAGCTTCACTTCCAGGGAGTCAATATCAATAAGAGGGTCGTTTTGGGCGGTTCCTGGAAAGTTGATTGTCAAGCCATGCGTGCTGCCGTAGGCTCGCTGGCCGGCGAGCGTGGTCAGGCCCTCTCGCTTTACGAAGGCCGCTTCCACGGGGTTCACGAAGACCTCTTCGCAATACATGGCGTGCGTGGACAAATTGGAAGGAGGCGCATATCCCCAGACCGGGGCCGTTGACATTGCGCTGCAGTCAGTGCCTGCCATCTTCTGTGCCAAGGGGCTTCCGTGCAGCAGGCGCACCTTGCCATTGCTTCCGGCATCCGCGGCGGCCGCGGCGCTGGGGCATCCGATCATATCGGGATTCAGTTGGCATTGCTCGGTCCAGCTCTCAAATGTCGGGGAGCCGTTGGTGGGCGCCATGGCGTCTATGAAGAGAGTCCATGCGACCGAAGCGAAGCTGGGACCATAGAGGGCATCGCCCTCGCTCGCTTCCGGTTGGGTGCTGCTGTTGTCTGGGTGCTGCTGAGAGACCGCGACAGGTTTCTCCGGCTCCTGCGGGCGGGTTCTCGCTTGCACATGGTCTTTGGAGTAAACACAAAAACAAGCGGCCGCAGCGACGATCGAGAGCAGAGCTACGTAAAGCCTCATGCGAACTTTCATGTAAATATCCTCGATTCCCGCTCTATGTCGCGCCAAACAAAAAATTACGCTCCCTAAGGAGCGGCAAGCCAGAGCCTAAAGCAACTTCATCACGCGAGAAAAGCCGAAATCGTTTTTGTGGTTTCGAGCCAATTTAAATGGCTTTCGGAGTGGATGGCTCGGGGCATGTTGGCATCTGCTGCGCCAGCAGCGGCCCGTATGCGCGTTGGATGTTGCCGGAGAAGTGCAGCGGGTGCCGCACTTCTCCAACAACCACAGCTCGGACCGGTCTTCAGGCCATGAGCTTACGGCGAGCAAGTAGAGCAAGCGCCATCAGGCCCGTGCCAAAGAGCAGGAAGCTGCCCGGCTCCGGGGTTACCTGCACGTCGAAATTCACCGTAGCCAGCACATCCGTGTCGTCCGAAGGTGAGCTTCCGCCCACGATGCTGAATGACCCGGTGTAGAAATTCTGCGGAAGCCCCCCGCCAACCCACGACGGAGCGGTCACCGTGAAGATCGTCCCCGACCACGAATCCCCCGGATTCATGGACAAAGGTGCGTTGGCAAGGAACGAGCTGTCATCCAGCGTCGCGGGCGCGTCGACGGAGAAGGAGTCGCCGTTCAGATATTCCGTGACGCTTCCATCGTTGGTTGAGTCCGCGTTGGTGTAAGCAATCGTGCCTGTGAACGTGAAAAACGTCGCTGGGGCGGATTGATACGGCGCATTCAGGGTTAGCGTGAGTGAATCTGCTTTGGCTGCCGTGCCGGCCACCAGGAAGGCCGCCATCGCAATCGATGGCAGCAGCAATCTCTTCAAACTCTTCATCTTTTCCTCCAAGTTGCTCATAGTTATCGTCATTGTCATTGGGGCCTCCGTTGCCTACGGCAGCGTGACCGAGCGGATGCTGGCCGAGAAGGTGCCCCCGGTATACGTTCCAGAGAATTTCTCCGCCACTCCCGCGCCGTCAGCTCCCGCGCTTCCCGGAACAGAAACCGAGAAGGTCCCAGTTCCGCCCGCGGCAATGGTCGACAATGTTTGCGGCAACGGCGTGCCCGAGGTCGAGCCCAGTGTAGCTGCACTCAGCACAACGTTCGATGCAGGTCCGGTGCCAGTGTTCTTAACCGAGATGGTCATCGTGTAGCCGCCGGCATGCGACCCGGTCACCGTGGCGGTGGCTGTGAGCGATACCGTCTGCGGCACAAGAACGCTGATCGGCACGGACGCAGTCGCGATGGTCTCGTATTTATATGCGTTCGCGGCTGTGATGCTGGTTGTGTAGATGGTGCCCGACGCCGGAGTGAAGGTTGCCGTCAGCGTATGCACACCGGGACTCAGTACCGTTCCTGCGGGAGGATTGTAGGACCATGTTCCCGAGATCGGTAATGTCGTCAACAAGCCGGTGCCCGCGGCTGGGGTGCCGGAGGCGGGATTCAGACCTGCAATCTCCGTTTCCGACGCCGCTGCATTCAACTGCGTGGAGCTCAGCGGTGTGCCGGACGTGATGCTGGCCGGCGGGGCCCAGGTGATGGTTGGGGTAATCGGGCACCCGTTCGGAGTGCACGAGTAGGGGTTCTGATAGTTCAAGGTGGTCCAAGGCGACCACGCGCCGCCCTGGCTGGTAGTGCTGTCGGCGAGGTTGAATGTCACTTGGAGCGGGTCCGTGGTACCGGCTAGCTGCACGCCATTGGTCGTTGAGAAACCCTGTAATCCGGGGTTACCGGCGCCGGGGTTGGTTTTTCCAAGGGCGAAGAAGTAGGTGCCCGTGGTGTGACCGGGTTGCCCATTGCTGCAGCCAGGGTTCGTCCCCGTAGCCACGGCCGACGGGTGCACGCTGTTGTCGTTAGCCGTGATCGTAATGGTATTGGGGTTGTTGTAATATGTGCTGGGTACATTCGGAACCGAGAACGTATAGGAACTGCCATCGGTGCATGCGACGTCAACCTCAGCAAACGAGGTTGGGACGGTGACTATCCCCGCAGCGTGGGTGCCGGGCATCGTCACTTGGAATTGCGACGTAATGGTATCGCCGGTGTTGAGTGTAATGTTCTGGTTCAAAGGCAGCATGACGTCTCCGCCCCAGTTCCAGACTTCGCCCGCCGGGAATGCCGGGGTGCCGGTTCCCCACCATGCAGTCCAGAAATTCGGATCGTAGGTGGGTTGAGCGCCGGCTTGCAGGGAGTCTCCAAATAGCCAGGATTCGCGAGGAATAGCCGGGGCATTCGGGGCAGTCGTCGTACCAAACAGGAATCTGTTGATAGTCGGCTGCGTGGCGTTCTGCTGGTAGGCTGGGACGGCACAATGGGAGTGGACCGTATCAATGTAGTAGCCAAACCGGTCGGCTATGCCATAGTTGTCGTAGACCTTTGCCGCTGCCAATGAATCGAACGTGGCGGACCGATCTCCCAGCCAGTAATACGCGCTATCGCCCGTTTGCAGCAGAGCTCTGGGCGCGGTCATGGCCATCACCTCAAAGTGGTCCTCCGGATCTTTGTACACGCCGTACCAGTCGTATTGGTGCTGCGTCGTATCGAACCAGTCGTAGTCGGTATCGTTGGAGTCTTCGACGCTGCCCTGGGTTTCGATCTCATGCGAGATGCGCCACGATGGCGCGCCGCCGCCGCCGTTTTCCTGGGAAATACCGAGAGCAACACGCTCGTCCCAGGCGGCGGTCCACATCGCCATCTTTCCGGCGTAGGAGCATCCGGATGTCGCGGAGTGCGTGATATCGATCGGGAGTGCCGTATTGGAGGGGCAGGCTCCGGAGTGGGCATTGCAGTAGGCCTGCGATGAAACCATTTGCAAGGCGTCCAAGGTGCGGCTCATTCCATAAGCCCATTCGGCGTAATCGCCCGAGTTGCTCCCATTCTGGGTGAAGCCCTGGGCGATGGTGCATGAACCCGCTGTGGTGGCAGTCGTTGATCCGGCGCACAGAGTGGGATAGAGCTTGCGGAACCCGTCGTTGGCATGAGACGTGTCGCTCGTGATATATGCCGCAAAAGCAGTGTACGGGAAACTAACGGTCGCCGCACATCCGGTCGGGGATACGGTAACGTTAGCCGGTGCTTTCGTGGTCGTGGTGAACGCAGTGGCGGGCCAGCTTCCGGTAGCCGAGCCCATGCCCATGATGATTGGATACCCATTGGCTGGTACCGGACCGCAAGTTCCAGCCGCCGCTGAAGTCGATGGCGTAAATGTTGCTGAAACTGCCGGCAGGACAACATTAAAGCTCGACGTGAGCGTATGCGTGGTAGGCGTGAGGTTTGTTGCCGAAGTGGGCCCAACCACCGTCACTATCATCGTTACGGAGTAGGTAGTGCCACTAGTGTGGGTGAAGGATGCGGTTTCGGAGCAGGTATAGGTGACGCCCAGAACAGAATCGTTGGCTGGGTTCCCCGTACAGGTAGGCTTGGGACCTTGTTCGCTTGCCTCGATCGCAGCGATCCATTCCTGGCGGTGCTGCTCGTAGGAGGCCCAGGTGGTGTCGCGTGTTCCGTTGAGGAACACAAATGGGTCAGGCAATTGCCGGATGATCGGCGCTTGAGCGAAGGTGGGAAGAGTCCCAGTCAGAGGCAGGCTTGCGCCCGTATTCTCAACGGTGTAAACCAGTGGGGGTGCTTGCGCTTGGACCAGCGAAGTGGCGGCACAAAGAAGCAACACCACCGCTAGCCCAGAAGATATCCGGGTGAGACTCAAATTCTTGAGGAAGTTACCCATGATGCTACTCCTTGTTCATCAGTTGGTGTGAATGGTCAAGCCTGGAATTGTTGTGCAACATTGGAGCGTAGGCGCCGCAAAGGACGCATCCGCATTCTCAACGTCGCGGACGAAGGGAAGGACCGAGGTGTTCGATGTATTCTCATGCGCGAATGCTCCTACGCGGGCAGCATTTACCTGGCTCCCAGACTCTTGTTGAATTAAGCAGCTGGGCAAATCACTGAGCCCAACGTGAGCACTTGCGTGATGCGGGTTTGTCCCGGTCTCGTTATCAGGCCGTCCCGGCGAACTGGGCAAGTCTGATTTAGTTCGTGATAACAAAGAACTTGAACCGGTTGTTGTGATTAGCTTCCTTTTAGCGCCCAAACTTAAGTGGGATCGGGGAACGTCGCTAAATTTACTTGGCTCTTTGATGACTTGTCAAGGATATTGTTGTTGTATCGAATAAAATTCAATTGCATCTACTTAAATATTTTATATCAACTGTTTATGATAGATTTTCCTTGACCGAATGCCACGAGGCAGTCGTCTAGATGTGCGGGTAAATCGTTAATTTAGTTCGCAATTGAAACAGCATTTGCGTTTCATTGACCGACTCGCTGCTGTTGCGCAAATATGGATGGCTAAGGCGATTTGAGGGAAATGCAGGACTGCGCGATTTGCCCCGCTCTCTCTCACTGTGTCGGCGCCAGTTCGTCACTGAATCGGATGGAACTCGTAAGCATTCTGTAGCGGCAAGAAGCGATCGTTAAGGCGCGCCGCCGAGACTCGTTCCAGCCGACATCCCCTACGTGACTTAGGCTACCCACGCGCTGGGATGTTTTTCTTGGCCAGCAGGCGCTGGGCGCAAAGACGACACAGAATTCACGCGAATCTGATAGGTTTGCTCGAAGCGATGCGATCTACGGCCGTCACAGATGTGATTTAAATCACCGTCCAAATGACATGGGATGACGGATGCTTACGATTAAGAGGCGAGATCGAGACCATGAACTGGGGCAGAAAAGGCGCGTTGTCGATGCTGGCGGTCGTGGCGTTCTGGGCCACGATACCGGTGTCGTCCTGTCTGCTTGGCACGCGGCACGCGAGCCAGCCAGACTGCTGCCGCGCCATGGCGCAGACATGTGACTCGCCGGCGCTGAGTGCGAACGATTCATGTTGCCAGGTCCAAGGCGAAAACCCCGCAGTTCCTTCGGTGCCGCCGTTCAATGTTGGACAGTTGCAGACGCTGGCATTGGTAGCGCATGAGGCGGGCGTGGAACTGCCGGCCGCGCCGGGCGATACGTACATCAATGCACTTGAATCGCCGCCGCTCAAATTTCCGCCGGGCGGCGCCTTCGCACTCCGAATCTAAGACATCTTCCTTCACCGGTTGAATCCTGACGTTCGTGTCTTTGCGCACCTACGCGCTTGTGAGCGCATGGTCCGGCTCAAGCACCGAATCTCCTATGGAGGGAGTTGTGAAAACTTTTTTTCCTACATTTTGTGTTCTGGCGGTCGTGGGGTCTGCCGCCTACAGCTGTGCGCAAACCTCTGTGGCGAACGACGTCCTGGCGAATCTCTCCGCGTTGATTGATGGACAAATTGGCGTGCATCACGGGGAAGAGGCTTCAGGACCGGCCATGACGCTGGGAGAGGCCGAAAAGCTGGCGCTTGCGGCAAACCCTGAGATCGCGGTTGCCGCGCGGCGCGTCGCCATCGCGCAAGCGCACGTGCCTGTGGCCGGCGCGCTCGACGATGCGATGGCGATGTACCGCGGCTGGGGAGTTCCGCTGAATCAGCCGTGGAATTTGAACCAGGCGCAGGAAATGTTCAGCATCAGCCAGACATTTCCGGGCCGGGGAAAGCGTGACCTGCGCACCAGCGTCGCCGAATCGGATGTCGACGTGGCCAAGGACAACCTGGAGCAAGTGCGGTTGGACGTTCAGGTGCGGGTGCATAAGGCCTTCGACGACCTGTTGCTTACTGACGATGAAATGCGCATTCACGATCGGCACCTGGCAGTGGCGCGGCAGGCAATTGAGACGGCGCGGATCAAATACACCGCGGGAAAGGTTCCGCAGCAGGACATGCTGAAGGCGCAGGTGGCGCTTACGCGACTGGCGGAGCACATGATCCGGTTCGATCATGATGCGGAGCTGGCGCGGGCCCGGCTCAACACATTGCTGGGACGCGATCCTAACGCGCCGCTGCGTGTGACCGGGGAGTTTGCCGGATTTGTCGTGCTACCCGCGGCGCAGAGCCTCGACGATCTTGCGCTTCGCTCCCGTCCCGATCTGCTCGCCGCCCAGCAAGCTGCCGAGCGCAGTCACAAAGAGAGGGCGCTGGCGAGCAAGGCGTTCGTGCCTGACGTTACCGTCTCCGCGGGTTACATGATTCAGCCGCCGGGCTCATTCGCGCGCAATGCCTACATGGTGGAGGGCTCGATGAATCTGCCCTGGTTGAATCACCGCAAGCACGATGCAGAGATTGCAGAAGCCACGGTACAGGCGACCGAGCAGGACGCCGAGTTGACGGCAATGCGCAATGCGGCATTCGGACAAATTCAGGAGGCGCTTGTGGAAGCAGAGGCCGCGCAAAAACTGGCGCACCTGTATCATGACCAACTCCGTCCGCAGGCGGAAGCCACGCTGCAGTCGAGCGTGATTGCGTATGAGAACGACAAGACGGACTTGCTCGATCTGCTTGATAGCCAGATGACAGTTGTCGATATTGACCTGGCCTGGTTGCAGACGGTTGGCGATTTCGACGCGCGGCTGGCGGATCTCGAATTGGCCACCGGCGCTTCTTTCGATCAGTCAGGTTTGATAGATTCCCACGCGGTGGAGGTGAAACCGTGAAGATACGCAGTTATCAATTTGCATTGGCAGCGACCGTTGGCATTTGTGTGTTGCTTGCTGCCGCACTTATGTATGTACTTATACCGCGCTATCTACCTACTAAGCAGGCCGATTCGCAGGACCCGGTGGTGGCGCGGGGTCCGGAGACGAACTCGCAAGCGGCACCGGCGCAAGGCGCGGCGCCCAATGCAGAACCCGCGCTTACGCCGCTGCAACTATCGCCGCAACGCATGCAGGAGATTGGAATCACCACGGCGACGGTGGAAATGAAAGACGTGAGCGACAATCTGAGCGTTCCCGGAAATGTGGATATCGATGAAGAGCGGATATCGTATGTGCAGAGCCGCGTCTCCGGATGGATTCAGGAGGTCTCGGCGAATGCGACCTACCAATACGTGCACAAAGGGCAGCGGCTATTCACCGTGTATAGTCCGGACCTTGTGAGCAGCGAGCAGGAGTATTTGCTGGCGCGCCAGAATAAGGCTGCCTTTACGCAGGATGCACACGGCATGGGCACGCAGGAGGACGGCTGGCTGCTGAAAGCTGCCGAAGAACGCTTGCAGCAATTCGGCGTCCCGGCGCAGACCATTGCGGATCTGGAACAGACTGGCAAAGTGCAACGCAATATTCCCGTCGTCTCACCGGCTTCGGGCTACATCATCGAACGCAACGCTCTGCCAAATGCGTATGTGCAGCCGGATACGAAGCTCTACACCATTGCGGATCTCTCCACGGTGTGGGTTTACGCCAACGTTTTTCAAAACGACGTTGGCAAGCTGCGGCCGGGCGACCAAGCGCAGGTGACGGTGGACGCCTATCCGGGACGCCACTTCAACGGACGCATCGATCAGATTTTGCCGCAAGTGGATATGGCGACGCGCACGGTGCGCGTGCGACTTGTTTTCAGCAATCCCGGGGTGATTCTGAAGCCGGGAATGTACGTCAATGTCGCGATAGCGGTCAAGTTGGGGCGGCAGATGGTGATTCCGGCTTCCGCGGTTTTGCAAACGGGAACGCGGGCCATCGCGTTTGTCGATCACGGAAACGGCAATCTTGAGCCGCGCACGATTGAAACGGGAACGCAGATCGACGATTCGGTGATGGTTCTTAACGGTCTCAAGCCGGGTGAGAAGGTTGTCAGCTCGGCCAATTTTCTTGTTGACTCCGAGGCCCAGCTTCAGACAGCTGCGGGCGCCTATGCGCCATCGGCTCCGCAGCCTGCAGCAGGCGCCGTGCCCGACGCGCGCACGCAGATTGACTTCAGCACTGAGCCCTCTCCACCACGCCAAGGCGCCAACAAATTGCGCGCGAAACTGACCGGCCCTGACGGAAAGCCGATGGCGGGCGCACAGGTAACGGTGACGTTCTTTATGCCGGCCATGCCCGACATGGGAATGCCGGCAGTGCACGCCACAGCGACACTCGGAGACAAGGGCAACGGGCTCTATGAAGGCTCATTGCAACTCCCGAGCGGCGGCACATGGCAGACGACCGTAACTGTCCAGAGCGGCGGACAGATGGTAGCTACAAAACGGTTGTCCCTCAGCGCCACGGGAGGTATGTGATGATCTCTCGCATTATCGCGTGGTGCGCGCGCAATCCGTTTCTTGTTTTTACGGGGGCGATTCTGCTGGTCGCGGCGGGCATCTGGAGCATGCAGCGTGTGCCGCTCGATGCGCTGCCTGACATCAGCGACGTGCAGGTGATTATTCACACCTCGTGGTCCGGTGAGCCGCCGAGTGTGATTGAGGATCAGGTCACTTACCCGATCGTGACTGCTCTGCTTGCGGCTCCGCACGTGAAGAACGTGCGCGCCCAAACCATGTTCGGCGACTCCTATGTCTTCGTTGTTTTTGAGGATGACACCGACCTCTACTGGGCTCGCTCGCGCGTGACCGAATATCTACAGCAGATCGCCGGGCGGCTGCCCGCGGACGTGCATCCAGCTATCGGACCGGACGCTACCGGCGCCGGCTGGGTATACGAGTATGCCATCGTGGACCGTTCGCACACCCACAGTCTGGCCGATCTGCGCGCATTGCAAGATTGGTATCTTCGTTATCAGCTCGAGACGGTGCCCGGCGTGTCAGAGGTGGCCAGCATTGGCGGCTTTGTGCGCCAGTATCAGGTGAACCTCGATCCCAATAAATTGTTCTCCTACGGCATCTCAGCGGCCACCGTGATCGACAAAGTGAGGGAAAGCACGAATGAAGTCGGAGGAGACGTGCTGGAAATGAGCGGCGCCGAATATATGATTCGCGGGCTCGGCTACCTTCACTCGCTCTCCGATCTCGAGAATGTTCCGGTCGCGACCAAGAACGGCACGCCGGTGCTGGTGCGAGATCTGGGCACAGTCGCATTTGGTCCCGATGAGCGGCGTGGCGCGGCCGATTGGCAGGGCCAGGGAGAAACCGTGGGCGGCATCGTTGTGATGCGCTACGGACAAAATGCTCTCAATGTCATTGACGGCGTGAAGGCAAAGCTGAAGGAGATCGCGCCTTCACTGCCGGGCGGTGTCGAAATTGTGACCGGCTACGATCGCTCCTGGCTGATCAACGAGTCAATCCACACCTTGAAGCGCGACCTCATCGCCGAAGCCATTATCGTCAGCTTTGTAAGCATTGCCTTCCTCTTCCATTTCCGCTCCGCACTCGTTCCGATTCTTACGGTTCCAATTGCGGTGCTAGCCGCGTTCATTCCGATGTACTTCATGCATGTCAGCTCCAACATTATGTCGCTGGGTGGATTTGCGCTGGCTGTTGGAGTGCTGATCGACGCCGCAATTGTAATGGTGGAGAACGGATACCGGCATTTGGCCGAGCGCAGCGACGTTCCAGATGCGACCGAGCGCCGCCGCATTCTGGTAGGTGCGGCACAGCAAGTTGGGCCGGCGCTCTTCTACTCGCTCATTATTATTGTGGTTTCGTTCTTGCCGGTGTTTTTACTTGAAGCGCAGGAAGGCCGCATGTTTCGGCCCCTGGCCTGGACCAAGACGCTCTCTCTTATCTTCGCGTCATTACTTTCCATCACGCTGGTTCCCGCGCTGATGCCGCTTTGCCTGCGTGGCAAACTGCGACCCGAGTCGAAGAATCCGGCGGCCCGCGTCACCCAGTCCCTCTATCTTCCTGTGCTGCGCTGGAGCCTGAAGCATTGGAAGTTGGTGATTGCGCTGAATCTGGCCTTTCTGGGCGCAACGATTCCACTTTACTTTCGTCTCGGAAGCCAGTTCATGCCCGCGCTGTACGAGGGTTCAGCGCTTTACAT
>Ga0302319_10023473_pt1 | contig 11017 bp, 3 predicted proteins | sample Bog_T0_2_FD_203319 | JGI IMG/M metagenome (GOLD analysis project Ga0302319, IMG submission 203319) | Peat permafrost microbial communities from Stordalen Mire near Abisko, Sweden - Bog_T0_2 | ecosystem: Environmental > Terrestrial > Soil > Wetlands > Peat | place: Sweden: Abisko, Stordalen Mire...
GAACCTTCTGCTGGCTGCAATCGATCCCGCCACCCATTTCACTGTTATGCCGCCACGCCCTGCAAAGTTATGCCGTCATCTGCTACAAAGTTATGCGGCAACAAGATTGGGCAGTCAAAATATCATCTGCGCCGAAGGCGTGATCAGGAAATCATAGTTTCTCAAAAGCCCGTATTTCGGCAGCCACGCTTTCCCAGTTCCCTAAACACCCGCCATTGACACTGCGGCTTTGAGTGAAACTCCAGATCACCGCACAATTTGTTCCGAAAGGGCTGACCTCTGGCGGCCTTGCAATCTTCTGAAAATACGTGGCCGAAACTGATCTGCAGCGTTGTTACACAACGTGTGGCTTGTGAAACACCCGCAGGTGCACCGGGAGCAGGCTGAACCGCTGGGTACGAACCAATTGAGGGACGGGGGAGCTATGCTAGAAGTTAGGAACGAAGTCGATCTGCCAGCCCGCGTCCCGCTTAACTACATAGAGCGTAATTGCATTCGTCTGCGTTTTCTCCTTGCCAGTCTGCGGATCGTCATACTGAAGCGTCTGCGTGCAATCCACTGTGATTCGTTTTCCTGCTGCTACGGCGTCCGTCATCGTCAGCTTCATGCTCACCGACTTCCTGTCCTTCAGGAAGTCGCGAATATTCTTAACCTGTTCTTTGGGAATGGAAGGCCAGACAGTCTGAATCAGTTTCACATCCCTCTGGTCGAATCCAGCAGTATAGCGGTCCAGAAGTTGTTGTATCTGTTTCCTGTCTTCTTCATCGACGGCCGGTATTGCGGGGGGTGCTTGCAGCGTCGGATTCTCGGCCGGCGCCGGCAACGGAATAAGACTCGCTTCAACGCTTGCTTGCGTCCCCGACTCCACAGGCACGGACTGTTTCCACGGGGCATAGCCGGGCAGAAAGACTTCGACCAGTCTGTTCCCTGGCTGAACCTTCACGCGGAATGGTCCTCCGGTTGAGTGCCCGACCGCTTGCTCATCGATGTGAATCTCAGCTCCGACCGGAGAGTTGAGAACGAGAAAACTGTCTGCCGAGGCCGAAGCCGGCGAACTCGGAATCGGAACCGCATTGGGCGCATACAGCACGAGGTCGCCGCTGTCACCCCGATAAAACGAACCGAACGCAGGTGTCTGTCTCGACTCATCGGCGACGCCAACTTCATGCTGCACCCAAGCCCCAAGATGCAACGCCGAGGTCCATCCGTTGCCGTCGTTATCTGCCTTCCCAGTCTCGAGGCCCTGGATCAGCAGCCCCGTAAACAGCGAGTGGTCGGGCAAAGGTCCGAGGTCCGCAGCGGTCTGGTCTCCCTGCGCCGACGTAATCACCGTACGGCTCACGTGCCGTTCCATATCAGCGATGAACCGATCGTCACCGCGTGAAGGACTGAAGCTTCCCCCTAGCGCAAGGCCACTATGGCAGCTATCGAGAATGACGAGGATGTGGCGAGCCGGCAGATCGCTGACCATCCGCAAGAACTCGTCCGCTTTTATGTAGTCGCTCCAGTGCTCCTCTTTTCCCGGAGCGCGAGCTTCATAGGGAACCAGAAACCCGGTCTGTAACTTCACATCGCCAACCATATCGGTCCGCGTGGTTCCATGCCCCGCAAAGAAGATCACAAGGTCGTCATCGGGCTTCAGTTTGCTGCGCAGGTCATCGTCAATCAGCGATTCGATATTGTCGCGAGTTGCCTGCTTGTCGGTCAGCGGCGGGAAAGCGCTCTCATATCCGAAGTGGGAATCCAGCAGATTGGCGAAGCCCTTCGCATCGTTCACCGCGGTGCCTAGACGCGGCCAGTTCGCATAGGCATTGATGCCGATGGCCAACACGTAGCGCTTGCCTGTCTTGGCGGCGGGATTGTCGGCTTCAGGCTGAAATCCGCGCTGCGGGCCGCCGTTGGTTGCCTGGGCAGAAACCAAGTGCGACGCCACGCCGCACAGCAGCAGGGCCGCGAGCCCCGCGCGCAACCGCGACGACGTCGAGTTGGGAGCCACTTTCTTCACGCCAAGCCCCATCGTCCTTGAGTTGTTCTGACTTTCTGGGAGTCTATCTGCGTCTCGTCCCAAACCGCAATAGCCGGCTTCCCGCTTCCATTGAGGACGACAGCACAGCGCTGCGATCCGGCCGAGCCGTTGGATGGAGGATGCCTGGTTCAGAACGATCGAATGTCCAGAACGAAGGGCGGGATAAAAATTTGCTTCTTATTCTCTTGACTCGAAAGGATTGCGCTGCTAGCTTACGATCTCCACGTATATACCTGCTTCCTCAGCCCTGTCCCTTGGATAGCGCACAGGGTTCATGTCTAGCCGGCCGCCCGCAAAGGGCGAGGTGACAAGTTGCGCCGGCGAAAGCTGACTGTATTTCGGGCCCTGCTTCAGCAGACGATTCCCCTTGGGATCGCTTGCATATTGATTCGCTGCATTTGCCATGGAGGAAGTATGGTTCGCCGCCTGTCCGTTTTTCGGACTCTTGTCCTCTTGTGCCTCGGATTTGCCCCGCAGGCCCTGCTGCGCGCCCAGACACTGCAGTCGATCACGGTATCCACCGGCATTGCGGGCGATAATGGCCAACTGACCACTGGCTCCTTCGCTGCCCTTACGGCAACCGGCATCTACAACAGCGGACCCAACCAGAACCTGACCAATAGCGTTGTCTGGAGCTCGTCCAATGCGACTGCGGTGGCCGTAAGTTCCACGGGACAAATCGTTGCGCTCCAGGGCACGGTTGCTCCGGTGACGATCAAAGCCGTGGACTCTGCGAGCGGGAAGTTCGGCACGGTCAGCGTTACCGTCACTCCTCAGACCACGCTGTTCGCCGTGGACGGCCAGTACCTTTACGTCTACGACATCACGTTCGGCCAGACGCCTGCCCTGGTCACGAAGGTGAAATACTCGACCGTTTCCGCGAGCAAGAGTTCTCACGCGGCGATGGCCATCAGCGAAGATGGAAGAACTCTGTACGTGGCGAACCGCAGCGAGCAATCCACTTCTCAGAGCGACTTCCTGCTTGCGGTCTTCAACATCAACGGTCAGTCCACGAATCCATTCACGCTTACGGATACATTCAATACGGGCTTGTGCTATCCCAGCGGGATGGCAGTGAAGAACGGGCAGCTCTTTCTCGCCAATGAAGGTCTCGCGGGCCATTCCAGCAGCGCCGGATCCGGAGCCTGCGCTACTCCAAGCATCCAGATTTATAACGAGGTCACTAATTTCGTCGGCACCAATCCGATAGGAGACCTGAGCCTTGCAAGCGCCATAACGTATACCAATGCCAATTACGTTCAAGCCCCCATCGGGGTCGGTGCAAGTATCGATCCAACGGACAATTACGTTTACGTTGTCGATCCCTTGACCTCTGGAGCAATTACGCCTGGAGCAGTCCATGTCATCGACTCCAATCCCAACGACTCTACTTTCGATACCATCGTCGCCAATATCTTTGTCCCGATATCGCCCGTCGGGGTTACGGTCGGGACGACCTACAACAACACCGGCGCGACGACCAACACCTTCTTTTTCGAGGGACCCGAGAATAGCAGCAGCGGATACAGCGAGTTTTTCCAATCAGGACAATGCGTTCCCCCAACCGCACCCAGCACCACTCCAACCTGCACCATCTCCTTGCAGCCCACTTCCTTAGAGCAGAATGTTTGCCCAAATCTCGGCTACGCAGGCTACAACAGCGGCCTGGAACCGATCGACATGGTACCGTCGACGGACGGCAGGACGGTATTCGTCGCCGACCCGTGGATTCACACGTCGACCGGCTCTGCAGCGTACTGGCCGCTTGGCGTTGCAATCAATTACACGTCGAACGGTTGTGGCGTCGTTTTCGCTGACTCATTTGGCAACGGCTATCCCAATATGACCGGTATCGGGGTCAATGCCAGCGGTACCACGCTGTATCTGGAGTCGTCAGGCGGGGCGATCAGTTCGGGCATAGCCGCCTTAGGCTTTTCGCAGTCCAATGTAGCCACGGCACCAGGCGGTGCTAACCTGATTGGCATGGCCATCACTCAGAACCCCGAGGCCAGTCTCCTCATCACGCAGCAGACACCAGGCGCAGGCGGCAGCATCACGGTCACCGGCCAGCTTACAGTCAACGGCAACTTCCAGAACGCAAACACCACCAACGATACGAATGGAATGGGGTTCTCATGGAACGACGTTAATAATCCGTTCACCAGTTCCATCGGCGAAAGCATTACGACGCCCGGTGGCGGCGCGCAATTCACGGTATCGCATACCTTCAACGCCTCCGGCAACTCCAAGTTCACCACTTCGGAGATCAACTCGGACGCACTGCCGGCCATCGTGAACTCTACTGTGGGTATTATCGGCTACGTCCCGGCTGGCGCGGTCACGGTCAAGGTATCCCCGGCGAGTTCGCCGAACCCGATCACGATGCTTCCGGGCGCCTCTCAAACATTCAGCGCGCCTGTCACTCCAGGTCCGAGCTCCGATACCAGCGTGGTGTGGCAGGTGAACGGCAACGTACTGACAGGCGCAACCGCGGTGGGCGCTCTCGCCAACACCGCTCCGCCAACGGATCCAAACCGGATCTATTCGGCCGTCTACACAGCGCCGACAAGCGTCTTTCCATGCACGAGCGTCAGCCCACCCACGTCGACCTGCATCCAAGTCAAAGCGATCGCAAATGCCAGCGGCAATGGGTGCGGTACTGCGACCGCTTGTGACATGGCGTATGTCAACGTCTCTGGCCCCATTCTTCAATTGAATCAGGTGACCGCCAATCAGAGTGGCGCGCTTACCGACTTTGGCAGCGAGGGCGTAACCACCACGCCCACTCCCGGGCCAGCCCAGACTGTGACCGTAACGAACACCGGCAACGCCTCACTCACCCTCAGCTTCCTAATCGCTTCGGGTGGCACCAACCCGGCCCCTGGCGACTTTGCGCTAGTGAATGCGAATGCGTGTCCGGCGAGTCTTGCTGCGAACGCCTCGTGCTCCTTCGGTGTGACGTTCGCGCCGTCGGCTACCGGGGAACGCACGGCTACCCTGAGCTTTACGGACAATGCCTACGGCTCCCCGCATACGCTCACTTTGTCGGGGCTTGGAGTCAGTCCGCCGGATGGGATCTTCACCCCGCTGTCTCAGACGTTTACGCCCAGCATTAACGTCGGTCAGCCCAGCAGCGCCGTTGCCATCACGCTGGCGAATACGGGCCAGGCCAACCTCATCCTTGGGTCGGCAAATCCGAGCATCGTGGGCACGAATGCTGGCGACTTCTCCATCAACACCACAACATCGACCTGCGTCGCGAACCTGTCCATTGCTCCGAACGGCACATGCGTTGTGAACGTCGTGTTCACGCCTACGGCCACGGGGAGTAGAACCGCGACCCTGACGCTTACCGATAACACAGGCGATGTTGTTGGAACAGCGCAGACCGTCCAGCTTACGGGGACCGGGGCCGGTGTCCCAACTGGAACTTTCAGTCCAATTCCAGCGACGATCTCTGCTGCACAAACCGTCGGTCAGGCGAGTAGCCCCTTCCTGATCACACTCACAAACAGCGGGCAGGCCAATCTTGTTCTCGGGGCTGTTGCTCCAAGTATCGGGGGCACGAACGCTGGAGATTTCGCCTTTGGCACGGGGACCACCTGCGTTGCCAATCTCTCCATAACCCCGAACTCGTCGTGCCTGGTATACCTCGTGTTTACACCGAGTGCTTCAGGCTCGCGAACGGCGACGCTTACGGTGACCGATAACACTGGCGGTACCACCGGGACGACTCAGACGATCCAGATCAGCGGGACTGGACAAACCGTACCATCCGGCGTGTTGAATCCGACGTCGATTCCCTTCAACACTCCGCAAACCATGGGTCAGCCGTCCAGCGCGCTTCAGGTTGTCTTGACCAACACGGGGCAGGCCAGTCTCGTTCTTGGCTCGACTGCGTTGGCGTTAGGTGGAGCCGATCCTGGCGACTTCTCCATCGCGTCCGGCACAACCTGCGCGGCGAATTTGTCGCTCGCCCAGAACGCCTCGTGTGCCGTCAACATCGTGTTTACGCCCGCCGCTCTCGGCAGCAGAACGGCGTCGCTCATCATCACCGATAACTCGGGCGGAACTGCGGGCACGCTGCAGACGGCCGCGTTGAGTGGAACCGGCATAACCGCGCCGGTGGGAGTATTCAACCCAACCACGGCGACGTTCGCGACGCAGCAGACCGTCGGCCAGACCAGCAGCGCGCTGCAAGTTACTTTGACCAATACAGGCCAGGCCAACCTGGTGCTTGGAGCGGCGGGCCTGGCCCTCGGCGGCGCCAATCCGGGGGACTTCGCGATCGCATCTGGAACCACCTGCGCGGCGAATCTCTCCATCGCGCAGAACTCGTCCTGCATCGTCAACCTCACGTTCACGCCAACTGCATCCGGCCAGCGTGCAGCGACCTTGATCATCATCGATAACTCGGGCGGCATAGCCGGCACCGCGCAGACCGTGCAGATCAGCGGCACCGGCAAGAGCGTCACGATTCCAACGGGTGTGCTCAGTCCGGCTTCGGCGATATTTGCGACTCCACAAACGGTCGGCCAAGCGAGCCCGGCGTTGCAGGTGACCTTATCCAACGGAGGTCAAGCCAATCTTGTGCTGGGAGCGACGGCCCTTAGTCTTGTCGGCGCCAACCCAGGAGACTTCTCCATCACTTCGGGTACGACGTGCGCGGCCAATCTCTCCATCGCGCCCAATTCGACGTGCGTCATCAATATCGTCTTTACTCCTGCCGCGACCGGTTCCAGAACTGCGACGCTGAACGTGACTGACAACTCGGGCGGCACGGCGGGAACGATTCAGCCGATTTCGATCAGTGGCACGGGGATCTCCGCTCCATTGGGATCGTTCAACCCGGCTACGGCTAGTTACACGGCGCAGCCGCTCGGTCAGGCGAGCAGCGCCTTGCAGGTCACGCTTACCAACACAGGCCAGGGCGCGCTGGTTCTTGCCGCAACCGCTCCAGCACTCTCGGGCAGTAATGCCGGCGACTTCTCGATCGCACAGGGAACAACCTGCGCGGCGAACCTCTCGCTGGCCCAGAGCTCGTCCTGTGTCTTCAATCTCGTGTTCACCCCAACGGCCTTCGGCCCACGGACGGCCACGCTCTCGGTTACTGATAACTCAGGTGGAACGGCTGGAACCGTTCAAACTTTCCTCATCAGCGGAACCGGACAGAACCCGTTGGCTAGTCTCAGTGCGAGCAGCTTGACTTACGCGGGTCAGGGAATCAGCACATCCAGCGCGGCACAGACGGTGGTGCTCACCAACACTGGAAACTCGGCTCTCATCCTGGCTGCAAGTCCAGTCAGCCTTTCGGGCGCCAATCCGGGAGACTACACGATCGCCAGCGGCACAACCTGCAGCTCCAGCCTTTCCATCGCTGCCAATGGAACCTGCACGATCTCCATCGTGTTCTCCCCGACTTCTACCGGGACCAGAACTGCGACTCTGTCCATCACGGATAACTCTGGGGGAACGGCGGGGACGACACAAACGGTCGCCTTGTCCGGCACGGGAACGGGCCTGCCTCAAGCTGCTTTGGCGCCATCGACACTCACGTTCGGGACACAGAATCTATCGACCGTGAGCGCCGCTCAAACTGTGACGCTCACCAATACCGGGACAGCCAATCTCCTGCTCGGCGCTACTCCCTTGTCCATCTCCGGCTCTGCCGCCGCGGACTTCGCTGTCGCCTCCGGAACAACGTGTACAGCGGCCCTCTCGATCGCGCCGAACAGTTCCTGCGCCATCCATATAACCTTTGCACCAACCTTGAGCGGCTCGCGGACTGCAACTCTATCGGTTTCGGATAACTCCGGTGGCACCGTCGGATCGGTCCAGACGGTTTCCTTTACCGGTACCGGCGTGAATCCGCTGGCACTCTCGCTGTTTCCCGCCACTCCGGATGTCGAGGTAGCCACGACCCAGCAATTTACTGCGATCTTCCAGCCCAGCAGCGGAGCGGGATCGGTACTTTGGACCGTCTCGGGGACAGCCTGTAACGGTGGCCCCTGCGGCACTGTCAACGCCAGCGGACTCTACTCTGCGCCTGCAACTCTATCGAGCGCAGCGGCGGATACCGTCACAGCCACCCTGGCTTCGGATGCCACGGTGCACGGCTCAACGGTCGTCACTCTGTTCCTCAGGCCGGCAATGACCAGCACGTCCGGAGAAACGCAAACAGTGACTGCAGGTCAGACCGCCACCTATAACCTCACCCTTGCAGGTGGGGCCGGGGACCCGACCAAGCCGCTCATCATCTCGTGCCACACCACACTCCTGCCCACTGGAGTGGCGTGCCCACCTGTCACCGTGCAGCCGTCGGCCAATCCCACCAACTTCACATTTACCGTGACAACCACCGGTTCCCAAACCACGGGATCGCTGCGGTCCAGCAAGCTGGTGGTGTGGGCATTCCTATTTCCGCTCGGCGGCCTGTCGCTGTTCCGTGTCAGACGCAGGATCCAACTTGGGCGCCAGGTTGGACTCTTTGCGGCGATCCTCGTTTCAACGCTCTGCTTGTTCTTCGCATCCGGCTGCGGAACCAGCGGCTCCTTCAGCCAGGTGACCACGACGAACTACAGCCAGACACCCACCGGCACCTACAACATTCAACTGGATGGCACAGGGCCGAGTGGAGTGCCCGACAACGGCATCGGGTATCTGACGCTCATCATCAAATGATGCCGATCTGACGAGTCAAAAAACGGCCCGCGTCATGCATGGCGTGAAACACAAAGCAGAGACGAATTACACATAGCTCGAGGGATTTTCATGACCAAACGAATGGGACTCTTGTTGCTTTTGATTGCCTCCTGGGTTGGTTTAGGGTGCCGCGCTCAAACAATCGTTCCTGGAACGCCGGGCTTCTGCTCGGACAAGACCACCCGGCTCTATTGCCTCTTGCCTGTCCTGTTCGACGAAGCCAATCCGAATCCCTTTACGCCCATCACTTCTGCGTTTGCCACCCAACTCACGCAGTTACCGCTGGCATCGCCCGCGTCAGGCATCATCTACACCATCGATCCAAGGATTGCGATTCCGATCAAGTCCGGACAGGAGACCTACGGTCCGGTGCTGACAGAACGCGGCGACACCATCGGCGAAAACAAGCTGTTCGTGTCGTCCACCTGGCAACACTTCACGTTTTCCAGCCTGGACGGCATCCCGCTGAATAAAATTCCGGTTGTATTCAACGTCTGCTCCATCACCGGCCAGTGCGCGCCCATTGGAACGACCAACCAGCTCACGCTCACCGTCAACCAGTACGCGTTTTTCGCGACGTTTGGCCTTACCAGCCGCATCGATGTCTCGGCGGCTTTGCCGATCAACAGCATCACGGAGTCCGCCGCATCCACCAGCTGCTCGCCTTGCAATGGCCCTATCGACTACTCCAATCCGTCCAGCCCCATCCAGTATGTCTTCAAGGCGTCCAGCTTGTCGGAGCAGAAGATGGGAATTGGCGACGTCGTATTCCGTATCAAGGGCCAGGTCTTCAGAAGCCATGGTTACAAGCTCTCCGTCGGAACCGATGTGCGCGCACCCACGGGAGACGAACTGGACCTGCTCGGCTCGGGAGCCTTCGGAGTACGACCCTTCGCGGCATTCTCCAGGGGCGGCATGCTTTCTCCTCACATCAACCTCGCGTACCAGTGGAATGGCAACTCGCTGCTCGGCTCGCAGACTGCCGGCGCGACGGGCAAGCTGGCAGACGACTTCTTCTACTCCGCGGGCGCCGACGCGGCACTCCACTCCAGGGTGACCATCGCCGTCGACTTTCTAGGCGACTACGTATCGAATCAGTTTCGCCTGAAAGGCGTGACGACAACTACTTCTCCCGGCACTACCGTTCCCAACATCGCCGTGGTGACAGGCAGTTTCATCACCGCCAAGGGGTCGGTTGGCGTGAAGTACAGGCCCGCTGCCAACTTTCTGGTCACGGGAAACGTCCTTTTCCGCCTTGACCACAATGGCCTGCGCAATAACCCAGTCCCACTTGCCGGCGTGTCATATACCTTTTGACGCCCCCTTTGCCCCCACCCCGGACTGGACGGAAGACCGAATGAGTCTTGCCGCCGAACTTCGCCCTCTCTAAGCCCAATCTCTCAGGTAGCTTAAAAAGCACTGATCCAGTGTCTGTAAAGAAGGCAGTGGCACTTCATGCATTGGTCAGGTCAAGACGGGCTTAGGACGCCTACTCGGCCGACTTTGTGCGCAATGAGGGTCTCGAAAGACTGAGATGTTGGAAGTCACGATTCTCAAGGCTTGGGGCAGATCAAGTGCGAAGTGACGGTGCACCTGCGGGTGTTTCACAAGCCACAGGTTGTGGAACAGCGCAATTGAACATTTTCGTTCCATTGTTTTCATTGAGATATATCCAGCAGTTTGGCTTCTTGGACGGAAACAGCGGGTATCAGAGCACTTGCGGTGTTTCAAAAGCGTTAATCAGGGCGACAGTTTCGAGTAGCCTTTTGGAACCGGTCCCGAGGGGCAACTTGACGTCTCTGAGGGTGCGAGTTCCGGCGATGTGGCTCGTCAGAAACCCCACCCCCATGAAATCGGCATTTTGTCGAAGTAAGGGTTTTTGCCGCTGGACGAGTAGTGATCATTTGGATGAAACCCGTATTTTGTGCGACTGAGCCGTAGGCCTGTTGCGAGCCAAACAGCTTACTGAAATCTGAAGCATTCGGGCGTATTATTGCCGCGATGGCATTTCTTGAGCAAGACCAGCCGCCTTACATCTTCCACGTTCGTATCTTGGGAGCATCGATCTGTGACCAAGATTTCTGTACCCACGGTCGGAGTGCTCTGTTCTGTTTGACCGATGGGCTGCAATGGTGATGGTTCACGGACCCAACTAACCTCACCAAAGTATTCCCTGCATCGAGGCTGTTACTGCACCGTGTGGAGAAACGATGCGATCTCACCGAGGGCGTCTGCGTAGTGGCCGACCAGGGCATGACCGCCGGTTGGAAAAAGGATGACCCTGCCATC
>Ga0302319_10023476_pt1 | contig 11017 bp, 10 predicted proteins | sample Bog_T0_2_FD_203319 | JGI IMG/M metagenome (GOLD analysis project Ga0302319, IMG submission 203319) | Peat permafrost microbial communities from Stordalen Mire near Abisko, Sweden - Bog_T0_2 | ecosystem: Environmental > Terrestrial > Soil > Wetlands > Peat | place: Sweden: Abisko, Stordalen Mire...
TGCCCCGCCTTTGACGCGTTGGCCCACTTTGACCCGCAGTTCGGCAGTCGAGGGCAAGACCACATCCACGCGCGAGCCAAACTTGATGAGCCCAACGCGCTGGCCGCGCGCCACCGTCCCGCCTTCGCCGAAGTTGAAGACAATGCGCCGCGCAATGAGCCCGGCGATCTGCTTGAACGTCACTTCATACCCCTCGCCGCTCACAGTCACCACGTTCTGCTCGTTGCGCATGGCCGAGTCCGGATTCATTGCGTTCAGGTAGAGTCCCCTCTGGTAGCGGGCGCTCGTGATCACCCCGCCAATCGGCGAGCGGTTCACGTGAACATCGAAAACATTGAGGAAGATGCTGATCCGCTGCCGCGGACCGTCGGGGGTATTGATGGCAGCTGTTTCGGTGACCAGGCCGTCGCCGGGGGAGACAATGAGCCCCGCTCCGGGGGGAATGTCGCGCTCAGGATCGCGGAAAAACCAGAGAAAGAAGGCCGCCAGCAGCACCGGGACGACGCTCCAAACCCAGCTACCGGTGAGCCAATAAAGCACCGCCGCGACCGCCAGAAGACTGACACCGTAGATGTAACCGTCACGAACCATGGTTCCCAACGATTATACGGTGATTCCAATCGCCGGTCGCCGAGTGTTTCTCGCGCATGGGCGCACACCCGGATTCAGGTGGGCCCGGGTGGCCCGCGCTCGAGCGATGCTCGTGCCTAACTCAAACTGATTCCGCGCCTTAAGCGGTTACAGGCAGACGGCGCTCCAAGGCAAAAATCAGATCCTTGGCATGAAGTTTGAGCTTTTTCAGGCGAACTTCCTCGAGCTGTTCGTCTGAGGAGAGATAGGGCTTCTGAACCAGTTCTTCCAGCCGCTGAGCGTATCGATGGTGTTCGGCATGCAGGCGATCTATCTCTTCGCTCAGCGTTGGATCCTGTATTTCGTCCATCAAGCACCTCCGTGATTAACAGAACACTTACATATAGCTCCACCGGGGGACGCTCGGCAAGAAAGAAAGCTCGACAAATTACTTTGGGGCTGTGGATTTCCCGGCTTTGCCCCATTTCGGGTGACCCGAATCACAATTCAGCCCATTTTCTGTCCGCCGAGGGCAAGACTCAACAGCACTGCATCCTCAACCGGATCAGCATAGTAGCCAACGCGCTTGCCCGTTTCCATGAAGCCATGCCTTTTGTAGAACCTCAACGCTGAATAGTTGGAGGCGCGCACTTCAAGGTTGATCCGCGTCGCCCAAAGTTCCCTCACCGCGGCGATCAGATGGTTGAGGAGTTGCCCCCCTGAGCCGCGTCGCTGCGCCTCGGCGGCGACGGCGATCGACTCGAGCTCAGCCTCCCCGGCCACTCGACTTGCGACAACGAATCCGACAACGGTTCCCGGCACCGGCGCATCCGGCTGCAGCGTTTCGGCAACCAGCGCAATCCGGTGCGGCTCTGAATTGGCGTTCAGGGCAGCCTGGTAAGCCGCGATCGGCCAGTGCGGCGCGTGGGGCAGGCCGGCAGAGATCTGAAGAACGCGGGCAATGTCTCCAGCGAGCATCGGTCTGATCCGCATCGGCCGATCGTGAGGGACCTGTTGGCCCGTCATCCGCGACGAGCCTCCGTCGCCTCGCCGAAGATCTCCGCGTCGGAGCGGCGCAGATAGTTCCCGTCGAGCAGCGCGAGGTCGGGCAGAACAAGGTCGGCCAGCGCGAAGTCGCCAAGCGCGCCATCGCTCACGCGGGCGCTGACCAGACGCAGTGCGTCCGCCGCCGTGGGAGGCGCTGGGCGCAGCAGCTCAGAGGACGGCCATGCCGCTGCCAGAAGCGCCGCGCCTGCGTCGTCGCAGACGGCCACCTGCGCCGGAGCTGGATCAATCGCTTTGAGTTCCGCAGCACCGGCCAGCATCTCTATTGATCCATCTGTACGATGCTCCACATCGCGCTGCCCTCTTGCGCGGCTTGCGATCCGCAGAAAAACTTCTCCCCGATGCGCATCGAGCGCTGCGGCGTCAACGCCGGCTTTTGCCGCCAGCACCTCGAGCCGGGAGACGACTGCAACCGAAATCCGCGACACCTCGGCCAGCCCCTTGATAGCGCTCAGCCCGATGCGCACCCCGGTGAAGCTCCCCGGACCGTTCACTGCCACAATCGCACCGAGGTCCTTTAGCCCGACGCCCGCGCCTTTCAGCAGATCGCCGACCGCAGAAACCAGAGTCGAAGAATAGCTGCGGCCCTCGAGCTCGATCTCACCGAGAATCTCGACCGAGCGCCCGATGATTCGTCCCAGCGCCACTGACCCCGTTGGTCCGCAGGCGTCGATTGCCAGCAGCAGCCCTGACTCCACACGCTCTGCCGCAGCCTTTTGTCCGCTTTCCATAACCCTTCAGCATGACACACAGCGTCCGATACGGGGCGTGGGATCAGAAGTTCAGTGAAACAGTGAAAAAGTGAGGGAATGAAGCTCGCTGGCCTGGGGCGAAAAATGGCCACTTTTTGGCTGAAAATGGCCGATTTTTGGCTGTTTTTGGCTAAAAAATGGCTATTTCTGGCTGTTTTTGGCCACTCCGTGTGTCTGTAAGTCCTTTGTTTCTGAGGCCGATGCGGGTAAGTCCTTTGTTTTGGAGGGTGGCCGGGAGAGGGGTGGGGGGTATGGTTTTTGACGCCAAAGATCTGATACTAAGCGACTTAGGGGAAAACAAAGTGCGATGAGGGCAAAACGGCTCGGAGGTAAGAGCAAGAGAATAAAGAGCTTGCGAATTAGCGGCTATGGGCTTCCGCGCATTTGGCTGCGGGGCGGCGGTGCTGAGGGCTGACTGGCATTCATGGATAAGATTGTGCGCCGGGAGGAGGAAATAATGCGCAAAGACGTCGGTGAAAAAGTGAAGGAGTGAAGAAGTGAAGGAGTGGAGCGGTGAGGCGGCAGCACGATCCCTCGCGATTTTACCTATCGCTTCCCTTATTTCTTCGCTATTATTGAATTAATGAGCGACCGCAGCTATCTCGGAGAGCTTGAACTCATGCTTCTGCTCGCCGTTCTTCAACTCGGCGACGGGGCCTACGGCGTGCCGATCTCGCGCGAGCTTGAAGCGCATCGCGACCGGAATGTTTCCCTGGGCAGCGTTTACGCCGCGCTTGAGCGCCTTGAAGCAAAGGGCCTGGTCGTCTCAACGCTCGGCGACTCGACCCCGGAACGCGGCGGCAAGGCGAAACGCTACTTCCACATCACCAGGGAGGGCTTGCGCCAGGTGCACGAGACTCGTCGGGTTCTCACCGAGCTATGGCAGCGGCTGCCGGAGTTGAATGGAGAGAGCGCATGAAAATCGGTGAGCCCGGCAGGGCTGGTGGTCTATCTCTGAAGAATTTCAAGGACGCATACCCACTCATCGCGATAGAGCTGCGATGAATGGGGCACAGACCTATGGCGGCACAGACCCGTGGGGGCACAGACTCATGGGGGAACAGTCTTTCCCGGCAGATCGGATTCAAAACGCCGCAGTGTGGTGTCTAAGTTAGAAAGGGATTTTCCGGGTTCGCCTTTGGAGCGCGCATGAGACGCACCGAACCGCCGACTCTCGCCACATGGATGCTGGAGCATTGCGTTCCGGCCGACCATGCCGACGCGCTCGCCGGTGATCTGCTTGAAGACTTTCGCACCGGCCGCTCCGATGGCTGGTACTGGCGACAGACGCTATCGGCCTGCGCGGTCTCCTGGGCCGAAGGCCTTCGCGCGCGGATGCCGCTGGTGCTCTTCGCGCTGCTGTGGTCCATGCTGGCTCCGGCATGGAATGCCTTCGTCGACGGGCTTGATAACGCCTTTGTATTTGATCGAGTCCTCTCCCACCTTGGCCCTCTCTGGATCATCGTTGCGTTTGCCGGGTGGTTGTTTCTCCATTCGCTTTTTCTGTGGGCCGGAATTCTCGTTTATTACGTCGCCAATGCAAGTCTCGTAAGAGTCCCTCGCAAGTGGAAGCCCCGTCGCGCGTTCCTGCTTGCGCCCCTGGTCTTCGCGCCCATTTACGGGGCCTTCTTTCTATGGGCCGACCTCTATTGGTATTCCTTCTTCGCCAACGAAAAGCTCGCCACCACACCCCTCGCACAGATTGCCGATCTTCAGATGCTGGCAGACGTCATCCGCTTGCCGTACTTCATCGCACTCCTCTGCGCGCTTTGGAATCTCGTTCCGCAACCCACGCGCGCGACTCAAACCCTCCCGGCTGAATCCTTCCCGCTCGATTCTTCTGCCCAAGCCACGTCTTTCACGCTCACTCCGCGCATCCGGCGACGCTCTCTTGCTTTCATGGTCGGCACAGGCCTCATCAATGCCATGATCGCCGCTTTCATCCTGTGCCAACTGCCGCCCTCGCACACTCCAAACATCCAGTCCATCCTTATGCGCGCAACCTTGTCTGTAGGCATCGGCGTACTCGCCGGCTTTGTGGGCACCTATATCCACTGGCATAGCCCCGCAAGCCCCTTCCGCACCAACCCTCCGCTCCCCTTCTCGCTGTTTGCTCTCATCTGTGCGGCCGGCTGGGTCTGGGTGCCATCCATGGGCATGTTTCGTCAGCAGATCTCCGGACTCACCGCGCTCGTCGCCGGAATCGGAGCGTTCTTTCTCGCCGCTGGCCTGCGTCAGTCAACCTCTTCCCTCCTCGGTCCAGCACCGCAACCTGCCAACATCCCGGCTGACAAAAGACCCGAGCTCTTCGCCGAGTCGCTGTATCGACCGCGCGGAGAAGCCTACGGCTATGTCATCGCTATCGGCATCTTCGCAGCGTCAGCCGCCCTGGCCGCGCACCAAAACCTCTTCGCCGCCGCTCTGTTAGCCTCCAGCGCGTTCTTATTCGCGTGGAAACGGACCTTTGTCTCATCCACCGAGCCCACCCACCCATATCGCCGATCAGCGCTGCGACTTGCACTCGTCGCCATCCCCGCAATCCTGGTCACGTTTTGGGCGTTGCTTGATGGGGTAGCACATCGCAACCGCATCGAATCACTCGCGGTTCTCGCCGCCGATAATGTAGTTCCCGCGCGGGAAGACAGCTCAAAGGAAGCTCTGCCGGACTCTGCATCGAAGGGTACCGGAGGCTACGAGAGCCTGATCCTCTGGCCGTACCCGGAGAAGAAGCAGATCGTCTCGCCCGTTCCTGTGCAAAGCACGTTCCTCGCGCCGGGAACAACGCAGCCGCTCATCATTCGCTTCGATGGCTCTTACTGGTATCTGCAGCCTCCGGACAAACGTCCCGGCCCGACGGCCCACCAGGCGCACGGCACGCCGCTGGTCGCGGATATCCGATCGATCAACGACCTTCCCCTCGTCATGGACGCTCATCAACCGCTGGGCTCGTCGATCCCCATCGCGCGCTGCCGGGAGATAGAGGTTGAGATCGAAAACGACGACAAACGCCTCGGCTCGATGGCAATGGCCGTTCTGCTGACCGACACATCGACGCCGGGAAATCCCGAGCTTTATCTTGGCCAGCAGCCGATCCCGCCGGCGCAGCCGGACCAGAACCCGACCAACCTGATGCCCGTGATGAAGCCCACGCCTATCATCGACACGCTTCGTTTCTCGGTTCCGTCAACCGCAAAAATTCGGAAATTCAACGAGATCACTGTGATGGTTCTGCCGGACACTTTACACGCGCTCGTCGGCCCCAGGATCGCCGTCCGTCAGTTCCAGTTGCTACCGCGCTAGGCACCTCTCCGCGACCTTCCATATCCAGCGCTTCTCACCCCGCCCTCATCCGTTACTCTTGAAGGAGCGACCCACCCCTCAATCGGCCGCCGCGTGCGCCGAAAAACCTGCGTGGTCACCCCCATGCACACCCAGGAGAACACCACGTTTGGCAGCCGCCGCCACACTCTCGTTCCACGACACCTGGAAGCCACGCGCCAATCCGTGGGTGATCGCGCTGACCGTGACCATGGCCACCTTCATGGAGGCCCTGGATACTTCGATTGCGAATGTGGCGATGCCCCACATCGGTGGCTCGCTCTCTGCCAGCCGCGATGAAGCAACGTGGGTGCTGACCAGCTACCTGGTGGCCAACGCAGTGGTGCTGCCGATGAGCGGGTGGATCGCCAACCGCATTGGCCGCAAGCGCTTCTACATGTCGTGCGTCTTTCTCTTCACGGTGGCCTCGCTGCTGTGCGGTCTGGCGCCGACGCTCGGCGTGCTGGTCTTCTTCCGTGTGCTGCAAGGGGCAGCGGGCGGCGGATTGCAGCCGAGCGAGCAATCGATCCTGGCCGACACCTTTTCGCCGCAAAAGCGCAGTATGGCTTTTGCCGTTTATGGCATGGCGGTGGTGCTTGCGCCGGTGCTTGGCCCAACCGTTGGCGGCTGGGTGGTGGATAACTATTCGTGGCGCTGGATCTTCTTCATCAACATCCCCGTCGGCATTCTTTCGTTGTATATGACGAACCGGGTTGTCGAGGATCCGCCTTACCTGGCAGAGATTCGAAAACGCAAGGAGGGCATCGATTACTGGGGGCTTGGCCTGCTGGTGGTCACCATCGGCGCGCTGCAGACCATGCTCGACAAGGGCCAGGAAGACGACTGGTTCAGCTCTCGCTTCATCATCACCTGCTGCGTTGTCTCCGCGATTGGGCTTGTGGTTTTTGTGTGGCGGCAGCTCACGGTCGAGCATCCGATCCTCGACCTGCGGTTGTTTGCGCAGCGCAATGTCGGGACAACAATGTTTGTGTTGTTCATGGTGGGCGTCTCGCTGTATTCGAGCACGGTGCTCATTCCGCAGTTTCTGCAGGAGATTATGGGCTACTCCGCGGAGCAGGCCGGCATGGCTGTCTCTTCGGGCGGGATCGCGCTCATGTTTCTGTTTCCGGTAGCCGGCTTCCTTGCGCCCAAATTCGATCCGCGCTGGCTGGTGGCCATGGGCTTTACTATCACCACCTTCGGCCTCTACCGCATGCACAATGTCAGTCTCAACATCCCATTCCACATCGCGGTCACATGGCGCGTGGTGATTGCTCTGGGGCTGCCGTTCCTGTTCATCCCGATCAATACGCTTTGCTACGCGGGCATTCCCCAGGAGAAGTACAACGAGGTGAGCGGGATGTCGGCGCTGATGCGCAATCTGGGCGGCTCGGTCGGCATCAGCTTTGTGACCACGCTGCTGGCCCGCTTCACGCAGAAGCACCTTGCGATGCTCACCGGCAACGTAGTGAGCGGGAGCGGCCCGTTTGACGCTCTGCGCAATGGACTCGCAGGAGCGTGGATGCACAACGGCGCCAGCCATCCAGACGCAATCAACCGCGCCAGCGCGCAGATCTACGGCATGGCCCTGATCCAGGCCCGGCTGCTTTCGTATGTTGATGTGATTTGGATCATGGTCGGGACGACCGCGATTTTGATCCCGCTGCCGTTTCTGATGCGCAGGCCGAAGAAGGCCGGGCCCGCGCCGATGGGGCACTGAAAGGCAGCTACACCGCCGCAAGCGCTTGCTCTAGCATCAACACAATCTCCCGCTGCTGTGCCTTGGCCTCCACAGAACCGGTGCCGCCGCGGCCTGTGGTGTGATTCGCAAGAACCATGGGCGTGGAGCCGCTCTTGTTTTTGCGCGCGGGATCGGCGCCATGATCCAGCAGCGCCCGCACCGCATGGGCGCAACGCGAACGGACTGCCTTGTGCAGTGGCGTCATACCAAGTTTGTCCGGGGCATTTGGATTTGCACCGGCTTGAATTAGAAGCACGATCATGGCCGCCTGCGCTGACGGATTCCAACGCCGCGAACCTGGATCTCCCAATGAAGCCGTGTGCAACGGCTGCAGCCCGCGGCAATTCGCTGCATGAACATTCGCGCCCGTCTGCAAAAGAGCGCGCGCGATCTCTGTTTGATAGGCAGCCGCAGCAAAGTGCAATGCGGTGTCACCTGCGTATTGGTAACGCCCCACTCGATCGATCAATGAATCGTGCAGAGTTCCAGAAGTGTTTTCCGCGAGAAAGCTGGCCTTTGCCAGCTCCGGCGAAGAGGAAAGCAGACGTGAAACGCCGTTCTTGTCTCCTTCGACGATTGCCTCAACCAGCTCAAGAAGCGCGAGATCGGATTGATTCATCCCCATCGGCCACCTCCGCTCGATTGCTTTTTACACCGCCGCCAGTGCCTGCTCCAGGTCCGCGATCAGGTCGTCCTTGTCTTCGATCCCGACTGAGAGTCGCACCAGCCCCTGCGAGATGCCGACGGCCTGACGTACTTCCTCGGTGAGCGCGAAGTGGGTGGTGGTGGCCGAATGCGAAGCCAGAGACTCGACTCCGCCCAGCGACTCGGCGCAGAGGAACAGCTTGATCGCAGCCAGGAATCTGCCCGCGGCCTCGCGCGTGCCGAGGTCGAAGCTGAGCATGGAGCCGAAGCCTTTCTGTTGACGGACTGCAAGCTCGTACTGCGGGTGGCTCTTCAGGCCCGGATAAGCGAGCCTCGTCACCTTCGGCTGCGTTGAAAGGAACTCCGCCACCGCGCGGCCGTTCTCTTCGTGTGCCTTCATGCGGACAACCAGCGTTTTGATGCCGCGCAGGACGAGGTAGCACTCGAAGGGCGAGAGGATGCCGCCAGCTGCTTTCTGCACGAGGAGAAAGCGCTCCTTGTGCTCGGGTTTCGTGCCGATCAGCGCGCCGCCCAGGCCGTCGGAGTGGCCATTGAGAAACTTTGTCGTCGAGTGCATAACGATATCCGCGCCGAGCGCGATGGGGCTTTGCAGCACCGGCGAGAGGAAGGTGTTGTCCACGCTGACCTCGACGCCGCGTCGATGCGCGATGGCGCAGATCGCCGCAATATCGGCGAGCACCATCATAGGATTGGTCGGCGTCTCGATGTGCATCAGGCGCGTGTTGGGCTTGATGGCCGCTTCGACGGCGGCCAGATCGCCCGTGTCGACGTATTGGATCTCGATGCCGTAGTGCTGAATGATCAGGTTGAACAGCCGCGCCGTTCCGCCGTAGACGTTGCGCGAGCAGATGAGGTGATCGCCGGCCTTGAGCGTGGCCACCAGCGCGTAGATGGCAGCCATGCCGCTCGAAAAAGCGTGGCCGCTGGCGCCGCCTTCGAGGGCCGCCAGCGCGAGTTCGAGGCGGTCGCGCGTGGGATTGCCGGCGCGCGAGTAATCCCAGCCTTTGCTTTCGCCGATACCGGTGAGCTCAAACGTGGAGGAGAGATAGAGCGGCACGTTTACGGCACCTGTCAGCGGGTCAGGTTGCTGGCCGGCGTGGACGACGAGGGTGGAGAGTTTGTGTGAGGGCATGATTAGCTTTTGGCCTCTTGCTACTGGCTTCTAGCTTATCGTGGTGCAGCGATTGGCCGAAAACCATAGCGATTTGGCTCAATCAGGGATACAATTGAGCAGCGATCATGATGACCAGCGCCCAGTTCTATATAGCGATTGGCCTTCCCATCTTCTCGATCCTCCTCGTATGGGTTGGATCGACGGTGGCAAATAATCGCGCCATCAGCGCTCTAGGCCTGCGCATCGACGACCTGAGCAAGCGAATCGACGACCTCGGCCAGGGCTTGGGTCAGCGCATCGACGACCTGCGTTCGGAGATGAGAGCTGGATTTGCTTCCGTAAACGCGCGCATCGACCGGCTGGAAACTCGCTTCGATCGCATTGAGGACGAAGTCCGCAAGGACCACGAGGGCCGGCTCTCCCGCCTGGAAGCCCGGGTCTTCACTCGCACTGCTTGATCAAGATTCTGCCGAATACATTTACACCCCGCCTTCGAAGATTTTCTTCGACAGGTATCGCTCGGCTGAGTCGGGGATAATTACAGCGATCCGCTTGCCTGCGCCGAGTTCCTGCGCCAACGCTACGGCTGCGCGGACAGCTGCTCCTGAGCTTGAGCCAGCCAGCAGGCCCTCTTCCGCGGCCAGCCGCTTGACCATTGCGAAGGCGTCCTCATCGTTGACCATGGCCACGCGGTCGCAAACATCCCGATGAAACGTCTGCGGCACAAAACTCACGCCGATGCCCTCGACCTTGTGCTGGCCGGGCGCACCGCCCTGCAAGATGGAGCCTTGCGTTTCGACCGCAACATTCACCACGGATGGGTTCCTCTCTTTGAGGAATCTCGCTACGCCGGAAAAGGTTCCGCCTGTTCCCACGCCGGCGACGAAGCCGTCGACGCGGCCTTCCATCTGCTCCCAAATCTCAGCAGCCGTAGTGTCGTGGTGGAACTGCGGATTGGCCTGATTTTCAAACTGCAGCGCGGTGAACGATCCAGTGATCGCTGCCCCGGCCTCACGCGCGCGGCGGATCGCGCCGGCCATGCCCTCGTCTGCGGGCGTACGCTCGACCTCTGCGCCGAATCCGCGCATCAGAATGCATTTCTCCTCGGCAAAGCCTTCGGGCACAAACAGCTTGACCTTGTAGCCGCGGTTGACGCCGATCAGCGCCAGCCCTACTCCTGTGTTGCCTGCCGTGGCCTCGACGATTGTTGAACCTGGGTGCAAAAGGCCACGCCGTTCCGCGTCGAGAATCATTCCCAGCGCGGCGCGGTCTTTCACACTGCCGCCGGGGTTGAGGAATTCGAGCTTGGCAAATATCTGAGCCGCAGCCGGAGGCGCGACGCGCTGCAGCCGGACCATGGGCGTGGAGCCTACGAGATCGGTGATGTTTGAAACAATGCGGAGAGTCACAGTCGTGGCGGGGAGTACCATCGCAACCAAGTTTAGTGCATCGTCGCAGGTTTCGTTCCGCATGAGAAAAAAGCAACCGCAGACCCTTCGACTCCGCTGAAGTGCGCTTCGCTCAGGATGACAGCCTTTTATAGTGGGAATTCCAGGAACGAAACGCGGGCGAAATCTATTTCTTTTCTCCGGAGGAGCCGGGCTTTGCCACGCGCACAACCGGGAAGTAGCCGGTACGGGTTCTAACCGTGAGCTTGCCCATTCCCTTGGCCGTTGCGTTTACGTGCACGTTGCGGAAGCCCGGCTCGGAGGTGGGCGTGGTGGAGTGATAACCGAGCGTGTACTGGTTGCGAATGTCGCGAGCTACCTCGGCCGCGATCTGGTCCACCTG
>Ga0302319_10023477_pt1 | contig 11017 bp, 10 predicted proteins | sample Bog_T0_2_FD_203319 | JGI IMG/M metagenome (GOLD analysis project Ga0302319, IMG submission 203319) | Peat permafrost microbial communities from Stordalen Mire near Abisko, Sweden - Bog_T0_2 | ecosystem: Environmental > Terrestrial > Soil > Wetlands > Peat | place: Sweden: Abisko, Stordalen Mire...
GGTCGCGGGAGGTGATGTCGGTTCCGTCGGTGACTGCGCCGTGGGCGGTCACCGACGTCGCCCGGGCGCCTCTCGGGATCCCGGACGCACACGTTGTCGCACACGGGAACCGGCGATGTCAACGCGGGAGGGCGCTCCCCACGCACGTGTCATCCAGGAATCACCGTGCGGTAACCCTCCGGTCAGGAACCGTTCACCTTGGGGTCCCACCGTCGGCAACGGGCCGTCGGGAACGGGCCGTGACGGATCCCGCACCGGGGGGTGAGTTCCCCGAGGCACTCGGCACGCCGGGATCAGGTCGGCCGGGACGGGGACGGAAGCCGGGGACCCTAAGGTTGTGGCATGAGCATCTCGTCACCCTGGGTCCGTCGCACCGTGGTCCTGGCCGCGATCGCCGTGGCCGTGCTGGTGGCCCGCCGGTCCGGCAACACCGGAGGGGGTGTGATCCCGGTCATCGGGGGAGACACGTGGCCGCCCGTTCCGGTCAAGGACACCCGACCGGCCTGAGCGGTCGGACTGCGTGGCCGGCCCGCACCGGACCTCTGCTCACCCGGTCGGCCTGCGCCACTGTGTGGCGGCGGTGCACTGCGACACCTGGACCGAGTACTCCTCGTAGAACTCGGCCCGGCCCTGACGCTGGGCGGCCCGATGGCGGGGGTCGTCCCGCCACGCGGCGTGCGCCTCGGGTGAGGCGAACGTGACCAGCGACACCCGTTCGCCGTCGGCCGCCACGAAGGTGGCGAAGTCCACGAAACCGGGCACGGCCCGGGCGAGCGCCTCCATGGCCTCGACCAGCGGTCCGTAGACGTCGTCGGTGCCCGGTCGGCGGCGGGACCGGAACACCGTGACCACCTGTCCCCCGGTGAACCGGTCAACGATCGGAGTCGGATCCCCGTCGGCGTCCGCTCCGGCCATCGACCGACGCCCTGCAGCTTCCCGGTACCGACGGTCCGCTCAGGTCCGGACGCCTCAGGTGCGGACCGTGTGGACGTCGCTGATGCCGGCCGCCTCGCGCAGGCGCCCGAGGGCCGCGTCAGGGACCTCACCGTCGGTGGACAGCACCATCAGCGCGGTGTTCCCGGTGGCCGAGGGTCCGACCGCCATCGACGAGATCGACACGTCGGCATCTCCCAGGATGGTGCCGACCACACCGATCATGCCGGGGCGGTCGTCGTTGCGCACCACCACCATGTGCGGCGCCGGCGGCACCTCCACGGTGTGGTCGTCCATCATGACCAGGCGGGCCTCGGCACGGGGTCCGGCGAGCGTGCCGGCCACCGAGTGGCCGCCACTGCGCAGGGTGATCAGGTTGACGAAGTCGTGGGCGGTGACCGTCGAGACCTCACGGACCTCGAGGCCCCGCTCGGCCGCCATCTGGGGTGCGTTGACATAGGACACCGGCTCGGTCGTACCCTCAGCGAACAGTCCCTTCAGTACCGACAGGGTCAGGATCCCCGTCCCCGCACCGGCCAGACCACCCTGGTACTCGATCTCGAGGGAGTCGGGCAGGCCGTCCTCCATGCACGACAGGATGCGGCCGAGCTGCTCGGCGAGCCCCATGAACGGTCGCACCGTCTCGGACACGTCGGTGGCGCTGACGTTCACCGCGAACGGCACGAAGTCACCGGCCAGGGCGAGGATCACCTGCTCGGCGATGGTCACCCCCGCCTTGTCCTGCGCCTCCACCGTCGACGCGCCGAGGTGGGGGGCCACGATGACCGACGGCAGCTCGAACAGCGGCGACTCGGTGGTGGGCTCCTTGGCGAAGACGTCGAGACCGGCACCCTGGACGTTGCCGTTGCGGATGGCGTCGGCCAGCGCGTCCTCGTCGACGATGCCCCCACGGGCCGTGTTGATGATGCGCAGTCCCGGCTTGGCCTTGGCCAGCATGTCGGTCCCGATCAGGCCCAGGGTCTCCTTGTTCTTGGGAAGGTGGACCGTCACGAAGTCGGACTCGGCCATCAGCTGGTCCAGGTCCATCAGTTCCACGCCCATGTTGCGGGCCCGGTCGGCGGAGATGAAGGGGTCGTAGGCGACGAGCCGCATGCCGAAGGCGAGGGCCCGCTGGGCCACCAGGGCAGTGCCGCGTGGGCCTGGGGGATGTTGCGGGCCTGGGCCAGCAGCAGCGCCATGGCCTGCTCGGCGGCGGACAGGATGTTCGACTGCGGTGCGTTGACCACCATCACGCCGCGCTCGGTGGCCGCGGCGACATCGACGTTGTCCAGGCCGATACCGGCCCGGCCGACCACGACCAGGTCGGTCCCGGCGGCGAGGACCTCGGCGGTGACCGTGGTCGCGGACCGGATCACCAGGGCGTTGGCCCCGACGATGGCGGCCACCAGCTCCTCCGGCGACAGTCCGAGTTGTACATCCACCTCGTGGCCGGCGGCGGACATCAGGTCGAGGCCCGGCTGGGCCAGCTTTTCGGTGACGAGGACCCTACCCATGGTGTTCCTTTCGGTTGCAGATCAGAAATCGCATCGACGGCCGTGGCGGTGCGGGGACGCTCGGGCTCGCCGGGCCCGGCACGTCGGTCAGGTACAGCATGACCGTCCGGGCGCCCGGTCGGCCAACCGGGCGCCCTGCGGTGGGGTCAGCCGCCGCTGAAGAGCTCAGCCAGGCGGGAGACGCCCTCCACCAGGTCGTCATCACCCAGTGCGTAGGACATGCGGAAGTATCCGGGCGTGCCGAACGCCTCCCCCGGGACGACCGCCACCTTGGCCTCCTCGATGGCCAGTTCGGCCAGGCCTTCGCTGGTCGTGCACGTGCGACCCCGCAGGCTCCGGCCGTAGAGGCCCGACACCGACGGGAAGGCGTAGAACGCGCCCTCCGGGAGCAGGCACTCGATCCCGTCGATCTCGTTCAGCATCCGATGCATGGTGAGCCGGCGCCGGTCGAAGGCCTCGCGCATCATGCGCACGGCCGACAGGTCCCCGGACACGGCGGCCAGTGCGGCCCGCTGGGACACGTTGGCCACGTTGGACGTCTCGTGGGACTGGAGGTTGGTGGACGCGGCGATCACGTCGAGCGGCCCCAGCATCCACCCGACCCGCCACCCGGTCATGGCATAGGTCTTTGCCACCCCGTTCACCACGACGCAGGTGTCGGCCAGCTCGGGCACCACGACCGGCATCGAATGGTGCTCCGCCCCGCCGTAGACCAGGTGTTCGTAGATCTCGTCGGTGACCACCCAGATACCGTGCTCGACGGCCCACCGCCCGATGGCCTCGATCTCGTCCTTCGGGTAGACCGCCCCGGTCGGGTTGGACGGGGACACGAACAGCAGGATCTTGGTCCGGGGTGTCCGGGCACGTTCCAGCTGGTCGACGGTGACACGGAACCCACTGGTGGCATCGGTCGGTACGACCACCGTGACCCCACCGGCGAGGGCGATGGACTCGGGATAGGTCGTCCAGTACGGCGCCGGCACCAGGACCTCGTCGCCGGGATCACACAGGGCGGCGAAGGTGTTGGCCACCGCCTGCTTGCCGCCGTTCGTGACCAGCACCTGGGAGGCGGTCACCTCCAGACCGGAGTCACGGCGGGTCTTGACGGCGATCGCCTCGCGCAGCTCGGGGAGGCCAGCGGTGGGCGTGTAGCGGTGGTTGCGGGGTTCGCGGCAGGCCGCCTCGGCGGCAGCCACGATGGCTTCGGGCGTCGGGAAGTCGGGTTCGCCGGCTCCGAAGCCGATCACACTCTCCCCGGCGGCCTGCAGTGCCTTGGCCTTGGCATCGACGGCCAGGGTGGCAGACGGCGCCACGGCGGCGATCCGGGCCGAGATCCGGTGCCCGGTCACACCCGGACCGGGAGCCGTCGTCGTGCCGGTTTCTGTCTGCTGGACCATGAGTGCAATGATTCCATACGTGACCGACACCCCTGACATCCGTATTCCCGCCAACCTGCTGCCCGTCGACGGGCGCTTCGGCGCCGGTCCCTCCAAGGTCCGTCCGGAGGCCGTGGAAGCCCTGGCCGCCGCCTCGGGATCGTTCCTCGGCACCAGCCACCGCCAGAAGACCGTCAAGTCCGTGGTCGGCAGCCTGCGGTCCGGTCTGGCCACCCTGTTCTCGTTGCCCGAGGGGTACGAGGTCATGCTCGGGAACGGAGGAACCACCTGTTTCTGGGATGCGGCCACCTTCGGCCTCATCGAGACGAAGAGCCAGCACCTCAGCTTCGGCGAGTTCTCGTCCAAGTTCGCCACCGCCGCCGCCCAGGCCCCGCACCTGGGCGAGCCCGAGATCATCACGTCCGAGGTCGGCACCCACCCGCTGCCGGTGGCCCGGGACGACGTCGACCTCTACGCGCTCACCCACAACGAGACCTCGACCGGGGTGATGATGCCGATCCTCCGGCCCGAGGGGGTGGCATCGCCGGCGGACGGTGGTGGCCTGGTGGCCGTCGACGCCACATCGGGGGCCGGTGGCCTGGCCGTCGACCCGGCGCAGTTCGACGCGTACTACTTCGCCCCGCAGAAGTGCTTCGGCTCCGACGGCGGTCTGTGGGTCGCCCTGCTCTCGCCCGCCGCCGTCGAACGGATCGGGTCCATCGCCGCCACCGGTCGATGGGTCCCCGCGTCGATGGACCTGACCATCGCCCTCGACAACTCGAGGCTGGACCAGACCTACAACACACCGGCGCTGGCCACCTTGTTCCTGTTCGAGAACCAGGTCCGCTGGTTCAACGACAACGGCGGGATGGAGTTCTCGGTGGGCCGCACCGGCCGTTCGGCCGAGATCCTCTACACGTGGGCCGACAGCTCGGACTTCGCCACGCCCTTCGTCTCCCGGGAGCAGGACCGTAGTCATGTGATCGGGACCATCGACTTCGACGACTCGATCGACGCCGCGCTGGTGGCCAAGATCCTGCGGGCGAACGGGATCGTCGACACGGAGCCCTACCGCAAACTCGGACGCAACCAGCTCCGCATCGCCATGTTCCCCGCCATCGACCCCGAGGACATCGCCGCCCTGTGCGCCTGTATCACCCATGTGGTGGGAGCACTCGCCCAGTAAGGGCGCCGGTCGTCAACAGGGACCACAGGCCCGGAGCCGGGGGTCCCCCGGCCGACTGCGTGACGATGAGGTCGACGTGTAAGGTGCCGCCGTGCACGTGCCGTCCCTTCCCCGCCGGCCGGGAATCGTCGGCCTGGTGGGCCTGGCGCTGCTGCTGGCGGCCTGCTCCACCACCACCTCGGCAGGGTCCACCACCACGACCCGGTCGGGCTCCGATCCGGGCGGGCACTCGGTCTGTTCCCTCGTCACCCCGGCCCAGATCGACTCGACCCTCGCCCGGCAGGTCGGGCCGGCCACCGTCGTCAACTCGACCGCGTCGACCGCCTGCCGGTTCCCGTCCGCCTCCGGGGCCACCCCGTCGGACTCGGTGATCGTCACCTTCCGGGGCCACGTCTCGGACGCCACCGCCGCCTCCGAACAGGCGGCACTGGCCAAGCTGCACGGCTCGACCTCTCCGGTCACCGTGTCGAGCGGTCAGGCCTACACCTACTCGGTCGCCACCGGCGGGCACACGGTCAACAGCCTGGTGACCCTGGTGGGAGACACTCAGGTCACGATCACCTCGACGGCGCCGGTCACCGCGATGGAGACCCTCTCCGAGCAGATCTTCGCGTCGTTCGCCTCCGCAGCCTCGACCACCACGACCACCACGACCACCACGACGACGACCACCGCCCCGTAGCGGATCGCCCCGGTGGGGCCCGTCCCACGGCGGGGCAGGCCGCCACCACCCGGTCACGGCCGTCCACTGGGGGACCGCGAGCAACACGTGGCGGCTCGTGCCATCATCCACGGGTGGACGAACGACCGCTGAGCCGGCGCCAGGTCCTGGCGGGGGGGCTGGCCGGGGCCGCGACCCTCGGCCTCGGCCTCGGGACACGGTCCAGGACCAGTGCCGCGGCCACGGTCCGGCGGGCGGCAGCGGTCGAGCCGGCAGGGACCGGGCTCGACGCCGTGGAGCACGTGGTCTTCCTGATGCAGGAGAACCGCTCGTTCGACCACTACTTCGGGACCATGGTCGGGGTGCACGGTTTCGGCGACGCCGCCAACCGTGCCGCCTTCACCCAGGCGTGGCCCGGGGGGACCCAGTCCGTGCTCCTCCCCTTCCACATGAGCACCGCCACCCAGCAGGCCGAGTGCACCTACGACCTCGACCACAGTTGGGCGGCCGAGCACGAGTCGTGGAACAACGGGGCGATGGACAGCTTCGTGTCGGTCCACACCTCCAGTGCCCACGAAGGGGCGCTGGGTGTCAACACCATGGGCTACTACACGAAGGCCGACATCCCCTTCTACTACGAGCTCGCCCGCCACTTCACCATCTGTGACGGCTACCACGCCTCGATCCTCGGCCCCACCCATCCCAACCGGCTGATGGCGATCTCGGGCACGGTCGACCCGGCGGGCGTCGCCGGAGGACCCGTGCTGGCCACCAACGACTCGCTCAGCCAGTTCGCAGGGACGTGCTCGTGGGAGACCATGCCCGAGGTGCTCCAGACGGCGGGGATCTCGTGGAAGGCCTACACCCCGTACGGATCGCTCTACCGTCCCGGCTCCCCCTACTTCGTCAGCAAGAACATGCTGCTCTACTTCTCCCAGTTCCAGGACTCCACCTCGGACCTCTACCAGAACGCGTTCGCCTACTGCGGACCCAACGTCGTGGGTGGGCTGACCGACGGCGTCGGACCTGACGACTTCGCGTCGGACGTCGCCGCCGGCACCCTGCCCCAGGTGTCGTGGATCATCTCGCCCGACTCCTACGACGAGCACCCGCCGGCACCGGCGGCCCTGGGCGAGTGGTACACCCACCAGGTCCTGGCCACCCTGGTGTCCAACCCCGAGGTCTGGGCCAAGACGGTGCTGTTCGTCATGTACGACGAGAACGACGGGTTCTTCGACCACGTGCCGCCCCCGACACCGCCGGCCGGCACACCGGGCGAGTTCGTCACCGCCGAACCGATGCCGTCGGCGATGGGCGGCGTCGGTGGCCCGCTCGGGCTCGGCGTCCGCGTCCCCATGCTGGTGGTGTCGCCGTTCTCGGCCGGGGGCCACGTGGTGTCCGACGTGTTCGACCACACCTCGCAGTTGCGGTTCCTGGAGGCGTGCTTCGGGGTGACCGCACCCAACATCTCGGACTGGCGGCGCTCGGTCACCGGTGACCTCACCTCGACGCTGACCTCACTGTCGGGTCCGGTCACCCGCCTCCCCCGGCTGCCGGTCACCTCGGCCAGCGTCAGCGACCCCCCGGTCGGCAACGAGTGCACGACCGAGCAGATCGTCGAGGTGAACCCGATCGTGGCGCCCTTCCCGGTCCCCAAGCGCCAGAAGATCCCCAAGCAGAACCAGCGCTGACCGTCCGGCCACGCGGCGCGGCCCCGCCGACGGATCGACGGGGCCTGCCACTGCTGCGGTGACTGCTGGACAGGTTCTGTGGGATCCCCACGGCCCGTCCGGTCCGGGTCGGCTCAGCCTCCCGAGATGTCCTGGACCTTCTGCTTGCCGGCGGTCACGAAGGGCATCATGTCGCGCAGTTCGGCACCGACCTGCTCGATCTGGTGCTCCTGGCCGGCCTTCTTGAGGGCCGTGTACGTCGGACGCCCCTTGGCGTTCTCGGCCACCCATTCGGCCGCGAACCGGCCGTCCTGGATCTCGTCGAGGATGTTGCGCATCTCGTCCTTGACCGCCTGGTTGATCACCCGGGGTCCCCGGGTCAGGTCGCCGTACTCGGCCGTGTCGGAGATGGAGTACCGCATCCCGGCGATCCCCTGCTCGTACATCAGGTCGACGATGAGCTTGAGCTCGTGGAGGCACTCGAAGTAGGCCGACTCGGGCTGGTACCCGGCGGCGACCAGCGTCTCGAACCCGGCCTGGACCAGGGCGGTCATCCCGCCGCACAGGACCACCTGCTCGCCGAACAGGTCGGTCTCGGTCTCCTCGGCGAAGGTGGTGTCCAGCACGCCGGCACGGGTGCCGCCGATGCCGTGGGCGTAGGACAGGGCGAGCGCGTGGGCGCCGCCGGTCGCGTCCTGGGCCACCGCGATGAGGGACGGCACGCCGCCACCCTCGGTGTAGGTCCGGCGAACCAGGTGTCCCGGTCCCTTGGGGGCGACCATGGCCACGTCGACGTCAGCCGGGGGCTTGATCAGGTCGAAGCGGATGTTGAACCCGTGAGCGAAGAACACTGCGTCCCCGGCGTGCAGGTGCGGGGCGATCTCGGCCTCGTACACCGAGGCCTGTTCGGTGTCGGGCAGGAGGATCATGATCAGGTCGGCCTCGGCGGAGGCGTCGGCCACCGACAGGACCTTGAGTCCGGCCTCTTCGGCCTTGGCCCGTGACGACGACCCTTCGCGCAGTCCCACCCGCACGTCGACCCCGGACTCGGACAGGTTCAGCGCATGGGCGTGGCCCTGGGAGCCGTAGCCGATGACGGCGACCTTGCGGCTCCCGATGAGACTGGCGTCTGCATCCTTTTCGTAATACAGCGTGGCCATGTTCTGTCAACCTGCCTTTTCTCTGGTGTCTGCCGCTGCGGTGGCCGGACGGCCCCGGTGATCGGCTCGGTCAAGCATAGGTAACGCCACCCGACCGGTCCGCTGCATCTCGACGATGCCGTACGCCCGGATCAGGTCCTCGAAGTCGTCGAGCTTGGTCGGCGCGCCGGCCAGCATGACGGTCAGGTGTTCCGGGCCGACGTCGACGATCTTGCCCTCGAAGACCCCGACCAGTTGGATGACCTGGCCCCGGGACTCCGGCCCCGCCTCGACGGTGGCCAGCAGCAGCTCGCGCTCGCGGGCGTGGGACGGGTCGAGCTCACGGATCGACACGACCGGGATCAGCTTGTCCAGCTGCTTCATGATCTGGTCCAGCGGAGCCGACTCGACGTCGACCACGATGGTGATGCGGCTGAACCGCGGGTTGTCCGACGGGGCCACCGCCAGGCTGAAGATGTTGTAGCCACGCCGCGAAAACAAGCTCGCCACCCGGGCCAGCACCCCGGACTTGTTCTCCACCAGGACGGTCAGCGTGTGGTGCCGTTTGTCCGCTCCGTAGACGCTCATGCCCGGTCGTCCCCGAGCAGCGACGGGTCCACCATGATGTCGTCGTTGGACGCACCGGCCGCCACCATCGGGAAGACCTTTTCGAAGGCGTCGGTGCGGAAGTCGATCACCACCGGACGGTCGTCGACCGAGTTGGCCTTGTCGATGGCAGTGGCGACATCGTCCGGCGACTCCACCTTGATGCCGACGCAACCCATGGCCTCGGCCCAGCCCACGTAGTCGGGCAGGTCCGGCGAGAGATAGACCTCGGAGTACCGCTCCTCGTAGAACATCTCCTGCCACTGGCGCACCATGCCCAGATACGCATTGTTGAGGATGGCGATCTTGACCGGGATGCGCTCGGAGCTGGCCGTGACCAGCTCCTGGGCCGTCATCTGGAAGCAGCCGTCGCCGTCGACGGCCCACACCATCTTGTCCGGACGACCCACCTTCGCTCCGATGGCGGACGGGACGGCGAAGCCCATGGTCCCGAGCCCACCCGAGTTGACCCAGGTGTAGGGGTGGTCGAACTGCCACCACTGCGAGGCGAACATCTGGTGCTGGCCGACGCCCGAGGCGACGATCGTGTCCTCGGGGGTCATGTCCCGCAGCGTCTCGATCACGAACTGGGGCTTGAGCGGGCCGGCGCCAGGCTGCTGGTCGTAGACCAGAGGGAAGCGCTCCTGCCAGGCACCCAGCTGGGCACGCCACGGGGCCAGACGTTCACGGGGGTACTGCTCGGCCAGGGAGCCGGGTGCGGCGGGCGCACCGGGCACGGCGTCGGACGGCGCGCCGCCCGAGCCGCCCCGGGTGGCCTCGGAATGGCTCAGACCGAGCGCCTCGAGGGCCAGCAGGAGCTCCTCGATGACCAGGCGACAGTCGCCGGCGATGGCCACGTCGGCATGACGCACCTTGTGGTGCTCGGCCGGATCGATGTCGACGTGGATCACCTTGGCGTCGGGCGCGAAGGCGTTGACCCTGCCGGTGACCCGGTCGTCGAACCGGCTCCCCAGTGCGATGAGCAGGTCCGACCGCTGCATGGCGGTGACCGCGGTGTAGTTGCCGTGCATCCCGGGCATGCCCAGGCACAACGGATGCGAGTCGGGGAAGCAGCCCCGTGCCATCAGGGTCGTGACGACCGGGACCCCTGTCCGCTCGGCCAGCTCGCGCAGTGCGTCGGCCGCACGGGCCTTCAGGATCCCACCACCGGCATAGATGACCGGACGCTCGGCGGCCAGCAGGAGCGCGGCGGCTTCGCCGATCAACGTCGGGTCGCCCTCGGTCACCGGGTGGTATCCGGGCAGGTCGAGATCACCGGGGCTCGGCCAGTACCACTCCATGGTCGACTGGGCGATGTCCTTCGGGATGTCGATGAGCACCGGGCCCGGGCGTCCGGTGGTCGCCACGTGGAAGGCCTCGGCCACCACCCGGGGGATGTCGTCGACGTCGGTGATCAGCCAGTTGTGCTTGGTGATCCCCATGGTGATGCCGGTGATGTCGCTCTCCTGGAACGCGTCGGTGCCGATGGCGGTGGTGGCCACCTGGCCACTGACCACCACCAACGGGGTCGAATCCATGTAGGCGTCGGCCAGCGGGGTGACCACGTTGGTGGCACCCGGGCCGGAGGTGACGATGGCCACGCCGGGCCGCCCGGTGACCTGGGCGTAGCCCTGGACCATGTGTCCGGCGCCCTGCTCGTGGCGGACCAGGATGTGGCGGATCGACGAGTCGAGGATCGGGTCGTAGACGGGCAGGATGGCGCCGCCGGGGAGGCCGAACATGACCTCCACGTGTTGCATTTCGAGACTCTTGATCAGTGCCTGTGCTCCGGTGAGTTCCATCGGGTGCTCCCTTGTAAGCGATGGTCGGTGACGTTGTCGGGACGGTCGGTGTGGTGGAGATCCCCCGGTCGGTCACCGGAGGGCGGACATGAAAACGACCTCCCATCTGGGAGGTCGGAAAGCGCACACG
>Ga0302319_10023479_pt1 | contig 11017 bp, 8 predicted proteins | sample Bog_T0_2_FD_203319 | JGI IMG/M metagenome (GOLD analysis project Ga0302319, IMG submission 203319) | Peat permafrost microbial communities from Stordalen Mire near Abisko, Sweden - Bog_T0_2 | ecosystem: Environmental > Terrestrial > Soil > Wetlands > Peat | place: Sweden: Abisko, Stordalen Mire...
CAGCGCCACCAAAACCACCAGTCCAAACAGGACCGACGTCGCGGCATCACCCGCGAAGAGCCAGAAAAATGCTTTGGTGGCCAGAAAGCCGGCGGTTGCCGGACCGAAGGCCCAGTCGGCGTTGAACGATATGCGATAGGCGGCAAAGGCAGTGATCCGCTGTTCGGCCGGGACCAAATCCGCCAGTAACGCACTGCAAGCGGGACGATAAAACTCGCCCGCCAGTCCCGTCAGGGCGGCCAGTCCGATAATCGTGGGCAGACGATGCGCCTGGGAAAGCAACAGCATCGCACCCGCGCCGGAAAACAAGGAGACCAGGATGGTTTTCCGTCGGCCAATGGTGTCCGCGAGATGACCGCCCAGCAGCGACGCGACCAGATTGCCCACGCCATAAGCGCCGATAGCCAGTCCGGCATCCCCAAGCGAATATCCCGAACGTGTCAAATACAACGCCAGAAACGGCACGACAAACGAGCCGAATTTGTTCAGGAATTGCCCAAAGAAAAGAATCCACGCCGCCGGCGGCAGAGCGCGAAGTCCCGCCACCAAACCCGGTTCCGGTTCTTTAATTCCAGTTTTGATTTTTAACAGCATGTTCAATTATTCCGTCATGAACAGGAACAGCTTCCATTCCGGTATGCCGTGGGCATTGCGGATGTGCGCTGTGACCGGCAGTTCCTTTGGTGCGCGCGGTTCTTTGAGCAGTTTCAAACCGGCTTCTTGCGGGAGGCGGTTACCTTTCCGGCTATTGACCTGCTTGCTGGACCACACGAGGTTTTCCCATGTGTCCGGGCCGCCGCGCGAGCGGGGCACGACGTGGTCAAGGCTGCCTTCGTCCGGATGCAGCAGGGCGCCGGTGTATTGGCAGCGATTACCATCGCGCTCGCGGATGGTGCGGGCGCATAGCTTCGGGCGCTTCTTCGGCACCTTCGCGTAGTTTACCGCCACGATCACCTTGGGTACACGGATCGCACCATGCACAGTGCGCACGGCGTTGTCGCCGTCACGAATCGGCAGCGTGATCCATTCTTCCCACGTCACCGGACGCAGTGTTTCCGCACGGTCACCTTCGCCAAGTTCAATGTCGAGCGCGGTCGCGACGTTGGTCGCCATCTGGCAGAACGCGTCGGCAGGCGTGCGGATGTTGATCGCCTGCCAGTTGCGGTTAAGCACGAGCACAATGGTCTTGTTTAATATGTCACTCATAAAAATATGCACACCGCCACTGCGTTTCGCAGGGAGGTGTTTGTTCTTCATTGAAATTTCAAATTGTAGTGCGGACGGAAGCTGTCGCCTCCGCCCGCATTGGATCTTCGTGGTTGGATTATTCGGATTTTGAAACCTTGGCTTCAGCGCGAATGCGCTTCGGTTTCGGCTCCTTCGCCGGGCTCGCCTTTGATTCCTTGGGTTTGCCAAAGGCGCTGGCCAGGAAACGGTCCAGCTTCTCATTTTCCACCAGGCCAAACTGCCGCAGCACCGGCACGTTGATTACCTTACCCGCAAGTTCCTTCACCGGCAGGAACTCATCAATCAACCGCAGGACTTTGACGTAGTCAGAATCCTCCGGGTCAGTTTCGGAAAACGAATCCAGATATTTCAGGTCGCTTTCTTTCCAGACCGCATGCTCGTCGACCTCGTTGGTGTCGGACATGTCCACGCGACGGAAGAAGACTCTTGCGTTGTCGCGGATCAACCGACGCTCACCAAGCAGCCAGACCAATACCGATCCGCCCTGGAGGCTGGAACGGGCGTTGGTGATCAGCCTGGTCCGTGAGGCGCGCTGGAGCAGAATTGAGCGAATGAGCAGCGCCCAATCGGCTGCGATCTCGCCGTTTCCGACCAGATCAATTTGGAACTGGCGCGGCCTGCTTGCCAGCGCCTTTTCCAATTCGCCCATCCTTTCAATGTAGTAGGCATTGCCATAGCCCAGAACCTTCAATTCGAACCCACGAAGTCCATTTTTGGACTTTGTTCTCATATTTATTGATTTGTGATTTCATTTTAATATTACGGGCGGAAGCTTTCGCCTCCGCCCGCGTTGCCGCCACCTCCGTGGCATCTTTGAACCGTCCGTTATCCACGGACAAAGTCTGACATTTTTTTAATTTCCGGTTTCAAACCGAAGCGGACCGGTCGGAAGCTGAAGTTCAACTTCACGGCCGGCTTGATCCGGATGAGCCGGGCTGGTTTATAGCTCCGCCGAAGGAGCAATTTGCTTTGGAATCGGATGGGATGCCTCATGTTATTTCCTTTGGTTGATGTTTAAAATTGGCCTGCCGGGCCGTTGCCTCGGCGAAGGCTGGCGGAGTCGGCGGGTAACGCTCCCGCATCAGCTTGCTGGCAGGCAAGTGGCACGCCGTCTTGGTGCCGCCCCAAGCAAGCCGGGTTTTGGAGACCCAGCTGCGCAAGCTGGCGCACGGCGCAAGGGGATTTGAATTTGCCTTGGGCAGCGGCGACTCCAAGAGTGGCTGTCCGCAAGGACCGAAAGTAAGTAAAAAGGGCCGGGAAGCCGCGGCCGCCATTGGCCGTCCGCAAGGACCTCCCGGCCCGTGCCATTTCAATAAAGAACAAACACCTCTTGGCGATCTATGCGATCCCAACCCGCGGTTTCACGGCGGCTGTTTCGGTGTTTAGGGGCACACCTCCTGCGAAGCCCTTAAATTGTAAATTCGGGTTAAACCATTTCGGCGCATTTTTCGGCGGTCGATGGATAGACCCCACCGGTTGAGAACCTCGGCTCTCTTGCGTCGTTAATAATCTGTCGCTCTCTGACATCATTTAGACGTCGCTGTTTTCTTTCTCACAGATGGCGGCTCTTTCGTTTGATTGTGGTTATATAGTTGCCTATGTAGGGAAACAAAAACCCCTGCTTACTCCAGGTAAGCAGGGGTGGAAAAATCTTATTCGACTCTTTACCTGCTTACACCATGTTTATCCAAATTACCTTCGGGACCTTTCCCAATGGCTACCGTGGATAGACCAGGGCCAAACGCGCGACCTTGAGTATACCAGCCATGACGGATCGCTTTCGCGACCGGCATAATCGGCCAACTCGTGGTTGATATGTTTGAGTATGTTTTCATCGAACGAGTAGACCTATACCATGATAGTATGGTTACGGTCAAGTTATTTTTGTCGAAAATTCATCTAACTATTGATCAATATATCTTGATTGGTAGATGTTGAAAATAAGGTCGTGCTAAGTATTGTCGGACTATCCGCTCGATTGCAGATTCCTAATGCTTCGACCAGGCCGACAGTACATCATTCGTCGTGAACGTGAGGCGGAGTTTGTTCTCGTAATACTCCGGTCCGGTGGTCTGCACAAAACCGACGCCGCCCGGATAATTATATAATCCTGTTCCGAACATGACGGTGCCGCCGCTGCTGTAACGTGAAATCCATTCGGCCACCCGGCGGCCGTCGCTCAACTTGGCTTGCTTGTCCGGGGGCCCAAAGTCGATCACCGCCTGATCAAATGTGTAGGTGCCGACCCGGGCGTTCCAGTTGATCCGCTGAGTCACGCAACCGGCCGCCAGAAACGTTACCAAAGTCAGCCAGATCCAATTCCGCTTCCCAATCAAATTTAGCATATTGAAATTTAACCTGTCGCCCGCAAACTGCAAATCGTTCTTGGTTTCAAACCAATTGTTAATTGTGGTCTGCATAAACGGTAGGGCGGCGCTGCCGCGCAGCCGGGTTATGGCGCGGCAGAGCGGCAGCTCTGCCCTGCCGTGCGTAAATTGATGCAGAATATCATCGAGAAATAGCATCGGGCGGCGTCCGCTCATCCGCCCAGTGCGGCTTTTTTTCACTCCGGCTCCATGGCCCGATAGCCAACGGCTGGCTCGGTCAAAATCAGTCTGGGTGCGGCCGAGTCTTCCTCCAATTTTTCCCGCAAATGCGCAATGTGCACCCGTAAGTAATGGGTTTGTTCCACGGCATTCGGCCCCCAAACTTCGGTCAGCAATTGGCGGTGGGTGAGCACCTTTCCCGCGTGGGTCACGAGCAGTCGCAAAAGGGAATATTCGGTCGGCGTGAGTTTGACTTCCTTGCCGTCTTTGCGAACGATCCGGCCGGCCAGATCCACCTCGATAATGCCCGAGCGGAATACGGATACGGCAGTGTGCGGTTGGCTGCGCCGCAGGGTCGTTCGCAGGCGGGCCAGAAGTTCGCCGCTGCTGAACGGTTTGGTGACAAAATCGTCGGCCCCGGCATCCAGTGCGGCCACCTTGTCGTTTTCGCGGTCCCGCACACTGAGGATGATGACCGGTACCCGGGACCACTCCCGGATGCGTTTCAAGACCTCCACCCCATCCAGATCCGGCAATCCGAGATCGAGGAGGATGATTTCTGGTTGGGCCTGCGCGGCCTGAATGATGCCTTCATTTCCCGTCGCTGCATCCGTCACGGCGTAACCGTGGGCCTCCAACGTCACGCGTAAGAGCCGCCGGATTTGCGGCTCGTCGTCTATGATCAGGGCGGCGATCTTTGGTTTGGCGGCCGGGGTACTCATGGCGAGATCTCTCCGGGGGCGGTCGTTGGCTGTGGCAGGCTGATGGAAAAAACTGCCCCGCCGCCGGGCCGGTTGGCGGCCGTGATCTCCCCGCCATGCGCCTCCGCAAATCCTTTCACGATCGCCAGGCCCAAGCCGCTGCCACCCGCGGGCGCATTCGGGGCCCGGAAAAACTTCTCGAAAATTCGCGGCAATAAATCTGGTGGCAATCCCGGCCCGGCGTCGGCGACGCTGAAAATGAGCCGGCCTGCCTCGTATCGGACTTGCAGCCAGACCGGCGTGCCCGCCGGTGTGTGAACCGCCGCATTCAGCAGCAGATTCGTCAGTGCCTGCTGCATCAAGGTGAAGTCCAGACGCACCAAAGGCAGCTTCTCGGCAATTTCCACCTTCACGACCCGGCCGGCCAGTTCGCGTTGTAGCGTGCGGACAGTGGTCTGCGCGAGGTCCCCCGCATCGCACCAATCGAGTTTGGGCCGCACATGGCCGGAATCCAGCCGGGTCACGTCCAGTAGATTGCCTACCAGCCGGTTTAGCCGGGCGGTGGCTTCCTGGATCTCGGCAATCATGGCCGCGCCAAAGTTTGGATCCTGGCTTTTGGTCTCGGTAAGGGCACTGGCGGCGCTGGTGATTGCGGCTAGCGGTGTGCGTAATTCATGCGAAATGGAACTCAATAGCGCATTGCTGAGGCGCTCCGATTCGGCGACCAGTTTGCTTTGCTCACTGGCGGCCCGTAGCGCAACCCGGTCGAGGACAAGTGCCGCCTGGCGTACGAAGGCTTCCAGCAAATCCCGCCGCGCCAGGGACAGGGAACCGGCTGGCAGTTGTACGGACAGCACACCCACCACCGCCCGCTCCGTGGTGAACGGTAGATGTAAACAATCCGACCCGGGCAAAGTGTCCGTGAATTTGCCAGCTGGTTGCCGGTTGCGGAAGGCCCATTCGGCCACGCTGAACTCCTTTTCCGAGAGGGTCAAGGCACTGTCGGGGTGAGCCCGTAAAGTATTGGCATAGGCCAGCACCACGGCGGCCGGGGCGGAAAACATCCGACCGACTTCCGCAATTAATTGCCAGACCACTTCGTCGCGCGTGCCAGCCTGGGCCAGTTCGCGCGTCAATTGGTACAGGGCGGTGGCGCGTTCTTCCCGCTGGCGCTCGGCCAATTCCTGCGCGCGGATGCGCGCGACCAGTTGCCCGAGCACAATGGCGACCACGAAATAAAGTCCGAACAGCACTCCGTCCTCGGTGCTGGAAATGATAAAGGTGAACCGCGGCGGCAGGAAAAAATAATTCCACGCCAGCGCGCTGGCGGCTCCGGCAAACAAAACCGGCCCGCGTCCCAGAAAGAGCGCAAGCAGCACGACCGCCAGGAGGAAGACAAAGCCGGGCACCCGCGGTCCGGTAAACTGGCTGAGCCCCACATTTAAAAGACCCACCGCTGTCAGGGCTCCGGCCGCGACGGCATATTGTTTCCATTCGAGCGCCGGCCGCCAGCGCAGCCGGGTAGGGGGCGGGGGCGTGTCGGTTTTCTCCGCCCGCACAATCTGGAGGTCGATGTTACCGCTGTCGCGTGTCAGTTGCCGCAGCACGCTTCCGGCGCGCCAGCGTTGCCACCAATGCGGTGCATTGGGTTTGCCGAGGATGATTTGGGAGACATTGTTTTGTAGCGCCACCCGCAGGATTCCGCGGGCGAGGTTTTCGTCGGTGGTGTCAATCACCTCGGCACCGAGGGTGCGTGCGAGCGCCAGATTTTTTTCGAGCCGCGCTTGCGACGCGTCCTCCAGCGGCCGGGAATTTTCCACGTGGACTGCCAGCCAGGGACATTTGAGGCTGTCCGCCATCCGGCGGGTCCAGCGGATCAGCGGGGCGGAGAGCGGGCTGGCGCTGACCGCCACCAGCAGGCGGTGTCCGGTCTTCCAAGAGCCGGCGTGAGGTTCGGTCCGGTGAAATTCCTGGGTGTCGATACTGACATGGTCCGCGACCAGTCGCAGAGAAAGTTCGCGGAGCGCGGTCAGGTTGGCTTCGCGGAAAAAGTTTTGGGCGGCGCTTTGGGCCCTTTCCCCCAGATACACCTTGCCGGCGCGCAGTCGCTCCAGCAAATCACCCGGGGGCAGATCCACCAGCTCAATTTCCGCCTCATCCAGGATGCTGTCCGGTACCGTTTCGCGCATTTCCGCGCCGGTAATCTGGCGGACCGTGTCCGCGCAACTTTCCAGGTGCTGGACATTCAGGGTGGTGTAAACATCCATGCCCGAAGCCAGGAGCTCATTGACGTCCTGCCAGCGCTTGGGGTGGCGGCAGCCGGGGGTGTTCGTGTGCGCCAGTTCGTCAACCAGCGCCAGTTGCGGACGCCGCAGTAGCAACGCGTCCAGGTCCATTTCCGTCAGGGTGAGATCGCGGTGCTGCAATTCCTTGCGCGGCATGGCGGGCAGGCCGGTCACCAGCGCGTCGGTCTCCTTGCGGCCGTGGGTCTCCACGTAGCCCACCACCAAGTCGCGGCCCTTTTTAAGTTCGCGCTGCGCGGCTTCCAGCATGGCGTAGGTTTTGCCGACGCCGGGGCACATGCCCAGAAATACTTTTAGCCGGCCGCGGGTCTGGCGCGCGGCCGCGCTTTGAATCGCCGCCAGCAAGGCGTCGGGATTAGGGCGTTCGCCATCCTTCACGCGGTCATTTTATCCCATCCAGCGCCAAATTCAGCTCCAAAACGTTCACGCCCGGATCGCCCAGAAAGCCGAGGCTGGGTGTGTCGGTGTATTGTTGGATCAGCGCTTGCACGCGCTGGAGATTCAGGCCCCGCACCCGCGCGACGCGTGGAGCTTGCAGCGCGGCGTTTCCCGGACTGATGTGCGGGTCCAGGCCACTCGCGGACGCGGTGACGGCATCCGCCGGCACGGGTGCGTTGGTGGCCAGTCCGTTCTCCTGGCGATAGGCGGCGAGATTTTGCGCGATGGCATCGCGCAATTTCTGCGAGGTGGGCCCGAGATTGCTGCCGCCGGAACTGGTGGGATCATAGCTCATGCCGTTGGCTCCCGCATTCGAGGGCCGTGATTGAAAGTATTTATCCCCGGTAAACTGTTGTCCGATGAGCCTTGACCCATGGATGGTCCCGTCCGTGCCCACGATCAGACTGCCATTGGCCGGGGCAGGGAAAAGCAGTTGGGCAACGCCAAAGACGAGCAACGGGTATATGCCGCAACCAACCACGGCGATGATCAGGGTGGCGAGAAGGGAGGCGCGCAGTTCAAAAATGAGAGTTTTCATGGATTTAATGATTAAATGAGTTTGAGCGACGTGATCATCAGATCAATCGCCTTGATGCCGGCGAAAGGAATAATGATGCCTCCCAGCCCATAGATCAGCAGGTTGCGTTGCAAGATCGCCACCGCGCCAATCGCCTGGAATTTCACACCGCGCAGCGCCAGCGGAATCAGGGCCACGATGATCAGGGCGTTGAAAATAATCGCGCTCAGGATCGCGCTATCCGGACTGTGCAGGCGCATGATGTTGAGCGGAGCGATGGCCGGAAAGGTGGCCATCAACATGGCGGGAATGATCGCAAAGTATTTCGCCACGTCATTTGCCATGCTGAACGTGGTCAGTGAACCGCGGGTGATCAGCAGTTGTTTCCCGATCTCGATGATCTCGATCAGCTTGGTCGGGTTCGAGTCCAGGTCCACCATGTTGCCGGCCTCCTTGGCCGCTTGTGTTCCGGTATTCATGGCCACGCCCACGTCAGCCTGGGCCAAAGCCGGGGCGTCATTTGTGCCGTCTCCGATCATGGCCACCATCCGGCCGCCGGCTTGTTCCCGGCGGATAAGGGCCAGTTTGTCTTCGGGCGTGGCTTCCGCCAGAAAGTCATCCACGCCCGCTTCCGCCGCGATGGCGGTGGCGGTCAGCTTGTTGTCGCCGGTGATCATGATGGTGCGGATACCCATCGTGCGCAGTTGCGCAAACCGTTCCTTGATGCCGCCTTTGACAATGTCCTTCAGGTGAATCACGCCGAGCACCTCCCGGCCATCCACCACCACGAGAGGTGTCCCGCCGGAACGGGACACCTGCTCTACCGCGGCGGTCACCGGCTCCGGAAACTGGCCGCCCGCGCGATCCACCCAGACTCGCATGCTCTCCGTCGCCCCCTTGCGGATGCTCCGGGCGGCTTGGCCGTCCAGTGCCGGAAAATCCACGCCGCTCATGCGGGTCTGCGCGCTAAACGGCACGAATTGCGCGTGAGCTGCGGCCAGTTCGCGCCCGCGCAACCCGAATTTTTCTTTCGCCAAAACCGCAATGCTCCGGCCCTCGGGCGTTTCGTCGGCGAGGGACGCGAGTTGGGCGGCATCGGCCAGCCGTTCCGCCGGGATGGAGGGTGCGGGGAGGAATTCAGTGGCCTGGCGGTTCCCGAGGGTGATCGTGCCGGTCTTGTCCAGCAGCAACACATCCACGTCCCCGGCGGCTTCAACGGCGCGCCCGCTCATTGCCAGCACATTGTGCTGCAACAGCCGGTCCATGCCCGCAATGCCGATGGCGCTCAATAATCCCCCAATGGTTGTCGGGATCAGGCAAACCAGTAGCGCGATTAACACCGGGATGGTGAATACGGTCGAGGAATAGATCCCAAACGGCTTCAACGTCACGCAGACCATGAGAAAGATCAGGGTCAATGCGGAAAGCAGGATGGTCAGGGCGATTTCGTTCGGCGTTTTCTGGCGCGAGGCACCCTCGACCAGTGAAATCATCCGATCCAGGAATCCTTCGCCGGGATTAATTGAGATGCGGATCTCAATCTCGTCGGACAGCACGCGCGTGCCGCCGGTCACGGCGCTGCGATCGCCGCCGCTTTCGCGAATGACCGGCGCCGATTCCCCGGTGATGGCGGATTCGTCCACCGTCGCCGCGCCGGCGATGACGTCTCCATCAGCCGGGATGATTTCTCCGGCGCGAACTTTCACCACGTCCCCTTTGCGCAGTTCAGTGGCATTGACCTCCTCAAGCTGCCCGTCCTTTTTCAGGCGGCGGGCGGCGGTTTTGACGCGGGTTCCGCGCAGGGCCTGCGCCTGGGCCTTGCCCCGGCCTTCCGCCACGGCTTCCGCAAAATTGGCAAACAGCACGGTAAACCAAAGCCAGATGGCCAACTGGAGGATGAAGAAACGATCCCTTGGCGCGGTGAAAATACCCGCCGTGGTCAGCACCGCGCCGACCAAAGTCACGAACATCACCGGATTCTTGATCATCAGTCGCGGGTCGAGCTTTTTGAAAGCGTCAACCAGCGCGGGCCCGGTGATGTTCCAATCTAACAACGAGGGAGATTTTTTTTTACGGTTGGATTTCATGGCAAAACGTTTTGGCATTGAAACGGATCAATAGACCTGGCCCTGAAGCATCAGGAAATGCTCCACAATCGGGCCCAAAGTGAGGGCGGGCAGGAAGTTCAGTGCGCCGACGAGCAGAATGGTGCCAATCAGCAGGATCACAAACGTGAATCCCGTCACCGGAAAGGTGCCGGCGCTGGCGGCAACCGGCCGCTTTTGCGCCAGCGATCCGGCCATGGCCATGATCGGCACAATCATGAGGAAACGCCCGATGAACATCGAAATCCCCAGGGTGGTGTTGTACCATGGCGTGTTGGCGGAGAGGCCGGCAAAGGCGCTGCCGTTGTTACCGGTGCAGGAGCTGAACGCGTAAAGGATCTCACTCAAACCATGCGGTCCGTTGTTGTTGAGGCCGGCCAGGCCGGAGGGGCTGACGACTGCCCATGCCGTGAACCCGAGAATATCCATGGCCAACACCAGCAGCGTGAGCATCGCCATCTTGACCTCAAAGGACTGGATCTTTTTACCCAGATATTCCGGAGTCCGACCCACCATGAGTCCGGCAATGAACACTGCCAGCACCACAAAGACCAGCATTCCGTAAAGCCCGGCACCCACGCCGCCAAAAATGATTTCACCCAGTTGAATGTTGAATAGCGGCACCAAGCCGCCGAGCGGCGTGAAGGAATCGTGCATGGCGTTGACTGCCCCGCACGAGGCATCGGTCGTGATCGTGGCGAACAATGCCGAGTCGAAGATGCCAAAGCGCACTTCTTTCCCTTCCATGTTGCCATCCGCCGCCATCACGCCGAGTTGCTGGTGAATTGGATTGCCCGCCGCCTCAGAGTGCCAGGCGAGCAATGTGCCGGCCAGGAAGAGTACCAGCATGGTGGTCCAAACCGCCCAGCCATGCGCCTGGTTGCCGGTCATGCGACCGAGGTACCAGGTCAGTCCGCTGCCAATGACGAAGATCGACAGCATTTGCAGAAAGTTCGAGAGGGCGGTCGGATTTTCGAAAGGGTGCGCCGCATTGGCGTTGGTGTTGCCGCCGCCGTTCGTGCCCAGCATCTTGATGGCAACCTGCGATGCCATCGGCCCCTGCGAGATGGATTGGGTGTCCACGGTTTGATTCACCATGACGGGGACATTGGTCATGACCGGCTGGCCTTTGGCATCGAGCTGCGGCACGTCCATCATG
>Ga0302319_10023480_pt1 | contig 11016 bp, 8 predicted proteins | sample Bog_T0_2_FD_203319 | JGI IMG/M metagenome (GOLD analysis project Ga0302319, IMG submission 203319) | Peat permafrost microbial communities from Stordalen Mire near Abisko, Sweden - Bog_T0_2 | ecosystem: Environmental > Terrestrial > Soil > Wetlands > Peat | place: Sweden: Abisko, Stordalen Mire...
GCCGATCAGGCTTTTCTGTTCAAACGCACCGCGCGCGAGGCGGCGCTGCGCCACAAAATGTACGCCACCTTTATGGCGAAACCGATGGGCAAGGAGCCCGGCAGCGCGATGCATTTGCATCAAAGCATCGTCGACATAAAGACCCGCAAGAACATCTTCAGCAACGCCGACGGTACGCCGACGGCATTGTTCTTCGGACACATCGCCGGTTTGCAGAAGTACTTGCCCGGCGCCATGTCGCTGTTCGCGCCGAACGTGAACAGCTATCGGCGCATCAGCCGTTACTCATCGGCGCCGATCAACGTGCATTGGGGTTATGACAACCGCACCGCGGGGCTGCGCGTGCCGATGTCCGGACCGGAAGCGCGCCGCGTCGAGAACCGGGTGGGCGGTGCCGACGCGAACCCGTATCTCGCGATCGCCGCGTCGTTGGCCTGCGGCTATCTCGGAATGATCGAGGGTTTGAAGCCCTCCGAGCCGATTTCCGGCAGCGCCTACGATCTCGCGATCGCCCTGCCGCGCACCTTGGCGGAAGCCCTGCGGTTGCTGCGCGAATCGAAGCCGCTGGTGGACTTGTTCGGCGATCGCTTCGTGCTTGCCTATACCGCGGTCAAGGAAGCCGAGTACGAGACCTTCGCGCAAGTCATCAGTTCCTGGGAGCGAGAGCATCTGCTGCTGAACGTATAGCGCGTCCCGCGCCGCTGCGATATAACTACGGCACATGACAAGGGGATGCGTTTGATGGGAAACGTTCGTCGGATGGCGATTCTGGCCCTTGGCTGTGTCCTGGCGGTGAGCGCCTGCGGCGATAAAAAATCGACCGGGCCGGCGGCGGCGAACGGCGACAAGGAGGCCGCCGCGACCGGCGGCAAGGTACTGAATCTCTACATCTGGTCGGACTACCTGGCCGCGGACACCTTGTCGAACTTCGAGAAGCAAACGGGCATCAAGGTGCACGTGGCCTATTTCGATACCAACGAGACGCTGGAGACCAAGCTGCTCGCGGGCAGCAGCGGCTACGACGTCGTGGTGCCGACCGCCTCCTACTTCGAAAGGCAGATCAAGGCAGGCGTCTATTTGACGCTCGACAAATCGAAATTGCCGAACCTCAAGAACATGGATCCGCAGCTCATGGGCAAGGTCGCGCTGCACGACCCGGACAATGCGCATGGGATCATTTACACCTGGGGCAGCAACGGCATCGGTTACAACGAAAAAATGGTGCGCGCGCTGCTGCCGGATGCGCCGCTCGACAGCTGGCGCATGGTGTTCGATCCGGCGGTGGCCTCGAAGGTGGCCAAGTGCGGCATCAGCGTGCTCGATTCGCCCGCCGAGATGATGCGCGCCGTGTACAGCTACTTGGGCAAGGACCCGAACTCGCAAAATCCAGAAGACCTGGCGCTCGCCGACGGCGTGCTCACCAAGATCCGTCCCTTCATCCGCAACATCAATTCCTCCGAATACATCGAGGCGCTGGCGAACGGCGATCTCTGTCTGTCGGTGGGTTACAACGGCGATGTCATGCAGGCCCGCGACCGGGCGCGCGAAGCGAACAAAGGCATCGACATCAATTACGCCGTGCCCAAAGAGGGCTCGATTCTGTGGTTCGACATGCTCGCCATCCCGAAGGATGCGCCGGATCCCGACAGCGCGTATGCCTACCTCAACTACATCATGACGCCGCAGGTCATGGCCGACATATCGAATTTCAAACGCTACGCCAACGGCAATCTCGCCTCGCAGCCGCTGGTGCAGGCCGCGGTCAGAGACGATCCTCGGATCTATCCGCCGCTCGAGCAGCGGCAGAAACTCGCGGTGCAGTTGGCGGATTCGGCCGATCAAACGCGAGCCATCACCCGCGTCTGGCAAAAATTCAAGACGGGCCAATAGCCGATGTCGACATCCGCCGGAGCGCTCGTCAAAGCGTCGCCTTGGACTGACCCGAGCGCGCGCCCGTACGTTCAAGTAGACCGCGTCAGCAAATCGTTCGGCGATTTCAAAGCGGTCGATGATGTCAGTCTGAAGATCTACAAGGGCGAAATATTCTGTTTGTTGGGCGCATCGGGCTGCGGCAAGACGACGCTGCTGCGCATGCTCGGGGGATTCGAAACGCCGACTTCCGGAAAAATATTCATCGACGGCGAGGATATGACCGGCGTGCCGCCGTACGAACGGCCGGTCAACATGATGTTTCAATCGTACGCGCTGTTTCCGCACATGAACGTCGAGCAGAACGTGGCCTTCGGCTTGAAGCAGGATCGCGTGCCCAAGGCGGAGATCCAGGAGCGCGTCGCCACCATGCTCGACCTGGTGAAACTCGGCGACTTCGCCAAGCGCAAGCCGCATCAACTATCGGGCGGCCAGCGCCAGCGCGTGGCGCTGGCGCGCTCCTTGGTGAAGCGCCCCAAGCTCCTGCTGCTCGACGAGCCCTTGGGCGCGCTCGACAAGAAGCTGCGCGAGCACACCCAATTCGAACTGATCAGCCTGCAGGACAAGCTCGGCGTGACTTTCGTGGTCGTCACTCACGATCAAGAAGAGGCCATGACCTTGGCGAGCCGAATCGGCGTGATGAATCACGGCGAGATCGTGCAAGCCGGTACGCCGTCGGAGATCTACGAATTCCCCGGGTCCAAGTACGTTGCCGACTTCGTCGGCTCGGTGAACATGTTCGAAGGCAAGCTGATCGAAGATGAGCCCGAGCATGTGCGGATCAGCTCGGAGGAGCTCGGCGGAATCATCTACGTCAGCCACGGAATCAGTGCGCCGCCCGAAGCCATCGTCTGGGCCGCGGTGCGCCCCGAGAAAATCTTCATGTCGACGGCGCCGCCCGAGGGGACCGACAACGTGGTGCGCGGCACGGTGCAGGACATTGCCTATCTCGGCGACCTGTCGATTTATCTGGTCAAGCTCCCCACCGGCAAAGTGGTGCGCGTCACCCAGCCCAACACCTCGCGTCACGCCGAAGCCATCACGTGGGAGCAGCAAGTGTATCTTTGTTGGGACGCGACCAGCCCGGTGGTGGTGACCCGTTAACGCCAGGACGGCCGACATCTTGCGTCGCTGCGGCGTCACCGGCCGCGGTTTGGTGGTAGCGCTTCCCTATGTTTGGTTGCTGTTGTTCTTCGTCGTTCCCTTCGTCATCGTCCTCAAGATATCGTTCTCGGACATCGACCTCGCCATTCCGCCTTACAAACCTCTGCTCGAGTGGGTCGGCAAGAATTCGCTGGCGATCAAAGTCAATTTCAACAACTACGCTTTTCTGTTCACCGATCGGCTGTATATCAACGCCTTTTTGAACTCGATCAAGGTGGCCTTCATATCCACGGTGCTGTGCGTGATCGTGGGGTATCCCATGGCCTACGGCATCGCGCGCGCCAAGCCGGCGACCCGAAATCTGTTGTTGCTGCTGGTGATCCTGCCGTTTTGGACTTCGCTGCTGCTGAGGGTGTATGCGTGGATCGGCCTGCTCAAGGCCAACGGCGTGATCAACAACGTATTGCTGTGGCTCGGGCTGATCCATGAGCCGCTGACCATGCTGTACACGCCGTTCGCGATGTACGTCGGCATCGTGTACTCCTACCTGCCGTTCTTCATCTTGCCGCTGTATGCGAATCTCGAAAAAATGGATTGGCAGCTGCTCGAAGCCGCCGAGGATTTGGGATGCCGTCCATGGCAGGCGTTCTACAAGATCACCTTGCCCTTGTCGCGTAACGGCATCTTGGCGGGCTCGATGCTGGTGTTCATTCCCGCGGTCGGCGAGTTCGTCATCCCGGCGCTGCTCGGCGGTCCGAACGCCTTGATGATCGGGCGCGTTCTGTGGGATGAGTTCTTCTCCAATCGTGCCTGGCCAACGGCGAGCGCGGTAGCGATTCTGCTGCTGATTCTGCTCGTGCCCTTCATGATGTGGTACCAGAGCGTGCAGGCGCGCGAGTCGGCGGGTGCGCGATGAACTACAAGAGTTCCTATTTCATCCTGACCTGCCTCGGATTCGGCTTTGCCTTTCTGTACGTCCCGATTTTGTCGATGGTGGTGTTTTCGTTCAATGCCTCGAAGCTCGTGACCGTGTGGGATTCGGCCAATTCGCCGACGCTCAAGTGGTACTACTCGCTGCTCAACAACGAGGAAATACTCGATGCGGCGTGGATATCTCTGAAGGTCGCCGTCATCAACGCCTCCGGTTCCGTGATTCTGGGCACCTTGGCCGGCTTCGGCTTGGCGCGATTCAGCCAATTCCGCGGGCGCTTTACCTTGAATGCCATGACCACCGCACCGTTGGTCATGCCCGAGGTCATCACCGGCCTGTCGCTGCTGCTGCTGTTCGTCGCTTTGGAACAGCTGATCGGTTGGCCGGCCGGACGCGGCATCACGACCATGACCATCGGCCACATGACGTTCTCGATGGCCTACGTGACGGTGATCGTGAATTCGCGCCTGGCAACCTTCGATACCGCGCTCGAAGAGGCCGCCATGGATTTGGGCGCCCGGCCGCTCAAAGTCTTTTTCGTCATCACGCTGCCGATTATTTTTCCCGCGATCCTGTCCGGGTGGCTGCTCGCCTTTACGCTCTCGTGGGATGATCTCGTGATCTCGAGTTTCACGTCGGGCCCTGGGAGCAGTACGCTGCCGATGGTGGTGTTCTCCAAGGTGCGCTTGGGCGTGAGCCCCGAAATCAATGTGCTCGCGACCATCACCATCTCCGTGGTGACCGCCATGATCGTTGGCGTGAGCCTATGGATGGCGCGGATCGCGAAGCTCGACAAGGCCGCGGCCTAAGGGGCGCCGCTCATGACAACGTAAGGGGCCTATGAACAACCAACTCGATCCCCTGGCGCACGCCAAGGACACATTGCTCGATCTGGCGATCCGTTTCGGGCCGAAAGTGCTGGTGGCGATCATCATCATCACCGTCGGGTTCTTCGTCGCGGGCTGGATTGGACGGGCGGTTGCGCGCGGCTTGACGCGCTTCGACCTCGAGCCCCCGGTGCGCCAGCTCCTGACGCGCGTGGCGCGGGTGCTCATCGTCGGCCTGTTCGTCATCATGGCGCTGCAGAACTTAGGCGTCGAATTGCTGCCGCTGCTGGCCGGACTCGGAGTCGCCGGCGCCGGTATCGCTCTGGCAACGCAAGGCGTGTTGAGCAACATGGTGGCGGGCCTGACCATTATTTTCACCAAGCCGTACCGGGTGGGCGAATACATCGGCATCGCCGGCGTCGAGGGCCAGGTGGAGAGCATCACGCTGTTCAATACCGCGCTCACGCATCCCGATCGTTCGCGGATCATCGTGCCGAACCGCAAGGTGGTCGGCGAAATCCTGCACAACTACGGCCGCATCCGTCAATCCGACGTGCGTGTCGGGGTCGCCTACGAGTCGGATTTGGCGCTCGCGCTCGGTACCATTCGCGACCTGGTGCAGGCCAACCCGCGCGTGTTGGCCGAACCCAAGCCGGTGATTCAGGTGATGACGCTCGCCGATTCGGCGGTGCAAATCGCCGTCAAGCCGTGGGTCGCGGTCGGCGACTACATCGCCATTTCCGGCGAGCTCAATCTGTCGCTGGTGGAGGAATTGCGCCGCCACGGCATCGGCATTCCCTACCCGCAGCGCGAGGTGCGGTTGATCGGCGGCGAACCCAATACTTAAGCCGATGCGGGATTTCGCGCTCGAGGTTTTTTTCTCTCGCTGGGAGTTCGCCGCCGAGTTCAACCTGGCCGCATCCGACAGCGAAAGCATGACGCTCAGCGAGCTGTTGGCGCTCGCGAACCCTGCCGATCGGGCGGCGTTTCACGCCTTGAGTTTGGGATATACCCAGACCTTCGGCGCGCCGGCGCTGCGCGCCGAGATCGCCAAGACCTACGACACGGTGGCAGCGGAGCAGATCCTCTGCTGCGCCGGCGCCGAGGAGGCAATTTACATTGCCATGCGTGTGCTGCTGCACCCGGGCGATCATGCCATCGTCATCACGCCCAATTATCAGGCGGCGGAAACGCTGCCGCTCGAGATCTGCGAAGTGAGCGGCGTGCCGCTCGATATCGACCGGCAGTGGGACCTCGATGTCGAGCGCTTGCGCGCGGCGCTGCGCCCGAATACCCGCTTGATCTCCATCAATTTCCCGAATAATCCCACCGGCAAGATCATTTCTCGCGCCTGCCTCGATGCCATCGTCGAGCTGTGCCGCGCACGCGGCATCTGGCTGTTCAGCGACGAAGTGTATCGGCTGATCGAACGGGATCCCGCACGACGCCTACCGCAGGCAGCCGATGCCTACGAGCGCGGCATCTCTCTGAACGTGATGTCGAAGGCCTATGGCCTCGCCGGACTTCGGATCGGCTGGCTGGCGTGTAAAGACCCGGCGATGTTGCTCAAGTTCGAGCGCTACAAGCATTTTCTGTCGATATGCAACGCGGCACCCTCCGAGGTGCTGGCGTGCATCGCGCTCAAAGCGGGGCACACGCTGCTCACGCGAAATCGCGCACTGGTGCGCGCCAATCTTAAGGTCCTCGAGGCTTTTTTCGGCGACTATGCGCAGCTGTTCGATTGGCGGGAGCCCGACGGCGGCTGCGTTGGCTTCATCCGCTACTTAGGCGCCGACGGCGTCGAGGAGTTTACGCGCCGGCTGGTCGAGGAGGCGGGCGTGCTGTTTCTGCCGTCGAGCGTTTATCGCTCTGAATTAGGGCCCGTGCCCGAGAATTGTCTGCGGGTGGGATTTGGACGCGCGCAGCTACCCGCAGGGGTTGCGGCGCTGCGTACCTGGCTCGAGGCGCAGCATCGCTGACTTGACTTTCGCTCTCTCTGGGTATGTAATTTCTGTCATGACAGAAACAACAGACAGCAAAGACATGATCCCGGAAGCGGTGCGGCGCTTCGTGTTGGAATGGGGCAATTTGGGCGAGCGCTGGGGCGTCAACCGCTCGGTCAGCCAGATCCATGCGCTGCTGTATGCCTCGCAGCAGCCGCTTGTCGCCGAAGATATCGCCGACATCCTCGGCATCGCGCGCTCCAACGTGTCGAACTCGCTGCGCGAATTGTCGAGTTGGAACCTGATCCGTTCCGTGCCCGTGCTCGGCGAGCGGCGCACATTTTATGCGGCCGAGACGGATCTTTGGACATTGGTGTCGCGGATTGCCGCCGGCCGCAAGGCCCGCGAATTGGATCCGGCTGCGAATGCGCTGCGCGAATGCCTGGAGATTGCCCGCGGCGACAAAAGATTGGACCCGGCGGTCGAGCTGCGTCTGCGCGATATGCTCGAATTTGTCGAGCGCACCAGCCGCTGGTATGAACAAATGATCGCGCTGCCGCGCTCCAAGATCGCGATGCTGATGAAGCTCGGCAGCGGCGTGGTGCGTCTGCTCGATCGCGGCGCCAAGCATCGCCTGGTCTCCTAACAGGACTGAACTCATGCGCACTGCCCTGCGGATTTCCTGGTTGATCGCGATGTCTTTTGCCGCTGCGCTGTCGTCGGCACAGAATTCGACGCCGCTAAATTTCAATCTGCCGGACCATGGCAAGCTGCTGCTGGCCGTGCCGCGTGCATGGAATGCCGATGTTCATCCGCGTCAGGGTAGGTCCGCGCCGACGCTCGAACTGCAGCAAAAAAATGCAGCCCCGTTTCGCCTGCTGCTGACGCCGATGTGGACCGCGGACTCGGACACGCCGCTGCCGAATGACGCCGCCGTTCGCGACAAGGTGGCGGCGGCCGCCAAGGAGGCGCAGGCGCAATCGGCGGAGCCGACCCTCGCGGTCAATGAGTTATTCGGCAAAGCCAATCGCGGCTATTATTTTACGGCGACCGATCGGGCGCCAAAGCCCGACGAGTGGAAATACCTGACTCAGGGGATTGTGCGTATCGGCCCCATCGACTTGGCCTTTTCCGTCCTCACCAACGACGGACAGGAGGCGGTGATCAAGGATGCGCTCGCAATGCTGCTAACGGCATCGCACTCAGACTAGGACGCGTTCGATGCCGCCGTGGTTGGCGCTGTGCACGTACTTTGGCAGCCAGTCCGGCCCCAACAGATGCTTGGCGATCTCGACCACGATGTAATCGGCATCGGTGTCGGTATCGTCGTTGTAGCGCTTCAGGCCCTGCAGACACGAGGGGCAGGAAGTCAGTATCTTGACCGCATCGCGGTGTCCGCCGCTGCGGATTTTGTCCACCGCAAAACGAACTTCTTCCTCCTTGCGAAAGCGCACCTGCGTCGATATGTCCGGCCGCGTCACCGCGAGCGTGCCGGCCTCGCCGCAGCAACGCTCGTTTAGATCGATCTGGCCGTTCTGCGCACTGTTCATCAGCGTGTTCACCACCAGCAAGGGATCGTGTTTTTTGATCGGTGAGTGACACGGGTCGTGATACATGTAGCGCACGCCGGTGGCGTTCTCCAGGCGCACGCCTTTCTCCATGAGATATTCGTGAATGTCGATGATCTTGCAGCCGGGGAAGATTTCTTCGAACTTGTAACCCTGCAGCTGATCGAAGCACGTGCCGCAGCTCACGACCACGGTCTTGATGTCGAGATAGTTGAGCGTATTGGCGACACGGTGAAATAGCACGCGGTTGTCGGTGATGATTTTTTCCGCCTTGTCGAATTCGCCGGCGCCGCGCTGCGGGTAGCCACAGCAAAGATACCCGGGCGGCAGTACGGTTTGCACGCCGACGTGCCACAACATGGCCTGGGTCGCGAGCCCCACCTGCGAGAACAGCCGTTCCGAGCCGCAACCCGGAAAGTAAAACACCGCTTCGGTGTCGCTGTCGGTCTTTTGCGGATCGCGAATGATCGGCACGTAGTTGCGGTCTTCGATATCGAGCAGTGCGCGCGCCGTCTTCTTCGGCAATCCGCCGGGCATGCGTTTGTTGACGAAATGGATCACTTGCTCCTTGAGCGGCGGCCGACCCTCGGTTGCGGGCGGGCGCTTGGTCTGCGCCTTGGCAAAGGTGTTGAGCGCGCGGTTCGCCAATCGCTGACCCTTGTAACCCCAATCGATGAGGATCTTGCGCGTCAGTTTGATGGTTTCCGGACTGGTGGCGTTCAAGAAGAACATCGACGCCGCGGTCCCCGGATTGAAGCGTTTCTTGCCGATGCGGCGCAGCAGATCGCGCATGGCCATCGAGACGTCGCCGAAGTCGATATCGACGGGGCAGGGCGACTCGCACTTGTGACATACCGTGCAGTGATCGGCGACATCCGACAGTTCATCCCAGTGCTTAAGCGAGACGCCGCGGCGCGTCTGTTCCTCGTACAGGAATGCCTCGATCAGGAGCGAGGTGGCGAGAATCTTATCCCGCGGCGAGTACAGCAGATTGGCGCGCGGCACGTGCGTCGCGCACACCGGCTTGCACTTGCCGCAGCGCAGGCAGTCCTTGATGGCATCGGAGATGGTGCTGATGTCCGATTGCTGCATGATCAAAGACTCGTGTCCCAACAAGCCGAAGCTCGGCGTGTAGGCGCGGCGCAGGTCGGCGCCGGGCATCAATTTGTCTTTGTTGAAGTGCCCTTCGGGATCGATGCGTTGCTTGTAAGCCCTGAAGGAGGCAAGTTCCGGCTCGGTCAAAAACTCGAGCTTGGTGATGCCGATGCCGTGCTCGCCGGAGATCACGCCGTCCAGCGTGCGGGCGATGCGCATGATGCGCGCCACGGTCCGGTTGGCGGCGTGCAGCATCGCATAGTTGTCGGAATTGACCGGGATGTTGGTGTGCACGTTGCCGTCGCCGGCGTGCATGTGCAGCGCGACGAAGACGCGTCCTTGCAATACGCGTTTGTGTACTGCCTCGCACTCGGCCAGCACCTGGGAGAATGCCGCGCCGGCAAAGATACGCGTCAGCGGTTGCTGTACCTCGGTTTTCCAGCTGACACGAATGCTGCGATCCTGCAGACGATCGAAAACGAGCCCCGCATCCTCGGCCGGCAGTTCGATATCGAGCGCCTGCAGAGTGCTCCTCGCGGCGCGCAGCGCGCTGTCCATGGCGCCGAGCAGATACTGCCAGCGAGCGCGCACCCGGGTGAGCAGTTCACGGGCCTCGGCGCGACGGCCGAGGTCGACATCGGCGGTCTTGCCGGCCTTGATCTCGCCGGAGAAATACTCCTCGAGCGCATCCAGCAGCTCGAGTTTGTTGCGGATCGACAGCTCGATATTGATGCGTTCGATGGCATCGGTGTATTCGCCCAAACGATCGAGCGGAATGACCACATCCTCGTTGATCTTGAAGGCATTGGTGTGCTTGGCGATCGCGGCGGTGCGGGCGCGGTCCAGCCAGAATTTGCGCCGCGCCTCGGGACTGACCGCGATGAAGCCCTCGCCCGCGCGCGCATTTGCCAGGCGGACGACCTGCGAGGTGGCGCTCGCGACCAGGGCGTCGTCCGCGCCGACGATGTCGCCGAGCAGCACCATCTTCGGCAGCGCACCGCGCTTCGATTTGGTGCTGTAGCCGACCGCGCGCAGGTAGCGCTCGTCCAAATGCTCGAGACCCGCGAGCACGGCGCCCTTCTGCCGGGCGGTCGATTCGAGGTACTGAGTGATCTCGACGATGCTTGGAATGGCGTCGCGCGCCTGGCCAAAGAACTCCAGGCAGACGGTGCGTATGTGCTGCGGCATGCGGTGCAAAACCCAGCGAGCCGCGGTAATGAGACCGTCGCAGCCTTCTTTCTGAACTCCCGGCAAACCGCCCAGGAACTTATCGGTCACGTCCTTGCCAAGGCCGGTCTTGCGAAACGCCGCGCCGCGGATCTCGAGTCGTTCGCTGCGCAATACTTTCGCCTGCTCGGGCGCGGCACGGCCGTCTTTCCAGACGAGCTCGAACGCGGCGAGCTGCACGTCGTGAATCTTGCCGAGATTGTGGTTGAGCCGCGTCACCTCGAGCCAGTTGCCGTCGGTGTCGACCATGCGCCACCAGGCGAGATTGTCGACCGCGGTTCCCCACAGCACGGCTTTCTTGCCGCCGGCATTCATCGCAATGTTGCCGCCGATGCAACTCGCGTCCGCCGAGGTGGGATCGACGGCGAACACGAAACCGGCGCGTTCCGCCG
>Ga0302319_10023483_pt1 | contig 11015 bp, 8 predicted proteins | sample Bog_T0_2_FD_203319 | JGI IMG/M metagenome (GOLD analysis project Ga0302319, IMG submission 203319) | Peat permafrost microbial communities from Stordalen Mire near Abisko, Sweden - Bog_T0_2 | ecosystem: Environmental > Terrestrial > Soil > Wetlands > Peat | place: Sweden: Abisko, Stordalen Mire...
CCCTCGCCAGCCGTGAGGACATTGTTGATCTGCACCAGGGCTCCGGCCTCGGTGTTCGGGAAGCGGTTCACGATGAGGACGTCGCCCTCCGTGATGGTGAACTGCTGTCCCTGGGTTTTGATAGTGGCTTTCATGAAATAAAACCGCTGACTAAGCCTTTTTGAAGGGGTCAAAGCAAGGCTATTTTGGCGGCTGATAGTCGATGAGGGTCGCGGTGCCGGTGCCCACCTTGAAACCGACCTCGAAACGCACCGGAAGGTGCCGCGGATCGTCGTTCGCGATCCATACCCGGACCGTGGATCCCCTCTTGAACATGCCGATTGGAGGGGTCTTTTCCATGCGGGGCACAAGGACGGTAGTCTTGAAGACGCCCAGCGACGTGAAGACGGTCTGGAACTCGTCCTCTGCGTGGATCGTCAGCTGGTAGAACTGGTCCTGGAAAATGACGAGCGCGTCGCGCTTGTCGCCGGGCTTTAGGTCCCAGTAGCGCGTCTGGATAAGCGCCAGGATGAGGTCGGACGGATCGTCCCCGGGCATCTTCAACTTGTGCGACTTCTCGGGATGGATGTCGTCCGTGAAGGACGCGATCATGTTGTCGTAGTCGAACGTGGTGGAGTTCTTCACCACCTTGTCGCGATACGAGCTCCACTGGTCCGAGGAGATGAGCCGACCGCTCGGCTCCTGGTAGATCGACTCGCCGCGTCCGTCGAAGGGAAGGATGCCGCGGGCGAGTCCCCAGGTCGAGGTCGTGGTCGTCACGCGAAGCACCTGGCCGGAACCCGAGCCCAGCGAGTCCGCGGAGATCTTGATCCTGCCTACGGACGGGATGATTCCCCAGCGCACGCTGTAATTGAGCACCTCGCCCTCGCCGATGCCGTGGCTCGCCTGGGCGGGCGTGTTTGCCCGCGCGCAGAAAGCACCGCCAAGAACAGCGACGACCGCGGCCAGGGATCTGAGGTAAAAGAGGGCGATTGGGTTTGCGCCAGCGCGCTTTTGACTACGTTTGGGGTTTGCTGACATGGAGGCTGCTTCACACATACACGTAAAAGGCGCGCGCGAGCACAACCTAAAGAACTTGGACATCAGGATCCCCCGGGGGAAGCTCGTCGTCGTGACGGGGCCCAGCGGCTCGGGGAAGTCCTCCCTCGCCTTCGACACGGTGTACGCCGAGGGCTACCGCAAGTACATGGAGAGCCTCTCGACGCAGGCGCGCCAGGTGCTGGACCAGCTGAAGCGCCCCGACGTGGACTTCATCCACGGGCTCTCCCCGGTGCTCGCGATCGAGCAGAGGACGGGCGGCGTCTCGCCGCGAACGACGATCGCGACCGTGACCGAGGTCTCGGACTACTCGCGCCTCCTCTGGGCCCTGGCGGGCGAGCAGATCTGCCCCAAGGACGGCGGACGCGTGGTCCGGCGCTCGCTTGATGACAACGTGAAGCGCGTCCTCGAGCACTGCCCCGGGGAGAGGATCATGATCCTGGCACCGGTCCTTCGCGCGAAGCCAAGCGTGCTGCGCGACGAGCTGCCCCGCCTTAGGCAGCGGGGTTTCCAGCGCGTGCGCCTGGACGGCGCTATCCATGAGCTCGACGAGGCGAACCTGGTCCCCGGCGGCACGCGCGAGATTCCGGTCGACGTGGTCGTCGACCGCCTTGTGGCCTCGCCGGAGCATCGAAGCCGGATCGCCGACTCCCTTGAGCTCGCATTCAGGGAGGGCGGCGACCGAGCGTTCATCCTCTCGCAAAAGACGGCGGCCGACCCGTGGAGTGAGCTGGGACTGAGCCAGCACCTCGCGTGCGACATCTGCGGCGACGTGTTCGAGAAGCTCACGCCAAGGCATTTCTCCTTCAACCACCCGGAGGGTGCGTGCCCGGAGTGCGGCGGGCTGGGCCGCAAGCTTCGCCCGGTCGCCGAACTCATCATCCCGGATCCCACCAAGTCGGTTAAGGGCGGGGCCATCAAGCCGTGGCGCATCGGTGGCAAGAACCTGATCATCAAGCACAATGCGATCCTGAAGCAGCTGGCCGAGCAGCTGCCATTCGACCCGGAGAAGCCGTGGAAGGACCTGCCGGAGAAGACCCGCGATGCGCTCCTTAACGGCACCGGCGAGCGGCTCTTTGCGTTCAAGCTGCGCCGCATGCGCGAGGCGCGTGCCATGACGTTCGAGGGCATCCTGGCCGACGTCGAGCAGAGCTTCCGGGACACCGAGAGCGAGGGATTCCAGGCAAGGCTCTCGACCTTCATGGTTTCGGGTCCGTGCCCCGAATGCGGCGGCGCGCGCCTAAACAAGAGGAGCGCGGCCGTACGCGTGGGTGCCATGGGATTCCCCGGCTTCATGGCGATGGACATCGGCTCGGCGCACCACTTTGCGGGCGAGCTCGTGAAGGCCATGGGCGCCACGGAGGCCCTGCGCGAGGTGGTGGTCGGCATCGACCAGCGCCTCAGGTTCCTCCTGGACACGGGCCTTGGATATCTTGGTCTCGACCGCGACTACGCGAGCCTCTCGGGCGGCGAGGCGCAGCGCGTGCGCCTCGCGACCCAGCTCGGCATGGGGCTCATCGGCGTCATCTATGTGCTGGACGAGCCGAGCATCGGCCTCCACCCAAAGGACAACGAGAGGCTCCTCGAGCAGCTGCGCGGGCTTCGCGACCGCGGCAACACGGTCCTCGTTGTCGAGCACGACGAGGAGACGATGAGGGCGGCGGACGAGATCATCGAGCTTGGGCCGGGGGCGGGGCACGAGGGCGGGACGCTCCTCTTCCAGGGAACCCCGGAGGAATGCGCGGCACAGCCCGCGCGCGTGTCCCAGACGGGCCCGTTCCTCGCGAGGAAGATGTCGGTGCACAAGGATGCGGCCACGAAGCTCTCCGACGGCGCATGGCTCACGGTGCGCGAGGCCAGGGAGCACAACCTCCACGGCATCGACGCGCGCTTTCCCGTCGGGCTCCTCACCTGCATCACGGGAGTTTCCGGGTCGGGCAAGAGCACGCTCGTCAACGACGTCCTCGCGGCGGCAGCGGCCAGGAAGCTGAACGGCGCAAAGGCCGTGCCCGGAAAGCACCGCTCGATCGAGAACCTCGATTTCTTCGACAAGCTGGTGCAGGTCGACCAGGACCCGATCGGCAGGAGCCCCCGCTCAAACCCCGCGACCTTCGTCGGCCTCATGGACCTCCTGCGCGACCTGTTCGCGCAGGTGCCGCTGGCGCGCGTGCGCGGCTACAAGGCAAGCCGCTTCTCGTTCAACGTGCGCGGCGGCCGGTGCGAGCGCTGCCAGGGCGACGGCGTCATCAAGCTCGACATGCAGTTCATGGCGGACGCCTACGCGCCGTGCACGAGCTGCGGCGGGCGCCGCTTCAACCGCGAGACGCTCGAGATCCTCTTCCACGGGAAGTCCATCGCCGACGTCCTCGACATGACGGTGAGGGAGGCGATCCTCCTCTTCCGCAACATACCGCGCGTCCTCGACAAGCTGCAGACTCTGGACGACGTCGGCCTGGGATACCTGGCGCTCGGACAATCGGCGGTGACGCTCTCGGGCGGCGAGGCGCAGCGCCTCAAGCTCTCGCTTGAGCTCAGCAAGCGCCAGCAGGGGCCGACGCTCTACATCCTGGACGAGCCGACGACGGGCCTTCACTGGGTCGACATCCAGAAGCTGATGGACCTCCTCTTCAGGCTGCGCGACGCGGGCAACACGATCCTGGTGATCGAGCACAACCTGGACGTGATCAACCTTGCGGACTGGATCATCGACCTGGGACCCGGCGGCGGGCGCGAGGGCGGCGAGCTTGTCTACGCGGGCCCGAGGAAGGGCATCGAGGGGGCCGACAAGTCGGCGACCGGTGCGGCGCTCGCGGCCTGGGCCCGGCGCGCTATCGCCTGATGATCCCGAGGCCCACGACGCCGCCGATCGTGAGGACGGCGCCCGCGGCATAATACTCGGCCTCGGTCGTCACGCGGGGGCCGCCGTCAAACTTGTTGCCGATCGTCGTGAACGTCTTGTCCGCTTTCCCGGCAAACGACTCCTGGCGTTGGTAACCCAGGTAGATCAGGTAGACACCGGCCGCGAGGGCCGCGAAGGCGATGAGCGTGCGCATGGGTGAAATTTTACGAGTTCAGCAGCTATAGGTCTTCAGGCTTCAATCCAGTGTGACGTGCGATTATAACACCAGATTGTCCGAATGATTACCTCGGGCAAGATGGTTCTACACGGCAACGGCATGGTTATCCTTACGGGACTGTGGAGCGCCTGCGCGTTTTGCCTTCTTTTCTAATTCTGTTAATGGTTTCGAATGCCAACTTTGGCTCACGAATTAGGAGAGACTAGCCATGTTCCGGAGATGGCGGGGCAAGCTGAGGCGGTGAATACACGCATTTCAGGCCGCACTCTCTACTCCTCTAGCCACACGCCCTTGTAGGGATGGTGGTCGAGGAGGGTGGGATACCAGCCGTGCACCGACGGCCGAATGAGGAACACATGGGCGTAGTGGTAGAGCGGGATGACCGGGGACTCGGCGAGCAGGATCGACTCGGCCTTTGCCATCAGGGAACTGCGCGCCGCCGGATCCGTGGTCCGCGCCGCGGAGAACATCAGGTTGTCGTAGTCTGCGTTCCTCCATCCGGTGAAGTTGTCGCTGCTGTCGGCCCGCCACGTGTCGAGGAACGCGGACGGGTCCGCATAGTCCGCGATGAGCGATGAGCGCAGGATGTCGTAGGTCCCTGCGGCCCGCGCGCCCTCCGTGCTCTTGATGTCCTCGTTCACGAGGGTGACGCGGATCCCGAGGTCCCGCCTCCACATCTCCTGGAGCGCCTCGGCGATCACCTTGTGGCTCTCGGAGGTGTTGTAGAGGAGCTCGAAGGCGGGAAGTCCCGCGCCACCGGGGTAGCCTGCGCCGGCCAGGAGCTGCCTCGCCTTGTCCAGGCTCGGCGCCAGCGCGCCGTCGGGCGCATAGCCCGTGAAGTCGGGCGGCGTGAACGTGAGGGCGGGCTTCTGTCCGCCGTGGAGGATCCTGTCCACAATCGCCTGGCGGTCGACCGCGAGCGACATCGCAAGGCGGATCCTCGCGTCATTGAGGCCCGGCTTCCTCACGTTGATCCTCAGGAAGTAGGTGCCGAGCAGGGGATCCATCCGCAGGAGCTCAGGGGAGTCCCTTCTGTAGGTCTCGACCTTGTCCGGCGGTAGGGTCTCCGTCACATGGATCTGCTCGGCCCGGAAGGCCCGCTCCTCGGCGTCGATGGAATCGAAGGCGTGGAAGTGGATCTCCTTGAGGCGCACCTTCGCCTCGTCCCAGTAGGTCGCCGAGCGTGTGACGACGATCTCCTGGCTGTGGTGCCAGGAAACCAGGTTGAACGGGCCGTTGCCCACCCAGTGCTCGGCGCTTGCCCAGGGGTTGCCGCGGTCGGCCACGCCGCCGTACTTCCTGATGAGGCTGATCGGCACGGGGTACCAGTTGGGCCCGCTTAGGACCGACAGGAACCAAGTGGCGGGATGTTCGAGCCTGACCGTGAGGGTGCGAGCGTCCTGGGCCTTCAGCGCCACCTGGGCGAACGCGGCCTCGCCCTTGTTGAACGCCTCGGCGCCCTGGATGATGTAGAGCTGGCTCGCGTAGGTGGCGCCGAGGGACGGCGTCAGTATCCGGTGCCACGAGTCGATGAAGTCCTGGGAGGTGACGGCTTCGCCGCTCGACCACTTGGCGTCGCTCCTCAGGTAAAACGTGTAGGTGAGCCCGTCGGGCGAGGTCTCCCAGCGCTCGGCGACGCCGGGAACGGGATGAAGGTCGACCGGGTCCTCCGCCACGAGGCCCTCGAAGAGGGCCGAGAGGACGGAGTAGTTCGAGGTGACGGTCGCCATGTGCGGGTCCAGGTCCTCGAGGTCGGGACCGATGCTCCTGTGCAGCACCTGGCCCGCGTCTCCCGTGCGGATGTTGCTCCCCTTGGAGCAGCCGCAGAGCGCCACGGCGGCCGCGAGGAGCGCGGCCAGCGCGCCGGGTTGGGCTCTCATTTCCCCTCTATGAGCGCCACGGCGTGTGCCGCGATCGCAAGGCCCCTGCCGATGTCGTCCGAGCCCTCGTTGGTCGTGGCCTTGATGCCGATCGCGCTCGAGGGCAGGCCCGTCGAGAGTGCCAGCGCGGCCTTGATGTCGATGATCCGCGACGCGATGCGCGGCTTCTCCGCGATCAGCGTCGCGTCGAGGTTGACCGGCACCCAGCCATTCTCGCGCAGGACCTGTATGACGCGCTTGAGCAGGATCTGCGAGTCGACGCCCAGCCAGCGCGTGTCCGTGTCGGGAAAGAAGTTGCCGATGTCCGGCAGCCCCGCGGCGCCGAGGAAGGCGTCGCAGATCGCATGGGTCAGGCAGTCCGCGTCGCTGTGGCCGTCCAGCCCGAAGTCCGCCTCGAACTTCACCCCGCCCAGGACCAGCGGCCGGCCCGCGACGGTGCGGTGGATGTCGTATCCATGGCCGATTCTAAAGGACATGGACCCTGACTAAGGCGTCATTCCGCTGGAGCCAACAGGAATTCGAGGTAGCCCAAGTCCGTCGGTGAGGTGAGCTTCGGGTTCGGGAGCGTGTTCTCGAGGAGCGCCACCGGGTGCTTCAGGAGTTCCACCGCCGCCGCGTCGTCCGTGACGACGAGCTTGCGCGCCTTCACCTTGGAATACGCGCGGCTGATGAGCTCGCGGGAGAACACCTGCGGTGTCTCCATGGCCCAGAGCTTCGAGCGGTCGATGGTCCTCAGCCTGCCGCTTTCCCTGTGCTTCTTGATGGTGTCGGTCACCCGGTGGGCGAGCACGACCGCGTCCTCGCGCCTCACGATCTTGTGGAGCGCGATCAGCTGCTCGGGCTGTATGAGCGGGCGCGCGCAGTCGTGGATGAAGACGTAGCGGATATCGTCCGGCAGCACCTCGAGTGCCGCCATGACCGAGTCCTGCCTGTCCCTGCCGCCCCTGACAAGGAGCGCGGGCGTGGGGGCGTAGGCCGAGAGCGCCGTCATCTGGGAGCGGTCGCGGTAGACGACGACGTAGAGGTCGGCGACGCCGCTGGCCGCGAAGGCCGCCGCGGAGTGGGCGATGACGGGCTTTCCGGCGAGGCTCGCCAGGACCTTGTCCGGCACGGAGCCTGCCATGCGCCTTCCGGCGCCCGCTGCGAGGAGAATGACTGCAGTGCGGGACATGGTGTGTGGTGTTTCGGCCTAGGGAACGATCATCCTACGGTGCCCAGGCCCGAGGGCGAACGGAAAATCATGGCATGCGGCCCTGATTCAAGGGAGGATGGGCGCCGCTTGAGCACGCTCAACACTCCCGCGCCCGCGAAGATCAACCTGTTCCTGGCCATCACCGGCCGTAGGACCGACAGCTACCATGACCTGGTGTCGCTCGTTGCGCCGCTCCTCTGGGGGGACATGCTCGAGGTGAGCCTGCGGGAGACCGGATTCACGCTGGAATGCGACCACCCCGACGTGCCGGCGGGTGACGCAAACCTTGTCATCAAGGCCGCCAAGGCCTTTGCGGCGGCGGCGGGATGGGCCGGCGGGGCGCATTTTGTGCTCAGAAAGAAGATCCCGGCGGGATCCGGCCTGGGTGGCGCCAGCAGCGACGCGACGGCGGCCCTGAAGGCGCTCAACACCCTGACGGGGGCCCCGCTGGACGACGAGGCCCTTGCCAAGGTCGCGGCCACCGTGGGCTCGGACTGCGTGCTCTTCCTCTGCGCGACCCCGGTTGTCATGCGCGGAAGGGGAGAGAGGATAGAGCCCCTCGCCAAGGAGGCCTACAGCCGCATCCGGGGCATGAGGGTATTGCTCTTCAAGCCCGGCTTCCCGATCCCGACCCCCTGGGCCTATGCACGGCTGGTGGCCGACGCCCCGCGGGGATACGTGACCTCCGGGCGCGCGGAGTCCAGGCTCGGCGCCTGGGTGGACACGCCCGGCCTCTCGACCGACGAGCTCCTGTTCAACTCGATGGAGAAGCCGGCCTTCGCCAAGTATCCCGCCCTGCCGGTCATGATCGACCATCTCCGGAGCCGGTTCGGGATCACCGCGCGAATGAGCGGCAGCGGAAGCGCGTGCTTCGCCCTCGTCAATGAGGACCTTGCGGCGGTCCAGGTCGAGGCTGCCGTCCGGGAAGCGTGGGGCCCGTCGGCGTTCTTCGTGGAGTCCCGCATCGCCTGACGTGGCAGCGGCTTGGGCACCGCGCTCATTTGCGCGGTAAATCGCATTGACCGGATCACCCCCCGGGGCCGTTATCTCGCAAGCCTAGCGGAAACCCCGTCTGCCCGGCCACTTCGCCATGGCCACAGAGCCCAATCCAAAGGAAGAAACGATCGTGCAAGGCATCTCCGCCTCGCAGGGCATCGCCTATGGCCAGATCTTCGTGTACCTCCAGAGCGAGGTCGAGATACCCACCTACCAGGTCGACCCGGAGAAGCGCATCGACGAGATCGCCCGGTTTGACAAGGCGCTCCTCGTCACCCGCCAGCAGATCGCGAAGATACAGGACGAGGTGGAGAAGAACCTCGGCAAGAACGAGGCGCTGATCTTTGACGCGCATCTCCTTGTGCTTGAGGACCAGGCCCTCATCTCCGAGACGATCCGCGAGTTCGAGGACACGGGCCGAAACATCGAGACCTGCTTCGACACGGTTTCCAAGAAGTACATCCAGGCCTTTGCCGAGATCGACGACGAGTACCTCAGGGAGAGGGCGGGGGACATCAAGGACGTCGCCCAGAGGGTGCTCCAGAATCTCCTGGGCCAGGCCGAGAACAGCCTGAGCCGGCTGGTCGAGCGCCGCATCGTGGTCGCCAACGACCTGTCGCCGTCCGACTCCGCGAGCATCGACCGGGGCTCCGGGCTGGCCATCGTCACGGACTCGGGAAGCAAGACGAGCCACGCGGTCATCGTCGCGCGCTCGATGCAGGTGCCGGCGGTGGTCGGCGTCCGCGACCTGACGAAGCGGGTGAAGACCGGCGACTGGGCGCTCGTCGACGGCTACGAGGGCATCGTCATCCTGAACCCCTCGGAGCAGACGCTCTTCCGCTACGGCAAGATCCAATCCGAGAAGAAGACGTTCGAGGGAAGGCTGCTGGCCGCCAACAAGCAGAAGGCCGTGACGAAGGACGGCGCGGCCGTCGTCCTCATGGCCAACATCGAGAAGGTCGAGGAGGTGAAGCAGGTGCTGGAGTTCTTCGCCGAGGGCGTGGGCCTCTTCCGCACGGAGTACCTCTTCCTGAACGCGGCCCGCATCCCGACCGAGCAGGAGCAGTTCGTCGCCTACAAGGCCGTCGTCGAGGGACTGGCCCCCAACACCGTCATCATCCGCACGCTCGACCTCGGCGGCGACAAGCCGATGCCGTCCTCGCCCGGCCTCTTCCCCAAGGAGGACAACCCCTTCATGGGATACCGGGCGATCCGCTTCTGCCTCGACCACCCGGACATCTTCAAGGACCAGCTTCGCGCGATCCTGCTGGCGAGCCACTTCGGCAATACGAAGCTCATGTACCCGATGATCAGCGGCTCCGAGGAGCTCGCGCGCGCGAACCTGGTGCTCGAGGAGTGCAAGGACGAGCTGCGCTCGAGGGGCCAGCATTTCGACGAGGCGCTCGAGATCGGCGCCATGATCGAGATCCCGAGCGCGGCGGCGACGGTCGACATCCTGGCCAAGGACTGCGACTTCTTCAGCATCGGGACGAACGACCTGATCCAGTACACGCTCGCGATCGACCGCGGCAACGACCGGATCGCGCACCTCTACGAGCCGTCGCACCCCGCGATCGTGCGCACGCTCAAGCGCATCGTCGACGACGCCCACCGGATGGACATCCCCGTCAGCGTCTGCGGCGAGATGGCCGGCGACCCCGTCTTCGCGCCGCTGCTGCTTGGCTTGGGCGTCGACTCCCTCAGCATGACGCCGCCCTCGATCCCCGCGGTCCGCTTCGTCATCCGGTCCATGAAGATGACCGATGCGCAGAAGCTAGCCAAGGAAGTGCTGGCCATGTCCTCGCCGGCCGAGATCTACGCGCACTGCCAGCAGTTCCAGCGCACGCACTTCAAGCTGGACTGAGGTGCCGGGCCCTAGGGCTTGACGCCCGTGGCGAGCAGGGTCTCAAAGTGCGGCTCGACGGACTCCTTGGAGACCGGCGTCACCTCGACCTTGATGAACTTCGCCTTCTTCAGGAACTGGTCGAGCGCGCTCTCCTTGAACCCCAGCCAGAGGTCGGCATAGAGCTCGCGGGCCTTCTCGAAGTCGTGCTCGGCAAGCTCGAGGACCAGCAGCTGGCCGCCGGGCTTTAAGATCCTGAAGGCCTCGTCGACGGCCTTCTGGGGGTGCCGCGCGTGGTGGAGGGCCTGGCTGAGGATCGCCAGGTCTACAGAGTCGTCGGGGAGCGGCACCTGCTCGATGTCGCCCAGCTTGTAGGTCAAATTCGAGAGGTCGTTCGTCTTCGCGAGCTCGGTGCCCACCTCGACCATCCGGGGCGAGTTGTCGATGCACCAGACCTGCTTCGCGTTGCGGGCCAGGAGCTGGGAGATGAGCCCCTCGCCGGCGCCCAAGTCGGCAACGACCACGTGGGGCACGAGCTGGAGCGCCAGGCGCCCGATGGCCTCCCAGGACCTTCCCGGGCAGTGGTTGCGGCCCAGGCGCCCGGCTATGAGGTTGAAATACTGCTCCGAGACCCGGCGCCTCTTGGCCAGCACGCGCTCCAGGTGGCCCGCATCCTCGTCGATCACGTCGGTCGAGCCCACGCTGTCGACGGCGGCCTTGAGGAGGGCCAGCTGCCCGGCGGGCAGGTTCGGACGGAGCGAGTAGAACGCCTTCTTCCCGTCCCTGCGGTCAACGACAAGGCTCGCCTGCCGCAGCAGCGCCAGCTGCGAGGATATCCTCGATTGTCCCATGCCCAGGATCTCCTGCAGCTCGGCCACTGAAAGCTCCTCCCTCATGACCAGCGCCAGCAGGCGCAGGCGCGTGGGGTCGGACAGTATCTTGAGCGTGTCCCAGGAGGTGTTCACTGCGCGGGCAAGCGTGCGCAATTC
>Ga0302319_10023485_pt1 | contig 11015 bp, 8 predicted proteins | sample Bog_T0_2_FD_203319 | JGI IMG/M metagenome (GOLD analysis project Ga0302319, IMG submission 203319) | Peat permafrost microbial communities from Stordalen Mire near Abisko, Sweden - Bog_T0_2 | ecosystem: Environmental > Terrestrial > Soil > Wetlands > Peat | place: Sweden: Abisko, Stordalen Mire...
CCGTAATCGAGTTTGCTTTGACGTACGCGTCGGCTACGTCGCTGGCTTCGTTCAAGTCGAGCGCGAGCAGCCGTTGATAGCATTCCTCGGCAGGGGTGAGTGCTTCCTCATCGCTCAACACGATACTCAGGAACGAAAGCCGCGGTATGTGCCGTCCCATCACCACAAGGCAAACTGTGAGGGGTGTGGTAAGCACGAGGCCCAGCGGGCCCCAAAGCCAAGTCCAGAACAATGCCGCGACAATGAGCGCAATCGACGAGACGCCCGTGTGCACCCCGTAAAGGAATGGCTCCAAGACGTTGTTGAGGATAAGTTCGAGCCCCACGAAAAGCGCCAGCGTGAGAACGGGCATTGTCCACGCCGGCGATACGGCGAGTGCAAGCATCGTTGGCAGAATCGTCGCAATCCACGGGCCGAGATAGGGGATGAATCGCAAAACGGTCCCGAATGCGCCCCATAGCAATGCGTTGGGCAGCCCTATAATGGAAAGCCCAACCGCGATTACCGTACCATAAGTGACATTCACGAGGAGCTGCATAAGCAAATAACGCGAAACGCGGTGGGCGGCGTCATCAAGTGCGTGCGTCGTGGCGCTGATCCGCCCCTGGCCAATCAACCGGATGAGCCGGCTGCGCAAGTCCTGGCGCTCCAAAAGCATGAAAATGACAAGGACTAAAACAAGTGCGGCAGTGCCGATGGGACCGAGCAGGGGTGCGATGATGACCTTGACCAGTGCGACCGGATTCGCTTTTGAAGTCTCGATGATCTGCACCGGCAGGGGCGGAGAGTTGGCCGGCGAGGCTACTGTCGTTTCGGGTTTACCGGCTTCCTGCCCAATTACTGGGGCCGAGCCACCTGGTAGTTCCCTTTTTAACTCCTGGAGGGTGTCCGCAAATTTGGTAAAAGCCGCGCTTTTTGGCGCATGAAAAGACTGTAACTTGACGGAAATATTGTCCTTGTATTGCGGCAATTTGGTCGCGAGATCAACTAGCTGGCTTGTGACCACCCAGCCCGCCGCGCCGAAGAGAGAGAAGATCATCAATACCACGAGCAGCACCGCCGCGATGCGCCCGATCCACCGTTCGATACACGAGACGACCGGAGCGAGTAGAAAGGTCAGAAGTGCGGCAAGCGCCAGGGGAATGAGCAGATCGCGCGCGAAGAAAAGCGTTGCGATCACAAACGCCGAGAGCGCGATCGCCCAGATGCCCACAAGTGCATCAGTCGCCGCGTTTTTGCTCTTACGTGCTTGCATGAATTGTGAAACCATACACCTTCGGACCGTTTCTCACTAGGCTGATTCCTAAACTGGATTCTGAAAGGACAAACCCCATAGTCAATAGCTATCAGAAATCGCGCACTTACGCTTGGTAAGCGGCTAGTGTAACTTTGCGCATAGCATTAGGCTATGCCGATGATACCGACAAGGTATAGGCCAGACGAGGAAAGTTGACGCTTGCCTATAAGAAGAGGGCCATGTATATTCCATCATATCTGACCCTTCTCCTTGTTGGCAATTCTGCGGCATTCGTGGGCCGCTTGCACACACCACGCTCGGCCGGACCAATTCCAAAATATGATCACCATCCTTTTAATCATTCTAATCCTCATGCTAATCGGCGCAATGCCCACCTGGCCGCACAGCCGGAATTGGGGTTACCGGCCAAGTGGTGGTATTGGCACGATCCTCGTAATCCTGCTCATCCTGTATTTGGTGCACGTCATTTAGTTTCGCGCAGGTGACAGCTTTTTTGGAGGGAGAACACTTCTCCAAAGCATAGGACCTTCAAACGCCCGGACTGTTTACAAGTGGTGATACCTCTAACTCTGACTTTTCGCCAGCATGCAGGCCATCGCTAAAACCATCAAAAAGACTGCATTCAAATGTAAGGGGTATTTAGGACCTGCTTCGCGCTCCGAGGACCAGAAGGACAATTCCGCCCACCACGGCTGTTACGCCGATGATTGGGGGTAGCGGGATGGTGTGTTGGCGCTCGGCTTCGGCATGGAAGGGGCCGATATTCACGAGCGTTTCCTTCTTGGTATAGGTAATGCCCTGATAGGCGAGAGATGCGATGCCGAGAACTATCAGAATTAGCCCGATTAACGCAGTGGATTTCATATCATTTAATTCTTCGTTTGGGGCAGGCCGAGTGCGCGGAGAACTTCCTCCTCTTCGCTCAGATTGCCGATGATTTGTTGCTCCGGCAGCGGGGAAAGTTTGATCACGGCGGGCGTGACGAGGATTGCCTCGGCCAATGCGCGCATGGGTTCCTTTAAGACATCAACCACCTCGATGCGATAACTCTCTGGAAAATGCTTCTGGCAGATCGCGTAGAGATTCGCGAATGCACGCACGGAGTTGGGCGCGCCTCCTGCGAGAAAGAGCCGGAATACATAGGCTCCCTTTGATTGATCGCTTGCTTTGACGGTGTCGCTCATTGGCCGTTTCCCTTGTTCATGTGTGCAGCGTTCTCTTTCTCCATCCGCAGGGCGCCCATGAGCACCTCGCCGCCAGCCGTGTAGGGATGAGCGATCCTCCACACGTAATGTCGACAAAACCCTCAATTCCGGTCGATATTTTTTTCAAAACGACGGCGTGTTTTTTTTAGTCATTCATCCTCCTTGCTTCATCTAAAGTCCAACACGTTCGCGGGGCTTCGCTTCCGCATCTCTGGGCGTGCATGAGCATGGGGCTGCACGACGGATCGGACCAATACCTTCTCGGCGTCCGCGCAATAGCCGAAAACTATGCGCAAGCCAGCTTCTCGCGATTTCTCTCTCAAATTAGGTTCCCTCACTGGCTTTCGATAGTCGTTGGCTATAGACTGCGCGAACCCTTTCAAAATGGGGCTTTGTGATTCAGGAAAAGATGAGACACTTTCCTCACATGCCCTATGTCGACGCCGATAAATCAAAGCAATAGTTAGCCATCAGCCTTTCTCGGCAGGTGAATATATTAAAATGAAACTGTTCAGCCTTTCTCATCTAAAAGAACTCGCCAAAGGGCTGCCTGATCCCGGTACCGTAGAGCATCCTGTTTTTCGCCTGCCCCTTCGGGATTGGAGTTCCGTGCGAGATGCTGACCATCCAGATCGGGAATTTGAGACCCACGAGGATGATTACAATGAATTCGAGATCGTCCGATGGAGGGACTCCAAGGGGATCAGCTATCCTCGATGGGTGCTCCGCGGGCTGGTGGCGATGTGAAACATGCCATTGATGGGTGTTTTTCGGGGAGCGCTTTACCGCGCATTATCCAAATGAATAAGGACATGGAACTTTTCCAGAGTTGGAGGACGCAATGGCACCAAGAGGAATTCTAATTCTGGTAATGCTGGGGATGATCATCGGCACCTTGCCTGTTTGGCCATACGCGAAGAAGTGGGGCTTTCGTCCGAGCGGGTGGCTCAGCCTCGGTTTGTTTGTTTTTATCGGACTGGTTCTTTGTCGGCTATTCTGAATGTTTCGCTCGCCCTTTTTGACGTCCTGGGTAAAATATTCCAGGATCGCCTTCCAAAAAAAAGGCCAGGCATGCTTAGGCATACCCGGCCGGTTTTAGTTACCTGAAGACGCGAGGGACTACTCCAGCCTCAGCGATACCAGCAGAGGTTCGTTGATACTTCCATTCCCTGGCAAGTTATTGTCGCTTTCATAGTTGGAGATCGCTTGACGCGTGTTCGGGCCAATGTGGTCGTTAATGTGGCCATTATAGTATCCATCTTGCGCCAGGCTCACCTTTACTTCTCTTACAATCGAGCCGGTTTGGTAATAGCTGGAATCGATGATCAACCAACCGCCGTCGTACCAACGATAATCATGGTTGTTCCACCGGTGGTAGCCGTTACTGCCCCAATCACTGTGGGTGTTGCCTGCAACCCATTGGCCGTTGTAGTGATTACCCTGATTGCCCTGGACTACAACCGCCAGCTGGGACTGGTGTCGATTTGTTTGCTGAGCAGTCTGAGTAATTGTCGCAGTATTGTTGCCGCTCAATTTGGCATCCGGTTTATCCCCCCGGGATCTCACGCTTGTATTGCTTTCTTTGTGAACCTGCTGTGCGACATCGGTCGATCCCTTGGCTGCACGGGACGCACCTTCGGCTTTTTGATCGTGCTTGGCGACTGGCGATTTCGTCTTGCCCTCGTGGGATAACGCTTTGGCCTCTTTTGTATCCTTCGGATTTTGATCTTGATCCTGGGCGAAACCCGAAGGCACCTGGAGGCAAAGGCCAATTACCAGGGCGACGGAGAACAATGTAATTCGTTTCATTTTTAATTTTTCAATATGTCCGAACGGTTTGCGTCTGTGTGGTCGCAGGCGCGGGTTCCTGAACGGACGTTGAATCCGTTGTGGTGGTGGTCGTGTGCACTGCAGGGTCACGTTCCTTGACGGTCGTGCAAGAGGAGAATATCGCGATTCCCGTGACGGCCAGGGAGGCGATGAAAATGTTTTTCATATTAGTTCAATTTATTTGTCGGTTGTCGTTGTCGTCGTTGTCGAATCCTGGACGTGGGTTACCGGCGCGACCACCGTCTTTCTGACGATGACCTTCGAGGCAACGAGATTATCCCCGTCTTTCACATAGTATATCGTCACTGGCAGCCCTGATTTGACGGTTTCCATTGAAACGGGATTTCCGGCCTCGTCCACATAAGTCGTGGTTTTGCTATATGTGTAGCGCACCGGTTCGATGGAGTTTTCGGTTTTGACGACAATCGTTTGGGGACTGAACTCGCTGATAGTTCCCGCGCTGGTCGTCGTTTCTGTTTGGACGCTTCCCTGGTCCGAGGTTACGGTTTGAATGCTTGCTTGCCCGAGAACGGTGTGGCCGGCGCCCATAAGAGCGAATGCCAGCGCCGTCGTTACCGATATGTGAAGTATTGGTTTTTTCATAGATTTGATAAGGCCACTACATTGGGGCACCTTACTGAATCCGACCAATACCTCCTCGGCGTCAGGCTTATAGCCAAAAGCTATACAGGGACTCCTTTGGCGTACCGTAGCTCCGAAAATGCCATTTGTCGTTCACTTCCCGATAGCTATTTGCTATAAAGAGTCGATTTTCTCGGTCGCGCAGCGTTACCGATTGGCTCATTTCCGCGCGAGGCGAAACCCTCAAAACGACGACGCGCCGCGCGCTACCAGTATTCGTCCCGAACGGCCGAACGGGCATCGAGACAGGGGGGAAATCTTGGAAGGAGCTTCCATCGATTGCTGAGAAGCGGTTTCCGGGATCCAGGCACAATCGCAGCCATCGGCGCAATGGCCGACTTCGGCTTCTCTGTTTTAACCGCCGCGCAATAGCCAAAAGCTATGGACCATGCCGTCTTTCTTCATTCCCCCTGCAAAGGAGAGCATGTTTCGGCGATATTTGCGATAGCTATTGGCTATAACTTGCCCGATGCTCCAAAGAAATGGAGTTTCGTCACCTGCGCTACTTCGTCGCCGTCGGCGAAGCATTGAGCTTTACCAAAGCCGCGGAGAGACTGCGTCTCGCCCAGCCGTCGCTCACGCGGCAGGTGCGCAATCTTGAGGACGAGATCGGGGTAAAACTGCTCGACCGTTCAAACAACCGTGTCGCACTCACCGAAGCAGGACGCCTGTTTTTGTTCGACTCGAAGAAGCTCCTGGCGATGTGTGCAGAAAGCATTGCCGCTGTGCAACGGATGAATCGTGGAGAAAGCTCCGCTCTCAATATCGGCTACGTGGCAAACATTCATTACGGGCTGCTACCGGCCACCCTCGGAGCATTTCGCAAACTCTGCCCCGGGGTGGCGCTTAACCTGTTCGATATGACCAGCGCGGAACAATTTCTGGCTCTCGATGGGCGCAAGATTGATCTCGGCTTTGTGGGATTGGCCCCAGAGCTCTCCGGGCATCATCTGCTCTCCGAATGCGTGGCGCACGACACGATGCTGGTCGCCCTCCCGGCCAATCATACGCTCGCGAAGAAGGCCAAGATCGCACTTGCCGACCTCGCTCCGCAGTTCTTTATCGGCATGTCCGGCAAGACCCATCCTGGCGCAAGGGAATGGTTGATTGAGACCTGCCAGGGCGCCGGATTCGCCGGGAGGATTTTGCAGGAGGCCGACAATGAGCCAATTGTGATGCAATTTGTCGCCGACGGGCTGGGTGTGGCTCTGTTGCCGGAGCAACTCACCGGCTTGCCGCATGAAGGGGTGATGTTTCGCCCGCTCTCTCCGCCGCTTCGCCGCGAATCGACCATTGCCTGGCGCGCGGACAATCCCTCGAAGCCGCTCAGAGATTACATTCAGATCGTGAAAGAATTGTCGGGGAGTCTGTGACTCCGCGGTTTACCGCAAGCACGCGAAAGAGGCACTGCTGAAGGCTGGCGCTCTGCAGAGCGCCATTTTAAACAGCGCCAGCTTCTCCAGCATCGCCACCGACGCCCAAGGTTTCATTCAAATCTTCAGGGTGACGAGGATTGCATCGGCCTGCTACGGCTGCTTCTTCAGCAGTTCCGCGCGGGCCTGCTCGAGTTTCTCACGCTCGCGGGCGGTCAGGCTGGCGATGCCGTGCCTGGCGATTTTGTCGAGCAGCGGGTCGATCGACTCGATCACGTCGCTGCGGGGAGCGGCCGGCTTGTTTTGCGGAGCGGGGCGCGGGCCGGGAACGGAACGCAAGCTCCGGCGCGAGCGCCGGAGGCGGAAATAGTCGCGGAGCGAAAAGCGAAAGGGAGACTGAATCTGGCCGCGGAGATACTTGATGAAAAGAAAGGCGGCAAGGCAGACGGTCCACAAGAGCAGGAGATCGACGATGGCATGCGCGGCGAGAAGTTGGAGAGAGTTGATGCCCAGGATGACAACGGCAATCCACTTTGCCTTGAAGGTGAAGAATATCTCCGAGTTCGGGTAGATGGTGCAAAAGGCGATAAACACCGCGAAATCCACCGACCATGAGCCGCGAAGTTCCGTGGGCATCCATGCGCCGGCGGCAGTCAGGAGACACGGCCCCAGGACGATCAGCGCGAAATAAAGCACCCCGTAGGACGTGCGCCCGATGAACCGCTCGACCTCGCGGCCAAAGGAGTAGAGCAGGTACATTTCGATGGCGAACCAGATCGACGGTCCGTTGACCAGGGGATAGGTGAGGAATCGCCAGAACTGCCAGCCCGTCCGGACGGCGATGCTGTTGTAAGCCAGGAAGTCGGAGAAATCGGGCGTGTTGGCCGCCCTGAGCAAGGCGAGAGCCACCATGGCCGCCACGTAAGTAATGACGAGCAGAGTGGTGACGTAGAGCGGAATGCGGCCGATATAGCCGAAAGGCTGGTAGTCGTTTCTTGGATCGGTGTCCCCAAACATGGCGAGGGCGCCATCGGCGCAATGTGGGAAGATGGCACTTAAATTCGAAAATCGAAATTCGAAATTCGAAGTATTTGGACAAGGTCCACGGAATGGACGCGGTGGACGGCGCGGCAAATAATTCGAATTTCGAGTTTCGGATTTCGAATTTTCCAAATTTACTCACTGGCTCCCAAATGATCTTCCCCTCGCGTTCCCTTCTCCTCGCTCTGGCGCTTTGCGGGCTCACGGCGCGGGGGGCGGCGCCGACGCGCTTCGATTGGCGCACGGATACGATCTCCTTCTCTAATGACACGGTCTTTGCCTACGGGATCGACGAGGCGGGCCACCTGAGCATTCACCGCCGGGAGACGCCGGCGCGCTTTGCCCACCGCTGCTTCGTGCTGGCGCGGGCGGTGCTGCAATTCCACAAATTCGCGCGGTTCGCCCCGGAGCAACCCGCGGCCACGGAATCGGACTACGGAGAGCTGATCCGCCAGGTTTGCCGCGTGCCAGTGTGGATGCCGGAGCGGCCGGAGCCGGAGCGCATCGTCATCCCGGGATACCGCAATTTGAATGAATTCTCACGGGCCCACGAGCACGGGATGAAGGAGGCAATTGGCAACTGGTTTCCGACTTATCTGCGCGTGGGCAACTGGCGGATGATCGGGCCATTCCCAAGGTTCGGACAGGCCAACGCGTACGCGCAGCTCGTGCGCGGACTGGACCGGGGAAAGCTGGAGGCGGTGTATTTGACGCGTTTCCCGAAGATGAATCATTGCGTGATCCTGTTCGATTACCACCTGCTGGAAGGGGGAAGGCGGACCCGGTTCGACGCGTACGATCCGAATTACCCGAACACGTTGAGCTGGGTGGAGTACGATGCGGCCGGGCAAGGGTTCGACTTCGAGCGGCGGTGGTTTTGGCCGGGCGGGAGGGTCAACCTGATGCGGGTGTATATTTCACCCATTCATTAGCTGGCAGCGGCCCCGTGGTCCTCTCCACTTGAACATACACTTGAACTTGAACATGAACTTTCCGGAAAAATCCGGCGCCGTTTCCCCCCGGAGGTTCAGGTTCAAGTTCATGTGTATGTTCAAGTAACGGAAAGCAGCGCGCCGCGCATCACCTCGAGCGGCGCGGGCCTTCCGAACCAGATTTCGAAGGAGAGTGCCCCCTGGTGGAGAAGCATCGAGAGCCCATTCGAGCCACGCGCTCCGGCCTCTGCGGCGGCGAGCAGCAGCGGGGTGCGGTCCACGGTGTAAACGGTGTCGTAAACGAGGTGATGGGGGCGCAGCAGCGAGGCGGGAATGGGCGAGAGCCTTAGGAAGTCCGGACCGGAGCCGGCCATGCCCACCATACCCACAGGCGTCGCGTTAATGATCAGATCGATAAACGGAAGCTGGCGGGCGAAGGCGGCGCCGTCCCACGGGGCGGCCTCGAGGCGCATCAACGGGCCGGTCACACGGGTCTCGCGGAAGTCCGGGGCAAGCTCCGCCGCCAGGGCCTGGGCACGCTCGAAGGTGCGGTTGACCAGCACGAGGCGGGCGCAACCTTCGATGGCGCACTGGACGGCGATGGCCCGCCCGGCGCCGCCGCCCGCGCCAAGGATGAGGACGCGGAGATCGCGCATATCCACGCCGAAATCGGCGCGCACGGCCCGGACGATGCCCGGCCCATCGGTGCTGTAGCCGATGAGCTTGCGGCCCTCGACCACGACGGTGTTGACCCCCCCGGTCCGGCGCGCCTGGGGATCGGCCTCGTCCATCAGGGCAAGCGCGGCAGCCTTGTGGGGAATGGTGACATTGGCGCCGATGAAATCGTGCTCCGGCAACAGACGGAAAGCCTCGGGCAGTTCATCCGCGAGGATATGCAGGCGGGCATAAGCTGCGGCGATGCCGGCGGCCTGGAGAGCGGGATTGTGCATCTGGGGCGAGCGGGAATGGGCCACGGGATCGCCAAAGACCGAGAGGCGGATCGGCGGCGATTCTCCGGCGGTAACGGAGGACCACTCGCGGAGATCGGCCATTGTGTACACGTCCTTGGGCATGAGCGGGAAAGTATGAAGGATGAAGGATAAATTATGAAGGAGGAATCGCGGCGCGGGTCGGGGTTGAACATCGGCTGCATCCTGATAGGCTCGAAAAACACGATGACCACCCCTTCAGAAGCTAACGAATCCCAAGAGGCGCCCTCCGATTTCATTCGCGACATTGTGGCGGCCGATCTGGCCGCCGGAAAAGTGTCGCGGGTGCAGACCCGGTTTCCGCCGGAGCCGAACGGTTACCTGCACATCGGACACGCGAAATCGATCTGCCTGAATTTCGGAATCGCGCGGGAGTTCGGCGGAATGTGCAACCTGCGGATGGACGACACGAATCCGACGAAAGAGGATGTCGAATACGTCGATTCCATCATTGAGGACGTGCGGTGGCTGATCGGGGGCTGGGCGGACAATTGCCTGGGGTTAAAGGCGGGCGGAACGGACCCATTCTACGCGTCGGATTACTTCGAACAACTGCACGGTTACGCGGTGCAGCTCATCAAGCTGGGCAAGGCCTATGTGTGCGACCTGAGCCCGGAGGAGACCGAGGCGTACCGCGGCGCGCCGGATAAGGCGGGCAAGGACAGCCCCTACCGGGGCAGGACGGTCGAGGAAAGCCTGGACCTGTTCGCGCGGATGCGGGCGGGCGAGTATCCGAACGGCGCTCGGACATTGCGGGCAAAGATCGATATGGCCTCGCCGAACATTTGGCTGCGGGACCCGCTGCTGTATCGCATACGGCACACGGAGCATCATCACACGGGCAATCAGTGGTGCATTTACCCGATGTATGACTTCGCGCATTGCCTGAGCGATTACATCGAAGGGGTGACGCACAGCATTTGCACGCTCGAGTTCGAGGTGCACCGGCCTTTGTACGACTGGCTGCTCGAGAGCCTTTCGCTGCCGCGGACACTGCCCCGGCAGTTCGAGTTCGCGCGACTCAGTTTGACTTACACCGTGATGAGCAAACGGAAACTGATGCAATTGGTCAACGAAGGGTTGGTCAACGGATGGGACGACCCGCGGATGCCGACTATCAGCGGCCTGAGAAGGCGCGGCGTGACAGCATCGGCGCTGCGGAGTTTTGCCTATCATATAGGCATCACCAAGTACGACGGGCTTACCGAGGTGGCCGTGCTCGAGCATGCGATCCGGGACGAGTTCAACAGGAACGCCCCGCGCCGCCTTGCGGTGCTGCACCCCATGAAAGTGGTGCTCACGAATTACCCCGAGGAGAAGGTCGAGGAACTCGATGCGACCAATAACCCCGGACAACCCGAGGCCGGGACGCGGAAAGTCCCATTTTGCCGGGAGCTGTATATCGACCGGGACGATTTCATGGAGACGCCGCCGCCTAAGTATTTCCGGCTGCGTCCGGGCGGCGAAGTGCGGTTGAAGTATGGTTACATCATCCATTGCGACGAAGTGGTGAAGAACGGAGCCGGTGAGATCGTCGAACTGCGCTGCACGGCCGACCTCGAGAGCAAGAGCGGCGGCGCGACGGCGGGCCGCAAGGTAAAAGGGACCATCCACTGGGTAAGCGCGCGGCACGCGATCGACGCGGAAGCGCGTCTGTACGACCGCCTCTTCACGGTGCCGGAACCGGACGCCGAGGGCGATTTCAAGAAGCACATCAATCCGGACTCACTGGAGATCGCGCGGGC
>Ga0302319_10023486_pt1 | contig 11014 bp, 6 predicted proteins | sample Bog_T0_2_FD_203319 | JGI IMG/M metagenome (GOLD analysis project Ga0302319, IMG submission 203319) | Peat permafrost microbial communities from Stordalen Mire near Abisko, Sweden - Bog_T0_2 | ecosystem: Environmental > Terrestrial > Soil > Wetlands > Peat | place: Sweden: Abisko, Stordalen Mire...
GCCACTTGCGGCACGGCTGAAGCCGTGCCCTTTCAAAACTTCGGCCATTTGGTAGTTTTTCCGCAGCCTGTGAAGCCCAACATCGATTTGATTGGCTTTGTTGGCCCGGCTAAAGAGGCTGCGGAAAAAGTCGGGTTTTGAGTCAAGATTCACAAAGAACATCCCTCGGGGGCTAAAGCCCAGCGCTATTTTCAGCCACTTGCGGCACGGCTGAAGCCGTGCCCTTTCAAAACTTCGGCCATTTGGTAGTTTTTCCGCAGCCTGTGAAGCCGTGCCCTTGTTACAAAACCTCGAGAATCCCCCCCAGAGTGAGTTTTTCCGCAGCCTGTGAAGCCGTGCCCTTTCAAGACTCTGCCTCGAATCGAGAATTCGACGGTCTGTAAAGCCGTGCCCTTTCAAGACAGCGGTTTGGGCCGAGTTTCCCCCGATTCTGGAAGCGGGCTTTACTTTGAGTCGCCGCCTGGGGCGTAGTAGCCTTCGCGGGTAGAGACCTGGAGGTCGTCCTTGTTGGCTTTGAGGGCGACCTTGTGGTATCCGCCGTCGGTGTCTGGCTTATCTGGCGTATAGGTGAGCAGGTACTGGCCGCGCAGCTCGGTGGCAATCTGCGAGTAGATTTCGTCGAGGTTGTCTTTTTTCCTGGCCTCGAAGAAGCGGCCGCCGGTGCGGGTGGCGATCTTCTCCATGTTCTTTTTGCCATCCTGGCCGTTGGCGCTGGTATCGTCTGGGCCGCGGCGCTGTCCGCCCCCGCTTCTGCCTCCTGGATAGCCTCCGCCACCTCCGGGATAACCGCCGCCTCCGCCACCGGGGTAGCCCCCGCCGCCTCCGCCACCGTGATGTCCGCCGCCGGAATTGCCGTTACCGAAGCCGCTCTGCTGCTGCTCCCCCTTGAAGAAGACGGTGTAGATTACGACGTTGGCGTGGTCGGCTTCGTCGATGGCGTCGTTGAGGGTTTCTTTGCTTCCGCGGTCTGCGCCGTCAGAGAAGATGACGAGTGCCTTGCGGCCGTCCTTGTTGGCCATGAGTTCATGACAGGCGAGGTAGATGGCGTCGTAGAGCTGGGTTCCGCCGCGATGGCGTGACTCAGCGCTGCCGCGGTCGCTGTCGTTGGTTTCGGGTCCCTGTGCGGAGTCGCGCGACCCGCTGCTGGGGCCCATGCCCTCGAGCTCGTGATGGAGCTTTTCGCGGGAGTTGGTGAAGTCTTCAAGCAGCTCGACCTCGCGGTCAAAGTGGATGAGGAAGGCCTGGTCGGCCGCGGTTCCGGCCCTGGGGTCGGCGGGGAGCATCTGGTCAACGAACTGGCCGGCGGCCTTGCGCTCGTCTTCCATGGCTGCGGACATGCTGCGGCTGGTGTCGACGAGCAGGCCAAGGCGGAAGGGCAGGTTGCTCTCGCGAGTGAAGCTCTTGATGACCTGTGGTCGGCCGTCTTCAGTGAGGGAGAAGTCTCCGATGGTGAGGGTGGTGACGAGGCTGCCGTGCTTGTCGCGAACGATGACGGGGAGGACCACTTCATTGGCCTGGATTTTGAGCGTGGCGGCAGGCTGGTCGGCTGGGGGTTGCTGGGCGTGCGCGGCGGGCAGGCAGAAGAGGGCGAGGGCGGGAAGGGCGAGGGCAAAGGCAGATTGGATGCGCATGGGGATCACTGGAGAAACTCTTTCAATGGGTTAGACGGGGGAGCGGGCGGGATGTTGACTGCAATGGCCCAGCGGATGCGGGCAGATGTCTGCTGCATGAATGCAAGGGTACGCCGAGGGCGGGGACGGTGGCAAAAGGGCGGGCAGAGGGGCCAGCCGAAGACCCATTCGCTTGAGGCACAGGAAGCCTGCTTGAGCGGCTCAGCGGGGCAGCGAGGCGCAGCTTTAGACTGTCGGAGATTTAGCGGGCGTCCAGGCTGAGGTGGGAGCTGCTGGAGCGGGCATTATCGCTATCAGACCGGGCATGACGAGGCTCAGGTTTGGATGGATGTCGCAAGTGCCGGTGGTCTCGAGGGTGCAGCGCAGGCGGGTGCACTCAAACTCACAGAAACGGACGGTTTCGGGAACGTCCTGAACGATTTTTTGCATCACCGCTTTCAACAGAAAGCTGGGGGAAGAAAACTTGTTATGCATTGGGGAAGTCTCCTTTTGCTGCGCCTAATACGCTGATCTTGAGTCAACTTAGTCGGCAGGCGCAATCGTATTACAGGTGCATTAAAAGCCGCAAGAGATAATCCTTAGAATCCCACTTAGGTGCGATGGCGCAAACTATTGTGTCGCGTTTTGAAACAGTTGATAGGTTGGGACTGAATTGCGCGACCGAATGCGGGCGAGTGTGGATATGATTGGGACGACTTTGGAATCCACGAGGAAGAGCACGAGGAAGAGAATGATTTCACGGCGCAAGTTTTTGGGTTCATCGATGCTGGCTTCGGCCGGCGTTCTGATGGCTGGCGATTCATTGTCTTTTGGCCAGGCGGCGACGGCGGCATCAAACAGCGGTCTGCGGTTTGGCGTCAACTTTACTCCGCGCAAACGGTGGTGGTATTGCTGGCTGGATTGGGACAGCAAGGCGATTGCGGAGGACCTGAGCGGCATTGCGAGCCTGGGCATGGACCATATCCGCATTCAGTGTTTGTGGCCGCTGTTTCAGCCTGGAATCGGCAATGTGAGCGATCGCCTGCTTGAGAACTTGCACGCGCTGCTGGATGAGGCGGACGATGCCGGGCTGGACGTTGAAGTGACGGTGCTGAATGGGTGGATGAGCGGGTTGTCGTTCCTGCCTCCGTGGGTGATGCCGCTGGCGCGGCCGCAAAATGGCGACGACTTCAACATCTTCACGTCGTCGGCCATCGTTGAAGCAGAAAGGCTGCTGTTTCATCGTATCGCCGAAACGATTGGAGGGCATCGGCGGTTTCTGGGGTTCGATATAGGCAACGAACTTGGTGTGCCGATGGGGATGAATAACCCGGCGTCGATGAAGGAAGCGGACGGGTGGGCCAAGGATATGTTGAGTTACTGCGATCAGATAGCTCCGGGCAAGTTTCATGTGAATGGTGCGGACCATTCCCATTGGTTCAATGACTTCGGGTTCAGCCGCGAGACTCTTGCCAATACGGGCCATGCGACGGTGATGCATACCTATATCTACTTTGATGGGGTTCTGGGGCAGTATAAGTACTCTGACCCGGCCGCACTGCATCTTGCCGATTATGAGATCGAGCTGGCCTATGCCTATCAGAAGGACTTGAACCGCAAGGTGTGGACGGAGGAGATTGGCGTGAGCAGCAAAGAGATGCCGCCGGAATTTCAACCGGAGTACATGGACCGCCAGGTGAGGAATATTGCAGCGACGGGTAAGTCGTGGGGCATAACGTGGTGGAGTTCGCATGATATTGACCCGGCCATCAGGGGCTTCGACTCATACGAATATCATCTGGGCCTGCTCGACTTACAAAACAGACCCAAGCCGCTGGGCAGGAAGTTCAAGGAACTTGCAGCAGAGTTGAGGCGGTCACTGCCGCAGGCGGCGCCGCGCAGGACTGCGTTGGTGATTCCAGACAGGGGATTGTCAACCAAGTCGTGGCCGGCGGACTGGCGGTTTGCGAGGGCGTATATGAACCTGATCGACAAAGGGCAGACGCCGGCGATTGTGGTTCAGAGCCGCATGAAAGATGAGGACTATCTGCGGGCGCGGGGAATCGGCAATCTGATAGCTTGCGGCTGCTGACGGCAGGCTTGCGCGGATGGAGCGCCTAAGGGTGACGGACTGGCTTTGCGAAATGATCGATATTGATCATCGCGAAAGCTTCTCCCTATTCTTTTTGAACAACTCAAGTTGACGTTGCAAATGCGGAATGCATCCAAGTGTGCAGAAGTTGGTTCGCATCATTTCATTCTTGAATTTCATTCTGGAGGCATTCCTTGGCGGACGGCATACGAGAAGGTCGAGAAACGCTTTGTGCGGCAGGTCAAACACGCACATGCTGCCGGCGCAGCGGAGATCGGAAGCCGCTGTACGTCTCTGCTCTGCCTGTAATGCTGATCGCGATGGCGTTCCTGATTGACTCAGGGAGTTTGTCGGGGGTGCTGGCGCAGAGCAGGAACCCTGCTGTATCTGAATCCAAAACCAATCTCGACAAAGTGGCGCCTGGAACCGCGCTTTCGCTGGGGCAGATTGTGTCGAGGGCGCAAATTACGAATGCAAACACCAATATCGCAACGGATGTGGTTGTCTATGGCGCGACGCCGTCGGGGATACTTGCGGCAATTGAGTGCGCGAAGCTTGGCAGGCAGGTGGTTCTTTTGGAGCCGACCCAGCACGTTGGCGGGATGATGTCCAATGGGTTGGGAGTGACCGATGTTTATGGGGACAGCGATTATGGCGGTCTAACTGCCGAGTTTTTCAAGGAAGTGAACGACTATTACGATGGGATTCCATCGGCTGCAAACGGATACGCCTTTGAACCGCATGTTGCGGAAGGCGAATTCAATTCGATGCTGGCCAGGTATGCCAATATCACTGTTGTACTCGGCGCGGAGTTAAGTTTGGCAACGATGAGTGGGACGACTATCGCCGGCCTGACGGCAAGTAACGGAGTGAGTTACCAGGCCAAGGAATATATTGACGCAAGTTATACCGGAGACCTGATGGCCGCTGCCGGGGTGAGTTACACGGTGGGCCGCGAATCTACAACACAATATAACGAATCCATTGCCGGGGTGGGCGTCCTGGCTCCGATTGCGTCGTCGCCCATTGATCCTTATGTCACTCCGGGTGATCCGTCAAGTGGGCTGATTGCGCATGTATCCGAGGACAGTTCAGGGGCAGTCGGCTCAGCGGATTCGGCGGTGATGGCCTACAGCTATCGACTTTGCATAACGACAGATCCGAACAATCAGATTCCGTTTGAAGAGCCACCGAACTATAACCCCGCGGAGTTTGCGATGTTGACGCGCATGTTTGCGAGCGCGACGCCGCTGACGGCTTCCGATGTTGTTTCCGGTGATGGGCTGCTCTCGACCGGCGGTTTGCCGGGCTCCAAATTCGACCTGAACAATGGCGGCACATTTCCGATTATGGGGACGGACGAGGTAGGTGAGAGCTTTGCGTATCCCGATGGAAGCGCCAGTGTGCGGCAGGGAATTGAAGCCGAACAGACACGCTACATTCGCGCGCTGCTTTACTTTCTGTCCCACGACTCGAGCGTGCCGCAAACTGTTCAGGCAGCAGTGCAGACACTGGGCCTGTGCAAGGACGAGTTCACCGATAATGGGGGATGGCCGCACCAGATCTATGTACGCGAAGCGCGGCGGATGATCGGCCAATACGTGTTGACGCTGAGCGACCTTGAACGCGAGACAACGATTCCGGATGCAATTGGACTGGGTGGCTATCAAGTCGACAGCCATGTTGTTCACATCGTGAATCAGGCTGGCACCGCGCAATTCGAACCGGGGCCGGGGGGATTGCCGACGATCACCGAATACCCGCTTCCGTATCGGATGCTGACTCCCAAGGCCGAAGAGGCGACCAACCTGCTGGTCAGTGTGGATGTTTCCGCGTCGCATGTTGCCTATGATTCCGTCCGGGTGGAACCCACGTATATGGTGATGGGCCAGGCAGCGGGCGCTGCGGCGTCGATCGCCATTGGGCAGGGAGTATCGGTTCAGGGTGTGCCTTACAGCGCGCTCGCGGCGCAGTTGCTGCAGGATGGGCAGACCGTTTCCGTGCCCATGCTTACGACAATGACCTTGTCTTTTGAAACCCAGGTTGTCGGGACGCAAAGCGGTTCCCAACGGCTGTATTTTACAAACACCACGGGTTTACCGATATCCATTTCAAGCATCGAGGTTACGGGGAGCGATGCATCTTCGTTTGTCTTCGCGAACAACTGCGGGTCGACTCTCGCCGCAGGCCAGACCTGCATAATCCATGGGCATTTTACTCCGGCTGCTTTGGGCCCGATGACGGCCGCCCTCACTCTTATCGACAGCGCGCCGGGCTCGCCGCAGTCTGTGGCTCTGTCGGGGACCGGTGTCAGCACGACGAGCGTCGCGCTTTCCGCAACCACCCTGTCTTTCGGACCGGTTGAGGTAGGGAAGTCGAGCCCTTTGCAATTTGTGTCTTTTATGAATACGGGCACCACCAACCAAACCATTTCCGACATCGGCGTGACGGGGGCGGACGCAGCTTCATTCTCATTTGAGAACAGCTGTGGAGCGATGCTGGCGGCAGGAGCGAACTGCACAATCCAGGGCCACTTTGCGCCTGAGGCTGGGGGCGCGGCCACGGCTACCCTTACGATTACCGACAGTGCTCCGGGCTCGCCGCAAACTATTGTTCTGAGCGGAAGCGGGAAGTGGGCTCCGAAAAGGCCCAGCAAACCGATCACGCTGCGTAGTTTTCCAAACTGACAGAGGTAGAGGGCTCAATCCGTGTCAGAAACGGGGGGCGGATTTTAGGGAAGGTCTGCACAAGTGTCACTTCTCAACGAAGGCATCCGTCAGGGGCTAAAGCCCAGTTGATTTTGCGGCACTTACGGCACCCTTCGACTTCGCTCAGGGCAGGCTATTGAAGTCGTGCCCATTCAAAACTTCGACTTGATCGGAGGTTCCTTAGATGTCTCGGATTGTGGGGAATTTAGGGGAAGGTTCATTCGCGCCGGGGGCCGATCCACGACAAATAGCAGAGCCCGCTGGGTAGCGGGCTCTCGCAAGAAACAGGTTGGTAGCGCTAACGGGAATCGAACCCGTGTTTTAAGATTGAGAATCTCACGTCCTAACCCCTGGACGATAGCGCCATTAAAATGAAAAACTTACGTTGCGTATGCCGTCTTACTGTCCAATTTACTATCCAATCCGGTCGAATGCAATCCAAGACCGCAGGACGAAGACGACGGCCCACTCTGCAAAAGCAGCCGTGGACATAAGGTGAACCTTAAACAGTATCGCCGGATTGACGGAAAATGGCAATTCGTCGCGGGTCGTGAAATAGGACGGCAAGCCCAACGCCAAGCTGGCCGTCATCGACGGAGAACAGGTCAGTTCGAAGGGCGCACCTTTTACCTGGACTGGAGGGAGGACGGCAAGCGCCGGACCCAGGCTGTCGGGACCGCACCCTGTGAGGCCCTTGACGCCTGGATGCCGCGGAGCGAATTCCAAGCCGGCGAGATTGACGCACCCAGGGAGCCTGCGGGTGCGGACAAGAGGCTCACCATCGAACAGGCGATCCAGGACCATCTGGTCGATGTCAGAGCAACCAAGGGCGAGGGCACATTCAAAGCATACTTGCGTTGCTTGCGACGGGATTCGTGGAATCGTTGAAGCAATATCCGAAGCCGCGAAGGATTTTTATGTCAAACCAGGCTTCGATCCGAGCCCGAGTGAGCCGATGACGCGGATGGTTGCATTGGCCGACATTCGGGCAGATCTCTGCTGATGGCCAAACCCGATTAGACGGGAAAGGGGCGGAACATCTCGAGCTGTTAGAGCAGCACCTGCAACGTTGATGGTGCGCGGGGGGATCGACTATCGCAGTTTGAAAAGTTCCTTGTCCCGATAGGCTTTCTGGAGGACAAAGAAAGCCTGCTTCTTTTCACCCTGATCGGAGATCAGTCCCTTGAGGTTATACCCGTCCTGCACTCCCGGCAGCAACCGTCTTGGGGAACGAAAGTCCACGAGTATCCACGGACTGATGCCCCGCAGTTGGGGGATTCGGTTCAACATGCCCATCTGATGTCGAAAGACATTAGCCTGGTATTCTTCTGTCCAGCGTTCAGTCTCTGCTCCGTGCAATCCGGCCTTGGCGTCTGCGCCGAATTCGCTGATGATCATTGGCTTGTTATAGGCAATGTGCCACAGAGTTGTATCGGCGTCCTCGGGCCGTTGTTCATACCATCCGATGTACTCGTTGGCGCCGATCACATCGAGAGCTTCGCCGAGCGAGTCGTCGACATATTTATCGTGCCCCTCGGTGCGAACCAGCAATGCCGCTGTCACCAGGCGAGAGGAGTCGAGGGTCCGTACATTGGCTGCGAGGGTTTTGAGGAATCGTGTTCGATCCGGGGTGTTTGGCGTCTCGTTGGCAATAGACCAGAGAACAATGGACGCTTTGTCACGATCGCGGCGAATTTCCTCACTCAGTTGTTGCTGCGCCTTCTTCAGCACGGCGGGGTCTTCAAAATGCTCGGCCCAGTAGACCGGGATCTCCGACCAGACCAAGATACCCAGGCGGTCGGTAGCGCGAGTCATCCGCTGATCATGGGGATAGTGGGCGAGACGGACATAGTTGCAGCCCAGTTCCTGGGCCCATCCAAGCAGCGTTTCGACGTCTTTGTCGTTGTTGGCGCGACCTCCACGAAAAGGCGCCTCAGCATGAATGGAGACACCGCGCAGGAAGATCGACTTTCCGTTCAGCAGGATATTTTGCCCGTCGGTTTCAATCGTTCGAAAGCCGATGTCATCCTCCAGTTTGTCCTCTCCCGAAGCGAGCAGAATACGGTAGAGTTTGGGCTGTTGGGGAGACCAAAGTTGCAAGCTGGTTGCCGGAATCCGGATCGATCCTTTTCCACTGGGATCGAGTTGCGAGGTGACCGACAAATTGGCCTCAGGGATCGCAACGGTGATCGTTGCCCCCGGACTCGCATCTTGGATATGGACCCAACCCACCACCGCAGTGCGTTCAGGATTGAGGTGAAGGTCGTAGTCGTCAATAAAACTGTCGGCCACGTCAACGAGGGCTACATCGCGCGTAATGCCTCCGTAGTTGAACCAATCGGTTGTTGCCGTGGGAACTCCGTCGGCCAGCCTCGTATCATCGACCGCAACCACGATAAAATTCCTTCCGGCGTGCAACTGCTGAGTAGCTTCACAGTCGAAGGCGGTAAAGCCTCCCTCGTGATCGCAGACATGTTGCCCGTTGATCCAGATCAGTGCTTTGTAGTTTGCCGCGCCAGTATGTAAGAACGTTCTGTGATGGGCCTGGGGCTGAAAGTCGAAGTATCGCTGATACCAGACCAGCCCTTCGTAATAGAAAAGCTGGGCGCTCTGCGTATTCCAGTCTCCGGGAACCTTCAATGTGGGAGACTTTGCAAAATCGTATTCGACGAGGTGATCGCTTCCCGTCTCGGCGGCGCCATTCAGGTAAAAACCATCCTTCCGCAATTCATGATGAAACGTATAGAGACCAGTCTGGTATGGATCGACGATGAAGTGCCAGTCGCCATTAAGGCTCGCGCTCTGGCGATGATCCACATCGGCCAAAACGGTTGAGGCTGATTGTGCGTATAGAAACATTTGGCCGATTAAGAAAATTGCAAAAACGATGCCGAGCTTGGCTTTCATCGAACGTCCTTAGTGGGATTGGCAATTACCGGGAACAAAGTGGAGATGGAGGTAGTATCTCTCTCCGCAACGAGAGCCGAATGCTATAGTCACGGTGGTTCGAAAACGCAGGTTAAGCGGGCTAAGTCGACAGCGCTTGTCATGGATGGAGAGAGGAGTGTGGCGACGCCTTCAACTGAACGCGCGTACCATGCAGCGTTGGTGGATCGGGCTGTCGAGATGGCCGCGGCTTAGTCGGGCGGTATTGATCTGCGCCGTGCTCCTCGGCCCCTATCGCGGGCAGAAGAGCACGGCGGTTGTCACTCGTTTGGAGTTAGGTTAGAAAGTCAGGCGTCCGCCCAACTGGATGACACGCTGGGTTCCGGCGGCACCGGTGATGGTGCCTTGAGAGCCCGAGGTGATGTTTCCCGCGGACGGGTTGCCGAGACTCACCCAGTTCATGACATTGGTGACTTCGGCGCGGAACTGGAAGACCAGTCCCCGCTCGAAGTTAACGTTGCGGAGCAGGGCGGCATCCATATCCTTGAGGCCCGGTCCAATCAGGGAGTCGCGTCCCACGTTGCCGTCTGCGCTGCCCGGGCCGATGCCCCCGGCGACCCCCGGCCCGTTTGCCGTGAACGCCGCGTTGTTGAACCAGGCTGTCAATACGCTGGTTGTGCTTTGGCCAGTAGCGCCGCACACGCGGCAGCGGTGTGGGTCGAGCTTGGGGTTGACTCCAGCAACCAGGTTGGGGCGGCTTGATCCCTGACTGTCGAAGCTCTTGTTGGATCCCGTGTTCACCGTAAACGGCGCGCCGCTGACCAAGTAGAGGACCGGTGAGATCTGCCAGCCGTTGACCAATTCCTTGACGATCCTGTTCGATCCGTGGAAGTAGTCGAGTTTCCACATGCCGGAGATGGCGGCGTTGGTGTCGTGGTTTTGATCCATGGGGCCATATTCTTCTCCAAGGCCACCGCCGATGGCGCCCATGGAGTTGTTGTTGGGGGTGAAGGGCTTGCCAAGCACGCCGAAATCCTGCGCGCTCATCAGTCCATTTTCAACGGGGTTTGAGCTTTCCAGGGCGCGGCTCCAGACAAAGAAACCGCTGACTGCGAAGCCCTTTGACATCGACTTTGTCGCCGAGACTTGAAGCCCGTTGTAGTTGGAGGTCTGGTCTGAGATCAGGTAGGTAATTCCGCCGAGGGTGCCAGGCGTAAGGTTGATGCCGGCGTCGTATTGACGACGTTGCTCAGTGCTTGCCGCTGAAGTGGAAAGAGCGCCGACTAACGCGCCGCCGGAGGAGTTCACTGTTGAGTAAGGCGCGTAGTTGGCGTCGACAAAGGATGACAGGTGACGGCCAATGGTGCTGACATAAGCTGCCGTAAGGCTGACGTTGTAAGGGAGTTGCCGCTGCACGCTGAAGTTGAATTGGTAGACTGACGAATCTTTGAAATTCGTAGGGATGGCTTCAATGCCCTGGCTTGGGTAGAATTTCGGAGCCGACGGCGTAAAGGTGTACGGGAAGATGCCGCCACCTGGAGCGGTGCTGGGAAAACCGACGTTGTAGATACTGGTGATGGATGTTTCAGAACCAAAGCCGTTGCGAATGGAGAACGGCATGGCGTTGCCGGGCTGGTTCCACTCGTTGCCGCTGACAGTGCCGTAGAAGATGCCAGCAGCGGCGCGAACAGAGGTCTTGCCGTCGCCAAACGGGTCCC
>Ga0302319_10023489_pt1 | contig 11014 bp, 10 predicted proteins | sample Bog_T0_2_FD_203319 | JGI IMG/M metagenome (GOLD analysis project Ga0302319, IMG submission 203319) | Peat permafrost microbial communities from Stordalen Mire near Abisko, Sweden - Bog_T0_2 | ecosystem: Environmental > Terrestrial > Soil > Wetlands > Peat | place: Sweden: Abisko, Stordalen Mire...
CATAGTACATAATCGCCGTAATCATGGTTGCCGAGGATGGAGAATTGCCCGTAAGCCGCTTTCAACTGGCCTAAACGTTCGATATAAGGTTCAATTTCCCAGGCCGCGTTGTTCACAAGGTCGCCGGTAAAAACAAAGAGGTCGCTTTTTTGTGCCTTGGCGAGATCGATACCGCGCTGCATAGCATGGGTATTGTCAAAGCTACCCGAATGAATGTCGGAAACCTGGGTAATGGTGAAGCCGTCGAATGCTTCGGGCAGATCGTCATAATAAATAGTTTGCCGGTGTACTTTGTAATCGTATTTGCCTTTGAGCATAGCATAAAAAAATCCGGAAAACGGGATGGCAGCAACCAATATAGCCGCCTCGCTGATGAATTTGCGCCTTGCCGGGAAAAACGGTTCAATAACTTTGCCCTTTGGTTTTACAATATTATTTACAATGCCGTAAAAAAACCTGCCGATATCCCCTAAAAACAAAATAATTGCAAAAACCAGTTTGGTAAACAAAAAAGTAAGAAAGATACTCAGCACCCACTCGTGGAATGGCGTCATTCCCTTAGCAGTGCTGAAACTGCCGAAACCGGCAATAAACAGCATAGTTACCCCGATTGAAATAACAAGATAACCCCAATTTAAAATATGCCGGTTGCGTAATGATTGCCAGTCGCCGGTAAAAGTTTTTACGCCGGAATAAACATACCAGTCGAGCAGCAGGCTGATTGCCGCGATGATAATAAATACTATGATAAAACCGCCCCTATGCATGTTGTTGAGTTGAAGAGCGCAATTTAAGAAAGGATTGGTAATTGAAGGGTAAAATTTGGGGAGAAGAGATATTTAATAAGTACAGGTGGTATAAAAATCATTTAATCTGTAAAGGCATTTTGAAAAAACAATTATGTATTTTTGATTAAATATAATATTAAAATGGTAATTGAACGTACTGAAAATGAAGTAATCATAAGGTTACCTGCTTATGTCGATACAGAAGGCCTGCAAAGGCTGATTGACTTTTTAAGTTATAAGGAAGCCACCGCTAAATCAGAAGCAACCCAGGAAGATGTGGATGAATTGGCCAAAGAAGTAAAAAAAGGCTGGTGGGAAAGGAATGGCAGTAAGTATATAAAGTGAAAATTGTCGTTGATACCAATATCATTTTTAGCGGATTGTTAAACACCAATGGCACAATTGGCGAATTACTTATAAACTCTAAATATAGTTTTGAATTTTATAGCGCTAACTATATGAGATATGAAATTCAAAAACACTGGGTGAAATTAAAAAAGATTTCAAAGCTACCTGATCAGCAATTGGCTGATGCACAATTTCACCTGTTTTCAAGAATAAAATTCATTAATGAAGATTTGATACCAGCCTCTGTTTGGAAAAAAGCATTGAAATTGACCAGGGATATAGATATTGATGATACTGATTTCGTTGCGCTGACCATTTATTTGAAAGCCGACCTTTGGACTGGCGATAAAGAGTTGTATAATGGACTTAAAAGCAAAGGGTTCAAAAGAGTTTTTAATACATTTGATTTAATGGGACGGATTTTATAGCGCAAACATTTAAAGATGGAAAAAAATGATTTTTTAGAATTAAAAAACTTTGATAGCGAAGACATTGATGATGTTCTCGTTAAAATTGAAAAATCTTATGGCTTTAAATTTGAAAAGCACGAACTAATCAATGTAAAAACTTTTGGTGAACTGTGTGACATTATCGTTAAAAAACTAAATCGCGCTAATGTACCCGACTGCACCACGCAACAGGCTTTTTATAAACTGCGAAATGCTATTTACGGGATGCGATACGTTGGTGAAATAAGCCCTGCAACGGAACTGGATAAAATATTTCCCAGACAAAGCCGCAGATATGAAATAAAGCAGGTAGAGGCTTTATTAGGATTTTCTTTGAATTTACTACACCCTAAATCTTGGGTTACATCAGCTCTGATCTATATGCTGCTTATTTCGATTGTTGTAATTTTTTTTAAATGGCAACCAGGTTTATGCGGTATCATGGTTTCCATTTTCGGGTTTAATATTTCAAATAAATTAGGAAAGGAGTTTGAATTAAAAACAGCAGGACAAGTTGCAGAAAAGATGTCGAGAGAGTATTACCTGAGATCAAGAAGAAAACCGGCGACAGTTAATAGAATTGAAGTTGAGGAAAAAATCCGCGACCTATTTGCTCATGATCTGGACTTAAATTATTCGGCTCTAACGCGGGAAGCGAAATTTGTTTAACAAAATGTAATCGAAGCTTTGTCAACTTTTCAAAAGTTGACAAATCTAACGTCTCCCTAATAGGCCTTTCGCAGCTTAATAATCCGCATCCAGTGCATTAACCGCATTACCGGGTAAACAGGGTCAATTTCAAACCATCTTGACCCGAAGTTGGCGCTGTTGGGGTGCCGGTGGTGATTGTTCTGGAAGAGTTCGCCAAGCAATAAGAAATCGAACGGGGTGGTGTTCTTTGATTTATCCTTATTATCAAAATTGGTATACCCGTATTTATGCCCGCACCAGTTCACTATGGCGCCGTGTATAGGCCCCATTAAAAAATGTATCGGCAGTAATAAAAACATCCACCAATGCGTGGCGAAAATAATGTAAAAGCTGGTATAGGCTGCGCCGAACAGCAGTCTCGACAGCAGGGACGAGCCCATCCGGTCAACCAAGGGCCACTCGGGATAGTTGCCTTTAAAGCGTTCTTCAGTGTCCCTCGACTTTTGCAAATAATCCCCAAAGGTTTTAATAGTGTACCTCATCAATTGAAATACATCCGGGAAAAAATGCGGCGAATGCGGGTCTTTTGCCGTATCGCTGTAGGCATGGTGCTCGCGGTGCATAATGGCATAGGCACGCGGGTTTAAAAACGAAGCGCCTTCGCAAAGGTAGGCCATTAAATAAAACACGCGTTCCCAAAATTTACTGGTGGTAAACATGCGGTGGGAGGCGTAACGGTGCTGAAAAAATGTTTGAAAGAACAATGATAAAAACCAATGCGCTATAAAGAAAATAAGTATGATCATAACAAATTAGATTAATGTAAAATAAATAACAGGCATGATCATCTTCTTTACGATAAGCGCATGGATGTTTGATGGATTAGAAACAGGGAGTTATTTTTCCCCGGTTGGCCTGTATCAGCCTTATTGGTTGCGTGCCGTTAAGCGTGCTATCAACCAGGAAAATATTTTTTGGCCAAAGCCAAATTTGCAGGTGCTTTTTAAATAAATATTAGAAACGTAATACTATATGAACCATATTTTAAGCCGTTTGTTACGTCGTTTATATTATTTATTTCGGGGAAAGCAATAGTTTCTGGTAAATTTGGACTAACAAGGACAAAGCACTATGAAACTTGCCATAACAGGAGATTTTGACCCTTCAAAAAGCTCGCACCTCGCTACCAATACGGCTATTGAACACGCCAAAAATCACTTAAACCTTGAACTGCAATTTGACTGGATCGCTACCGATGGCATCATAGAAAACTTGCCGGCCATCACTGCCAATTATAACGGTTTCTGGATTGCGCCCGGAAGTCCATATAAATCAATGTTGGGCGCTTTGGAAATTATAAAATACGCCAGGGTAAATAATATCCCCATCCTTGGTACCTGCGGGGGTTTTCAGCACATGGTTATCGAATTTGCCAGGAATGTTTTAAACATAAAAGACGCTGAACATGCCGAATATGACCCCTATGCTTCTAACCTGGTTGTTAACCCGCTGAGTTGCTCCCTGGCCGGACAAACATTAAATATTAATATTACAGATAAAGAATCACGGGTTTACCAGATTTTTAATTCGGATACCATTATTGAAAATTATTACTGCAATTTCGGTTTAAACCCCGATTACCAGGCCGACCTTAATAAAAATGGTTTCGAAATAGTTGGAAGCGACAACAGCAATGAGGCAAGGATACTGGAGCTAAAAGGCCACCCATTTTTTATCGCAACCCTTTTTGTGCCGCAGGTTAACTCTACGTTTGACAATCCTCATCCCTTAGTTACGGAATTTGTATCGGTGCTTTGCGGAGAGAAAATTATTTTATAAATTAGTGTCAAATTTGAAAATCACCAATACTTAACCTTACCCAGCTGCAATGTTAGCAAAAGAAGAAACTGCAGAACTCAATATTCAAATCCATCGAAACATTTTTGACAGCAGGGGGAGACAACTCCTGATCACACCTGAATTTATTCAACTTGAATTCAAGCCGGGCAGTGATACGTTTATTGTTTTTAATAAAAATGAGATCGCGGAATTCAGGTATGGGATTAATTGGATAAGCGGATACGCCTTTAACATTGGCAGGGAATATGTGTTTTTCGCCAGTAATTCGTCTAATGAAGTGTTGAAGATAAATTTTAAAAGTATCTACGGGATCAAAAAGAAAGAATATGATAAACTTTGGCAGCAAATTTTAACAAAGGTTTGTGAATTCTATTTTGCTGAAATGGCTGATGACCTTATTAAAGAATTTTTCAAGGGAAAAGACATTAACATAGGTAGGGCAGCTATTACAAAAAAAGGAATTAATGTAGATGAAGGGGGCTTGTTTAAAAACAGTAAAAAGGAGTTTGCCTGGGAGGGTTTAAAAATTAAGAACTATTATACTTATGTCGCAATATACTCATCAGGCGACGCTTCAAGGCATAATGCCAGATTCAGCTATTTGAACGACTGGAACACATGGGTGCTGATTAATGTGGTAAAAACGATATTGAAACATAAAAATGCAAGTTTGAATTGATCTTTTTTCGATCTCATTATATTGAAAATAGTATTAATTTAGACTAATGAAACCATCACTTTTAATACTTGATGACTGGGAAGGCCTTATTGCCTCATCTCCGTCCTGGGCACAATTAACCGGATTGGTGGATATAAAATTTTTACCAGTACCAATTGATACAGTTTCGGATGCAGAACTATCGAATGTAAGCTTTTTAATGGCCATACGTGAGCGAACTGCTTTAACTGAGCACGTATTTTCCCGGTTGCCCAAATTAAAGCTGATATTGCAAACTGGTGGGCATGCATATCATATAGATCACCAAGCTGCGCAAAAACGCGGCATTGAAATTGCGCTTGGAAGGCGGATAAAAGCCCCGCTTGCATCGGTGCCAGAACTTACGATGGCCATGATGCTGGGGCTTATGCATTTATTGCCACAGGCCCATTGGGCCATGCGGAATGGTGAATGGCCCCTGCTGACCGGGCGCACACTCATCGGTCGCCGCCTGGGTATTTTGGGCATGGGCAGACATGGCAGCAATGTAGTCCGAATTGCAAAAACTGCTTTTGATATGGATGTTGTTGCCTGGGACAGGCCGGGCGGTAAAGCGGCAATCCCAAACGAAATTCCACGGTTGCCCCTGGATGAACTGCTGCACACCAGCGATGTGGTAAGTGTACACCTCCGGCTATCGCCGGAATCGACTGGTTTGCTGAATGCTGAAAGGTTAAAGACGATGAAACCCGGGTCAATTTTGATAAATACATCGCGCGGGGCTATTGTAGATGAGGAGGCGCTGATCAGTGCGCTGATACATGGCCCTTTGGCAGGTGCGGGGCTTGATGTATTTGCCAATGAACCGCTTTCGGCGGAATCGCCCTTACGGTCATTAAAAAATGTAATGCTTACCCCGCATATCGGCTGGACGGTTGAAGAAGTATTTGCTGAATTTGCCGAAATTGCGAGTACCCAATTATTACAATACCTTGCGGGAAACCTGCCTGTTTCGGAATTATTGCCGCCGGTTGCATAAACGGCGCTTTAAATGCAAAAATGAAAAGGTTCGTCAACTTTTCGAAAGTTGACGAATCTCGGGTTTCATAACCCCTGTACAAATACCGGTGTTTCGCTTACATTAACCGTTAACTTGCCGTTCACGGTTTTAACTATGGATTTTATTGCAGCATCAGCGCCGGGTTTTAGCGAATAAATAGCCGCTTTGGCCGAACTGCCTAAGTTTAAAGCATAGGTTCCAGTTCTGCCTTTTTCATCGGGTATTGTTAATACATATATGATTTTATTGCCCGAAACGTACTTATCCACCAGGGGGTCGGCGCTAATTGTGCTGTTATAGGTATAATTGCCCATCAAGTTTTTAACCTGCAAAATATAATCGGCTGCAGGCCTCCGGGTAAGGTCGCCGTTAACAAGGCCCGACGTTCCGTATGTGGCGGAACTGTTTGGCGAATCGTCAAAAAGCTGGTAAAAAAACAGACGACTTATGCCATGCCGCATATACAACAGGCAGGAGCGAATAGACCAGTCCGCCTGGGTCAATAATGCTGATTTATTGCCGATGGGCAAAGCACGCTGAATGCTTCCCTGGTTAATGTCGTAACCATTTTCGGTAACCCAAACCTCGGGATGTTGCGGGAGGCTTGCTGCCAGCTTTACAAAATTATCGGCGATTGTGCCAATACCACTAAGTTCAGGAGCTACGCCGACTGTCGCCTGTTTATCGCCCGAACCGTCATTGGCATACTTATGATAATTGATCACATCAAAACAAAGGTCAACACTGCCATTGGCGCGCAGGCCCCTGTAATTTTTGCACCATGCAATCATATCTTTCACAAATTGCGCATCCGGTTTGGCCAACCCGCCAATAACCACCTGCATGTTTGGGTCAGCTGCTTTAACGCCAACCCCAGGGCCAAGCTTTCCTTTGTCGCCATCGTAAAATGCTGACATGTTCGCTGCGTATTCAGCAGCACTCTGCTGTGCTTGCGGCCCGCGCCACCATTTGTCGCGCTCATTATCGCATTCTATATATTTTAAAAGGCCAAGCCCGATTTTTACCACGTTCGGCTGATCTGAATTCCATCGTGGTTTTGAATCGACCGAAACTAGTGCGGGGGGCACATTTTTGTTTGAACCATATCGCGCAGCCAACTGGAATGCCGCTTTTGCCTGGAGTATATAGGTAGCCGGATCGCTCCGGTTTAAGCCATAAGGCGCAGGTACATCTTCTGAGTTACGCAAATTTTCGGGATAAGTAGTCACCAACCAGGCCGGGCAGGTTTTAAGGTCGGCCAACATGAGCATAGAATCCCTGCTGGCTGTTTGGTAAATAATATCGTAATTCCAACTGCCACTAAACACCGGGTTAAACGTATAGTGCCCCAGTTGCGGTTCAATTTTCTCCCAGTCCATATAATGCCTGAACTGTGTGAAATTTTTTATCGCATCCATTTTTGGTTGAAATATTTTCGAAACCTCGTTTGGATTGGCGGGATCCTGCAAAAAGTTCCATTCGTACCCATTAACGCCAAACATATTTCTTAGTGGCACGCTATTGTTGTTAGCTGACTGTATTTTTTCGCCGGACGCAGGTAGGATATTAGCGGTTTGCAAAGGATCATGCTGCCCCATGGATGACCTGATCCTGTCGCAATTGGAGAAAGAAAACCATGAAAATAAAAGTAAAACGGCCGGGAAATACTTACAACTCATTTAATAGGCTAATTATATTGGAACTGATCGTCAAAAACGTATTTTTCCTGGTAAAATTATCAAAGATATTGACGCTTCAAGTAATATTTCTTTAAAAATAAGCTGGTAAACTTTTTTAAAAATCGCTTGATTTCGAGGTAAACCACATTCCTCTGTAAAAAAAATATCCACATTAAAATCCTCCCCTATGCGATTTTGCAACAATTTTAGTACACGCAAGTATTGATTAAACTAAAGTGTAAATTTCAAATCAAATCGCAGATTAACTATTGGCGGAAGTATGATGTGATGAAGCAGACTGATTCGACTAGTCCGGCTAAAAAATGATTTGACTTTGTATTAAATATAACTAAAATGAAAAAACAGCTGCTTTTCGCTTTTTTATTGTTAACTCCGGGCATCAGAACACTTGGTCAGGCTCATTTGAAATCCGTCCAGGTTACAAGTGTATGGGCGCCCACCAACGTAAAAATCGACGGAAAGCTTAATGAGTGGGAGGATAATTTCCAGGCGTATAACAAAAGCACGAAATTGTTCTACACGCTGTCTAATAACGGAAAGTACCTTTACCTCGCCGTTACTACTACCGATGCCGAAACCAATACAAAATTTGCAGCCGGCGGCATAACACTCATTATAAATACCGGAGGAAGGAAAAAAGACAAAGGCGCGTTTATTTTAACTTATCCGGTAATTGCCAGTGCGTCACGGAGGGGCGGCGGCAGATTTGGGCGGCAACAATCAGGTGCATCAACCGGAACAACGGATACAGCGGCAATTAATTCGGCCCACCGGCAGCTTATTGCCACCAGTAAAGAAATAAAAGTTTTTGGCTTTAAGGACGTCGACGATACGCTAATTTCCATATACAATGAGTATGGGATAAAGACAGCCATTGGATATGATACCCTGGGTAACTACGGCTATGAGGTAGCTATTCCGCTAAAAATGCTGGGATTATCAGTCGACAATGCGCCTGAAATCGCTTATAATATTAAAATAAATGGTTTGCAGATTAATTTCAATAGCAGCCTACAGGGGAAAATGGCAACCGATGCATTTCAATCCGGAGGTTTTGGAGGTGGACGTGGCGGAAGGAGTGGGGGCGGAAGAACGGGTGGCGGAGACGGAGGCAAAAGTGCGACCGATACAGATTACCTGGATTTAACCAGTCCGACCGATTTTTGGGGAAAATATACTCTGGCGAAAAATAAGGTGAACCAATAACTAAACCTTTAACCAAATATTACATGATCAGGATATTTACACTTTTTTTACTAATCTGCGTTTCAGGAAATTTATTTGCCCAGCAGGCCCGTACAAGGTCACAAACGCCTTTGCCTCCGCCCTTACCTCTCAGGGAGGTAAGTGGAATTGTAAAAAATGCCGCTGGTGAAACATTGGTCGGCGCCACTATAACACTGATATCGAAAAAGGATACTTTGAAAACAGCGTCTAACGATGATGGCGTTTTTGTTTTTAGGAATGTAAAACTGGCTACGTTTGTAATCACCATAAAATCAATTGGCTTTATTACTTCGGTGAGGCGTTATTTAAATAATGATGCAGTTAAAAGGATTGTGCTCGATCCGATTGTGCTAAAAAATGAAGCGACGTTATTAAAGGAGGTGAAAATTAACGGTACGCCGACTATCACCTACAAAACCGATACGGTTGAATATCGCGCCAGCGACTATAAAGTGCGCGAAAATGCAACGGTTGACGAATTATTAAAAAAAATGGAGGGTATGGAAGTTGGGTCTGACGGTACTTTAACCCACCAGGGGCAGCAGGTAACCAAGGCACGACTTAACGGAAAGGATTATGCCGGCGGCAACGTAGCCCAGGCGATTCAGAATTTGCCGGCTGATATTGTTGAGAAAATACAGGTAATTGATGATTATGGCGACCAGGCAGGAAGAACCGGTATAAAAGACGGTGACCCAACCAAAGTATTGAACATCACTACCCGTGCCGACAGGTCTGTTGGCAATATATTACGTGCTACCGCCAGTGACGGCAGCGACGACCGGTATAACGAACGACTATTTGCCCAGCGGATAAATGCCAACGAACAATTAGGTATTATTGGAAATGTTACCAATACGGTTAATGGCGTTGCCAGCACCGGGTTAAATGGCAGCGCCAACGGGCAGGTAGCCGGCGGCACTACAAATACTTCTGGCGGCAGCGGCGGTACTACAACTTCCGGCGGCCCGGCGTTCAATTACCGCGACCAATGGAGCAAAAGCGTACAGGTTAACGCGAGTTACCGGTACACGTTCAATAACGTTAACTCGATTAATAATAGTGACGGACAAACTTTCAGTTCATTGGGAACAACCGATTTCAGCAAACAAAGTACCGGGACCAATAACAGTTATACCCACAACGCCAGTTTCGAATTGGAGTATACGCCCGACAGCTCCAACTTTTTGCGCATAACCCCAACTTTTAGTTATACCGGTTCCAATTCAAGAAGCAACGCAATTGAAACGCAGACAGGCTTGCTGAACCAGTATACAAATGGCCTTTCAACTTCTAAAAGTCCGTCGCCAACTTATGGGGGCATTATCTTATACCAGTACATATTTAAAAAACCCAGGAGAAATGTTTCGATACAGTTTACAGTAAGCAATGGCAGCTCGCCGCAATATAATACCCAAAATACCCAGATTCAATACAGGGATTCCATTCAGCGCGTGATCAAAGATTCATTGGTGAACAGAACAGTGGATAGAGGTGATGTTACCCAGAGTTACCGTACCAGTATAACTTATGTTGAACCATTATCTCCGTCCAGCCAACTTGAATTTAACGGCCAAATTATTTACCACGGTTATGAGAATACGGCCACTACCGATAATATAAATGCCTCCGGAGAACCAGCCGAAATTGATTCTTTAAGCAACATTTACCATTATTCGTTTACACAAACGCGGATCGCTCTAAATTACCGGATTGTTAAAACAAAATATAACCTTTCCATCGGCACTACAGCTATACCAACGCACCTGGAGGGCTCCGATATCAGTTCGGGAATTTCAACAAACCGAAGTGATTTTTACCTGGTCCCTATTTTTCGGTTCCAATACGTATGGTCGAAGCAACACAGGATATCCATTAATTATTCAGGCTCACCAACTGAACCAAGTTTTACACAGATACAACCTTTGCCAGACTATTCTAACCCAACAAATCCCGTTTTCGGAAACCCGGGATTAAAGCCAATGTTTACAAATAGTATCAATACTATTTACAATAATTATATCACCAATTCAAAAATGAACTTCTCTGCCAACATAAAAACCAGTTTTTATGATGACCAGATCGTGACTAACGTAGTGCAGGTGCCGGAACCCGCGCTGCACAGTTATTTACCCGAGACACATTATATAAATATAAGCGGCGCCCGCTCCGTGCTTGGCAATTATAATATTTCAAAACAATCTGCCGATCGTGATATTAACCTGGCGCTGAACGGCTTTGTTTCTTACGGACATTCTTTAGGGATGAGCAAT
>Ga0302319_10023493_pt1 | contig 11012 bp, 14 predicted proteins | sample Bog_T0_2_FD_203319 | JGI IMG/M metagenome (GOLD analysis project Ga0302319, IMG submission 203319) | Peat permafrost microbial communities from Stordalen Mire near Abisko, Sweden - Bog_T0_2 | ecosystem: Environmental > Terrestrial > Soil > Wetlands > Peat | place: Sweden: Abisko, Stordalen Mire...
AGTTCGATCTGATCATCTTCGATGAGATGGGCAGCCGCAAGCTGACCGCGACCGAGGCGCAAGACCTCTGCGAAATCCTCGAGGAAAGATCGGTCCAGAAGTCCGTCGTGTTCACATCGCAGCTCCCACTCGACCACTGGAGCGAGGTCATCGCTGACACCGTGATCGCCGATGCGATCTTCGATCGGCTCAAGCACTCGGCCCTGACCATCGAGGTCACCGGCGAGAGCTACCGCGGCGTCAAAGCGCGAAAACTTGCGGGGCGTAAAAAGGTCGCGTAAAACTCGTCGCCTGCGGCTCCGCCGGTAACCCTCCCAGGGTGGGTCCGATCAGACGAAATCGGGTGGGTCCATTACGCGAAATCGTGCATATTGGTCGATATCGGACGAAAGACGATGGGGCAGGCTGCGAAATAACTGCGGAAAAATTGAGAATATCCAAATGGAACTAACCAATACCCGCGAGATCCTTCACGTACGGGACGCGGACCTCACTGATTCTCGCTTCTCGGGCGTCAAGCTGACGAACGCCCAGTTCGACGATGTGAACTTGCAAGGGTCAACGTTCTCGAATGTAAATCTGGCAGGCGCCCAGTTCGACGACGTGAACTGGCAGGGGCCGACGTTTAAGCATACGAGTCTGGGAGGCGCCCAGTTTGACGACGTGAACTTGCAAGGATCGACGTTTGTGGATGTGAACCTGGCAGGCGCCCGAATCCGAAACGTCAATTTGGCCGGCGTAACGATTGAAGATGCCAATCTGTCGGGCATGTCTATCAACGGGGCATTGGTCACTGACCTGATCCGCGCCTTTGGTAGGCGCGCGCGGATGGTCTTATACGCCAAGGACCTTGCGACTATGCGAGAGTTCTATCAAGGAGTTTTTCACCTGGAGATCGAGCAATCGGACGTGGATCACGTGGTGCTCGGATCATCCACATCGCAGCTGGTAATCGTCCAAGTGCCGGCGTCCATCGCGTCCACTATTCATATAGCCGATCCGCCAGTTCGCCGGGCCCAAACACCGATAAAACTGGTGTTTGACGTTGAAGGCATTTCCGATGTGAGGCGCGCGGTGCTTAACCTCAGAGGGGGTATTGATCCGACGGAGAGTGAGTGGGTCTTTCAGGGGCATCGCGTATGCGACGGCCACGATCCGGAAGGAAATGTGGTGCAGTTTCAGGAAGGACATCAACACTCCGATACGCGAGCGGATTCAGCCGAATAAGATATCGAAGCGCGCAGCGAGAGCTTGGAGATCCTTATCATGGGTCCAAAGCACGGCGTCGGAAGTCAGCAGCACTGACCCAAGCAATAGTAGATCGATGGCGCCGCAGCCCGAATCCTGAAGCTGCTCTCGCTCTATCAATGCGAGTGTTTCACCCGGGTTGGCGACGGTAGCGGAGCGCAGCTGCCGCAAGTAGCTCAATGTGCGTTCCCGCGGTGCCGGCGGCGTGCCGCACGCGATTTCAATCAAGACCATGGGATGGCAAATCACTTGGTCGTCCGACAACAGAGCCTGCAGGATTGGATTGGGCTTGCGGAAATGTGCGATCCAAACCGAAGTATCTGCCAGCACCAAGCTCATTGGACTTGAATCCTAGAGTGGCCTGCGGCGCGGGACTGATTTCATCCGCGGCGCCTTTCCGCCCAGCGCGGCCAGGCGTTTGCCTGCCTGGACGCGAACAAATACTTTCATAGCCTCCCGAAACAGGTCGGCCTTGTCAGTACCGGGGTCGGCAACCTCCAAGGCGCGCTGAAAAAGCTCATCGTCGATGGTCACGGTGGTTCTCACGGTCTTCTCCGTAGCATCAGGTCCGATGCATTTTAGCATCAAAGGGTACATCGGAATTGCGCCCATATGCGATGAGAGCGCCTAGATATGCGCTTTCCAGTCGCGATCCGTCGGGATCTATCGCCATCTATCGCCCTCAAGCGGAAAGTTTTGGCGGTAGATGTGACGGTAAATGCGCCGTAGCCTGAGAGGAACTCTTGTACTTTCAGGTGTTTATACGTGCCGGAGACAATTGAGTGGGAGTGACAAGGGCCTTTCGGCATCTATCGCGATCTATCACCTACACGCGCAAGCCTTTGAAAAATAGAGGTTGGTGCTATGCCGTTTTTTGGTCTCCGACCCCCAACCGAAACTTTTTGACGGTATTTCTGACGGTAAAAATTTTCCCGCGATTCCGGCGCCAGGAAATACCGTGAATCGATGCGCAAGATAGCGAAATCCGCTGCAAATAAAGGCCTCGCAGGCATTGCGCATCGCCGGCCTTCGGGATTCGTGGAGTTCTTTACCCTCCGCGCGGATAGAGGGCTGATGTGGCTTCATGGCGGTCAGGGTCCCACAAGTTGCTCGCCGGCGCACCGGGGTATCCTGGGACAAAACTGGCAAAAACCCGGCTCCTCAGGCAATTGGATCGCCTCAGCGTGCGCAGGCGCTGAAGTTTGGGTCGGAATGTCGAATGTCCTGCGAGCCCAATCAATACCCTGCTGCGCCGGTCGGCGCGCAATTCAGTCGCCAATTTACATAATAGGTTTTGGATAAGTTAGAAATATTATTAGAAACAGTCACTTGCATTCGCTTGAAATGCTGTAAGGTCCGCCCCTGATTTGAAGCATTTGCCTAATATCGTAGCCAAGCTACGATATTGACAATTTTCCTAAGTGGCCAATGATTTCGAAAAGTGCTATAAATCGTAGCGTGGCTACGACATCAAAAAACAAACTAAATGACCTATACAGGCAATGGCCGCCGGGGACACCCATGGCGTCCCAAGACTTGGCCAGTCGGGGCATATCCGCTGATCTCGCTGTGCACTACGCCAAGGCGGGCTGGTTAGTCCGCCTCGCGCACGGCGTATACGGCCGACCAGGTGACTCCCTCGCGCTGCATCCCTGCCTACGATTCTTGGAGCGAAGCGCACCGGGGCTGCATGTTGGTGGAAGGACCGCGCTGGATTGGTATGGCATACGACAATACGTTTCGCAGCGACCGGTCACCGAGCTCTATGGTTGGAATGCGTCGAAGCTTCCCGAGTGGTTCACGAAACATTTTCCTGCCGACTACCATCGAAAACGCCTCTTCAAGGAAGAACCCAACACACCCCTGCACGCGACATCGTTCGAAAGGCAGTCAGATGCGCCCCGCGTATCGGAATCGGAAAGGGCGCTGCTCGAAGTGCTGAGCGATGTGGGCGTGCGCCAGCCACTGCAAGAAGCGCGGGAGCTCACGCAGAGTACCCATACTCTCCGCGCCAATGTCCTGATGGAGCTTTTGCGCTTATGCGTGAGTATCAAGACAGTGCGTTTGTGCCTGAATATAGGCAAAGAACTCAGGTTACCTTGGTCATCGAAACTCGATCCAACCAAGTTGCCGCTCGGTAGCGCGCGTCCCTGGGTGTCCCGTTCGTCCGATGGCTTGCTTGTTCTGAAGCGATGAATCGCGAGTACCTCGAGACCGCTCGTTTACTGATCCAGGTAGCACCGCTGGTATTCGTCGACGATCAGTTCGGGCTCAAGGGCGGTACGGCGATCAATTTGTTTCTTCGGGACATGCCTCGATTGTCGGTCGATTTGGATGTGGTCTTTACCGATCACACTGTCGGACGGGAGGAAGCGATTGCCCGAATCAACGCTGCCATCAGAGACGCGGCCGCCCGCTTGCGAGCACGGCAATTCGCGGTATATCTGTCGGGGACCGGGAGTGACGGCGAAAGGAATCTGATCGTTCGAAGAGGCGCCGCCGAAATAAAAGTCGAGATCAATACGGTCATGCGCGGCACGGTTCATCCCACGCGTCGCGCCAACCTAACGCCCTTGGCCCGCGATACCCTGCTCGCTGACATTGAGATTCCAGTTCTCGCATCCGAAGACGTCTACGGAGGAAAGCTCGTGGCTGCTCTGGATCGGCAACACCCGCGCGATCTCTTCGACGTCATGGAATTTTTCAAGCATGAGGGTATTACGCCGGGCATTCGGCGGGCATTCGTCGTTTACCTTGCAAGTCACAACCGACCGGTTCATGAAGTTCTCTATCCTGAGTTGCGCGACATCCAAATGGACTATGAGCGGAATTTCATGGGCATGACCTCGCAACCGACTGAGCTTGCCGAGCTCCTCGAAACGCGCGATCGAATGATTAATGAGTTGCACGCTGGTCTCGACGCAGACGAACGCCGGTTCCTGCTATCGTTGGTCAGGGCGCAGCCAGAATGGGATTTGTTGGGCATTCCGCAAGTGAGTGAACTCCCGGCAGTTCGCTGGAAGCTTCAGAACCTGGCGCGACTTCAACGCGAGCGGGTCGAACAATTCGAGCTGCAGTACACTGCGCTTGCTGGTCGGCTCCACCGATAGGCCTGCCAGTGAATGAGCGCGCCGGACCACTTGCCTCATGACGTCGTGACGCACGCCGATGTCTGATCAGGAATTGCTCGCCAAGCTGCAAGCTGAGAACGCCAGGCTCATCTCGCTGCTTGATGCTCGCGGAATCGAATGGCGCCCGCCGGCGTCGGTGCCATCGGCTTCCGAACCATCCAAGCTATCTACAGGCGACAAGGTCGCGCTGTTTCGCCGCCTATTTCGCGGGCGGACGGATATCTACCCAATCCGCTGGGAGAGCAAGACCACCGGCAAGTCCGGGTACAGTCCAGCCTGCGCCAACGAGTGGCGCCCCGGCGTTTGCGAAAAGCCGCGCATCAAGTGTGGCGACTGTGGAAATCGTCTGTTGATTCCGCTATCCGATGCGATCATATACGGCCATCTGGCTGGGGAGCACACGGTAGGCGTTTACCCCTTGCTAGAAGATGACAGCTGCTACTTTGTCGCGGTCGACTTCGATGAAGCGGAATGGCGGGAGGATGCCCGAGCATTCATGGGGTCGTGCGAGGCGCTTGGCGTGCCTGCGGCGCTTGAGATTTCGCGCTCCGGGAGTGGCGCTCACGCCTGGGTATTTTTCACCGGCAGGGTCTCGGCCCGTGACGCGCGACGCTTGGGCACGGCCATCATCAGCCACACGTGCACACGCACGCGGCAGCTCAAGCTGAACTCATACGACCGGCTGTTCCCCAACCAGGACACGATGCCCAAAGGCGGATTCGGGAACCTGATTGCGTTGCCGCTGCAGAAGGGGCCACGCGAGCGAGGCTGCAGTGTATTTGTCGATTCCGAGCTGCAGCCGTACCCGGACCAGTGGGCGTTCCTGACGGGTATCCGCCCAATGGACGCGCACGACATCGAGCCAACCGTATTGCGGGCCACTGGTGGCGTCCATCCGCTGGACGTCACATTCATCGACGACGAAGACCTCGCTACACCGTGGAAGGTCGCGAGCAGTTTGAGCAAGAGACTATCTGGGTCTATGCCGAAGTCGCTGAACGTCACGCTTGCCGATCTGATCTACTTCGAAAAGGCGCAGCTACCGCAAACATTGGCTAATCGCCTCATCAGGTTGGCCGCTTTCCAAAACCCAGAATTCTACAAGGCGCAAGCAATGCGGATGCCGGTGTGGGACACGCCGCGGGTCATTGGCTGCGCTGAAAATTTCCCACAGCACATCGCATTGCCACGCGGCTGCCTGGATGCTGCGTTGTCCTTGCTGCGCGACAACGACATTGCCTACGATCTGAAAGATGAGCGTATCCACGGCCAGCCGCTGGAAGTGAGTTTCGCCGGTACTCTGCGTATGGACCAAGAGGCTGCTGTCTCGGCGATGCTACATCACGATGCCGGTGTGCTGTGCGCGCCGACTGCCTTCGGCAAGACGGTCTCCGCTGCTGCGATGATCGCTCGTCGACGTGTATCTACACTGGTGCTGGTGCACAGAACCGAGTTGATGAAGCAGTGGCAGGAGCGGCTCCTAGCTTTTCTCGCCGTCGACAAGGGCATGATCGGCGTCATCGGCGGCGGCAAGTTCAGACCCAGCGGTAAGATCGACATTGCCGTGATGCAGTCGCTATCGCGACAAGGTGAAGTGAATCCGCTGGTCGAGAGCTATGGTCAGGTAATTGTCGACGAATGTCACCACGTCGGTGCCGTCTCTTTCGATGCGATCTTGAGGCGGACGAAGGCGAGGTACGTGCTCGGGCTGACGGCGACACCAATCCGCCGCGATGGACAGCAGCCGATCATCTTCATGCAGTGTGGACCGATACGCTACACGGCAGCCGAGTCCGCCAGTGCTCCCCGCGATCTGGAAGTAGCGCCCAGGTTATGGGGCGCCCACATTGACTTGGCCCGGGAGGCCGGCATTCAGGAGGTGTTCCGTCACCTCGCCAACGACCAGGAGCGGAGCGACGCCATCGCGGCCGAAATCAGCGGGGCGTTCGCGCAAGGTCGCAAGGTACTGGTGCTCAGCGAGCGTACCGAGCATCTCGACGCCATCAAGGCCTCCCTGGGCAGCCAGGTTCCTGCGCCGTTGGTGCTGCACGGTCGGATGTCGAAGAAGCAGCGCGCGGCCGTCATCGCGGAATTGGACTCACTTCCGGCAGATGCCCCACGCATACTGTTGGCTAGCGGGAAACTCGTCGGAGAAGGCTTCGATCATCCTCCGCTGGACACCTTGATACTGGCGATGCCGGTCTCCTGGAAAGGCACACTGCATCAGTACGCGGGGCGCCTCCATCGGGAGCATGCGGGGAAGGTCGATGTGCGGATCATCGATTTCGTGGACACCGGTCACCCGGCGTTGCTGCGGATGTGGGTGAAGCGGCAGCGCGGCTACCGGGCAATGGGATATCGGTTGTCAGTTGGAAACTCGGCCGCGGGTCTGGGTGTTTGATCTCCCCCGCAGCGGCTCGCCCAAGATGGCGAAACTGAAAATCCTGATCGATGAAGCCTCAGTCGCATTGCATGGCTGCCAAAGAGCCTTGACCCTTTCGGCATCTATCGGAGTCTATCGCGCTCAAGCGGAAGTTTTTGGCGGTAGATCTGACGGTAAGTTCGGAGTACGCCGATAAGAAGTCTCCTATTATCAGGTGCTTATACGTGCCGGAGACAATTGAGTGGGAGTGAGGGGGCTGCCTACATAGTCTGCCACGGTTCGCGCTCAATACGGAACCCCGTAAACCAGGGCGAAACTGGCAAAAACCCGCGGATTCCCGACACACCCGGCATCGTCCAGCAGTGTCGCGATCAAAGCCGCGGTTCCGCTTGCCCCAACGTATCGTTGTGTTTAGGGATCGCCAGGCTCATGGAAGCCCTGGTAAAAGTCCTCCACGCATCCGCGGCAGATCGCCACGCCTTTTCCTTCGACGAGGCCGGTGATCTCGAACGAACGCTTACCGCAAAATGAGCACCGAAGAGCGCCCGACGTCTCGTCGTAGTACCGAAGCGCTTCGTCAACCGTGGTATTGAGATCAATCCAGCGCTTTGCCACTCCGGGGTAGTTACGTTCCGCCCGCAGCTTCGCTTCGTCGATTGTCGGACCGCCAGACGTCCCGAGTACTTCCCATTCCGAGTCACGATGGAACAGCAGCGCGTCGACGTCCTTTCCAAGGTTAATTGCGATCGCAAGGTGGGGCACTGCCTCGATGAGCGCGGCCCCGGCGTAAAGTGCGCCCCACTTCTTGTAGGGTACGTCATCGACGTATGCGTAGGCGACAACGCGGGCGCTGGCAAGCACTGGTGGGGGCGGCGTGCGCAGCGTCATCGTGGCAGGCCTCGTGTGATGTCCAGGCTATGCAGCAATTCTGTTCCGCGATCGGCCCCGGGGAACCAGCAAATCTGCTGAGATTTGAAACCGTTCGCGGAGCCGGCGCACCATTGTCATGCTCAAGTCCCGTTTTCCGCTCAAGACCTCGCTCACGCGACTGGCTGTGCCAAGCAGCGGCACGAGATCGGCGCGCGAAAGGCCATGCTGGTCCATGAGGTACGCGAGTAGAACTGGAACCGTCGGCGCCGTACGTGGCCACTCCGAGCGCTCGTAAGCCTCGACCAAGCGGGCCTGGGCTACCATCCGTGCACGGTCCTCGGGTTTGCTCGAGCCCATCAACTTCTCGATAAGCTTCTTGGCTTCAGCGTGGTCCGCTTCATCTTGAATCACAATCAAAGTGGTTTTCATCACACTGTCTCCGCATCAATGCCGTCATATTCCTCATGCGACCCGAAAAATCGGATCATCAAGACCCCATCCGCGTACTGAACTAACGCAATCAACCGATAATCATTGGCTTTGATATTAAAAACCACACGACCGCCCTTCAAGATGCTCGCCTTCGGATGTGCCTTCTTTATATCCTCCGGCGTCTTCCAGTCCGCTGCGCCCGCGATCGCCAGCCAGGCGTCATATTGGGATCGCGCAGCCTTGATTCCCCTGTGGCCGGTCCGTGACCGGAAACATGCTTCTACGATATCTGTGCCGATAACGATCACGGGGACAAAGCATAACTCCGGATTCCCAAAAATGGAACTGCAGATTCCATTTTATGGAATACATATCGGAAGGTCTACTGCGCTATCCGGTGAGATCCGCCGACTTGAGGCAATTGCTTTCGGCATCTATCGCCGTCGATCGCCTTCAAGCGAGATTTTTCGACGGTGTTTCTGACGGTAAGTCCGGGATGGCCTGATGAAAAGTCTCCGTATTTCAGGCATTTACAGGTACCGGAGACAATTGAGTGGGAGTGACAAGGGCTCTCCTTTATTTTCTCACGGTCGGCCGCGCTAAAGAACCCCCAGTTTCTAGGCAATAGTGGCAAAAACTCCCCTTGTTTCTTGCGTTTGTTTGCCGGCATGCAGGTCGCCGGATAGATAGAGCCCGCATGTAGCCGGTCGCAGATTGATACCTTGACTGTTCTCGCAAGATTCGATATCTTTCGAAACATGAAATCCAAAGATGCCATCGAAAGTCTCGCGGCGCTGGCTCAGGAATCGCGTCTGACGATCTTCAGGATGCTCGTGAAACGCGGCCCCGAGGGGTACACCCCGACGCAGCTTGGAGAGAAGCTCAAAGTCTCGTCGCCAACCCTGTCGTTCCACCTGAAGGAACTGCAGCGGGCGGGACTCGTCGACGTGCGTCGGGATGGCCGGTTTCTCTATTACCGGCCGAATTTCACCCACATGAATAGTCTGATCGGATTTCTCACCGAAAACTGCTGTGTCCTCGCTGACAAAGGATGCGGTCCGGAATGCGCGCCTGCGGAGGCGGATATCCCGCTGACCAAGAGGCAACGTGCATGAAACGCTTCCATATCCATGTCTCTGTCGACGATCTCACCAAAAGCATCGGGTTCTATTCAACGCTTTTCGGAGCCAAGCCAGCACGCATCGAGGCTGACTACGCCAAGTGGATGTTGGAGGATCCTCGAATGAACTTCGCGATCTCAACGGGGAGACAACCGGTTGGCGTAAATCACATGGGCATTCAGGTGGACTTCGCCGACGAGCTCGAAGGCATGCACTCGCAGTTGGCAGAGGCCGACGCTCAGCTGATCGAGGAGAGCGAGCAGGCGTGCTGTTATGCCAAGTCCGACAAGTACTGGGTGACTGATCCGACGGGGATTGCCTGGGAGACGTTTCACACTCTCGGCAGCATCCCGGTTTATGGGGAGTACACGCCAGTCTTCAATCACGGTAGCTCAAAGGTGCCGATCCGAGGTGAGGGGTTCGCAACCCAGGCAAGGTGTTGCGTACCGGCAGCGAAAAACGAACCGAAGGCTGAACAGCCCGGTTGTTGTGCGTAGTCATGCCGTCGCCGCAGTCCGCCATTCGGCTTGGTCGTTCCGAGGATCTTGCCGCGGTGACCGCACTACTCAAAGGTGCGAGGCTTCCGACTGAAGACCTGACGAATGCGAACGATTTGCATTTGTGGGTGCTCGAGATCGAAGGTGATGTCGTCGGAGGGATCGGGATTGAGCGTTTCGGGGCGAGTGCCTTGCTGCGTTCTCCGGTCATCGCACCTGCCTACCAACGACGTGGCTTAGGGAACCAGCTTGTTACGCAACTCGAACGGGATGTTCGAGACAAGAGCGTTGGGCAGCTCATTCTTTTGACTAAGACGGCCGAGTCGTTCTTCCGAACGAATGGGTACGAAGTCATTGATCGACGGTCCGTTCCCATGGAAGTAACGCAGAGCGCCGAATTCCGGTCCCTCTGTTCGGCCTCTGCCGTGTGCATGGCCAAGGCGCTCAATCAAGAAATCAGCCGAAGGAACTCAGATGTCAGAGCGAGCGTATAACATCCTTTTCCTGTGCACGGGTAACTCTGCTCGCAGCATCCTGGCCGAATCGATCATGAACCGGCTCGGCAAAGGTCAATTCCACGGCTACAGTGCCGGAAGCCATCCGAATGGTCGCGTCAATCCTTTCGCGCTGAGTCTGCTAAAGCAACTTGAATTTCCCGTGGACGGATTGCGCAGCAAAAGTTGGGACGAGTTCGCGACACCCGACAGACCTCGCTTCGATTTCGTGATCACGGTGTGCGATAACGCCGCCGGCGAGGTCTGCCCCGTGTGGCCCGGGCAACCGATGACCGCGCATTGGGGAATCCCGGATCCAGCCGCGGTCGAAGGAAGCGACGTTAAGAAGATGACGGCGTTTCGACAGGCCTTCCGTGCCATGGAGACGCGGATCAAGCTGTTCCTGAGCCTTCCTCTCGCCAGTATCGATTCGCTCAGATTGAAACAGCGCATGGATGCTATCGGAAAAACCCTCGATACACCGCAGTCATGAGTGTCTTCGAGCGTTACCTGACAGTCTGGGTGTTCCTGTGCATCGTCATCGGCATCGCGTTGGGGCAATTCCTGCCGGGCGCATTCCAAACCATTGGTGCACTCTCGGTCGCGCAGGTCAACTTACCGGTGGGCTTCCTGATCTGGGTGATGATCATTCCCATGTTGGTGAAGGTAGACTTTGGCGCGCTCGGCCAGATCCGCCGGCACATCAAGGGCATTGGCGTCACGCTGTTCGTCAATTGGTTGGTCAAGCCGTTTTCCATGGCGCTTCTTGGCTGGATTTTCATCCGGCATGTATTTGCAGCGTGGCTGCCGGCCGATCAAATCGATAGCTATAATGC
>Ga0302319_10023494_pt1 | contig 11012 bp, 6 predicted proteins | sample Bog_T0_2_FD_203319 | JGI IMG/M metagenome (GOLD analysis project Ga0302319, IMG submission 203319) | Peat permafrost microbial communities from Stordalen Mire near Abisko, Sweden - Bog_T0_2 | ecosystem: Environmental > Terrestrial > Soil > Wetlands > Peat | place: Sweden: Abisko, Stordalen Mire...
TCTCAGCTCTTATCGAACAGCAAGGCGCGGCACCCGGCCGCAAGGAGATTGTTTATTTTGCTCCCAACGGCGAAGATGGTGCACTCACGGAAGAGCAGATCGCGGCGCTGGGTTCCAACGCTTTGCGTGCCGGCGTGAGCATCTATGTAATCGAAGCGGGCGGCGCCAGCGCCCAAGTGGAAGCGAAAGCAGCCGCTCTGCTGGCTCCACAGCAGCACGGCGCGAACAAAGGCCACCCGGCCGGCGCTGCTGCCGCAAAACAAAACATGTGGCGTGAATTGGCGCGCAAAACCGGCGGGGCCTACGCGCTGGCCGGCAAAGACAGCGTGCGCGATGCGGCACACCGGGCGGGCGAAGACATGGGCATTTATTTCCAAGCCAGATACACACCCACGCCGCAAACGGAAGACGGCCACTTTCGTTCCATCGCCATCAAAGTGAATCGCCCGCACGCCGTTTCGCAAAATGCCGCCGGCTACTTTTCGGTTCCGAGCAGCGACGTCTATTCCCTTGCCGGCTACGAACCGCCGCTTCTGCAGGCGTTGCAGCAAACCGGGGATAACGATCAACTGCGCTTCGACAGCGGTGTTCTCCGCTTCGGCCAGCAAGACGGCAAAACCCGCACTGCGCTGGTGGTAGAAGTGCCGCGCACCTCACTGACTACGCTGAATGACGACAGCGAAAAACTGCTCAAAGTACACTTGGCCGTGTACGCGTTGCTGCGCTCGGCCGACGGTAAAATCGTCAGCCGTTTCCGGCAAGACATGCCGTATGAAACCGCGCGCGAGCACGCCAACACCGCCCCGAAAAATCTGTTTACGTTCGAGCGCCAGATTTGGCTCGCACCCGGCGATTATCGCGTGGAAGTTGCGGTGGGCGATCAAAATTCCGCCAACGTGGGCAAACGCACGGTGGCGTTTTCCATTGCGAAGCCCGCGTCGCCGTTGACCATGGCGGACGTGATTGTCGTTCGCGGTGTGGAACCGCGCGCGGCCGCAAAAAGCGAAGGCGATGGCGATCCTTTGCGTCTGGGCGCGCAATCGCTGGTCCCGTGGGCTTCGGCATCCGTGCGTGGGCGTAAAGGCGGCGAACTGCCGGTGCTGCTGAGAGTGTATGCCGACCCAGCGGCGGGCATGCCGCCGGATGTGCAGTTTGAGATTCACCGCGGCAGTGAGCCGGTGGCGAATCTACCTTTATTAGTGAGTGGCGGCGCAAACGGCCAGTTTCAAGCGCTGGTTTGGCTGCCTGAAGATTCGCTCGAAACGGGACACTATAGGCTGGTCGCGCGCGCCTCTCAAGGCAAAGCTACCAGTGAGAGCCGCAGCGAATTCGACTACGCGCTGCCAGGCGCGGCAGATGAATCAACAGACGCCAACAGCGGCCCCGATTTGGCCCCGAAGCAACTTCTCACCGCTGGACCGGAATTAATTACCGGCGCAAGACGCCCTTCCGAGGAAGAGATTAAAACCATTTTGCAGGCGGCGCGTGAACGGGCGCTGGATTACAAGGAGGGCCTGCCTAATTTCAGTTGCCTGAAAACCAACAAACGCTTTGCCAGCAAGGCGGGCGTGCAGAACTGGAAAGCCAAAGACAGCATCACCGAAATGCTGCGCTATAGCGAAGGCAAGGAAGAGCATCAGATTCTGGAAGTGAACGGCGTCAGCAAAGCAGCCGACCGCGGTGAAGTCAAAGGGCTGCTCATCAGCGGCGAATTTGGCGAATTCCTGGACGCGGTGTTTTCGCCCGATGCCAGCGCCGAATTTACCTGGCAGGGGCGAACGCTCGTCGACGGCCAGGAAGCACACGTGTTCGCATTCAAGGTGAAACGCGCGAATTCCATTTATAGTATGTCTACGCTTGATGGACGGTCGCGCGTGGTGACGGCGTTTCATGGAATCGTGCAAATTGACGCCAACACTCTGGTCACGCGTTTTGTTTCGATTGAGGCTGAAGATATCCCGGCGCAAGCGCTTTATCGCGAATCCGCTCTGTCGGTCAGTTACGGCGATTTCACCATTGAAGGGCAGAAGCATCTTTTGCCCAAGACCGCGGTTTTGAGCGTGCGCGCCGGAAAGCGCTCTCTTTCTAAAGATGAAATTCAGTTTCGGAACTATCGCCGCTACGGCGCTACGTCCACTTTGATCACCAGGTAAAACGATAAAATGAAAACCATGCACAAAGTTCGTGTTGCGGTAGCGCTACCGTTCGTGTGTCTTTTGGCGGGCGGTTGGCTGACAGCGCGGCTCAGCCGTGGCCAACAGGCATTGCCCTCCGACACCACCATTCGCAGCAGCGTGGAAGAAGTGGTGCTAGATCTGTTGGTGCGCGATGCCAAGGGCAAGCCGGTGAAAAATCTGGAAGCCGGCGACGTGACGGTTCTGGAAGACGGCGTGCCGCAGAAGATCCGCAGCTTCCGTCTGGTGGCGGGCCACGAAGCGCGCCAGGAGCTAACCGCCAGCGGTACCACCGCTGCCGCCGGACCCGCGAAAATAATCGACGCCCCGTTGCCCGCCGTCAATCTGATCTGCTTGGTGTTTCAGAATCTCGATCCATACAACAAAAAGTATGCGACGGAAGCGGCGCAGGAATTCGTCAAGAATCAGATGCAGCCCAATACCTGGATTGCCGCATTCACGCTCAATTCGCGCCTGGTTCCGATACACGATTTCACCACCGACCGCAATTTGATCTTTCAGCTTGTCAATAATCTGAACACCTCGCAAGGCATAGATTTCTTGAATGTCGCCGACGCGGTGATTAACGCTTCGCCCAATATCGCAACTATTGAAACAACCGTAATCGGCAATCCCGCGGCGGGTGGCACGGTAAACGCTACATTGAATATCACCGGCGGCGAGGTCAATACCCGTGCTATCAACGGCGCCGAAGTTTCCACCGATATTGGCGCCAACCGGCAGCGCGGCGACAAGGCGGCCGCCCGCCGCCAGTTCGGAGGCATCGAAGGCCGGCGTGCCATGGATCAGATTGAGACCATGATCGGTCAACTGAAGACTCTGCCTGGGCGCAAGTCCGTTCTTCTCATGAGCCCGGGCTTGCCCACGAATGGGGACGCCGACCAGTTTGAGGCGATTCTGAAAAAAGCAAATCAGGCGAACGTAACCTTCTACGCCGTCGATATTAACGGCCTTTCTGAAAATTCGAATGCCTTGGCTTCGTCCACTCAATTGGCGCATGCGGCTGGCGTGAGTGCAAGCCAAGCCGGATCGACTTCGAATGCCGCGGCGAATATGGAGAAGATGCGGCAGGGGGATTATCAGGAAGACGCCGTGCGCACGACCGATCAACGCGCCACCCTGCGCGCGCTTTCCGAGGGCACCGGCGGTTTCTTGATTGCCGATACCAACGATCTGCGCAAGCCCTATCAGAAGTTATTGGAAGACGTCGCCACGCACTATGAAGTGATTTATTCGTCATCGGGCCAGAAGCACGATGGCCATCTGCGAACCATTGAAGTCAAAACAGCGCGCCCGGGCGTGAGTATTGAAAGCCGCACCGGTTATTACGCCATGCCCCCGCTGCACGGCAGTTCGGAACTCAAGCCTTATGAGATGACGGGTCTGGCCGCTCTCAACGTGAAGACCAGGCCGCATGCCTTTGTCTTCCGCAGTTCTACTTTCGATTTCCGCCCGCAAGCCGGCAGTATGCAAAGCGCCTTAGCCATTGAGCTGCCCGCTTCCGGCTTGACCGCCACGCCGAATCCCGCAGCCAGAACGCACCGTCTGCACGTAGCGTTGCTGGCGTTGGTGAAGGATGCAAGCGGCGAAGTGGTGGATAAATTCAGCCAGGATTCCGCCTTGGACGTTCCCGACGACAAGCTGGACGAACTGCAACAAGGCACCATTCCGTTCACGCATGCGATTGATCTTCCGGCCGGCCATTACACGGTAGAAACGGCCATTGTCGATATGGAAACCAAGCGCGCCAGTACCGGCAGTTTACAATTCGATACCGCCGAAAAGAAGGGCGTGGGTTTGAGCAGCGTGATGCTGGTGCAGCGCATGGAGAACGTGCCCGCGCCGGCCGATGGCGCCGACCCGTTTGTTTTTGCCGCCGGCAAAGCGGCCCGGCGCGTGATTCCCGAACTGGGAGACAACCTCAAAGCCGGCGCGCAACCGTATGTGTTTTTTGTGGTATACCCCGACAAGGCCAACAGCGAGAAACCCAAACTGCAAGTGGAGTTTCTGGTGGACGATAAGGTGATTGCCAAGCAACTGGCCGATCTGCCCGCGCCCGATGCGTTGGGCACCATTCCGATGGTGGTGAAAACTCCCACACAACCCGGTAAGTGCCAACTGCGGATCAGCGCGCTGCAAGGTGATGCCAGCGCGGTGCAGAGCTTGCGTTATTCCGTGGCGGCAAATTGAGTCGAATCCTTTGGCTAATACCGCTATTGTTAGCCATGGTAGGGGCGTCGCCGGGGCCGCCTATTCAATTCGAAGAAATCGCCATTCGTTCCGGTGTTATCTTCACCGCCAACGGCAGCCCGACGCCGGAAAAGCATCAGCCCGAAACCATGTTGGGCGGCGTCGCTCTCTTCGATTACGATGGCGATGGCTATGTAGACATCTATATAGTGAATGGCGCCACCATGCCCGGACTGGTGAAGGACGGTGCGCAGTACAAAAATCGCCTCTTTCATAACAATCACAACCTCACGTTCACTGACGTGACCGATCAGGCCGGCCTGGCGGGGGCCGGTTACGGCATGGGAGCCGCCGTGGGCGACTACGATAACGATGGCAAGCCCGACCTGTTCGTAGCCAACGTCAACGGCAATCAACTCTTCCATAACAACGGCGACGGCACCTTTACCGACGTGACGGCGAAATCGGGCGTGGCGGGCACGATGTGGTCTGTCGGCGCAACGTGGCTTGACTATAACAACGATGGCCTGCTCGATCTCTTTGTGTCGAACTACTGCCAGTGGGACCCGGCCACCGAGCCGCCGTGCGTCGTTAATAGTCACCGCATGACCTGCAGTCCGCGTTTGTACAAGCCATTGCCCAACACGCTCTACCGCAACAACGGCGACGGCACCTTTACCGATGTCTCCGTGGAAACCGGCATTGCCGCGCATTTGGGCCGCAACATGGGCGCCGCCATCGCCGACTACGATGGCGATGGCTTCATGGATATCTTTGTCGCCAACGACGATATGCCGAACCTGCTGTTCCACAACATCGGCGGCAAGCGCTTTGAGGAAGTGGCGATGGACGCCGGCGTCGCTTTGCCGGAAGGCGGGAACGCTATCTCCGGCATGGGCGCGGACTTTCGCGATATCTTCAATCACGGCCTGCCCGATATCTGGCTCACGGCGATTGAGAAGCAAACGTTCCCGTTGTATCGCAATCTCGGCAAAGGGCAGTTCGAAGAAGCCACGGCCGTGACGGCGCTGGGGTTGCCAACGGCGAGCATGTCCGGCTGGTCGAACGCCATTGTTGACTTGGATAACGATGGCTGGAAAGATTTGTTTGTGACGCGCTCCAATGTGATGGACAATGTGGCGCTGTTCGCACCGCGCCAGTATGAAGAGCCGAACTCGGTGTTTCGCAATCTGGGCAATGGCAAGTTTCAGAACGTCAGCGCCACGGCGGGACAAAGTTTTCAAATGGCCGGCGCGCATCGCGGCGCTGCGTTTGGCGATTTGGATAATGATGGCCGTATGGACGCAGTAGTCTCCGTGCTTAACGGCCAGGCGAAGGTGTTCCATAATGTCACGCAAAACTCGAATCACTGGTTGCTGCTGCAACTGACCGGAGTGAAAAGCAATCGCATGGGGATCGGCGCGCGCGTTCGCCTAACGGGGTCCGATGGGCGGGTGCAATATAACGAGGCCACTACCAGTGTGGGATACGCGAGTTCCAGCGATGTGCGTGTTCACTTTGGCCTGGGCAGCGCAAAGGCGGCGAAAGAGATTGAGATCCTGTGGCCTAGCGGAAGCCGCCAGGTGCTGCAAGATGTTGCGGCCGACCGGATTGTACAAGTGACCGAACGTTAGTTCGAAAGTCTCGACAGGAGTGTCGAGACTGGGAGTTTCTAGGCAGTGCTGTTGCGCGGCCCTGGCAGGCGAAACCGCCTGCCCCACCATGCCCATTGGCGATGGCGGGGGTTTGGCACTCCAGACCGAAGGTTAGTTCGGATAGGGCTCGCCAGCCTTGACGATGCGAATTTGATGATCGGTAAAAACAGCGTGGCTCCCCGGCAATTCCACCTTTGGCATGTGGCAACTGACGCAGTTGTTCTTGGCTACGGGGCACGGTTTTGTTGAGACATGGCACGCCAGGCACTTGCCGTCATAGCTCGCGTCGTCGCGCACCAGATCGCGATGGGGATCGTGGCAAGCGGTGCAACCGATGCGCGCATCGGCTCCGTTAAAGCATTTGCTGTTAGCCAAACGGTAGGGTTGGAAACGAACATTCAATTGCCCCCATTTGCGCGTGCGAATCACCGTCTCCCAGGTGCGGTGGCATTGCCCGCAAAAACTGGAAGTATCTTCCGCCGCTAACGCGCCCAACTTCTTGGGGAGAACGCCGCTTTGGCCGTGCGCCAGCGCGTCCATGTGCGCCTGCGCTCCCGCGTGGCAGTGTTCGCAAGTCAGTCCGGGAGTCGAGTTCTCTAACTGAAGCTTGCCCGCCTTCACACTATTACTGCTATGGCAGCCGAAGCACGCCGTGATTTCCTGGTTTGCCGTTTGCCGCCCCATGGCCTCCAACAGGCTGTGCGGTTGCAAGCGTTCGTCCCCCATCGTTATGGCAAGGCCGCCAACCCCGGGATAGTAGCTCACCATGCTTTCAAAGAACTGCCCTTCGCGTTCCAACACATACGTCTGCGTGTGCACGCCAAAAGCATAGCGAATGGGAAGCGTCAAAGTGTCCTTGCGGTCCGTCACCGTATAGGTGCTTTGGCCGCCGTTCGTTTCCACTGTGTAGCGATAGCCCGCCTTCTCAAAGGTCATCTTCGGATGCGCAGCCAGAACCGTCTGATTCGGCGGCAACTGCATGCCGATTCCCATGGGAGTGAGCGGCTGCGTTTTTGCTTGTTCGCGATGACAAGTGGCACAAGTGAACGGAACTTTGGCATTCTGCGCCAACACCATGGCGTCGAGCAGCAGCCAGCAACAAAGATTAGCGAGCCGCACTCGCTTCACCCTCTCTAGCCATGGCAACGGTAAGCTGCCGCTCGCGCAATGAATCCGCCGCCCGCCCCAATTTTGAATAGCCAGTCGCCAGCGCGATATGGTATTCCAGGTTCGCTGGATCAAGTTTCGCAGCCTGCTCAAGCTGTTCCACGCCGCTGCGCGCATCGCCCGTGCGAGTCAATATCAACCCGTACACATAGTGCGCCAGCGGCGGCGCCGGCGCATGGGCAACCGCTTTGCGCGCATAGGGCAGTGCGCCATTCAAATCTTCGTGCTGCACAAACTCCAGCGCCACCATGGCAAGCGCATCCTCGCTCGTGGGATTCAATTGCAACTCCTGCATGAATTCCCGCATGGCTTGATCGGGCTCGGAAGGCAACAGAAAACTGCCAAACAGGTAGTGAACGTTGGGAACGGACGCAAAGCGCGCGAGCAACGCCTGAAATCCGTCGCCCGCCGCTTGAAAATCCGCCGCCATCCAGCGGAACGTTGTCATTCCGGCCATGGCGTAAAGATCTTGTTTGCCGGCCGGAATATCTTTGGGCAACAACGGGGTGCGCAACGCCGCCAGCCCAATCGCGCTTACTAGCGTCGGGTTCGATGCGCCGCCTTGCCGTGCAAACCATATGTACTTACCCAGCGCTTGATCGAACAATCCCGCCTGCGTCAACAATTCGGCTTCATGAAAGCGCAACGCCGGAATCATCTCGGGCGGAATGCCGTCCGCCGCCTCTAACGCATGCTGGATGTGCGTCAGAGAAGCGGCATAATCGCCCGTTTCAAATTCACAAAGACCGAGCAAAGACCAACCCGCCGGCTTGTTCTCAAGCTTCACGAATTGCGTCAAGGCAGTTTGGCCTATGGCATATTGATCGGCATCGTAAGCAAGCGAACCAAGAAACCACCACCCTTCCGACCAATCCGGCTTTATCTTCAGCGCCTGCTGGTAAAGATCCATGGCGCGCGGCAAATCGTTGGCATCGCGCGCAGCGGCCGCTTTCGCGGCAATCGTGTCGAAAGAATCTTGCGAATACAAGACCAGCGGCAACAGCACCACGAACAAGATTCGCACGGAAATCAATTGGCACCGTTCGCAGCCACCGTAGCCGGGTCCTGCAATTTCTTCAGCCGCACAAATTCAGCCTTTTCTTTTCTTGCGCCTTCCTCATTGCCGGCCAAGCGATACGCTTGCTCTAAATAGAAATGCATTTGCGGATTCGCAGGAACCTGTTTGGCGGCGGCCTCAAATTCGGGAATCGCTTTTTCGGGCGCATGCGTCGCCAGAAATGAGCGTCCTATCTCCGCATGACACAGCCAAAGATAGCTGGCCGGTACCGTCTTCAAAGCTGTCCGCGCTAACTGCAGGGCGCGCTGCGGCTCACCGCGCTTGTTTTCGAGCGAAGCCGAAACTACCAGCGACGGCCAATGCGCCGGATTGGCCTGCAATTCCCGCTCGAATTCGGCAAGCGCGGCATCCTGGTCCGCTTCCAGTAAATACAACCCATGCGCGTAATGAACACCGGGCTCCTGCGGATAAGTTGCCAGCAGATCGCGATAAGCGGCTTCGGCTTCGGCAGGCTGTCTGCTCATGCTCGCCCATTGAGCCTTACCGGCCAAATCGACAACCGCACGTTTTGGCGGCGAAAGCTCATCAGGCCATTTTGCCAGCGTCAGCGCGCAAAGACCGGCGGCTTCCACCACGCCCTGGCTATTGTCGCCATAGTTAGAGAGCGGCTCCAATTGAGCCATCGCCTGATCGAAAAAGGACGAGCGAATATACAACAAAGCAGCGTGTTGGCGCACCACCGATTCGAATGGGCGGTTGGCGCCTAAGCCGATGGCTTCCCCTTTCTGAAAGTCATCCAGTGCTTTATCGAAATGCTTCAACTCAAATTCGCAGAGGCCGCGAAACGCCCAAGACGTGCCCATGGGCGGCGCTAGCGAAATGCCCTTGTCGAAAGCTTGGATGGCTTCTGAATACTGTTCCAAACGGTAAAGACTGCCGCCCAAATAGAGCCAGCCTTCACCCCAAGATGGGCGCAAGGCAAGCGCTTTTTGGAACAGCGTGGCAGCCAGAGCTGGATTGGTATCCACATTGGCGCCCGCTTGCTGCGCGAGTTCCTCGAAGCTGGTCTGCGGCAGGGCGAGGCAGCAGAGCAGAAGCAAATGGTGCATTACCTCTTACGTTAGCGCACCGTTTCCCTTGAAAACCGCGAAACATTACACTAAAAACAGTGCGACTTGCCACGGTATATCTGGCGTTTCTCTGCCTGTCTTTAGCGCAAAATGCGGAAGATCTCTTTCGCGATGCGGTTGCCGCGCAAAAGCGCGGCGACGACGCCACGGCGATTCGAGAATATAGCGAAGTGGTCAAACTTCGCCCCGATGTCGTGGAAGCGCGCGCCAATCTGGGCGCGGCCCTGGCGCATGCCGGACGTTTTGACGAGGCCATCGCGCAATACCGAATCGCTTTAGAAAAGGCTCCTGCCAATGCCGCTCTGCGTCTCAATCTCGCCCTCGCTTACTACAAAAAGAGCGATTGGCAGCGCGCTACCGTCGAGTTCACTACCCTCCACAATGCCGCCCCGGACAATGCGCGCATCGCCACCTTGTTAGGCGACTGCTATTCCCGCGAAAACCGCGACAAGGACGCGCTCACTTTACTTGCGCCCATCGCAGCCGCGCAACCCGAGAATCTCGACCTGGCTTGGACCTACGGCCGCGCGCTGATACACGCTGGACAAGAGAAAGAAGGATTGGCGCAAGTGGAGAAAGTGGCGCAGCAGGGGAACAGTGCGGAAGCGTACCTGCTGGCCGGCGAAACCGCGCTGCAATTGAATGAGTTCGAGCGCGCCAAGACCGACGGCGATGCGGCCCTGCGCCTGAACGCGCAACTCCCCGGCGTGCAGACCCTGCGCGGACGCACCTTGGTCTATCTGGGAGATGACGCGGGTGCGCTAGCTGCTTTACACGAAGCTTTGCAACTAAATCCGAAAGATTTCGATGCGCACCTCACACTCGGCGCCATGCTCAACACCCAACGCGATCTTCCGAACGCGCGTCAACATTTAGAAGAAGCCGTCAAATTGAATCCGGCATCGGTATTGGCCCGCTATGAGCTCGCGCGCGTGGAGCGTTCGCAAAACGAACCGGAAAAAGCCGCCGCCGATTTCGAAAAAGTGATCGCCGTCAATCCTAACTGGCTTCTCCCGCATGTGGAATTAGCCGCGCTCTATTTCAAGCTGAAGCGTCCGCAAGACGGCCGCCGGGAAAAGGAGATTGTCGATAAACTCACGGCGGAGGAGCAGAAGCAGCCTCCTCCGGCGCACTAACATCAAGCGCCGATCTTGGCCTCCACATCTCCGTAAAACAGATATGCGAGATAGGTGGGAGACTGTGCTCCGTACTTCTTACGTATCGATAGTAGCGCCTCCGACACGGCAATCCTGCGATTGACTAAATCATCGAAGAGACTGGCAGCCACGGCCACCGCGTCGCTGTCATTCACCCACCAGAGAGGCGCAATGAAACCGCCGAAGCCTTGCTGCAGAATGGTGTCGGCCCAACCGCCGGTTCCTCCCAGCAGGCTTCCTAATGACCCCGCGTCGCACGCGTTGCACACCACCAGACAGTGTGTCTTGCCGAGCTTGACGTCGCGCGAACCCACCTGCAAAACAGTCAACGTACGATCTTGCAGTTGCAGACCCGAATCAACCGCGCTATCCATGGAGAAATTGCCGTGACCCGCGAAGTGGACCACTGAAACCGGGCCTGGGTTGAGGCCTTTCGTTAGGAGATCCCACACGCCTTTAAAGGTCCCTTCCACCGGAACGGCGGAGTACTGGGTCTGCAG
>Ga0302319_10023495_pt1 | contig 11011 bp, 6 predicted proteins | sample Bog_T0_2_FD_203319 | JGI IMG/M metagenome (GOLD analysis project Ga0302319, IMG submission 203319) | Peat permafrost microbial communities from Stordalen Mire near Abisko, Sweden - Bog_T0_2 | ecosystem: Environmental > Terrestrial > Soil > Wetlands > Peat | place: Sweden: Abisko, Stordalen Mire...
CGGAGATGTAATCCATAGTTGAGGAGTACCTTCTTTGGGGATTAAAGTAGATGCGGTGCCAGGACGTTTAAATCAACAAACAGTGTTAATCCAGGAATTAGCTACTATACGTGGACAATGTTATGAATTATGTGGAGCATACCATGGATTCATGCCTATATTAATTCGATCTTTACCCAAAGATTTATTTTTTTCTCAAACCAAATATTTTTTTCCTAAAGCTTAAAGTTTTTTTTTAATATATAAATATTTTAGAATAAAAGTTAGTCTTTATATTTATTATTTTAAATATTAAAATAATAAACTAAATGTAAATAGAATGATTTTAATAAAAAAATTTAAATTAAATATTAAAAATAAAGCAGAATCTATGATAATAGGTCAAGATGTTATGGTAGTAAAAGCAAAAGATATTTTTTTTAAAAATATATTGCGTAAAAATAATCAAGGTTTATCTTATCCATTAATTGATTTAATATTTAAAAAATTAGGAATACCTGGAGATATACAATTGAAACAAATTTCTCCACAAAAATTAGAACAATTAACTGTATTATTAAATAATTTACCTTATTCCAAAAGAAATGCTTTTATTCAAGATAACATTTTATTACATCAAAGATTAAATACTTTTCGAGGACATAGACATCGAAAAGGATATCCCTGTCGTGGTCAACGAACTTGTTCAAATGCAACTAATGCAAAAAAAATGAAAAATCTTATTCAATCTTTAAAAAGATATTTACGTTAAATATTTCGGGTTTTATTTTTTTTGCATTAGTTAGATTTTTTATTGTTATAACATTAAATTTTTTTTTATAATTATTAATTTAAATCTATGATTAAATTGGGTACATTTGCTAAAATTTATGATAATTCTGGGGTTAAATTAGTTAAATGTTTTCATTTACGAAAAAAAAAAATGTCGCGACAAGCTGATTTAACTATAGGTGAAATTTTCCTAGGGGGGGTTTTAAAATATGATCCTCAAAAAAAAATTAAAAAAAAAGAGAAAATACGTTTAATTATTGTATTAGATAATAAAAAAAAAAATCAAGGAAATGGCCATTTTTTTAAAACTGAAATAGTTAAAACTGTAGTATTAGCAACAGATAAAAATTTACCTTATGGTAATCGTATTAAAACTAAAATTTCAAGAACTTTTAAAAAATTAAAATATAAAAAACGATGATCACGTTTAAGATCAATATCCAATGGTTATTTTTAGTTTTTTTATAATTAAATGTTAAATTAAGTTAGTTTTAAACTAACTTAATTTAACATCAACCCTTTTTATTCTGGATTTATATAATAAATCCACAATAGCTTTAGTTTATCGTATAGTTGCAAGTATTAAAGCTACTGTAGATTTAATATAAAAATTTACTTTTTTTTGAAATGTAAAATGTACATTTAAAGCAATACTATTAAATAAAATTTGAATGTTATTATTATAATTATTAATTAAATGCACAATTTCTAATAAAAATAATAAATTTTGTTTATTATTTTTGTTTTTTTTAGAACTTATGACATTTTTATAAATATTAATTAATTTCATTAATTGCAGTATATTTTCATTTATAATTTTTATTGTTATATTTTGTGATTTTATTGAAACTTTGTTTTCTTTTTGAAATAATCATTCTTGATTATATCTTTGAAAATATAAAAAAAAATTATCTAAATATACAAATAATGGTTTTAATACGGATAATGGGTGTCTTATTAAGAAATATTCAAAATATTGAAAATCTTTATTTGCATTGATTCGATCTAAATAACCTTGCATTCCAGCATAAAATAATAAAAATTCTTGAAATACACACAAAGGTTTATGTGGTACTTGTATTAAAGCATAAATTAAACGCTCACCTCTATGTAATAAACGCACAGTACCTTTATCAAGTAGAGATGTATCCATTTGTTTAAATGCTTCTAATTCACGATAAACAGCTAATTCTAGTTTTAACCGTCCAGTTATTTGTTTCATTATTTTATGTTGTGCAGCTGATCCAACGCGTGAAACAGATAAACCAATATTTACTGCAGGTCTTATTCCTTTATAAAACAAAGCAGTTTCTAAAAATATTTGACCATCTGTAATTGAAATTACATTGGTTGGGATATACGCAGAAATATCACCAGCTTGTGTTTCAATAATAGGTAAGGCTGTTAATGATCCCAATCCACGTTCTTCTGCTAAAAAAGCAGCACGTTCTAATAAACGTGAGTGTAAATAAAAAATATCACCTGGATATGCTTCACGACCAGGAGGTCTTTTTAATAGTAAAGCCATTTGTCTATAAGCAACAGCTTGTTTAGATAAATCATCATATACTATTAAGGCATGAAATCCTAAATCTCGAAATCATTCTCCAAGAGTACATCCAGAATAAGGAGCTAAATATTGTAAAGGTGCTGGAAATGATGCCGATGCTACAACAAAAATAGTTTGTTGAAATTTAAATTTAATTGAAGTTTTGTACGCTTCTAATACAGAAGATGCTTTTTGTCCTGTTGCTACATAAATACATTTAACTACAGTATCATCTACTTCACCACATCTTTGTTGATTTTGCATAGTATCTAATGCTATAGTAGTCTTTCCAGTCCGACGATCACCAATGATTAATTCTCTTTGTCCACGACCTATTGGAATAATACTGTCTATAACTTTAATTCCTGTAATTAAGGGTAAATTAATAGATTTTCTTCCAATAATACCTATTGCTTTAATATCTACAGCTTTTAAACTATTAAAATCTGTAATATAATTTATATTATTTTTTTTAGTTTTTAGTTTCTTAGGTTTCATTGTATTTTTAACAAAAAAAGGATTGTATTGATAATTTGATTCAATTTTATTATTTAATAAATTACCCATAGGATCAACTACAGATCCAAATAAAAATTTTTGTGGAATAATACAAAATGGTTTGAATAGTGGGAATACATAAGTTTTTGCACTTAAAATTCCATCATCTCCTAAAACTACAGCATCCGCAGTAGTTTTATATAAACTCAAAACCATTCCGAAAATTAATTTAGATGTTTTTTCTCGATCATAAAATGCAATCATATCTCCAAAACCAATGCCTTCTAAATGTGAAATGGTGGCGATACCATCGGCAACTTTAATAACGATATTAGATTGTCATGCTGTTTTTTTAATTTTAATTTTTTTTTCTGAATTTTTTTTTTTTCCAATATTGCGAGGTGAATTTATTGAAGGTTTTTTTTGATTAGAATTTGGTTTATTTCCTGGAGTTTGTTTAGGAACTGGTGTTTCATTTGGATTTTTTTTAGGTTTAGGATTAGGACGTATTTTTTGTAGATAATGAAAACCATTATGATGGGGGATATTAAGATGTTTGTTTTGTAGGGGAGGAAGAGGTAAAGGTCTATTTAAAGGATCTTCTTGATATGCTTTAATGGCTCATAGTGGATCTCTTAATCTTAATTGATTAATATCAAAATTTGGGGTTATTTTAGAAAAAAAACATCTAAGTTCGCGTAACATAGTGTTGTCAGAAGGACATTGGATATAGGAGGATTTATTTTAAGAATAGAAACGTATTTCCTTACCTTACAATTATATAAGTATTTTGTATATAATTCATTTATTATTATTATTTAATAATAATGGTTGCTGCAAAGTTGGAAAAAATGTCTATTTTATTAAATGGTTATAAATTAGTAGGAGCAGGGTTGGCTACAATTTCTATTGCAGGCGCAGGTGTTGGAATTGGTATCGTATTTGGAAGTTTTTTAATAGCTATGGCTATTAATCCTGAAAGTACAAAAGAATTATTTTCATATGCATTAATAGGATTTGCTTTAACAGAGGCAATTGCTTTGTTTGGTTTAATGGTTGTGTTTCTAATTTTATTTGCTTTTTAAATTATAAGATTTAATGAAAAATCTAAAATGGGTAGTAAAGATTATTTAAAAGGATATTACTATTTTGTAACAATGACAAAAATATTCAATGGAGTTAATACTAGTTTTTTTTTCACAATGTATGTGAAAAAAAAATTATTATTTATTACTAATAGATAATGGTTTTTTTAAATAGATTAAACTTCCGAAATTTTGTATGGAATTTTCTAAAAATATAAGTTCTGTTCGGATCAAAATTCTAATATTTAATATTAGTGGGGATCATCCAAAGTATAATATTAAGTACAAATGTTTAGTTGTTTTAATACTATTATATTTTCTAATGGGTGGGTAAGGAAAATTGTATCGCATTGTGTAATTAAAGTGCGAGCTCTGAGGCATTATCCTTAAAATGCAATTTAATTTTTGTTTGTGTAGCTTTAGTTACTAAGTTTTATTAGTTTCTAAGTTCTACATTGTGTTCTATAATAACAGAATTATTATATTTTAAAATATAATTTAATGAATTTATTTCAAGGTTACTGTGGCCATCCAAACTATAAAATTTCTCATTTATTTTTTTTACTACTGGGTAGGTTCTACATTGTGTTCTACAAAGACAAAGTTATTGGATCTAAATTAGATAGAATATAATTTAATGGATTTATCATAAGTGGAAGCAATGCTTATTTTACATAAAAATTCTTCGAAATAATAAATTTTTATTTGCACATGGTACAAGTTATTGGAAGGTTCTTCAAATGAAGAAAAGAGTTAAAACAAAGAAAAAGTAAAAAAAAAAGAAGAAGAAGAAAAAATCAAAAAAAAACATGTTAAAATGTAAGTGTAATCTGTTTAATCCTGGCTTCGGGTGAACGCGCGGAATGGGCATTAACACATGCAAGTCGTACGAACGCATGTGAGTGGCGTACGGGTGAGTAACGCTTTAAGCAATGTTGCCCCTTAGTTCGTAATATATGCCAAAAGCTTATTAATTGCGAATAAAGTAATATAAAAAAAAAAATTACCAAAGATTTTCTACATTGCTAAGGGATACGCTAAAGTGGAATTATGCTGGTTGGAGAGGTAATGGCTCCCCAAGGCTACGATTCCTAGTTGATCTGAGAGGATGCACAGCCACAATGCAACTGAGACAAGGAGCAAACTTTTACGAGAGGCAGCAGTGAGGAATATTGGTCAATGGGCGCAAGCCTGAACCGTCCTATTCCAAGGGGGAAGTATCGAGTAATAGACGGCCTTCGGGTTGTAAACCTCACCTTTTAATTAGAAGAAAGCTATACTTTAGGAGCGGAGCCCCGGCAAATTTCGTGCCAGCAGCCGCGGTAATACGAAAGGGGCGAGTGTTATCCGTTAGGACTGGGCGTAAAGGGTGTGTAGGCGGTAGTGATGATTTTATTGTGAAATCCTGAGTGATGGCTTTTGGTGCAATATATATCCCACTACTAGAGTTTGCTTAGGTTGGTAGTATTTTTGGGGAAGAGGTGAATTCGTAGATCCCAAGAGGAAACTCATACGGTGAAGACTTCTAACTAGTGTAAACTGACGCTGAGCCACGAAAGCGTGGGGATCAAATTGGATTCGGTACCCAAGTAGTCCACGCCGTAAACAATGAATATTAGGTTTAGGAAATATTCCTGAATGGAAAGCAAACGCATTAAATATTCCGCCTGGAGACTACAACCAAGAGTTGAAACTTAAAGGAATTGGCGGGAACTCCTACAAAAGGTGGAACATGTGGTTTAATCCGATAATCCGCGCAGAACCTTACCAGTTTTTGCATGAAGAATAGCGTAGAATCAACTTGGGGTTACCAGAGAAATCTAAGTACCAGAGGTTATATCCTTCCTTGTAGGTGATTTGTGGTCTTTCTTAGATGCTTCACTAATTAATTATTAATTAGGATAATAGTTACATGTTAAAGGAAATTGCTTCCTTTTTTGTTCTAAGAACAGAAAGATCTTATTCTTCACAGGCGTTGCATGGCTGTCGTCAGCGCGTGTTTCATGCGTCAGTTTAATTTAAACTTGAAAACGAGCGGAACCCCTTTTCTTGAATATGATTGTCATTATCTTTTGAGGTGACTTTTTAATTTCATGGAAATCCATAAATTCACGGATTATTAGGTTTAGTGCAGGGGATGAGTCGTCAAGTCGACATGGCCTTAATAAACTGGGCTACACATGTGTTACAAAGGATACTACAAAAAGAGGCTACTTTGTAAATTAGAGCAATGCTACAAACGTATCCTAAGTTCGGATTGATCTCTGCAACTTGAGATCGTGAAGGAGGAATCTTTAGTAATCGTGGATCAGCACGCCACGGTGAATATGTGCGGAGTTTTGCACACACTGCCCGTCACGCCCGGAAAGTTGGGAATAGTCAAGGTGAACGTTGGGGAATAGTTGTTTTGGATGCTAAGTTTAATGGCCTTAAACCATGGAACGTTTCTCTTTCTACATTGAGAATAATCTTAGTAATTTGGGTGAAGTCGTAACAAGGTGACCGGATGGGAACCTCCGGTGGGAAAAAAATTTATTATTTAAACTCTTTCTTCATTTTATTTTATTATTGTTGTTTAGATAATTTCAGCTAATTTTAAATAAAAAAACAAGTTATTGGAAGGCGAAAGTTGTTTAATGGAAATCTAGGCTAGATGTGCAATTGGGACGTGTCTAACTGCGAAAAGTACTAATAAGGAGTTGAAACCGCCACAGGATTAAGTGCCCCGTTTTGTCTGAAAAGACAAGGTCAATTCCTTGGGATTACGGAAATGCTAAAGGGGGTCTATTACCCGTGTAAAAGGGGGTCGGAAATTAGTACATCCCAAAGGTTCCGTAATACCGGGAACGTGTTCGGAAGAATAAATTAGTAATTTCCCAAGGAAAACTTGCCTTTAAAGGAGCTAAAACTCGACGAAGTGAAACATCTTAGTAGTCGAAGGTAAAAAAAATCAATAGAGATTCCGTGAGTAGTGGTGAGCGAAAGCGGATGTAGACCTAGTAACTAGCAAAGTGGAAATATCTTGAAATCTAAAGAGGGTGGAAGTCCCGTACTGAAAGATACTTTGTTGGGAGAAGTAAATGTTTTGTGCTAAAAAGCATTGGAAGGAAGGAGAACCACCTTCGGGTCTAAATATTGGCATCTAGATCGATAGTGTACAAGTACCGTGAGGGAAAGATGAAAGAGAACCCATGATTGGGATTGAAAAGCATGGAAATTGGACAACTTATAACTGTGATGGTTCTTAGAAAGAATATCTCGTACCTTTTGTATAATGGGTCAGTGAGTTAATGTTTTTAGGCGAGCTTAACCATAGATTCTAGAGTCTAGAGCAAATTAGAATGTGTATAATTGAAAACCTTTGTCTTTGCGCTAGAGCGCCTCTAGCCTCTAGAAGAGAAGGCTTAATGAAAAAAGAAGGAAAGTCTAAAGCATTAGAACCCGAAGCTAAGTGATCTAATTATGATCAGGCTGACATTACCGTTAAAATGGGATCGAGGGCCGAACCCAAGTCTGTTGCATTAGACTGGGATGAATTGTGATTAGAAGTTAAAAGCTAATCGAACTTAGTGATAGCTGGTTTTCCGCGAAATCTATTTAGGTAGAGCGCTAATTCCGAATTAAAACATCTAAAAAATTTGCCAGGATGCCAGGATAAAGAAACTATTATTCTATGGAATAAGACGTGTCTTTTGGTATTGTGAAAGCGAGAACATATGGTGTTGGTACTGTGGTAGAGCAATTTTTAGTCTAGGGGGACGTGACAGTTTTACTGAAACTACAAAAACTGCGAATACAGTGCAAAATTAGTAGTCAGACTTAAAGGCGATAAGGTCTTAAGTCAAAAGGGAAACAGCCCAGACCGTATGCTAAAGTTCAAAACTAGTCTTCTAATTAAAAGTTAATTGGGGAAGTGGAAAAAGAAAAGTAGGCTTAGAAGCAGCCATCTTATAATGAAAGCGTTCTTTCTTATCTTTTAAGATCCCGTGGAATTAGCTTAAGATTTTGAAATCAAAAGACTGACTGAAGCAGCGGAATTATTGGTGAATTTTTGGTAGCGGAACACTTTGTAAGCGGATGAACCCAGTTTGTAAAAACGTAAGGGGGACGTATCAAAGGAGAAAATACTGACATGAGTAACGTTAAAATACAGTGCTACTTCCTGATGAAGTTTCATGGGAAGAAATTTTCATGAAAAACTAGTCAGTGAGGATGCTCTTAAAAACTGTATCACCGAAAGCCTAAAGGTTCCAATGTTAAGTTAAATTTCATTGGGTTATACGATCCCTAAGTATTAATCTGCAAAGATATAGATGATGGGTTTTGGGCAACTAGTGAGATGTTCCAGGAAAAACAATGATCGTACTGTAAACCGACACAGGTAGGCGGGTAGAGAATACTAAGGTGTATGGGTGAATAATATTGAAGGAACTCGGCAAATTGATCCTGTAACTTCGGGAGGAGGGATGTGTAGTGTGGTGCTAGATACCCTGGATTCTTAGTAGGGATCTGGACCCACCTGCATGGCACGATCCAGAGGGTAGCGACTGTTTATTAAAAACACAAGGCTTTGCTAAATTGTGAAAGGATGTATTAGGTCTGACACCTGCCCGGTGCTGTAATTTGAAGGATTTTAGTTGTAATTAATAACTGCAACTCGGATCCAAGGATCAGTAAACGGCGGCCGTAACTCTGACGGTCCTAAGGTAGCGAAATTCCTTGTCGGGTAAGTTCCGACCTGCATGAATGGTGTAACGACTCCCCTACTGTCTCCAATATTATCCCAGTGAAATTGAAATATTTGTGAAGATGCAAATTAGTTAGAACGGGACGGAAAGTCCCTGGCACCTTGACTGCAACCATACTTAGTGGCGATAGTCTCAATATGTAGGCTAGATGGTAGTTTAGGATATGTTCTATCTTTTTCTGAGATAGTAACAGGCTTTCGGCGATGCAGATGTTTGCATCTAAACAAAATTTGAAAAACCATCTTTTGATTCTATTAATACTAACTTTCGATGACAAAGTATGGGTGGTAGTTTGGCTGGGGCGGCCACCTCCTAAAAAGTAACGGAGGTATGCATAAGGTAAATTCATTTAAATGATAACATTTAAATAAGTAGAGCATAAAGGTATATATTTGCCTGACTGTAAGACTTACAAGTCAAACAGGGTTTTTAAAAACGGTCTTAGTGACCCGATGATTCTGTGTGGAAAGGTCATCGCTCAATGGATAAAAGGTACGCCAGGGATAACAGGCTAATAACTCCTTAGAGACGTGATCGCCGGAGTAGTTTGGCACCTCGATGTCGGCTCATCTCATCCTGGTGCTGAATAAGGTTCCAAGGGTTTGGCTGTTCGCCGATTAATGAGATACGCGAGCTGGGTTTAGAACGACGTGAGTCAGTTCGGATCCTATCTGTTCTAAATGGCCTCGCAAAATTGCAGGAGTTAATTCTTAGTACGAGAGGACCGGAAGATCTAGGGAACCTATGGTTTAATAATTATTAATTTTTTTTGCAGTGATTCCAGTAACAGGGACTTTAGGCCCTTCATGGGCTAATGCAGCTAATTCATAATGTGTTCCATGCCGATGGAGGAACCCCCTCGAACCTTTGACCTTAGTTTTAGTCTCGGGGACTAAAGACGACTAAAGACGACTAAGGAACATTCTTCTTGGAAAGATATTGTATAAAAAAAATTAGTAGGGTTATAAAGCTAAGTTCTCCTGGGATAACTACTGTTTAATGTACATGGTAGGAATCCTTTTCTTAAATTATTTTGCAAAAGACTGATGTAGTTTACTTCTTGGCATAGGAAACAGGTGTGGTTTCCCCGGAAAGTTTACCTGTGAAGGTTTCATGGTTTGTTTTACATGATTCCATGCAGGAACTATTTAGAATGACTCTAAACTTTTTTTAGTGGTGGATCTAAATGGTTTGCTTATCCAGGAGCTTGCTTTGTTTTACTAAACGTCTTTTTTTTTCTTGTTTAAAATATAAAAAAATTTCTTTTTTAATTAAAATGCAACTTTTGTTAGAAGGTTGTTTATTTTCCTACACAAGTTATTGGAAGGTGGAAGGTGTTAATGCAAAAATTTAGGTCTTATAGCTCAATTGGTAGAGCGTTCGATTGATAGTCGAAAGGTTGCAGGTTCGATTCCTGTTGAGACCATGGCATGGGGAACTAGCTACACTGGGAAAATAATAGAATTCGAACCTACGGCTTGAGTTATATCTGCCATTGTTCGGGAAGACCGGATTCGAACCGATGACCCTTTGGTCCCAAACCAAAAGTGCTACCTCTACACCACATCCCGTAAAAAAACAATAAAAAGCTTGCTTGGTGAAATTGGTAGCCTCGTCAGACTTAAAATCTGATTCCTTCGGGAGTGCCGGTTCGAGTCCGGTAGCAAGCATAGAGGGGACGTAGCTCAATGGTAGAGCAGCTGGCTTTTAACCAGAAGGTTGTAGGTTCGATTCCTGTCGTCCTCAAGGGGGATGTAGTTCAAAGGTAGAACGTATGTTTTGCACACATAAAATGTCGGTTCAATTCCGATCATCTCCAGAGGGGATTTGGTGAAAAAGGTATCACTTTGGACTCATGATCCAAAATTATAGGTTCGAATCCTATAGTCCCCGAGCCTCCTTGGTGAAATTGGTAGACACGTTGGATTTAGGATCCAATCCCTAAAAAGGTATCGGTTCAAGTCCGGTAGGAGGCATATTTTGTATCAATTTTAAATAAAATTTCGCAGTTTTCTACTATAATTGCTATATTTTATATTATATTTCTTCCTTCATAAAAATTGGAGCCTTTATAGATTTTTTAATTTAATTATGTTAGCGTCTGCATTTTTCTATACAATTTTGAGTAGGACGGGATTCGAACCCGTGACAGCGATTACTGTGCTAGTTTTCAAAACTAGTGCCTTAGACCACTCGGCCACCTACCCTTTTTGATGAGCACCGGACTCGAACCGGTATCTTGTAATTATGAATCACATGAGTTACCTTTAACTCCAGCCCACCATTACTTTTAATAGGTTATTTATTTGTATATAATTATCTATAAAATTTAAATAATATAAAGAGGTATAGCCAAGGGG
>Ga0302319_10023496_pt1 | contig 11011 bp, 11 predicted proteins | sample Bog_T0_2_FD_203319 | JGI IMG/M metagenome (GOLD analysis project Ga0302319, IMG submission 203319) | Peat permafrost microbial communities from Stordalen Mire near Abisko, Sweden - Bog_T0_2 | ecosystem: Environmental > Terrestrial > Soil > Wetlands > Peat | place: Sweden: Abisko, Stordalen Mire...
GCCGGGCCGCGGCCTTGAAGGCCGGGTTCTCCAGGTCCATCAGCAGGTCGCTGAGCACGAACACGGCGGCGCGCCGGCGCTGGGCCTGGCTGAGGTGGCGCAGGGCCGCGCCGATGTCGCTGCCGCAGCCCTGGGGCTGCAGCACCAGCAGGTCGCGCAGGCCCCGCAGCAGGTGCCCGCGGCCGCGCTTGGGCGGCAGCCAGCCCTCCACCCGGTCGCTGAAGAACAGGAAGCCCACCCGGTCGCCGCCGCGCGAGGCCGCCAGCCCCAGCGCCGCCGCCACTTGGGCGGCCAGCTCGCGCTTGTCGCCTTGGCTGCCCGTGGCCATGGAGGCGCCCACGTCGACCACCAGCACCAGGGTCAGCTCGCGCTCCTCCTGGTGCACCTTCACGAAGGGGCGGCCCAGGCGGGCGGTCACGTTCCAGTCGATCGAGCGCACCTCGTCACCGGGCTCGTATTCGCGCACCTCCGCGAATTCCAGCCCGCTGCCCTTGAACGTGGACAGGTAATCGCCGGCCAGGGCGCTCTCCACCAGGTGGCGGGAGACGATCTCCAATCGGCGTATCTTCTTGAAGAGGTCGGCCGCTTCCATGGGCATCAGGGGGCTTTCACCTTGGCCAGGATGCGGCTCACCACCTCGTCGGACGTGATGCCCTCGGCTTCGGCCTCGTAGCTCAGGGCCAGGCGGTGGCGCAGCACGCGGTGCCCCACGGCCTTGATGTCGTCGGGCGTGACGAAGGCGCGGCCCTCCAGGAAGGCGTAGGCGCGGCCGGCCGCGGCCAGGGCCAAGGTCGCGCGCGGGCTGGCGCCGTAGCGCAGCAGCGGCTGCAGGTCCGGCAAGCCGGCGCCCTTGGGGTCGCGGGTGGCCTGCACCAGGTCCACCAGGTAGCGCTTCACCTTGTCGTCCAGGAAGGCGGACTGGGCCTCGTCGCGGGCCTCCAGCACCTGCTTGGGCCTCAGCAGCGGCTTGGCGTCGTCCTTGATGTCCAGGCCCTCGGCCCGCTCCAGTATCTCCAGCTCCTCGTCGCGGTTGGGATAGCCCACCACCACCTTGAAGAGGAAGCGGTCGATCTGGGCTTCGGGCAGGCTGTAGGTGCCCTCGGTCTCCACCGGGTTCTGGGTGGCCAGCACCAGGAAGGGCTCGGCCAGCTCAAAGGTCTCGGTGGCGATGCTGATGCGGCGCTCCTGCATGGCCTGCAGCAGCGCGCTCTGCACCTTGGCCGGGGCCCGGTTCACCTCGTCGGCCAGCACGATGTTGGCGAAGAGGGGGCCCTTGCTGATGCTGAACTCGCCGCTCTTGGCGTTGTAGATGCGGGTGCCCAGCAGGTCGGCGGGCAGCAGGTCGGGGGTGAACTGGATGCGGCTGAACGACGCGCCCAGGCGCGCGGCGAAGCTCTTCACCGCCAGCGTCTTGGCCAGGCCCGGCAGGCCCTCGATCAGCACGTGGCCGTTGGTCAGCGTGCCCAGGGCCAGGCTGTGGGTCATCTCGGTCTGGCCCACGATGATGGTGCCCAGGTCCGTCAGCAGCGCCTGATAGGCGTCGCGCAGGTCCTTGGCCTTGCCGCTCAGGTTCTTCTTCTCAGTCGCCATGCTCACCTCTTGCGGGTTCTTTTAGCGCCTTGGACGGGCGCGGGTGCCACCGGCTCGGGCACCGGTGGGATGATGATGCGCTCCAGCTCGATGACCTGGGCGCGCACGCGTTGGTAGACCTCTTCGGCGTCGGCCGGCTGCGGCTCGGAGCCGCCGAACAGCAGCCAATCCAGACGCGCCCGCAGGGCCTCGCGCTCCTCGCGCAAGGCGCCGGGGGCCTGATAGCGCACCGCGCGCAGGGCCTCGGCCAGGGTCACGCCGCTGCGCAGGGACAGTTTGTGGCGCAGGAACTGGCGCAAGAGGCCGGCCGCCTCGCGGATGAAAGCCGGCTCGCCGCCGGGCGCCAGGCCGCGATAGGCCTTCTCCAGCTGCTCCAGCGCCAGCTGGGCGGGGTCGCGCGGCACGGCCTCCACCTTGGCGGCCTGGGGCCTCATCCACCACCAGAACAGCAGGCCGCCCACGCCCAGCAGCGCCGCGGCCACCAGGCCCATCAGCAGCCAAGGCAGGGCCCGGTCGCCCTTGATGTCGCGCAGCGCGCTGTCATCCACCGGCTCGCTGCCGGCGAGGGCGTTGGCCGGGCTGGGCTGGGCCGACGGCAGGTGGAAGGCCAGGTTCTTGGGCCGGGTCACCGTGACGCGGATGGCGGGCGCGGTCTTCACCTGCGTGCCGTCCAAGGCATCCTTGGCCGTGGCCCGGAAGGGGCCCAGCGTCAGCACGCCCGACTTCTGGGCCACCAGCTCCCAGGTCTCCACCGTCTCCATCGACAGGGCGCCGTTGACCCATTGGATGCTCTGGGACTGGGTCGGCCCGCCCTGGGGCGCGAAGCCGTCGAAATTGGGCTGCTCCCACTCCGGCCGGAAGGTCATCTGGCCGTTCATGGACCAGCTGCGGGTCAGATGCAGCGATTCGCCCAGCTCCAGGTGGTCGCGGTCCACCGCCACCTTGATGTCGAAGGTGCTGGACCAAGCGCCAGCCGGGGCCAAGGCCAGAAAAGCGAAGAATGCCAATCGTAAAAACGGGCGGAGCATGGACACCAGACGGACGGGGGGCGTTCAGAGTTTCAAGCAAAGATGATAGCCAAAAAGCGCCGGGCGGGTAAGGGGGGCACTTGTAACAAAATTTGTTCGGATCCGGGGATCTTCAGGCCCTAAAGCGCCCCGGCCCGGCCGGCATCCAGCACCGCCCGGACCTTGGCCGTCAGCACCGGGATGGAAAAAGGCTTCTGCAGGAACGCCAGCGCCTCCCAGGCCTGGCTGTGGTGCCCGAAGACGCCGGCGGTGTAGCCCGACATGAACAGCACCTTCAGCTGGGGATACTGGGCCTGCATGGCCGCGGCCAAGTCGCGCCCGTCCATCCCCGGCATCATCACGTCGCTCAGCAGCAGGTGGATCGGCACCGGATGCGCGGCCGCCAGGCGGATGGCCTCCAGCGGCGAGCCGGCGGCCAGCACCTGGTAGCCCTGGCGCTGCAGCACCACCTGGCAGAGCTTCAGCAGCTCGGGCTCGTCCTCCACCACCAGGACGCATTCGCTGCCCATGGCCGGCTCGGCGGGCGCCACCGCCAGCTCCTCGGGGGCCGCCGCGGCGGCCTGCCGGGGGAGATGGATCGCGAAGGCCGTGCCCTGCCCCGGCGCGCTGCGGACCTCGATGAACCCGTGGTTCTGCTCCACGATGCCGTGCACCAGCGCCAGCCCCAGCCCCACGCCTTGGCCGGTCTCCTTGGTGGTGAAGAACGGCTCGAAGATGTGCTCCAAGGTGGCGGCGTCCATGCCCCGGCCATCGTCGGCCACTTCCAGCACCACGAACGCGCCGCTGCGCCCGGCCCGGCTGGCCGCGGGGGCCTCGACGTTGCGGGTGGAGATGCTGACCTTGCCGACGCCCGCGATGGCGTCGCGCGAATTGACGCAGAGGTTGGCCAGGATCTGGTCGATCTGGGTCGGGTCGACCTTCACCGGCCACAGGCCTTCAGCGGGGCGCCATTCCACCTCGACCCTTTCGCCGATGAGGCGGCCCAGCATGGCCAGCATGCTGCCCACCGCCGCGTTGAGGTCGATGACCTTGGGCGCCACGTCCTGCTTGCGGGCGAACGCCAGCAGCTGCCGCGTCAGGTCGCCGGACTTCCCCGCGGCCTTCTGGATGCCCTTGAGGTGGGCCTGGACCTCCCGCCCGGTGCCCGCCTCGGCCAGCGCCAATTCGGCGTAGCCCATGATGATCCCCAGCATGTTGTTGAAGTCATGGGCCACCCCGCCGGCCAGGCGGCCGATCAGCTCCATCTTCTGCGTCTGGGCCAGCCGCGCCTGCTGCTCGATCATCTCCTGCTGGCGGCCTTGGCTGTCGGTGACGTCCATCTGCAGGCCGTCCCAGCACAGCCGGCCGTCCGGCAGGACGTGGGCGGTCGACAGCAGCCGGATCAAGGCGATGCCGCCATCCGGCCGGCGGATGCGGAACTCCGCCTCCTGCACGCCCGCCTCGCGGGCCGAGCGCTCCCGCGCCGCGGCCAACGCCGGCAGGTCCTCCTTCAGGATCTGGCCATAGAAGAGGGAGCTGTCGCGCAGGACCGCCTCGGGCTCGAGCCCATTGACCGCCCGCACCTGCTCGCTGACGTACTCGAACACGACCCGGTGGTCGTGCTCGCGGATGACCCGGTAGATCACGGCCTTAGGCACCCGGTTGACCAGGGTGCTGAGGCGGTGGAGGTCATCCTTGGCGCTTTGCGCGGCAGCCTTCAGGTCCGCGAAAGTCAAGCTGACAAGGTGGGCGGCGGCGGCGGCCAGGCCCAGGCCCGCCTGGGCGGCGATCGTCCACGCCAGCGGGGCCAGGGGCGCCCCCGGCTCCAGCGTCCACGCCGGCTCTTGCAGGCTGAGGTACAGCAGCACGGCGGCGGCGGCGCTGGCCAGCAGCACGGCGGCGGCCAGGAGCAGCAGCTCCGGCAGGCGGCCCACCCGCCCCCAGGGCCCGCCCCATCGGATGATGGCCCAGGCGCAGGCGCAGGGCCCCAGCGCGCCGACGGCGGCCGTCCCCAGGCTGGGCAAGAACGCGCGGCCCGCCAGCAGCCCGGCCGCCAGGCCTGAGGCCAACAGGGTGGGAAGGATCCGCGCCCAGCGGGGACGGCGGGCCCTCAAGCCGGCCGCGAGCGCGACCACGCCCGCCGGCCAAAGCGCCCGCCAGGCGTCGTCAGCCATCGACAGGCTGAACGTCAGGGAACAAACGCCGAAATAAGCCAGCGCCACCACGGCCAGGGACGCTGCGCCCCCGCCTTGTGATTGATCGCCGGCCCCGATGGTCTCGGTCATGCTGCCCTACCTAGGCTCGATGAATTCGACTGATTGTCCCTGAAAACGGGGGGTCTGTTGGGAAAAATCCGCCCTCTCCGCCCGCCCAGATTCACCTATCAGGCGGCCCCAATGGCGCCCATAGTGGCGCTGAGGGCGCGCCCCAACGGTGCGCCCACCGCCCAGGGCACGGTCCATAGCGTGTCGGAGGATCTGCATGCCCGCACCGACCGCACCCACGCCCATCCCCGAGACGCTGGCCGCGCTCAAAGTGGACCCGCAGTCCGGCCTGGCGGCCTCCGCCATCGAGGCGCTGCGGGCGGTCCACGGCTTCAACGAGGTCGCCGCGGTCAAAGCCCATCCGCTGCGCGCCTTCCTGGGCAAGTTCTGGGGCCTGTCGGCGTGGATGCTGGAGGCCATCGCGGCCCTGTCGCTGGGCCTGCGCAACTACCCGGACCTGGCCGTGGTGGCGGCCCTGCTGGTGGTCAATGCGGTGCTGGCCACGCTGCAGGAGCGCCGCGCCGCCGGGGTGGTGGAGGCGCTGCGCCAGCGGCTGCGGGTCAACGCCCGGGTCAAGCGCGACGGCGCCTGGAGGGAGCTGCCCGCCCGTGAGCTGGTCCCCGGCGACATCCTGCGGCTGCGCGCCGGGGACATCGTCCCGGCGGACGTCCAGCTGCTGGACGGCGGCCTGGACGTCGACCAGTCGTCGCTGACGGGCGAATCCAAGGACGTGTCGGTGGGCTCCGGCGGCGTGGCGCCTTCGGGCGCGGTGGCGCGGCGCGGCGAGGCCAAGGGCGTGGTCCTGCGCACGGGGGCCGGCACCCAGTCCGGCCGCACGCTGGACCTGGTGCAGAAGGCCCGCCCCAAATTCCACCTGGACGCCGTGATGGCCAAGGTGATCCGCTGGCTATTCCTGGTGGTGGGCGCGCTGCTGGCATTGGTGCTGGCGCTGGCCCTGCTGCGGGGGACGCCCCTGCTGGGCATGGCCCCGCTCATGCTTATCCTGCTGATGAGCGCGATCCCGGTGGCGCTGCCGGTGATGTTCACGGTCAGCATGGCGGTGGGCTGCAAGGAGCTGGCGGGGCGCGGGGTCCTGGTCACCCGCCTCAGCGCCATCGAGGACGCGGCCACCATGGACACGCTATGCGTGGACAAGACCGGCACGCTGACGCTGAACCAGGTGGCCATCACGGGCGCCAGCGGCTTCGGCGGCGCCACCGAGGACGACGTGCTGTTCGCCGGCGCCCTGGCCTCGAAGCGCTCCGACCAGGACCCCATCGACCTGGCCTTCCTGGACCAGGCCCAGGCCCGCCGCCTGTTCGAGGGCCGCCCGCCCGTCACGCCGCTGTCGTTCGAGCCCTTCGACCCCGCCAAGCGCCGCACCGAGGCCGTGGCCGAGCAGTCCGGGCAGCGCTTCCGGGTGATGAAGGGCTCGCTGGAGGCGGTGGCGGCGGCCTGCGCGCTGGCGCCGGCCACGCTGGAGCAGTTGAAGGGCCAGGCCCATGAGGCCGCCCTGAAGGGCTGCCGCACGCTGGCGGTGGCGCGGGGGCCCGAGGGCGGCCCGCCCGCCCTGCTGGGGCTGGTGAGCCTGGTCGACCCGCTGCGCCCCGACGCCGCCCCCCTGGTCAGCGCCCTGAAGGCGCTGGGCGTCAGGGTGAGGATGCTCACCGGCGACGCGCTGGAGGTGGCCAGCGAGGCCGGGCGGGCGCTGGGCCTGGCCCGCATCCTGCGCCTAAGCGACCTGCCTCCGGGCGGGGGCCCCGGCAACGCCAAGGACCCGTTGGCCGAAGCCGACGGGTTGGCGCAGGTCTATCCTGAGGATAAATACGCGGTGGTGCAGCGCCTGCAGGCGGCCGGCCACGTCACAGGGATGACCGGGGACGGGGTCAACGATGCGCCGGCCCTGCGCCAGGCGGAGGTGGGCATCGCGGTCAGCAGCTCCACCGACGTGGCCAAGGGCGCCGCCAGCGTGGTCCTGACCGAGGCGGGGCTGGTGAACATCGTGGCCCTGGTCCAGGAGGGCCGCAGCATCTACCAGCGCATCCTCACCTACATCGTCAACAAGATCAGCCGGACCATCCTGAAGACCGCTTACGTGGCCCTGGCCTTCGTCCTGACCGGCCGCTTCGCCCTGACGTCGTTCACGCTGCTGCTGCTGGTCTTCATCACCGACTTCGCCAAGGTCTCGCTGGCCACGGACCGGGTGCGGCCCTCGCCGGCCCCGGAGACCTGGGCCCTGCGGCCCCTGGCCCTGTTGGCCACCGTCCAGGGCGTCCTGATGGTGGTGGAGACCCTGGCCGCCCTGGCCTATGGCTGGCGCCGCTTCAACCTGGCCACGGACCCGGCGGCGCTGAACAGCTTCAGCTTCCTGGCGCTGCTCTACTTCGCCGCCTTCTCCATCATCTCCGCGCGCGAGCGCCGCCGCTTCTGGGCCACCTGGCCCAGCGCCACCGTGATCGCCGCCGTCATCGCCGAGGCCTGCCTCGGCACGCTGGCTCCCTGGGTCGGCTTCCCCGGCCTCAAGCCGCTGCCCTGGCCCCAGGTGCTGGGCCTGTTCGGCTATGCCCTGGCCGCCTGCCTGGGTCTCAACGACGCCGTGAAGGCGGCCCTGGGGCGCCGGGGCAGCCTGGGCGCCTAGGCCCCGCCCAGGCCGAAGGGCCGCAGATGCCAGGCGTAACGCCCCAGCACGAACACCGCCAGCACGACGATCAGCATCCAGAAGAAGGTGTCGAACACCATCAGCGTCTCGACCTCGTCGGCGGCCGCCCGGCGGACCGCATCCGCCTGGGCCCCGCGGGCTCGGCGCCGGTGGCGAGGCGGCGTGGCCGCGGTGAGCAGCAGGGCCATGAAGACGCCCATGACCAGGAAGGGCACCCAGGCCACGCCCCAGCCGGTGGGGCCGAACGGCGCCAGCCACAGGCCGCCGCCCCACGAGAACAGCGAGATCACCACGAAGAACCAGAAGAAGCTGTTCCACGGCCCGTGGGTGTTGAAGGCCTTGGACCAGACCCAGGCGATGGCCGAGCCGATGACGAACGCGAAGAGCAGGTCGAGCACGAACATGGCGGGCTCCTGGGATGAGGGGGCTAGCGGTCCTTCTGGTCGTCCGTGCCGTGATCCCCGCTGGCCGGCGGCGCCCCCCACAGGCCCACCAGGACCGCCATGTGCGGGCCGGAGAAATCCAAGCTGGTCTGGGAGCCGTTGTGGCCGACCGACGAGACGTTATGCTCCGGGTTGCCCACGTTCGAGTAGGTGCCGGTGCCGTTGGCGTCCTGGATGGAGCTGAAGAAGGTGTGGTCGTAGCCCAGCTCCAGGCCCACGCTGAAGTGCCGCAGGAAGATGGTGCTGGTTCGGAAGAGCAGGCCGATATCCGGGGTCATGGCCGACTGGTCATAGGAGCCGTCCTGGCCATAGGCGTTGTCCACCACATGCCCCCCCAGCACCGCGAAACCCAGGCGCAGGCCCGCTGAATCCACCCAGCCGGGCCAGGCGAAGGTCAACGCCGGCGTCACCGAGTAGGTGGTCATGTTCCACTGGGTCTGCACCTCGCGGGTGGTGCCCAGCACGCCGTTGGTGTAAGTGACATCGTTGTTGCGGGCATCCCCCAGGTTGACGCTGACCTCCAGCGAGGCGAAGCGCCCGACCTGCAGGCCGGCATGGATGACGCCGCTCAGGATGGCCACGCTGCCCAATTGGCCGCCGTTAAGGTTGAAATAGTCGTTGGCATCCTGGTTGCCCAGCAGCTTCTCGTCGGCACCGACCATCAGATAGAGGGGATTGTCCGTCCCAGCCCCCAGCCCGGCCGCGGCCAAGCAGGCGGCGAGCAGCATCGGCGCGATCAGTTTCAGCTTCATGGACCCCTCGATGAGGATGGGGGCGCGGTTCAGGGACGCCCACATTGAATGCGCCGGGCCGGGGGGCTTATTCCAGGGGTCGTCAGAGGGGCGCCGCGGGAGCGGCAAGCGGGGCCTTAACAAGGATGTTCCCTGGCGCGGCCGGACCGGCCGGCCTTCAAGGGGTATGATCATGGGGACGCCGGGCCACACCGCCCGCCATGAGGAGCGCCATGAACCGACCCGACATCGATGAGCCAACGCCCCATCCCAGCGCGGACGAGCGCCGGCAGGAGGCCGCCAGCAGCCTCACCCACGGCATCGCCGCCATCCTGGCCGCGGTCCTGCTGGCGCCGCTGATCGGGCTGGCCGTGAGCCGGGGCAACGTCAGGCACGTCATCGGCTTCAGCGCCTTCGGCGGCGCCTTGGTCTTCCTGTTCTCCGCGTCCTCGTTGATGCACTGGCGCTACATGCACGGCACGGCGCGGCGCTTCTTCGACTTCCTGGACTACGCCGGCATCTACCTGGTGATCGCCGGCACCTACACGCCCTTCTGCCTGGTCACGCTGCACGGCCCGGTGGGCTGGGCCCTGCTGGGGGTGGTCTGGGGCCTGGCCGCCGCCGGCACCCTGCTGCACCTGTGGCTGGGCGCGCGCTTCGACCGCTACTGCGCGGCCATCTACCTGGCCATGGGCTGGCTGGTGCTGCTGGCCATCCGCCCCTTGGCGGCGGGCTTGAAGGCCGGCGGCCTGGCCCTATTGCTGGGCGGCGGCGTGGCCTACAGCCTGGGCGTGGCCGTCCTGCTGACCAAGCGCTTCTTCCATTCGCATGCGGTGTGGCACCTGCTGGTGGGCCTGGGCGCGCTGCTGCACCTTCTGGCGCTGGTCCTTTACGTCCTGCCGGACCTGCACTGAGCGCAAGCTCAGGCGGGGCCCAGCGCCGCCGTCAGCCCGATGGGCGTCGCCGCCAGGGCCTTGGACAGGGGGCAATGGGACTTGGCGTCCTCGGCGATGGCCTGCAGCTTCGGCGCGTCGATGCCGGGCACGTCGGCCTGCACGTCCAGGTCGATGCCGGTGATGGCCTGCTCCCCGTCGATCATGCCCATCTTCACGGTGGCGCGGGCCCGCAACTGCCGCGGCTTGAAGCCGGCCGCCGCCAATTTGAACGCCAGCGCCATGGCGAAGCAGCCGGCATGCGCGGCGGCCAGCAGCTCCTCCGGATTGGTGCCAGCCTTCCCCGCAGGGTCGATGAAGCGCGAATTGAAGGAATAGGGCTGGTCCTTGAGCACGCCGCTCTGCAGGCTCAGCGCGCCCGACCCGGTCTTCCCGTCGCCCTGCCAAACCGCCGTTGAAACGCGCTCCATGCCGTGCCTCCCGTTGATGAAGATGCCTGTTCAGCGCTCGTCGCCCGCCACGTCCACCGGCAGGGGCACCGGCGGCACCAGCAAGGCGGGGTCCGTCGGCGGTTGCCGCTGGGCCGCCACAATGGCCTCGCTCTCGGTGGGTTGGGGCGGCGGTTCCACCGCCGGAGCCTTCTTGGCCTTGTCGGCGCCTCCGCCTGGCGGGGCCGTCACGGCGCTCAACTGCAGGCCTCGTTGTCGCAAGTCCAGTAGTAGCCCGCCGAGAACAGGACCCCCAGGCCCAGGCCGCCGCAGGCCGCCCCGGCCACCGGCCCATAGCTCAGCGGGCACAGCACCAGGCCCAGCCCCGCCGCCACGATCACCAGCGACAGCGCCACCATCCGTCGGCTGAAGCGCAGGCGCCGCGGCGCCAGGGGCCGCTTGTCGTCGGCCCCCTCCAAGCCCGCCGCGGCGCTCAATCCTCACCCCCGACGCCGTCATCCTTGCGCCGCGCCAGCATCTCGTCGGCCTCATCCGCCGCAGGATGCCGGCGGTCGATGCGGCCCTCCTGGCCGCCGAAGCGCCGCGCGCGCCGCAGCCACAGGAACGCCCCGACCCCCGCCACCGCGCCCAGGACCAGCCCCGCCAAAGCCAGGCGGCCCTTATCCATGGATCCTTGTCCGCTCATGCCCGCCTCATTTGAAAGGGACCTGCACGCCCAGGATGAAGGCGGGGCGGTCCGGCCCCCCTTCGCTGGCCCCGGCCGGGTCGTCAGGCCGGCCCGTGGCGTCGAACCGTTCGGACGAGCCGTCGTCCAGCCGCAGGATGACCTCCAGCGGCCGCCCGTTGGCCGGATCCGAGAACTGCGCCTTCTTCACGCCCGAAGCCAGGTAGACGGGCTTGAACGCCGGCGGTTTGGACGTGTCGTAGAGGTAGGCGTCGTCGTCCCCCGACAGCAGCTTGACCACCCGCCGCCCG
>Ga0302319_10023497_pt1 | contig 11011 bp, 14 predicted proteins | sample Bog_T0_2_FD_203319 | JGI IMG/M metagenome (GOLD analysis project Ga0302319, IMG submission 203319) | Peat permafrost microbial communities from Stordalen Mire near Abisko, Sweden - Bog_T0_2 | ecosystem: Environmental > Terrestrial > Soil > Wetlands > Peat | place: Sweden: Abisko, Stordalen Mire...
ATGATACGGTCGTAATTAGTCTCGCCCGGCGACTTGTCCGGCATGGTGACGGAGTCACCCATGATCGTTTTCAGGTCGGTTTCGAGGTTGTAAGAGAGCGTGACGCGGTCGGTGACGATGGCCCATTCGACGGCCTCCTGCCCGAACTTCTCGTCGGAGCAGTTTTCGAGGACAGTCAGCAGATAATTTTTCATGCAGCCCATAAGCAATCGGAGTTGTGAGTTTGGAGTTGGAAGAAAGAGGGGTGCGTGTGCGGGCATCGCCAGGGATTTATTGCCATTAGCTTCGTTGGGAAACGAAGGTTGATTCTTGTCCACTAGCCCGCCGTAGGTCTTGGGTGGTTAAACCACACGCCCCCCAAAGGGTGACTGCGTCACGGCCACCATAGGCCGCAACGCAGTTGCCTTACCGCCGGCCCTTGGTCTTGACCATCGCGACGATGGGGCAGACCTGTTCAAGGGCGAGGTTTTGTTCCGGCGTCAGGTCGAGGTGGCGCGCGGCATGGAACTGTTCGACCGGCTTGATGCCCTCCTTGACTTCGAGCGCATCCGCCGCGCCGAACTCGGCGAACAACGATTGCAGCCGATCCATCAACTCCTGGGTCTTGTCGGCGGGCAGTTTGTCGCCCTTGATCTTCAGCTCGAACGACTGGCGGTAGAACTCGCCGGTGCGTTCGCCCAAGACCGGCAGCAGGCCGGTTTCATCGGCCAGCATCGGGTAGCGGTTCTGGAACGTGACCAGCACCTCGCCCTGCGGTGAAGACACGCTGACGCTCGACGGCACTTCATGGCGACCGTGGTTCACCGCGAAGTAATGCGGCGTGACCATGAACTTTAATTCCGCCTTGTCGGTTTCGAGCGCGCCCTTGAGCGCCTCGAACTGTTCGGTGCGTTCGAGGATGCGGGCGGCGATTTCAGATGCCTTGCCCAGTTCGTCGGGGAACACGGGATAGGCGGTCTTGGTGGTTTCATCCTTCTTGGCAATCTTGCCAAAGGACACTTTCTTCAGGCCGCCCGCTTTCGCGGGCGGTGTGACCGGGACTGAATTCGCAGCCGGGGCTGCGGGCGGTGCATCAAGCACCACCGAGCCGCCATTGCTGGCGGCGGCATTGTGTCGGGGCATAGTTTTATTCTGCGGTTTGGTTGACTGTCGGGAAAAAGGATTGATCCCGCCGCGAGCGTCCCCGCGCGATGGGCGGTCAAAAATAAGCGGGCGTCTCGGGCGGCAAAGCCACGGGAAAAGAAACACGCCGCCCCTTTTCGGGGCGGCGCGCACCAACGCCCATAACAACATGGGCGGAAACCCCGTCAAGGCGACGGGAAAGTGACTGTAAAATCAGTTCAGCCCCTGCTGCTGGGTCTGGTATTCGTGGAACCGGTCTTGGGCTTCGGTCAGGTCACGGTTGAGATCCGCCAGCACCGAGCCGGCATACGTCTGAAACTTGGCATCCGCCTTCTTGAGTTTGATCTGCTCCTTAACCCGCTGAATCTGGGTGACGATGAGATTGATCCGTGACTCCATGTCCGCGATGCCTTGCGCCGCAGTGCGGGCGAGCGGATGGCCTTTAGCCACAATGTTCGTCGCATCGAGTATCATTTCGAGTTCCGTCGGCGTCGGGTCGGAGAACGGTGATGGGGGTTCGGGCTGGCTCACGGTTTTACTTTTACCGCAGAGTCGCAGCGCCGCAAGGAGTTTTTTCAACATTTGAGTCCAGCGTCACGCTGGGGCGAGTTGTTGGAGTGCGCCCTGGGCGTCGAGCAGCGCCTGCCGGACATTGCCGCAGGCGAAGTTGGCAATCTGCCCGGCGTCGCGCGGCGAGATTTCTGGGGCGATCCGCACGAGCAGGTTCTGGATGTCCAAGGGCGGCGGCGGGGCGATTTCACACGCCTGAAAGCGGGTCTGAAAACGGTTTTCAAAATCCGAAAGCGCACAGTTGCTGGTGCAGGCCACAATGACCCCGGACGGCAGATCGTCCAGCAAGGTCAGGAAGCGCACCTGCGCCAGACGCGGGATTTCATCGGCCTCATCAATCCAGAGCATCCGCCAGTCACCGAAAAGATTTCGGTAATGCAGGTTGCCGGCGATTCCCTCGATGCGTTCCATCTTGCATTCAGTGCCATTGAGCTTGGTCGTGCTCCACTTGGTGCAGCCAGTAAGATACTGGAGGTATTGGACGAGGGCGGACTTGCCAAGGCCGGGTTTGCCATTGAACAGAAATTTCAGCGGTGTCTGGCCGTTGGCGTTGGCCATCCTGACGGCCTTGGCCACTTGTTGCGCGACGAGGCGGGCACCGGTCTGGTCGCCGGACTGGCGGGCGACGATGTTGTCGCCGACAAAGTCATCCGCCGACCTGGGGATGAACTGGCCGGCACAGCGGGCGATGAGTTCGTTCATGTTAATTAAGTTCGGTCGTGGTTTTAGATTTAAGCCAGCGTTGCACGGACAGGTTCGAGAGAACTTTGGCGACATTGCCCGCCTGCCAGCGTCCGAGGGTTTCCCGGATGGAAGTCGTTTCATCCGGGCTACGCAATTTGAGCGTTTCACCGGCGCGCTTGGTGGGCACGCCATTGCGGTTAAGTTCATTGGCAATAGCCTGATAACTCCAGGCCCGCTCAAACCGCCAGTGCCACACGCGCAGAATCCATTTCTGTTCTTCGAGGTTGTCCATCAACCGACGGATTTTGATGTCCTTGCCACCCTTGTTCCGGCGGACTTCGCCGGTTTCCACCGCGTCCCAGCCGAACGGAACCGTGCCGGTGAGCTCATTTTTAGAACGTTTGTGGTTCAGCCCGGCGTTGACGTTGGAACGGATCGTATCGCGCATCATCTGCGCGGCCCACGCAAGCACGGCGATGATCATGCCGTTGATGGGGGAGCGTGTGTCAAAACTGGAACCGCCGAGGTCAATGATGTGAACAGTAACATCCGCCTGGCCGAGCAACTTGATGACAGTCTGAACATCCATCGCATCCCGACCCAGTCGGTCTATCTTGGATACCACGAGGTGCCGGTATTTTCCAGTCAGGCAGTCCTGAAGTAACTGCCCAGCGGATTCACGGTCGGCAAACGGGATGGAACCACTGGTGTCGCTGTCCATAAACAGTTGCGGAGGTGGCAGTCCCTTCAACTCGCAATAGCGGCAGAGTTCAGAGCGTTGCAACTCTATGGATTGTCCCTGTTTGTCGGTGGAAACTCGACCGTGCGGAACCCAGCGCGCCGGTTGGTGGCACGTCTGGCAGAACCGGCCAAAGGCGAGGTCATCGCACCGGTCGCAAAAGTAGTGGCCGGATTTTTTGGGGTTCATAAAAGGAGGGTCACCCTCCCAGTTATTTCAAAACGCCGTTTCTACTCCGATTCGGAGTCTTTGCGGACGGTCAGCGGGAGACACTCCGGGCGTTTCTGGGAGCCGCCTTTTGGGCAAAAAAAGAAAATAAAAAAGCCCGGAGTCAATTTGACTCCGGGCTTCGTGTTGGTCGCGGGTTTTACGCGGCGACGGTTTCGGCGGTGACGACGGTCAGGTGCGGGGCGACCCCTTTGGCGAGGTTGTCCGCCCAGCGGTTGAGCGTGTCGTCGAACAGGCCGCTTTCCGCCCACGCATCGCTGATTTTCAGCGTGCCGGCGAAAATTGCGGCGCTCTTTTCCTCCGGCTTTTCGCCGGCGGTCTTGATCCACGCGACGAGAAACTCAATCGCGTGTTCGGGCGTCAGGAGCGCGGCGTTTTCATCGCCGGCTTTCTCCTTCGCGCCGTTCTGACGTTTGCGGATTTCCTTCAGCTTCGCCGTGGCGTCGCCGGGCGTGGACAGGGCGTTGATCACGTCGAGCGTGTCATCACAGCCGCGCCAGTTGTCACCTTGTTTCTCTTTCGCATGGCTGATGCACTTGTTGGCGATTTCCAGCGAATTGACGCTGGCGGCGTCATAGCAGGTTTCGGAGAGCAGGGGATTGCCCCGGCCATCCTCGACCAGACACATGGAGTTGAAAAACGCCGCGAGCGTTTCCAGCCGTCCGGGCAGTTCGCCGCCGCAATTCTGGGCGTAAAACTGCTTGAACGTCTGGTCGGCCGGGATCGCTTTCTCGTCCTTGAACCGGGCATGGTCGCGTTTCAGCGCGGCCACGATCTTGGCATACCACGGCGTCACCTTTTTATAGGTGTCGCGCGTTTCCTCGACTTTTTTGCCCAGCTTGACGCCATCGGCCATGAGCGCGTAACGCTCCGCCGGTGACAAGGCTTGGATTTCCGCATAGGTCAGTTGTTTGGCTTGTTTCATGTTTCCTTTCGTTGGTTTTTGCGGGAAGTCACGGGCGATTGCCCGTGAGGCTTCGCGCAAATTTCACGTTGGCGGAAACAGTTCCAACTAAACTGACGTTCTAACCACGGCCACCATTTCACCATTGGCCGTGTAAATTCTTTTTGCCGTTTCTGCGCGCCGCGCATTGGCCGCGCCGCAGTCGCCCGCACTCCGAATCGGAGTGCGCCGACAATCGCCGTGAAAAAAATTTCCGGCGTTTCTGCGCGGCAGCGCATAGGCCGCAACGCAGTTGCACTGTCTTTCAACAGTCTGGTCGGCGCACAGGAGTTGCACCCGTGCGCCGCGTGAGACGGTTGGCGAGACGATGCCGGCCAAGATGGCCGGCGGTAAGAATTGAATTGCCGGCGGCAGCTTGCCGCCTTGCGCCGCGCTTGCACGCGGCGACGCAATTCGCTTTCACAATCAAAGGAAACGGCAACGCACTAAAAACCATTGGCGGAAAATTTGCGCCGCCGTCGGCAATGCGGGCGTGACTGGCCGCGCGGACAGCTTTCCGCCCGCACGGCCAGCAACGCGCAACGCGCATTGCTTTAACAGTCCAAAGGCTTTTGCAACGCGAAAACAAAAACGGCCAGCGGTTGCCCGCTGGCCGGTGTCGAAGGTTAGCCGAGGATTAGGCGCAACGCCGCACGGCGAACCCGTCCCCAATCAAGCCCAGCCGCTTGCACGCGTGCAACAGCCGCGCGCCCGCGTTCGTCCGCCCGCTGGCCTTGAAACCCGCCAGCGTCGCCGCCTCATCCAAGCGCAAGCCCGACAGCAACGCCACCGCCGCCGCCCGCAGCTTGTCAATCACCGCCCCGCGCTTGCCCCGTCCCGCTGGCAGGTTGTCCATGTGGAAAAGAATCGCCGCAAGGGCAATCATCTGCCTTGGTTGAAAAAACATCGTGATTTGTTCTTCACACTCGGCCGGTTTGCCCTACGGAATCGTTCAAAATTCTCCGAACTGTGTCTCAAGCATCTGGACACCTGGCTGGAATCCGAAGATTTGAAGGGCATCGAGGAGCGGTCGCAACTGGTGTATGGCATCTCCTATGCCGCCTTTGTGACCATGGCGGAGATGCTCGACGAGTCCCATGGCCGTCAGGACTTGGAGAAATTTCGGCTGGAATTAATCAAACAGGCCAGAGTCGCGACCGTTGAAGTGCAATCGCAAACCGACGTCAGCCAGTTCATTGAACACATTTACGATGCGTATAACAACGGCGCTTTTGGCAAGTCTGTCAGCGACCTCAAACAGTTCTTTTATGTTGAACGGGTTGAGCTGGCGCACCCGCCCAAAGCTCCCGACCAGAATCAAGTTCCCTGCTTTAGCGCCTACCTGTTCTTCAAACCGAGCCCAGTGATTGATGTGGTTCGTCGTTATCTTCGTGCGCAAGGTCTGGAGTTCAAACTAAATCAACTGGATTTGCGCCGGCAGATGGCCAATAAAGACTTCTGGCTGAAACCAAAACATGGGATTTTTCGCAAAAACTTTGGCGGCAAAAACAACGAGGGTTGCTGGGGTATTGACCTGAGCTATCATCCGTTCGGTTTACACGAGATGAGCTCCGAGGATTGGCTTGAGCATTTGAAAGCCAAAGGCATGCCAACCGACAGTTGTGTCAATATCAGCGAGGATTGGGCAGATCCACGGCACGGCGAACTGTTCGCCATTGTTCACAAGCTCCTTGCAAAAGAATAAATTTCAAGTCAGATGAAAACTAAACCAGGCATCAGGCTCCAACTCCCGCCAACGCGGTATAAGCCGTGTTGGCGGGAGCGGCTAGAAAATAACATCTGGCATTTGAAATGGTGGTTAATTGACAAGCTTATCATCAATACTCCACAACGAATCCAAACGGTAAACAATCCATCTATGATTAGGCTGCAAGTCTTGGTGGACGATGGAACTGCTCGGCCGGACTTGGATCAAATTACATTTGAGATCTCTGTCGAGCAATGGCCGGAACTAAAAAAAATGAAGGGCATCATTGTTGACCTAGAAGTTTCCGGAAGAAATTGCAGGGACGAAAGTTATCAGGCTCACTTTTATGCACCGGGCAATGCTCTGTGCCGTAACCTGAGCATTTACGCAGGCCAATCTTCCGATACCGTTCGGCATCCATCCCACTTGGGATTGTTTTTATATTCCATTGGAAAGTCACTTCAATCTGTGCTTGTTCGCATGGAAAAGTCTTTTGATTTTCGAGGTTCATAGTGTTTTAAGAATTGAAGCGGAGTTTTGGTTTTGTCAAACCTCACGCCAAGACAGTGGCTTTGTTTGTTTTGGAAGAAACGGATAAAGTTCAAAAAATGTCTGTAGGGCAGACCTGCGTTCGCGCCCGGCCTCGCTGGGACTTTGAAATTTTTCTTTGTCAGCCCAGCGGGCGGGAAGCAAATATGCAATCTCAGCGAAAGTGTAATGGTGTCGGAGGCGCATGATTGCAAGCCGCTCAAGATATACTTGCCAGGTCTGATCCTTATTTTTGCCCTTGGCGTCGCGCTGCCCAATGTTTTTAGGTCGGGCTTCTTCGCCCCTAATCCACTTTGTAAATTCTTCGATTACCTCCGAATCATTCAGGTCGTTCCAGTTTATTGTCACCATCAATGTTTCAAAACCGCTCTTTGGATCAAAGCATCGCATTTCATCACCCGTCCATAACTTCCGATTAAAGTAGGGTGACATACCTACGTGAAAACCACCAAATCGTCTTTTATCCAAGGAACGTGCGAAATTCAGTCCATTCCAGCATTTCTTAAGTCTTTGGCAAAAGTCAGCGCGCCATGCAGGGGGTTTACGAAGCCACGGTTTATCAAAATACCGATCACTGAATGATCTCCCCGGTAGCGCATGGACGATATGGCTGTTTTCGAGGGACTTTCGTTGCTTGCTTTCCATGTTTGCTGGAGAACCGAAAAAATCCGGCGCTGGGTGATCCAATTCCTTTTTAATGTAGCTGGATTCTCGCGCCCATTCAAAATAACAGCAGCCACACTCTTCCCCGGCTGGGACAGTTGAAAAATCCCATTCCAGGCGATCAATCCTTTCGACAACTTCAACAATGGCATTTTTGAATTTCATTCTGAAATAACAGCGTGATTTACACCCGTGTCCAATATTAAGGCGTTCGCCGCGTGTGCGCTGATTTTCCCGGCAAACTGGAACTTCCACCGGATTAAACAAAACAAGCGCTATTCTCGCAACAATCGTTTGGAGAACAGGTTGAAAAATGAAGGAAATCAGCATTCATTTCCCCCATTTTGCCATCGTGTTTAATTGCTAGCGTTATGAATAGCCCATATAAATTTCAAAATCCACAACCGAAAAATGAGCCGGTTGTCCGGGAGCGATATGTTGGTCGCATGTTGGCCGAGGAAGCCGCTGCGGTAATTGGCTGTCGGGCGCACGATATCCGGACTCTGATTCTGGCAGGATTGCTAAAGCCTTTAGGCGACCCGCCGGCGAATTCCATAAAATATTTTGCGGCCACACATATCCACCAGCTCGCATCTGATGAAAAATGGCTGGGGAAAATGACCATGGCTCTGAATGACCATTGGACGGAACACAACAAGAAGCGCAAAGAGAAATCAGATTGTCGGTGAACGTAGGGGCAAATCGCGAGAGGATCTCACGCGATCTAAATCTCTCAGCAAAACCAGAATCAGCAAGAACTTCAAGTAGGTAAAGAATAGGCTTCCACTCAGATTCGTATTCATGCCCGCTCTAGCAAGCGACCAATCCGCAGTTGTCCAATGCCAAAAAAGTTGACGCGCCGGGAGCATTGGCAGAGCATCTAAAGTCATGCGAAACCAACCAAAATCCGATTTTGCCAAGGAAGAACTATGGCGGGCGGATGCTCGCGCTTTTGGTTTTGCTTTGCTTAAGCATTGGCACTTGTTTCTATCTACCACAATCGGTTCTGGTTTTGCAGCCTTCATTGCTGCATGGCTCCAAGGGATGTCAGGAGGTGGGAAAGTGATTCCGCTTAGGTTCAACTCGATATGAGGATAACCACAGGGAAGCTCTGGCAAAGTTGGAACGTAGATGCAGGAACCTTAAACGCATCACGGATGAAATTCACAAATACTTGTAGTTTCACGGAAATCATCCACGTCGTGGGCATTGCAATGGAGTCAAACTGACGCGAAGCGATAATCCCCCTATTTTGGGGAATGTTCGTAGTCTTCCAAAGCCGGCAATTTCATGTGCGCATTTTTGGCATACGCCCGATGCACCGCCTTGCTGTTGTGGCCCAAAGCCTCCTGCGCAAACCGTTCGGGATAGCCAGCCACCTTTGCTCGCTCCGCCCAAGCATAGCGGTAGCTGTGCAATGAAACACCTGCGATTTCCAACCCCCGGCAACGCTGCTTGAATTCCGTCGCCCGGTCGCCAGCACGGACCCGTGACATATACGGGAACAACACTCCAGTGCTTGGCAAATCTTTGAGCGTTTCCAGCACCGTTGCCCCAAGCTGGACGGTCACCGGCACGCCGGTCTTTTTCCGGAAAAAACTGATTGTTTTATTTTCCCAATCCACATCCTCCGCCCGCAACGCCGCGATGTCACTCTGGCTGGCACCCAGATGCCAGCACAATTGATAATAATCCCTCCGCTCCCGGTTCGTTTCCCGTGCGATGATGGCCGCATGTTCGGACAGGGTGATGGCTCGCTTGGTTTTGAATACCACCGCCGGCCATTGTCGTTTGGGAATGACCGGCCAGGGCAGCCAGTTCATGTCCATGCAGAAATTGTGCAGTTTACGCAGATGGACATTGGTGGAAACCGTGCCTTTTTCCAGCACTCGCAACAAATGTTCGGCCTGGGTTTCCAGCAAAGGCTGGTTACGGATGGAATCAAACGCCTTGTCTTTGACGGCGGTTTGCCAGCGTTGCAGGGTTGATCCTTTTTTGAACTTCACGATTTCCTCCATGACGTGTCGCCAGCTGCGCTGGGCCACGAGTGGATCGACGGCCATCAAATACGCGCGGGCGATTTGCAGGTTGATGGACGGTTGCAGATGCGACTCGTTTTTGGAGTGCAACAGCCGGAGGGCGCGATCCGCTCGGCCAGATAATCTTTGACCGCCTCCTGCGAAAATTTCCAAAAAAGGGCAATGGTTCGGCCCAGGGTTTTGGAGTATTCCTGCTTGAACGCGATTTTCACGAAGCTCTCTTTTTCCGTCGGCAGATAAATGTCCTCGAACCGGACGTTGTGAAATTCCTCGGCCCGGGCACCGCTGTCGAACAGCACGGCGATCAGGAACCGCTGTTGGGAGTCGCGGCACTTTTTGTAGAGCCTTTCGATTTCCGTCTCCGACAGAAAGTCAGGGGTCGTGGGTCGGTAACGCGTATCCAGCCAGCCGGCCAGGGCCGCCGCCTTGGTCGGGCCCAGCCGCCAGCGAAGGAAAATCTTCAGCAACATGCGCATGTCCACCTGGGTGCTGTGGGCATAGGGTTTTCCGTTGAACCGATTGCAGAGTTTTCCCGAACTCAACGCCCGCTCAAAGTTTTCAATGTCCCGCAAGCTCAGACGCAGGGTGGTTTTGTTGAAGAATTCGAGCGGTGAGCGCAGGGCTTGGAGATATTTTAACTGCCGGGTTGGCGGAACCTTTTTGCCGCGGTTGACCTTGCCCAAGCCAAGGTCATCCAGAAAGCGTCGAATTTCTGACTGCACAGTTTGAGGCACCTGCCACTGCGGCAGCTTTTGCAGAGCTGACTCGAGGCTGCCGTGATCAATCCTGATTCGTTCGCGCATGAAAAAACCAGGAGTCCGGACTATTTAAGGCTTTCGAGAGGGGGACACGATTGTCTCCCTCTGGGAAAAGGACGGGGACATTTTCGTCCCCCTCCGCAGAATCCTGAATCGCTCACGGCGACGGCGGCGTTTGGCGCAATTGAAGAATCAGGAGCACGGTCTGCAATACTTCGACCGGGAATTGTTCCAACTCTTTGACAATTTTGGGGCGTAGCGGTGGGCTTTGATTTTCACGGCGTTGTTCCATACCAATTTGAGTCGATTGAAACTTAAAAAGCTGCGGTGCGATCGGTTCGGAAGGGTAGGTGGCAATCCGCATTAATGTATTGATGTCAGTATGACATTCAGCGCGGACATTAATTGACATTAAAGGCTCAACATATTGACATTCAATGACTAGCCACATGACATTAATTCAGGTCTTGGGTGGATCTGAATTGTGGGTTGATTGGCTTGCCAAGGCATGAATGGGGCAGGGGGGTGGGGCAAATATTCCCACACATATAATGTGTAATCAGACATACTTCTTGCGGAGGAAAATCCGGTAGGGCCGGTGTGACTTGTTTTTGGTGGCCGACTGGCGGTCATAGAACACCGGCGGCGTTTCATTCGTTCCCGCCGGCACGGTGTTGGCCAGATAACGCAGGGCGGTGGACACCGCGTGACCACTGCGCTTGGTCAACCGCATGAGCCGTGAAAGGCTCAAGGGATATTGGTAGCATGGCCGGGTGCGATGCAGTTCCCGGTAATAAAAGACGATCTTTTCATGCACGAGATTGACCAGTCGCTGCTGTTTAATGTCCAGTTCCTCGATCACGCCCGACTTAATCCAAGCTCGTTTCTGCATCATCGACACCTCCCCCATTCGGCACACGGGGGAAACGCACGAGGCAGGGATTGGTGCGTCCCTTGATTTTGACGATGCCTTCACCCACGCGTAGCTGGTCGAGAAAAGTTTCCTCG
>Ga0302319_10023498_pt1 | contig 11010 bp, 11 predicted proteins | sample Bog_T0_2_FD_203319 | JGI IMG/M metagenome (GOLD analysis project Ga0302319, IMG submission 203319) | Peat permafrost microbial communities from Stordalen Mire near Abisko, Sweden - Bog_T0_2 | ecosystem: Environmental > Terrestrial > Soil > Wetlands > Peat | place: Sweden: Abisko, Stordalen Mire...
CCGTATGTAACGCAGGCAGTGAACCGCTGAATCGCTTGGTCACGCGCAACGGATCCGCCGCTGTCAGATAGGTCGGCAGAAGCCGGTGAATACGGGGCCGAATGGTATAGGCGCCATATTGGCGATGTGGAATTTCGCTCATGGGAACAATGCAACTCGCGTCTACCACGTAATAAGGGACGTCGAGTTTTGCGGGGACGGCCGCATTGTGTGCGCGCGCAATGAACGTCGGGTAATCGTCCGTGACCACAGCCGCCGCATCCTTGGCCAAGCGGTAAAAAATGTCGTTCGGATCGGACTTTTTTCGGCGTAAGTAGAAGACGTAGCCAATACCTGCCTTATGCAAACGGCGACCCATTTCCGGAACGCCTTCCAAAATGAACGTATGCAGCCGGTCGTTCGCGTACTGGTAGGTGCAAGTGAGGGCTTCATAAACCAGCACCGGCAAATTCAGTCGATTGGCCAGTTCAACTGCATACAGCAGCGCATGGTTCGAATCAACGCGCCGGTTCATCTGCGGCCAATAGAGAACGTATTCCCGATCAGGCTGAACGGCGGCCGGGGAGTTGAGTTGACGAATTCTTTGCGGTGCAACGGGCATTGGCTTTTTGATGAACCAAACGTACTGAAAGTACTAATCCTTTTTCGCCTCTTCGTTTGTTGACAAGCCTCCAAGGAGGCTGGCACACTCAGGGACTGCGGCAATCATGGCAAAATTCAATTCCAAGATTTTTCAATTATCCGCAGGCGACGATCTTGCGCCCGGCGATATCTGTTCCATCAAGCGGGAAGACTCTGGATTTGGCGTAATTAAGATTTTAGTAGTCGATCAGCACATCATCCACATTCGTAAATACAAGGATCGGTTTCCAGAACGTCCCTACGATATCGACCCAAAGAAACTGAGCATCGGCACGGTTCACGACGCCGATGGTTTTGGCGTGGGTCATTTGCCGATGTCGGCGACGGGCTTTGGTTCGTGGATGCCTGCCCGAATCTCCCGGCAGGACGTGACAGAGGAAGAATTGGAAGGCTACCAATGCTGGCTTCAAGATCAGGAAGCCGCCGTTTGGGATTAGTCTTTTCTATCCGATTACGCTAGCGCTAGGGTTCCGTAGAAGCCGCTAATTCATTCTATTTACTCAAGAAAACACTATCTGGGATGAAGTTATTTACATAACTTTACGCCGCGTTGGGTAACTCCCTTAAGCATGCCCTCGTCTCCTTAACCGGAAGCGCTTTAGTCAGCGCAACTCAACAGCAAAGCAAAGTTAGGAGAAATTCAAAATGAAAAAAACACTACTCTTGAGCGTCATGGTTTTTGGCGCAACGGCATTCGCGGCATCCGATAAACCGTTCAAGATCACCCTCACGCAGGATTCCATTGTGGAGGGCAAGACGCTGAAGGCCGGCGATTATAAGGTTTCCTTTGAAAATGGAACCGCCATGATTAAACAAGGCAAGGATGTAATCCAAGTGCCGGCGCGTGAAGAGAACGAGGCGATGAAGTTCGAATCCAACTCGCTCGTCTACCAGGACGATGGCAAGTTGTCGGAAGTTCGCATTGGCGGTACGCACACCAAGATCGTTTTCGATGGCGATAGCTCCATGCATGCCGGGCAGTAAGTAACCCGAGTAAGTTAGAGGGCATCTCGCAATTCGCGGGATGCCTTTTCGTTTTAGTTGGGTAGTGATTCATCCGTATGCCGCCGCAGATACCAGCACGGCGAATGGCCCAAATGCGGGAAGAGCGAGTTCACGCAAGTCTCATCCTGCGGATCCTGGTATAAGAATTCCGTTTTCTTGTCCTTGCGATCCACTGCAAAATACGGATGAACGGTAACCGTAGCGAACGCATTTCGGTTCGTGGCCGCCCGAAAGCGCAGGACGGCGGCATCCACCGCATACACCAGCGCTATCGCAATCGCTAATGCCGACGCACCGCGCAGGAAAAGAATGCCAAGAAATTGGCCGCCGGTCATTTCACGAGTAGTGGACATAGCCGAAACGTGATGATAACGTGAATCCCATAGAGTCGCGCCGCCTTTTGGCGGCGTCTATATACTGTTGAGGTTCAATTTTATGATCAAACGTCCGGTAGTTCTTCTGATCGCGTTGTTTGGCTTATTCTTTTTGCTCGCCAGCCCTCCGCCAGCGCAGGCACAATTTCGTGTCGGCGTGGGCGTCGGGCCAGTTTACCCGTATCCTTACGCGTACGCAGCCCCGTACGCTTGTGATCCCTACGTGAATGCGTACTGTGGCGGCGGCTACTACGGCTATTATCCGTATTACGCAGGCTTCGGCTATGGTTATTACGGTGGTTATGGGTATCGCGGATATTACGGATATGGTCGTGGTGGCTATGGTTACGGCTACGGCGGCTATCGTGGCGGTTACGGATATGGCCGCGGCGGTTACGTAGGCGGTGGTTATGCAGGACGCGGCGGCTACGCAGGCGGCGGTGGACGCGGCTTCAGCGGCGGTGGAGGGTTTGCTCGCGGCGGAGGCGGTGGTGGCCGTGGCGGTGGTGGTCGGCGCTAACGTTTCGTCAAATGAATCTCTGCTAGTTTAATTAGGTCGAATGGCGGAGATTCAATTCAATAATCGGCGCGCCGTCCGGATTGAAAATGATCAGATTCGGGTCACTACAACTCTAGAAGGCGCGCACATAGCAGAGATTCAGCATAAGGCCACGGGTGTGAATCCACTTTGGGTTCCTCCGTGGCCTTCTATTGAGCCGAGCACGTATGATCGAGCGAAGCATCCTGAATACGGGCCCGGGCCGGATGCGCGGTTGCTTTCAGGAATTCTAGGCCACAATATTTGTCTCGATACTTTTGGTGCACCTGGCCCAGAAGAGGCATCTGCGGGAATTGGCCCGCATGGTGAAGGTCCGGTAACGCTTTATGAGGCGAGCCGAAATACGCTGACTGGCACACTCCCTCTCGCACAGTTGCGATTCAGCCGAACGATCACGCTGTCTGGACATGCCCTGCTCATATCCGAAACAATCGAAAATCTATCGGCAGTTGATCGTCCGATTGCTTGGACCCAGCATGTCACCCTCGGGCCGCCTTTTCTCGAATCCGGCAAGACGCAATTCCGCTTGTCTGCCACACGTTCAAAAGTGGGCGATGCCGGTTTCAACGACAACATGGGCCCCTACGTTCCCGACGCTGAATTCGATTGGCCCTTCTGCCCCTTGAAGAGCGGTGGTGCTGAAGATTTTCGCACCTATACGAAAGGCCCAGTTTCGGGCGGTTTCACCACTCATCTGATGGACCCGGACCACGAGCACGCGTTCTTCATGGCATGGTCGCCCAGCACCAAGGTGCTGTTCGGTTATGTCTGGAAACAGGCAGACTTCCCTTGGATGGCGCGTTGGGAAGAGCACCACTTGCGGACTGCCCCGCCCTGGAATGGCAAAGGCCTGACCTGCGGCATGGAATTTGGCGTCTCGCCATTCGTTGAATCGCGCCGCCAAATGGTGGAGCGCGGGTCGCTTTTCGGAGTTCCCGCTTACCGTTGGGTGCCCGCTTTGAGCAAGCTGGACGTGCAATACTGCGCGTTAATCGCAACTGTCGAGAAAATCCCGGAATCCGTTCAATGGGACGGCGCGCACAACATAACGTTCTAGCTTTCGGCTTATGCCATCATTAAATTTAATACCAGATCACAACACTATAAATTTGCATAATCTTCTCCAAGGACAATAGGATAGAGAAGCAAGGAGACGAACGCCGTTGAGCCGAGTTTACATTTTCGACACCACCCTTCGTGACGGGGAGCAGTCCCCCGGTTGCAGCATGACCATGCCCGAAAAACTGAAGATGGCGGAGGCCCTCGTTGATCTAGGCGTCGATATCCTCGAAGCTGGCTTTCCAATCGCCTCCGACGGCGATTTCGAGGCGGTCGATGCGGTAAGCCGCAAATATCCTTGGGTTCAGGTGGCCGCGCTGGCCCGCGCTTGTACGACAGACGTTGAGCGCGCCGCCAAAGCTTTGCAGCACGCCAAGCGGCCGCGCATTCATACCTTCATTGCCACCAGCGATATTCACCTCACCCACAAACTTCGCAAAACGCGCCAGCAAGTGCTTGATGAAGCGTGCGCCGCGGTAGCGCTCGCGCGGAATTACACAGATGATGTCGAATTCTCGGCCGAAGACGCGACGCGGACCGATTACGATTATCTTGAGCAAGTCTCGCGCGCGGTGGTGGAAGCGGGTGCGCGTACTGTCAATCTGCCCGACACCGTCGGTTTCTCCGTTCCGGACGAATACGCCGAACTGATCGGGCGTATGGTCAAAGCTCTGGGTGATCGTGCCATTGTCAGCGTTCACTGTCATGACGATATGGGCCTCGCTGTCGCCAATTCATTGGCCGCGGTTAAAGCAGGCGCGCGTCAAGTGGAGTGCACCATCAATGGGATTGGCGAACGAGCCGGCAACGCGGCTTTGGAAGAGATAGTCACGGCGTTTAAGGTTCGGCCAGATCGTCTGCCGTTTGAAACGAAGATCCACAGCGAAAAGCTCTTTCCCACGAGCCAACTCCTCACACAGTTCATCACGTTCGGCCCACAACCGAATAAAGCCATCGTCGGCGAAAATGCCTTTGCGCACGAAGCGGGCATTCACCAGGACGGGTATCTCAAAAATCCAGCCACTTACGAAATCGTGAGCCCGGCGAGCGTGGGCGTCCCGGAAAGCCGTTTGGTTCTCGGAAAGCACAGCGGCCGCCACGCGCTGAAGGATCGCGCCAAAACGCTTGGCTTCGAACTGACGCGCGAAGAGTTGGATGAAGTTTATACCCAGTTCACGCATGCTGCCGACAACAAGAAGGGTCTGCGGAATGATGAGATTCTGGCACTCATCAAGAGCGTGAAAGCGGTGCGTGTGCCGGCTGGGGCTACGAAGTAAATCTGAAATGAATCTATCTATATTGACTTTGCCCGGTGACGGAATCGGCGTCGAAGTCACGCAAGAAGCAGTCAAGGTTTTGAAGCATGTGGCGTCACGTACCGGCCATACGCTTTCCATCAGCGAGGGTCTGCTGGGCGGTATTGCCATTCACAAAACCGGGAACCCCTTTCCGGACGAGACGCGCGATCTAGCCATGAAAGCCGACGCAACACTGATGGGTGCGGTGGGTTTGCCGGAATTCGATAACGCTCCGCCGGAGAAACGGCCCGAACGCGGGTTGCTCGGCATTCGCAAAGCGCTGGGGGTTTATGCCAACCTGCGCCCGGTGCGGTCTTATAAGGCGCTGGTGGATTCGTCTCCTTTGAAGAACGAATTGGTGGATGGCACGGACATGATCATCGTTCGCGAGTTGACGGGCGGGTTGTATTACGGAACTCCGCGCGGCATTTCGGGTAGCGGGCCTACGGAAACCGCGGTTAACACGATGGTCTACACGCGAGCCGAAATTGAGCGGGTCACGCACATGGCATTTGAGCTGGCGCGCAAGAGGCGCAAGAAGGTGACCAGCGTGGACAAGTCGAATGTGCTCGAGAACTCGCAACTCTGGCGCCGAGTGGTGGTGGAGATAGCGGCGGGATATCCGGATGTGGCGCTCGATCACATTCTGGTGGATAACTGCGCGATGCAATTGGTGTTGAACCCGAAGCGTTTTGATATTGTTCTGACCGAGAACTTGTTTGGCGACATTTTGAGTGACGAGGGCGCGGTGCTGGCGGGATCGATCGGCATGCTGCCATCCGCTTCAATAGGCGGCAAGCGGCCATCGGGCGCGTGGGTTGGCTTGTATGAACCCGTGCATGGTTCGGCGCCGGATATTGCAGGTCAGAACAAGGCGAATCCGTTAGGGGCGATTGGATCTGTTGGCGCCATGCTCGAATACAGCTTCGGTCTGACCAAAGAAGCGAATGCTGTTTACGCTGCCATGGAAGATGTCTTGAACAACGGACACGTTACCGCCGATTTGAAACCGGCAGGCAAGGCCGCGACCACGAGGGAAGTAGGCGACGCGGTGTGCCAGGCGTTGACTGCCCGAGTTTGAACAAAGGATTTATATGCAACCACGCACAATCATTGAAAAGGTGTGGGACAACCACGTCGTAGCGGAGCGGCCGGGAACGCCCACGCTTCTGTATATTGACTTGCACCTCGTGCATGAAGTGACTTCGCCGCAAGCGTTTTCGGGTCTGCGTGAACGCGGGCTCAAAGTGCGCCGGCCCGATCTGACAATCGGAACGACCGACCACAGCATTCCGACGCATGACCGCAACCTGCCCATCGTGGATAAGATCGCTGCCAACCAGGTGGCTCAATTCGAGCAGAACTGCACGGAATTCGGCATTCCCTTCTACGGCCCGCACAGCAAGAAACAGGGCATCGTGCACGTGATCGGACCGGAGCAAGGACTCACGCAACCCGGCCAGACCGTGGTTTGCGGCGATAGCCACACGGCCACGCATGGTGCGTTCGGCGCGCTCGCGTTTGGGATCGGCACCAGTCAAGTGGAACACGTTCTCGCCACGCAGTGCTTGTTGCAGAGCCGCTCGCTCACTTATGAGGTTCGGGTGGAAGGCACGCTGCGGCCTGGGGTTGGGGCGAAGGACATCGTGCTTAATCTCATCTCTCGCATCGGCATAGGCGGCGGCAACGGCTGCGTGTTCGAATACACCGGCTCGGCTATTCGTTCGCTCTCGATGGAAGAGCGCATGACGATTTGCAACATGTCGATTGAAGGCGGTGCGCGAGCAGGCCTGATCGCGCCGGACGATACGACTTATCATTACCTGGCTGGCCGTCCCGCGGCGCCGAAGGGTGCGGATTGGGAGAAGGCGCTCAGTCTCTGGCGCCAACTGCCCACCGATGCTGGCGCCACGTACGACAAGACGATTCACATCGACGCCAGCACGCTCGAACCGATGATCACGTTTGGCACCAACCCCGGAATGGGTATCGGCATCACGCAAGCGGTGCCCGATCCTGCTTCGATTGGCGATCCGTTAGAACGCGACACGCTGGGCAAAGCGCTCAAGTACATGGACCTGCCAGCCGGAAAGACTTTGCTTGGGCATAAGGTGGACGTCGTTTTCATTGGCAGTTGCACCAACTCGCGCATCTCCGATCTGCGCGCCGCGGCGGGCGTGTTCAAGGGCCGCAAGGTGAACCCGAACGTGCGGGTTATGGTAGTGCCCGGTTCACAGCTTGTGAAGCAACAAGCACAAGCGGAAGGGCTCGACAAGATCTTCAAAGACGCCGGCGCCGATTGGAGGGAAGCCGGCTGTTCCATGTGCATCGCCATGAACGGCGATCAACTAGAGGCGGGTGAATACAGCGTCTCCACCAGCAACCGAAATTTCGAAGGACGACAAGGCAAGGGCGGACGCACTTTCCTGGCTAGTCCACTGACCGCTGCCGCGAGTGCGGTTACCGGCGTTGTCACTGACGTGAGGACTTTACTCTAATGGAAAAAGTAACTACCTTTACTGGCCGCTTAGCGCCGCTGCCAATTGACAACATCGACACCGATCAAATCATTCCAGCGCGCTTCCTCAAGACGACTTCGAAAATCGGCTTGGGCGATCAACTGTTTTGCGACTGGCGCTACGATGCCGAGGGCAAGCCCAAGCCTGAGTTCATTCTCAACAAAGCCGAAGGCAAGGCCGCACAGGTGCTGCTGGCCGGCGACAACTTCGGCTGCGGCAGTTCGCGCGAACACGCTCCGTGGGCTCTCACGCAATACGGCTTCAAGGCCGTGATTAGCACATCGTTCGCGGACATCTTCAAAGGCAACTCCGCGAAGAACTCACTGCTGACGATTGTTGTTCCGGCCGATGCGCACAAGAAGCTTTTCGCCGCGCTGGCTGCTGATCCGGCCGCGACGGTGACAGTGGATCTGGAGCAGCAGAAGCTTACTTTACCTGACGGCTCCTCAGTGACCTTTCCGGTGGACGAATTCGCCAAGCAATGCATGTTGAACGGCGTTGACGAGCTCGGCTACATCCTAAAACAAGAGGACGCGATCAAGGCTTACGAGGGCAAGAGAACTTTGAGCGTCAACACAAACATTGCGGCATAAATGACGACTACTCGCCAGCTTCTTCGCTACCAACTTGACTTCACGACCTGGGCCAACGAGCGGATTTTGAAAGCCGCCGCGGCGCTCACGCCAGAGGAACTGACGCAAGACTTTAAGACATCTGACAAAAGCGTTCTGGGTACGCTTGCTCATTGCTACCGCGCCGAGCGCATTTGGATCAAGCGGCTACAGAATGAGAAAGCCGACTTCAAGGTTGAAGGCGACGACACGCTGTCGGCTTTACAAAAGAACTGGCCGGAAGTCCGCTACGGCTGGACCGAATGGATCCGCGTGATCAGCGACGATGCACTCAACGGAGACTTCCAGTATTCAGATCTCAAGGGCAACGCCTGGAGCCAGCCAATTTCAACCATCATCATGCACGTGACGAATCATTCGTCACATCACAGAGGCCAGGCGGTGGGCTTTATCCGTTCGATGGGACATCAACCGCCGAACGTGGATTTGATCACGTTTTCACGTGAACGGATGTAACTTTCATTCATACCTCAGGCATACGATTGGGTCTAAATTAGCGGCACGGTTGGCGGGATAGTAACCGAAGAACAAACCCACGCCGACGGAGATGGAAAAGCCCAAAACGATCCATAGGGGCGATACGAATGCAGGCACGGCGGGGATCAGCGTTTTGACGAGGAAAGCGATGAGTGCGCCCATGACGATGCCGATGACACCGCCGATACAAGACAGCATGATGGCTTCGAGCAAAAACTGAACGCGAATATCGGAGCGGCGTGCACCGACAGCCTTACGCACGCCGATCTCACTGGTTCTCTCGGTTACGGAAATGAGCATGATGTTCATGACACCGATGCCACCGACGAGGAGACCGACGCCGCTGATGATGCCTGTGAGAGCGACGAGGGCGCCGGTCAATGCATCCCAGAGAGACAGAAAGAAATCGGGCGAACTGATTTCAAAATCGTCCTGGGCGTTGTGAGAAACGTGGCGCTTGCGGCGGAGGGCGTCGTCCACCTGCCCCTTCATAGTGGTGAGGGAGAACTCGGTTTTGCCCTCTACGCTGATAAAACGTTCGTGGATGTTCGGGTAGTTTTTGCGAAAGTTGCTGAGTGGAATGCAAGCGAACTGGTCTACGCCTAAGGCCGAGAACAGGCCCTCGTCTGGCGCGAAGGTACCGATGACTTCGTAAAGCCGGCCATTGAGGCGGACTTGTTTGCCGATGGGGTCGAGGTTGGGGAAGAGCGAATCAGCGAGGGAGCGACCGATCACAACGACGGAGCGCGCATGTTCCTCATCGAAGGCGGAAATGAAGCGACCGGTGGCTAGGACGAATATGGGGACGGCGTTGATGTATTCGGGTTGAACGCCGCGGAGAAAGAAGCGTTCGACGTGAGCGTTGCCATAGCGGATTTCATCGGACTCTTCGGCAAAATTCACGCGCTGAGCAAAGACAGTCGCGTATGAGACAGAGGGGCAAGAATCGACGATGTAGCGGGCGTCTTCATCGAGCAGATACTTGCGGTCACGGAGTTTTGCGGAAAGACGGGCGGGATCTTGCATGGGGGGAAAGCGAGTGATGATGAGGCTGTTGGAGCCGAGCTTTTCGATGCGCCCCTGAATTTCCGCGTTCAAGCCGTCGATGATGGATGCGACCGCAATGACAGTTGTGACGCCGACGACGATGCCGAGAATAGTGAGGCCGGAGCGGACTTTGTTCGCCCGGAGTGTTTCGATGGCCACTGATACGTTTTCAAAAACTTCGTCGCGGGTCATTTAGGTTTCCGTCCTTAGAGCGGTGACTGGATCGAGCGCGGCCGCTTTACGCGCGGGATAGATACCAAAAAAGAGACCGATGGCGGAACTGAGGATGACGCCTAGGAGGGCGACCCAGCCTTTGACAGACGCTGGAAATGAGGTGAGAGTGCGCAAGGCCAAAGCACAGGCGAAGCCAATGGCGATACCGACGGCTCCGCCGATAAGGCATTGCACGAGACTTTCGGTGAGAAACTGACGAAGAATATCGGTTTTGGTGGCTCCCATGGCGCGGCGCAAGCCGATTTCACGAGTGCGCTGGGCCACACTGACTAACATGACGTTCATGATGACAATTCCGCCGACGACAGCAGAGATGGAACTGACCATGACGAAGACCGCGAAGAATGAGCCGCTGATGCTTTGCCAAAGAGCGATGTAGCTTTGGGAGGTGCCGATGAAGAAGCTATCGTCCCCGCCTGGAGGATCGTGGCGGCGCGTGCGCATGATGACGCGGGCTTGATCTTGCGCATCGTTAAAATTCTTTTCGCCGCCGGAGGCTTTGACTTCCAGGGTGAGGCTGGTGCGAGTGCCGCGCACTTTCAGAAACGTATTGAGCGGAATGACAACGTAATTGTCTTGATCTTGACCAAGGACTGCGCCTAATTTCTTGAAGGTGCCGATGACTTCAAACTCAAGGCTGCCGGTACGGATAATACGGCCGATGGGATCTTCGTTGGGGAAGAACTGGTCTACGAGCGACGAGCCGATGATGCCGACATAGGCGGCGTGGCGATCTTCACCGGGAGTGAAATAGCGGCCGAACTCGAGCGTGCGCGTATCTATGTCGATCATGTTGGGCGTATAGCCAATTATTGCGGTATCGTCAGTCTGTTTGTTGCCGTATTGGACGGCGAGGGTGCTGTTGGCGGAGGCGCCAACTTGGTCGCAGGCGGTGCAGAGTTCGGCGACAGAGCGATAGTCGGCCATCTCAATATTTTTGTTTTTGAGGGCTTTCACGACGATGGTGAAATCTACGACGGCAAAGGGCGTTTTAGCGATGCGGAAGACATTGGTTCCGAGATTGGCGATCTTTTGTTCGACGTAGACGTTGGCGCCTTGCACGAGGGTCATGACGGTCATGAGCGTGGCGACGCCCATGGTGAGGCCGAGCACAGTTAGGGCAGCGCGCAACTTATAAGCGTTGAGCGCGGCGAGGGACATGAG
>Ga0302319_10023500_pt1 | contig 11009 bp, 9 predicted proteins | sample Bog_T0_2_FD_203319 | JGI IMG/M metagenome (GOLD analysis project Ga0302319, IMG submission 203319) | Peat permafrost microbial communities from Stordalen Mire near Abisko, Sweden - Bog_T0_2 | ecosystem: Environmental > Terrestrial > Soil > Wetlands > Peat | place: Sweden: Abisko, Stordalen Mire...
TCCTATGACAACAGTTTACCCCCGCCCGGTTGCCGTGAGTTCCGGCCCCCGGCGTACACTGGAGCTTCGCCAGCGCAGGAGAGACGCATGATCGTCATCGATACCGAGCACGTGGACCTCAGCACGCCCAGCGGCCCCATGCGCACCCACATCGTGCGCCCGGCAGCGCCGGGCAGGTATCCGGGGATAGTCTTTTATTCGGAGATCTTTCAGGTGACCGGGCCCATCCACCGCACCGCGGTGCTGCTCGCGGGGCATGGCTACATCGTCGCCATCCCCGAGATCTATCACGAGTACGAGCCTGCCGGGACCGTGCTGAAGTATGACCAGGAAGGCTCCGACCGCGGCAATGTGCTCAAGACCACCAAGCCGGTGCAGGCCTACGACGACGACGCCCGCGCCGTGCTGGCGCACCTGGCCGCCCGTCCGGACTGCACCGGCAAGCTGGGCGCGATGGGCATCTGCATCGGCGGCCACCTGGCCTTTCGCGCCGCCATGAACCCGGAGGTGCTGGGCGCGGTCTGCTTCTATGCGACCGACATCCATAAGGGCGGGCTGGGGCTGGGCATGAAGGACGACTCCATCGCCCGCGCCGGCGAGATCAAAGGCGAGCTGCTAATGGTCTGGGGGCGGCAGGACCCTCACATCCCCACCGAGGGCCGCATGAAGGTGCTCGCCCGGCTGAACGAGGTGGGGACGCGGCTGAACTGGCATGAGGTGAACGGCGCCCACGCCTTCCTGCGCGACGAGGGAGTTCGCTACGACCCGGAGCTGGCCCGCACTATGCTGGGCCTGGCCTTGGATCTCTTCCACCGCACCCTGGCGGTCGGGTCGGCCGAGGTAGCCCAGAGCCCGGTCATCGCCAACCATTAAGCCACAGCGTCAGCGCCAGTAGTCGTTTGTTTGTTTACAGATAAATAATCTAGCTGATGTAGTACCTGAGCCATGGATCGCTGGTATGGGCCAGCTCCAACGTGGTTCCGTCAAACACAACCTGGCCCTCATTCAGCACCAGAAACCGGGTATTGGGGTCGATGCCGCCATCGGGAATCTTCTCCATACGGCCTTGCTCCTGGTTGTAGCGGTGGGTGGCCATGGTGAAGGCGTCCTGGAGCCGGTGGGTAATCAGCAGCGAGGTCGTGTGGGAGACGTCGCGCTGCTTCACCACCAGTTCGATAATGGTGTTGGACGTGATGGGGTCCAGGCCGCCGGTGGGCGAGTCGTAGAGGATCAGGTCGGGCTTGGTGATAATGGCGCGGGCAATGGACACGCGGCGTCTCATTCCGCCGCTCAACTCCGAAGGGAACTTGTCGATGGCCTTCTCCAGCTCGACGAAGCGCAGCGCCTCCAGCACGCGCTCGCGGATCTCCGTGGGAGGCAGGTGTTCCTCTTCCAGGCGGTAAGCGACGTTGTCCTCCACGTTAAGGGAGTCGAAGAGCGCACTCTCCTGGAAGACCATCCCGATGTGCGCGCGCATGGCGAAGATCTCGCTCTGCGTCATGGTGTGGAGCGACCAGCCCAGGACGCGGACTTCGCCGCTGTCCGGTTCCAGCAGTCCATTGGCCAGCTTCATCAGTACGCTCTTGCCGCCGCCGGAGGGCCCGAGGATGATGCGGGTCTCACCATGCGCCACCTTGAAGCTGATGTCCTTGAGTACCTGGTGCTCTTCAAAGCCCAGGGAGACATGGTCAAACTCCACCACAGGCACGCCCTGGGCGATGCGTTCGGCTGCCTCTTGGTCGTTCGTGGTCGCGGTCATCGGCTACCGTCCAAAGATCCCGATCATGAGCTGCGTGACCAGGAAGTCCATAAGAATGATGAGCACGGAGGAAGCGACCACTGCCTGGGTGGTGGATTTGCCCACGCCGCGCGTGCCGCCCGTGGTCTTCAGGCCGTAGTAGCAGCCGATGCTGGCGATGATGAAGCCGGAGAAGAGCGGTTTGACCAGTCCCTCGACGACATCGCCCATCTTGAGGGTCAGATAAGCCGTGGTGAAGAAAGTGTGCCCGTTCAGGTGCAGCAGGCCCACAGCGACCGCTCCGCCGCCGGCGGTCCCACAGGCGTCGGAGATGATGGTCAGGAAGAAGAGCATCACCACGGTGGCGACCAGGCGCGGGGTGACCAGCTTACGGATCGGGTCGGTGCCCAGGGCACGCATGGCGTCAATCTGCTCGGAGACCTTCATGGAACCCAGTTCGCTGGCCATGCCGGAGGCGTTGCGCCCGGAGACCATCAGCCCGGTCAGCACCGGGCCCAGCTCCTTCACCATGGAGAGCGCCACCAGACGCCCGGTCATGTTCACGGCGCCGAACTCCTTGAGCGAGGTGGCCGACTGCAGCGCCAGCACGCAGCCCGTAAAAAACCCCGTCAGCACCACAATCGGCAGCGATCCCACGCCGATGGAGTCCATCTGGGTAAAGATGTCGTCGATGTAGCGCGGCTTGGAAAAGAGGTCGCCGAAGGCGTGCGCGCACAGCAGGGCATACTCCTGCAAGGCAGCGATCAGGCTCTTGGCGTAGGTCTCTGGAGAGGCGAGTCTCATTCGGTCCGGTTTGGCTCAGGGTATCAGATGCGGCACGGAGGCTCCGGCGTCGCATTCTCCCCGCCGGGGTGAGAAAATACAGGGATGGCAGAGACCATGGCAGCCGCCGTCCTCCGCGGCAAGCAAGATCTGCGCATTGAGCAGGTTCCGGTTCCCATCGCTGGCCCGGGAGAGTTGGTGCTGCGCGTGGGCGCGGCGCTGACCTGCGGGACCGACCTGAAGGTCTACCGGCGCGGATACCACGCCAAGATGCTGACACTGGACCGCCTCTTTGGACACGAGATGGCCGGAACGGTGGATTCGGTCGGCCCCGGGGTAACGGGCTTCGCCGTGGGCGACCGCGTTGTTCCGCTGAACTCCGCTCCCTGCGATGCCTGCTTCTTCTGCGCCAACGGCCAGCAGAACCTGTGCGAAGACCTCATCTTCAACAACGGAGCCTATGCAGAGCTCCTGCGCGTCCCGCAGCGCATCGTGGCGAAAAACACGCTGCGCGTCCCGGAAGGGATGCCGCTGGAGCACGCCGCGCTGACCGAGCCGCTGGCCTGCGTGATGCGCGGGCTGGAGGAGTCCAACGCGCACGCCGGGCAGACCGCCATCGTGCTGGGCGCCGGCCCCATCGGTCTGCTCTTCATCCACGCCGCAGCGCTCCAGGGCCTGCACGTCATCGCCGTGGTCAAACGCAAGGACCAGGTGGCGACCGCGAGGCACTTCGGCGCGGAGCAGATCGTCCGCATTGCCGACGTGGAGGACCCCATCGCCGCCGCCCGCGCGCTCACCCCTCAGGGCCGCGGCGCCGACATCGTGCTGGAGGCCGTGGCCACGCCGGAGGCCTGGCAGTGGGCTGTGCAGATGGCGCGCAAAGGTGGGCTGGTTAACCTCTTCGGCGGCCCGCCGGCTGGTACCTCGGTCGCCCTCGACACCAATCTGATCCACTACTCCGACCTGACGCTGAAGGCGAGCTTCCACCACACGCCCGCCACCGCGCGCCGTGCCTTCGAGCTGCTCTGCTCTGGCCGTTTTCTGTGCGACGACTTCCTCACCGGCTCCGCCACGCTGGAAGAGCTCCCCGAGGTCTACCGCGGGATGCTGACCCGGCCCGCCGAAGGCACCGCGCCGGAGATTAAGACGGCCATCTTTCCCCAGGCGCATGCCCCCCAGGCGGATACCCAGATGCGCGCGGGCAAGCTGTCGCCCGACGCGGAGAAGGTGGCCGTATGAGCGCCACAGCCACGTTGAGTGAGGCGGCCGCGCACCTCGACGACCGCCTGCAAGGCGCGCCGGAGACCTACCTCACGCCGTCAGCGCGCCCCTCGCTGGCTGACGCGCAGGACTGGTGCAGGCGGCTGGCCACCTCGCACTATGAGAACTTTCATGTGGCGACCTTCTTCCTTCCCCGCGCGCTGCGGCCCCACTTTCACAGCGTCTACGCCTTCTGCCGCACCTCTGACGACCTGGGCGATGAGGTGGCCGACACGGCGACCGCGACGCGCCTGCTCGGTGAGTGGCGCGCCATGCTGCACCAGTGCTTCGCCCAGCCGGAGCTGTCGCGGCATCCGGTCTACGTCGCGTTGCAACCGACGATTGCCCAGTGCAGCCTGCCCATTGCGCCCTTCGATGACCTGATCTCCGCCTTCGAGCAGGACCAGGTTTACACGCATCATGAATCCCTCGCGACGCTCGAAGAGTACTCGCGCTATTCGGCGAATCCGGTGGGGCGGCTGGTGTTGCTGGTCAGCGGCTACCGCGCGGAGGAGCTGATGCTGCTCTCGGACGAGATCTGCACCGGCCTGCAACTGGCCAACTTCTACCAGGATGTTGTGGAAGACAGTGCGCGCGGACGCCGCTACCTGCCCGCGGATGCCATGCGGCGCTTCGATGTAACCGACGAGCAGCTCCACGCACGCCGCTTCGACGCCAACTTCCGCTCGATGATGCAGTTCCTCGTCGCCGACGCGCGCGCGCGGCTGACCCGCGGCGGACGCATCGTGGAACTGGTGAACCGCGATCTGGCAGCGACGCTCTCGCTGTTCGTCAAGGGCGGCTTCGCCATCCTCGACGCCATCGCCGCTCAGGACTACGACACGCTGCACGCGCGACCGGTCATAAGCAAGGGCACGAAGCTCCGCCTGCTGGGCGGCGCGCTGGCAGGCAAGCTGGGAGCCGCTCTGCTGCCCCGCAGGCGCGGGGGCAGCGCTGCATGACGACAGCACGCTCCGCCGAGGTGGATGCGGCTTATCGTGTCTGCCGTGCTATCGCCAGGCGCGAGGCAAAGAACTTCTACTACGCCTTCGTTGTCCTGCCGCGACATAAATCCGATGCCATGTGCGCGGTCTACGCCTTTATGCGCAACGCCGACGACCTCGCCGACGACGAGTCGCTGTCGCTCGATGCGCGGCGCGAGGCGATGGCGCAGTGGACCATGGCCTGGCGCGCCTCACGCAGCTCACCCAGCTACGACCCCGTCTTCCTCGCCCTGAACGATACGCAGCAGCGCTTCGCCATCTCCGATGAACTGTTGGAGCAACTCGTTGCCGGTACAACGATGGATCTCGCTCCAAAGATGGAAGGTGTGACCGAACAGTCGTTTCCGGACGCCGGCGGCCTGCGGCACAGGGTGCAGATCTACAACAACCTGGCGTCGCTGCAGCACTACTGCTACCTCGTCGCTTCGGTCGTCGGCCTGGTCTGCATCCGCATCTTCGGCTATACCGATCGCCGCGCGGAACAGCTAGCGGTCGATACCGGAGTCGCCTTCCAGCTCACCAACATTCTGCGTGACATCAAGGAAGACGTCGAACGCGGACGCATCTACCTCTCCGCTGACCAGCTATGTGAACACGGTGTCTTACCGGAGCGCATTCTGGCGCTGGCAGGGGGCGCGGCCCTTCAACCCAACGAGATGGCATTGCTGCAAGGATTTGAGAAGCACGCGCAGGCGCTCTATCGCAGTGCGGACGAACTCATCCCGCTGCTGGCTCCCGACGCGCGCCCTTCCATGCGCGTGCTGGTACGCATCTATCGCCGGCTGCTGGATCGCATCGCTGCCGATCCGGCTGCTGTCTTTCGCGAGCGGGTCTCCGTCCCCGCTTCGCACAAGCTCACGATCCTCGCGCTGGGTTTTGCGCAGACCCTGAAGGTGCGCCTGTTCGGATGAACGACACGCTTCATTCCGATGTCTTAATTGTCGGCGCGGGTGTCGCCGGGCTCTCTGCCGCGGTGGCTCTGTCGGGCGCGGGCATGAACGTGGCGCTGCTCGACCGCAAGCCCTATGTCGGCGGCCGCGCCTACTCGTATCTCCATCCGGCGCTCGATGAGGTCATTGACTCGCAGCACGTGCTGGTGGGTTGCTGCACCAATCTGATCGATCTCTGCAAGCTAGCGGGAGCGGACCGTCATATCCGCTGGTACGACCGCATTCCGTTCCTTGAGCCCGCTGACGCGCGCGGCAGAGTCCGTTGCAGCGAGATTGGATCCGGCGCTCTACCCGCGCCCGCGCACTCTGCGCTCAGCTTTCTGCGAGCAGGGATGCTCACCACGGGTGACAAGATCGGCATCGCCCGCGCACTTACGCAGTTTCTGCGCGGCTATCCGCAGAGCGACGACGAGCCCTTCTCGGAGTGGTTGCAGCGCGCCCGGCAATCGCCGAACGCCGTCCGCCACTTCTGGGAGCCGGTCGTCGTCAGCACCCTCAACGACTGCTTTGAGCGCTGCTCCACGCGCTACGCGGGCCAGGTCTTTCACGAGCTCTTCCTCAAGTCGGCGGACGGTGGAAGGCAGGGAATCCCCACCCAGCCGCTCTCCGCGTTTTATCAAGCCGTTGCGCAACTCGCCGAGCTTCAGGGAACCGTGCTACATCTGCGCAGCAGCGCGGAGCGCATCGAGCAACTCGCGGACGGCGTGTGGCAGGCGTCAACCTCCGATGGAACTATCCACCGCGCGCAAAAGCTGCTGCTGGCGCTGCCCTTCGATCAGACCGGGCGTCTGCTCACGACGCTGCCGGAGGGCGCGCCGCAACGCGATGCGCTCCTTCCGGGATTGCAACACTTCGTCTACGCGCCCTTTACGACGATTCATCTGTGGTTCGACCGCCCCGTGACGGAACTGGACCAGGCGGCGCTTCTGGACACGAAGATTCAGTGGATGTTCAACAAGACCCGCATCCGTCGCGATGAGCCCGGACAGCCGGAACAGGGCCAGTACCTGGAGCTGGTAATCGCAGCTTCGTTTGAGGAGTTACAGCGGTCGCGCGAGTCCATCCTCAGCGGCGCCCTCGAAGAACTCTCTCGCTTCTTTCCAGTAGTCCGCGAAGCGAAGGTGATAAAGTCCGGAGTTCTGAAGGAAGCGCGGGCCACTTTCTCCGTCACTCCCGGCCTGGATCGCTATCGTCCGGCGCAGGACGCGGGCGGTGGACTCTATCTCGCCGGTGACTGGACGCGCACCGGCTGGCCTTCGACCATGGAAGGTGCCGCTCGCAGCGGCCGTCTCGCAGCCCAGGCCATCCTTCCGGCCGCAACCTTTCTCACGCCCGACGTGCCCGCAAGCGGCCTGATGCGGTGGCTCCTCTAGCTCACACTGTGTCGTAAGGGTGGTTGAGTCGTCCTGCGATGCGAATAAAGTTTCAGAAAATCACAACTAACTTTCGTAATGAGGTTTATCTTTATCCGGACGCCCCTTGTTCAGATCAAGCCGCATCTGCGGGTCTGCCAAGGTGTGGAGGCTGTTATGAAGTTTTCCGTTGCGCCCGCGCGCGCATTGCTGTTGCTCTCTGCCTTCGTTGCTTCCACCTCTACTCTCACATCAATCATTGGCTGCTCGGGTTCGTCCACGCCCGCAGGTCCGCAGATTGTCGTCAGCGTCTCCGGGCCGGCAGCGACACGACTGAATGGCACGGCCCAGTTCACGGCAGTCGTCACCGGCACCACCAATACGGCAGTCACATGGCAGGTTGGCGGAGTTACCGGCGGCACCACGGCCACCGGAATCATCAGCGCCACCGGCCTCTATACCGCGCCGGCTGTGCTGCCCAATACAGCCTTGGCCAGCATCACCGCCGTCAGCGTCGCCTCCCCCACCATTTCCGGCTCGTTTCTGGAGAATCTCGACAATCCGCTTCCCGTGGTGACCAGCGCGGTCGCAACCCAGGTGGGCAGCACCCTCAACTATGCGGTGGATGTGGTGGGGACCGGCTTCGTTCCCACCTCCGTGATTGAGGTCAACGGCGTGGCGCAGACCACGACCTACGTCTCCGCTACGGAGGTGCAGACCACGGCGGCCGTCGCCTCCGGCACCACCAGCGTGACGGTGCTGGTCTCCAACCCGGCGCCGGGAGCCGTTCTGTCCGCTTCGCTGAACGTTCCCATCTCCTTCTTCGCGACCACCGCTGCCGCGGCGGCGCGGTTCCTCGATCAATCGAGCTTCGGCCCCACCGCGGCCTCCATTCAGAGCGTTCAGACGCTGGGCATTGACGCCTACCTGAAGCAGCAGTTTGCGACTCCCACCACGCTGCTGGCGGCAATACCCAACAGCCCGCTGCCGGCCGTCTGCCTCTCCGCGAACACCACCTATCCCTGCGCGGAGTCGGAGTGGTGGACCGTGGCCATCAACGGTCCCGACCAGCTTCGCCAGCGCGTGGCCTTTGCCCTCTCGGAGATGTTCGTGGTCTCCACCCAGTCCATTGACGGCGCCACCATCCCGGAGTTCCACAATGCGCTGGCCAACAACGCCTTCGGCAACTTTTACAACATCATGCACGATGTGACGCTCTCCCCGGCGATGGGTGGCTATCTGAACATGCTGAACAGCGCCAAGCCCGCCACCGGCCAGATCGCCAATGAGAACTACGCGCGCGAGAACATGCAGCTCTTTACCGTCGGGCTCGACTTGCTGAATCAGGATGGCTCTCTGCAACTGGACGGCAGCGGCAACCCCATTCCCACCTATACCCAGGCCCAGGTGCAGGCCTTTGCGCGCGCCTACACCGGCTGGACCTACGGCGTCCCCGGCGGCGGCACTCCTACCAAGTTCCCCAACACCTACGACCCCAATGATCCCATGGCCGCGGTCGAGACCCAGCACGACACCACCTCCAAGACGCTGCTCAACGGCACGGTACTGCCTGCCGGCAACAACTCCGCGCAGGACCTGACCGGCGCGCTGACCAACATCTTCAATCACCCCAACGTGGCCCCGTTCGTCTGCACCCAGCTGATTCAGCATCTGGTCACCAGCACACCCAGCCCGGCCTACGTCTCGCGCGTTACGGCCGTCTTCGCCAACAACGGCAGCGGCGTGCGCGGCGACATGCAGGCGGTGATCCGCGCCATCCTCACCGACACAGAGGCCCGCGCGGGCGACACGAACTCCAGCTACAACGGCGGCCACCTGCGTGAGCCCATTCTATTCCTCACCGCGATGATCCGCGGTCTCGGCTTCACCAATACCGACGTCAATGGGTCCTACGACTCGCTCTCCAACTACTCCAGCAATCTCTCCGAGCGTCCCTATCGCGCCAACTCGGTCTTCAACTTCTTTCCGCCCAACTATGTCATTCCCGGCTCGACGCTGAATGCGCCGGAGTTCGACATTGAGAACACCGCCACCGCTACCCTGCGGCTGTCGCTCGCCGACTCCATCGTCAACAACAAGATCTCCAGCTTCACCGTGGACCTGTCCAACACCAGCACGCTTGGCACCATGGCCGCCAACCCGGCGACCCTCACCGACTATCTGGGAATGTTGTTGATGCACTCGCAGATGCCCACCAACATGCGCACCACCATCATCAACACCATCACCCCGCTCACCTCCAACGCGCAGCGTGTCCGCGTCGCCCTGTATCTCATCATCACGTCCTCGCAGTACAAGGTCATCCACTAACGCAACCGAATTTCTCCAGCAATCTGTTCACAGCAGGGAAGAGGCAACGCCAATGGAACTCCGCCGCCGCAGCTTCATCAAATACGCCTCGCTTGCCGCCGCCGGCAACCTCGCCGGGATGCGCCCCTTTGGCGCGCTCAACGCCCTCGCTGCCACCACGCCGGACTACAAGGCCCTGGTCTGCATCTTCCTCTTTGGCGGCAACGACTCCAACAACACGGTGATCCCCTTTGACACCAAGGGCTACAACAACTACGCAGCGCTGCGCACCGCCGGGGGCAGCTCCATCGCGCTGGCGCAGAACACCCTGCTGCCGCTCACACCGCTTCCGAACTTTGCCCTGCATCCCAGCCTGCCGGACGTGCAGGCGCTCTTCAATAGCGGCAATGCGGCCATCGTCGCTAACGTGGGCACGCTCACCGCGCCGATCACCCGCGCGCAGTACCTGGCAGCCAACGCCAACGTCCCCACCAACCTCTTCTCCCACCCCGACCAGCAGGAGGAGTGGCAGAACGCCGCCGCCTCCGGCGCCACGCCCACTGGCTGGGCCGGCCGCATCTCGGACGTCATGACCGGCCCCTACAACGCCTCCGCCAGTATTCCCATGATCACCTCGGTCGGCGGCGACACCCTCTTCTGCAACGGCATCTCCACCACTCCGGTCTCGGTCTCGCCCGGCAATCTGGGTAACGCCAGCTGTTCGGAGGGCTCCGAGTGCACCGCCCGTCTGGCCGCCGCGCAGTCGCTGATTACCTTCAACTCCGGAGTCTCGCTGATCACCGCCGATGACCAGATCACCTCCAACGCTTACAGCTACGCTTCGGTGCTGACGGCCGCGACCAAATCGGTCACGCCGCTCAAGACGGTCTTCCCGTCGAACAACGGCCTCGCCTCGCAACTCCAGCAGATCGCTCAGATCATCCAGGTCCGCGCCGCGCTCGGCGTGCAGCGCCAGATATTCTTCGCCGGGATCGGCAACTTTGATACCCACTCCAACCAGGTCGCGCTGCAGGCGCAGCTGCTGGCCGGCATCAGCCCGGCCATGGCGGCCTTCTACAACGCCACGGTGGAGATGGGCATCCAGCAGGACGTCACCAGCTTCACCATGTCGGACTTCGCGCGCACCTTCCAGCCCAACTCCAACACCGGAACGGACCACGCCTGGGGCTCGCACCAATTCGTCTTCGGCGGCGCGGTCAACGGCGGCAAGATGTACGGTACCTTCCCCACCATCGCCCTCGCCGGGCCCGACGACTCCGGCAGCAATGGCCGCTGGGTGCCTTCCACCGGCAGCGTGCAGTACGCGGCGACGCTCGCCAGCTGGTTCGGCGTGCCTACCGCGCAGTTGCCGACGGTCTTCCCCAACATCGCCAGCTTTGCGACGCCCAACCTGGGCTTCGTCTAGACCACTACCGCGTCAGCAGAAACACACCCGCCGCCACAAACACCGTCGCCAACCAGCGACGCCTGTCCACGCGCTCTCTGAGAAACAGCTTCGCCGCGAACGCGTTGCCGATGTACGTCAGCGCGGCAATCGCCGGGCCTGCCAGCGACAGGTTCGCGATGCTCAGCGCGTACAGCATGGCGAAGA
>Ga0302319_10023501_pt1 | contig 11008 bp, 8 predicted proteins | sample Bog_T0_2_FD_203319 | JGI IMG/M metagenome (GOLD analysis project Ga0302319, IMG submission 203319) | Peat permafrost microbial communities from Stordalen Mire near Abisko, Sweden - Bog_T0_2 | ecosystem: Environmental > Terrestrial > Soil > Wetlands > Peat | place: Sweden: Abisko, Stordalen Mire...
CAGAGGGGCGGTGGCCGATCTAAGGGACAGGCTCAACAGATGCTGGCCTAAGGGGCTTACGGCCTGACCGCCGAAACGTGAAATCATCCTCACGCCTCTGAACGCAACATACAAGGGGCTGAAGCCCTCATTGATTTAATTGGCTTTGTGCCGGGGATAAATCCCCGGCCTACCGCCCGGACGAGTTTTTCCGCTGCCTGTGAAGTCGTGCCCCGATACAAAACCAGAGTTTTTCAACAAGCTCCTAGCTCTTCTTCAGCGCCCGCTTCAAGACTGTCTCCAGCGCGGCCTTCACCTTGGCGTATTCATCGGGCTCGATGGAGCCGCCGATCTTTTCGCTCTCCAGGGCAAACATCTCTTCCTTGAGAACGGTGAGCAACTGCGATTGCTTGGCCGCCGGCGAGCCGAAGGCCGGGTACGCTACCGCTGCGCCGTCTTGCACGCCTCCCGCAACCGGCGCGCCGGCTGGCTTGCGCAGCAGGAAGGCAGCCGCCGCTACCAGCAACAGGCCCAGGCCGCCCAGAATCCACCACTTGTACTTCGTCAGCGGGTCGGGCGTGCCGATGGGGTTGCCGATGCCGCCGCCGGGCTGGCCGCCGGCCGCCTGAGCGTCGCTGTTGGTGGCTGGTGCGTCCTGCCCGCCCATGCCCGCCGGCTGTTGTGCGCCGGGTGTGCCCTGGTTTTCCCGCGGCATGGAGCCGGTGCCGGCCACGGTGAAGTCCACCGCCTTGCCGGGGGTCGCGTTCTTCAGCACGTAGGTCTGAATGTTGGGGTCCTCGGGCACGTTCTTGAAGGCATCGCCGGAGGTGGCCGTAAAGGTCATGCTCTTAGGCAGCAGCACGGCCAGGTTGTCGGCCGGCAGCAACTCCTGGGAATGAAAGGTAAACTTCTCGCCGGTGTAGGGCACGTGATAGGAGAGCTGGAAGAGCGTGTCTTTGTCGCCGTCGTCGGGTTGGATGGGGAAGTTGAACGCGTAGTGGCCCTTGGGGCCGTCGGGGTCCATTTTGATGGTGGTGGGCAGGCCGTTGGGGCGCTGTCCGCCCACTCCGTCCACTGCCGCGTCGGCAGGCAGCACCACCTGGAACGACTTGGCGCTCCACTGTGTGGTGGGCGGCGAACTGGTGTTGTGCACAAAGTAGCGCTCGGTCACCTTGAGCTGGCCGCCGTCGGTCTCCAACTCGAGCACGTCGGCCTCAATGGAGACGCCTTGCACCTTGGCAGCCACGTCGTAGACGGTGATGTTGGCCGGCGAGGCGCCCTGCGGAGCGGCCACAAAGTAGCCCGCGCCCTGGTGCGTGACGCGAACCAGATAAGGGTTGCTGCCGGGCTCGACCAGCGAGTAGCGGCCGTTCGAGTCGGTGGTGGCGTGGGCCACCTCGCCCATGCCGGCCTGCACATCCACCAGGACGACGGGGTCGCCCGCCGCCGGCTTGCCGGTGGTCTTGTTGGTCACCGTGCCGGTGACGGTGGTGGCATGCGCCAGAGCGCCCGCGAGCAGCAGGGTAAGGGTTGCGGCAAAAGTGCGAAAGAGGGTCTGGGTCGATTTCATAGTCGTGAAGTTTCCTATCGGTACAGCATGGGTGGATCGGGGTGGAACGAAGAGCAACCGCTGGTCCTTCGACTCCCTGGGCTGGGCTCCGGTGGCTCCTCATGAACAGGGAATTTTCGCCACGCCCCTACGGGGCTGGAGATTGATTTTGGCCTCATTCCCAGGACAGCGCTTCGCTTGTCCTGGGTTATTTTCTTGTCGCCCCTCCGGGGCTGACGTTGGTGCGCCCTGGTCATCCCCGCCGTTCCTCCCGGACCCGGGTCATGTCGCTCGGGATGACAGGGTTGGTGGGAGGTTGCGGTCGCCCAGGTCTCAAAATCGAGACCTGGGGCACCCAGCTCCGGTCGCTCAGGATGACAAACAGAATCGAGTTTCAGGCATGTTGCAGGTGCTCGATCTCGGCCAGCAGAAGTTCGGCTTCGTTTTCCAGCTGCGTCCGCTGCACTTCGAAATCCTCGTCCGGATACTTGCCCGCCTTGTACTCGAAGTTGAGGTCGCGCAGGTTCTCGTAGAGCTGCTCCTTGCGCTCCAGCAGAAAGTCCAGGCGGGTCTTCTCGCGCTGGCTGGCGAAGACATTCTCCGGCCAGAAGGTATAGACCAGCAGCGCCAGCGCCAGAAAAATGCCGGCCAGTTCGCCCTGCAAGGTAGTCATGGCTCAAAACCCTCCTTCGCCGGTTTCGCGGCGAATCTTTTCCCGGCGCTCGCGCTCGGCCGGGTCCATTGTGGATGTGTCGACGGCCGCTAGCGCGGTCCTGCTCACCGACCAGCGTCGAACAAGAAGGAACGTGCCCAGCGTGGCCGCGGCCAGCACGGCGAAGGGCGCGATCCAGGCCACCAGGTCGAATCCCTTGGTGGTGGGTGCGGCCAGCATGGTTGCGCCGTACTTGGCCGAAAACCAGCTCAGAATCTCCTGGTCGCTTTTACCGTCGGCGATGGCCGCCTTCAGCTCATCGCGCTCGCGCCCGCTCTCCGGGCAGCCCACGTGGTTGCACTCGCCCAACAGCTGCGCGCAGCTGCAGGTGCACATCATTCTGTGGCCCAGGTCGTTGAAGCGCGAACTGGCATCGGTTGCGCCCAGAGAGAAGCAGACCGCAAGGGCCAGCGTTCCCGCCTGCACAGCTTTCGTCCAAAAAGCAAAACGTGTGGAGTGTCTCACAGGTGGCCTCCCCTCAGAGCCGGCTCGCTCGGAGCCGTTCGGGCGGGCACGCGCAGGGAAGCCGTCGCCGGAGTCAAGGCGGGAACCAGTGCGATCAGTGTGCCGAAGACCAGGATCACCAGCCCGGCCCAGATCCATCCCACCAGCGGATTCAGGAACGCTTTGATGATGGGCTGTCCCGTGTCCGGGTTCGTCCCCTCATACACCACGTACAAGTCCCAGCTGGGCACGGAGTGAATGGCCACCATGGTCTGCGGCTGCTCGGTGGCCAGATAGATGCGCTTCTCCGGAGCCATCTGCAATGGCACGATGTGGAAGATGGGAATGATGCCAAGCACCCACCTGTCGATTGCCAGCGCCTTTGCCCGTTCCGTCCCCTTGTAGACATCTATCAGCGCGTACTCCGAGTTGTAGTTCAGATTCGAGTCCTGCGTGAACCCCACGCACTCCAGCGTATAAGGCCCGATGGTCATCTTGTCGTGGAGCGCCAGCTCGCTCTCGGTGTTCTTGTTGAACGCCGCGCCGGCCAGGCCGATGACCACGATCACCACGCCGATGTGGATGATGTATCCGCCGTAGCGGCGGGTATTGCGGCGCGTCAGCAGCCAGGTGGCCATGAACAGGTTTTTGCCCGTCTGCCGCGAGATCACGCCGGCTCCGCGGAAGAACTCGCTCAGGATGGCGGTGAGCACCGCGGCCGCCATGGCGAACGAGACCAGCGCGTAGAAACTGCCCTGCTGGAAGGCGCCGTCCTTCCAGGGACGCACGCCCGCCGCCAGGCAGACCGCTACCGCGACCCAGAGCATGATGACCGGGAGCACAAAGTTGCGGCGAATGCTCTTGAGCGACGCCGACCGCCAGGGCAGCAGCGGACCGACGCCGGTGAGGAAGAGCAGAAAGATTCCCACCGGCAGTTCAACCGCGTTGTACCAGGGCGGGCCCATGGTGACCTTGTGGCCTTCCACGTACTCCGAGACAACCGGATAGAGTGTGCCCAGCAGGATGACGAAGCAGGCTGTCAGCAGCACCAGGTTGTTGAACAGGAAGCTGGCTTCGCGGCTCACCAGCGACTCCAGATGATGCTCGCTCTTGAGGTGGCTGCGCTGCAGAATGTAAGTGAAGATGCACACCGCCAGCACAATCCCCATGAAGACCACAAACCAGGTGCCGATGGACGATTGCGCAAAGGCATGCACCGAACTGACCAGCCCCGCGCGGGTGAGCAGCGTGCCCAGCAGCGTGAGCAGGAAGGTGACGAAGATCAGCCACACATTCCAGCTCTTCATCATGCCTTTCTTCTCTTGCATCATCACCGAGTGGAGAAAGGCGGTTCCGGTCAGCCAGGGCATCAGGCTGGCGTTCTCCACCGGGTCCCATCCCCAGTAGCCGCCCCAGCCCAGCACCGCATAGGCCCAGTGCATGCCCAGGAAGATGCCGGCGGTCAGGAACAGCCAGGTCACCAGCGTCCACACGCGCGTGGTCCTGATCCATTTTTCTCCGGGGTAGCGCATCATCAGCGCGCCCAGCGCAAAACAAAACGGAACCGAGAAGCCCACATAGCCCAGGTAAAGCATGGGCGGATGGATCACCATCTCCGGATACTGCAGCAGCGGGTTGAGGCCGTTGCCGTCGTCTGGAATTGCGCCCTGGTAGAGCGCGAAGGGCGGCGCGGCAAAGCAGAGAATGGCCAGGAAAAACACCTGAATGCCGGCCAGAATTGTCCCCGCGTAGGCGTAGAGCTTCACGTCTGTCTTGTGGGTCAGGCGCAGCACAAAGCCGTAGACCGCCAGCAGCCAGGCCCACAGCAGCAGCGAACCCTCCTGCCCGCTCCACAGCGCGGAGAACTTGTAGGCCCCGGGCAGTGCGCGGTTGGAGTGCTCCATGATGTAGGTGATGGAGAAGTCGTTGGTAAAGACGGAATAGATAAGCGCGAAGGCCGCGGCGGTGATGGCCAGGAAGCCGGCGATGCCGGCGCGGCGCGCGGTGTCGGCCAGCCGCTCCGGCGAGACGGCCGTGGCCTGTCCGGTGGCAATCACGCGCAGGGCGAAGGCACCTGCCAGCAGGTTGTACGCGGCCAGTGCCAGGGCGATGAGAAGGGCAAAACTACCAAAGGCTGCCATGAATTAGAACTCCACGATGATTCTCGCACGCAGGGGGGGAACAGGAAGCTTGCCTGCGAGGCTTATTCTCAAGCCATCATAGGCCTTCGGCTTGTGATCTGGCTCACACCAAAGATGGAGATTTCATGGACGCTGCCGATGATGTCCTGAATCGGTCTAGCGATCGCGATTTGGATGCGGAAGGGAAACGTGGAGGCTATGGGGGAACCGGCAGCCTGGAATTGCTCTCAGCCGTGCCGGCCCAGCAACTCGCCAGCCACGGCAAGCAGCTCTTTGCCGGCTACGGGCCGGGGAAGGAAGCGCACCCAGCCTCCCTGATAGTCGGTGGCCAATTCGCGGCTGCCGCCCAGCACCAGCACCGGCACTTTTGGCAGCCGCTCATGCAACTCGGCAACAAACGCCGGCCCGCCGATGCCCGGCATGCTTAACCCGCTGATCACCAGCCTCAGCTGCCCGGCAAACTGCGGCTGTTCCACCAGGCAGAGAGCCTCGGCCGCATCGCCCACCCGCTCCACGCTATCGAAGCGCCGCTCCAGAATCGACTTGCGCATGGACGCCTGCATTGGATCGTTGTCTACCAGGAGAATGGTCGCCATAGGCCCCGAAGATTGGCGCCGTCCCTGGGCATGCCGGGACGGCTTCGTTTACCAACTAAGCAACTAGGATGTTCCGAAGGCTGCGCCGGTTGCCCGCACAGCGGCTGGTCCTGGGGCAATTTTCCAAACCGTCCCTAAAGGAATGTGCCGGCAGTCGATATATAGCTCATGAGATCGTTGAAAATCGCGCACACCATCTATTTGCTGCTGGGTGCGGCCCTGCTCGCCGGGGGAACCGCATCCACTTACCTGATGTTTCGCTGCGCCGGCATCAGCGCCAGCTATGCCGGCATCCTCCACGGGGAGATCGCTCAGGCCGAGCAGGTGCGCGTCCTCCAGGTCACCTTCAAAAAGCAGGTCCAGGCCTGGAAAGATATTCTGCTGCGCGGTAAGGACGATGCCGCACTGTCCAAATATGAGACAGAATTCCATTCCCTGGCCGCGCAAGTGCAATCGATCTGCGACCCGCTGCTGAGCCGCATCGGCGACGCCCAGGCCCGCTCTGGCCTGGAGAGCTTCGAGCGGCAGCACCAGCAGCTCGATGCCCAGTACGAAACGGCACTGGCCGGCTACCAGCAATCCCGCGACTTTGCCCAGGCAGATACGGCGCTGAAGGGCAAGGATCGCGCGCCCACCGACTCGCTGGACCAAGTGGTCAGCCGGCTCTCGGCCCTGGCTGAATCGGTCCCCGAGGCCGAAGCCGCGCGGCTCAACCGCGAGCAGGGCGTGCTCATCGCTGTACTCGCGCTGCTGTGGGTGGCGCTGGGGGCCTGGAGCGTGGTCTTTGCCCGCTCGCTGGGCATCCGCATGGGCAAGGGCGTTCACTTTGTTCGCACCATCGCCGATGGCGACCTGACCGCTGCTGCGCCGGAAGAGGGCCGCGGCGACGAGCTGGGCACGCTGATCGAGGCCATGGGGCAGATGCGCGACCGGCTGAGCCAGATGGTGGGCGAAATCCAGTCCGTGGCCGACGCGCTTGGGTTCGGCGCCGGCAACGTGTCCAGCTCGTCCTATGAGATTGCGGCCGCGGTCACCGAGCAGCGCGGACAGTCCGCGCAGGTGGCAGCGGCGCTCGAAGAGATGATCGCCAGTGCCCGCGAGGTCACGCAGCATTGTCATGAAGCGGCACAGCGCGCCTCGGACACCGGCAACCTGGCCTCGGGAAGCTGCCACTCCGTGGAGGCGGTGGCGCAGGAAGTGCGCGCGCTGGCCGCCGAGGCGCAGAGCAACGCGCTGACGGTGCAACAGTTGGGCGAGCGCTCCCGCAAGATTGGCCAGGTTGTCACCCTCATCCAGGAGATTGCCGGCCAGACCAACCTGCTGGCTCTCAACGCTGCCATCGAGTCGGCTCGCGCCGGCGAACATGGACGCGGCTTTGCCGTGGTTGCCGGCGAAGTGCGCCGCCTGGCCGAGCGCACCACCGCAGCCACCAAGGAGATCGCCGAAGCGGTCGAGTCCATCCAGCAAGGCACTCAGCACGCGGTCGACAGCATCCGGGAGAGCTCTGAGCGCGTGGAAAAGAGCGTAGCCACCGCCGACGCAGCCGCCCATTCGCTCACCGTGCTGGGCGCGAGTACCGACGAGGTGCGCCAGCGCATCGCGCAGATCGCCCAGGCCTCGGAGGAGCAGACGCAGGCATCCGGCCTGGTGGGCCAATCCATGAACGAGATCGCCACCAGCATTACTGCTTCGTCCGAAGGGGCAGAGCTGAGCTCGAAGACGGCGCATGAGCTGGTCAAGCTGGCAGAACAGCTGACAGAGCACAGCCGCCAGTTCAAGACCGGCGCCGAAGGGGCCGGGCCGAAGCTGGTTCCGCGGAAGAGCCGCGCCGCCTAGCGGTATACCCATATAGATTCGGCATGCATTGCTGAAATTCGGCGTTGTAAGCGGGCGGGCTGAGGAAAGACAACCGCAGATCCTTCGACTCACCACCCCCAAGCTTAAGAACGCTTGGGCCCCTTTCGCTCAGGATGACAGGTCGATTTTTATTAGCTTTGCCGGCTGTGGCGGCCGGCGGCGGATGACCTGGGAAAGCACGAACGCGTGCCCCTCAAGCTGCGACGATCAAAAGCTCATTGGACGGCAAAGTCATCCTGGCCCGGCGCACCGGCAGATGCGACAATCGCAATCAGCGGAGGAACGATGGAAGCCTCGATGCGCCCGCTCCTTGCCCATGCCTGCATCGCCGCGATGGCCCTCGTTGTCGGCAACCCTGCGCGGGGGCTTGCTGGTCCTCACTCTTCCCTGGCCTCCGCGCCGGTTGCTGCCGGCCAATCAGCCGGGGTTGAAATGGAGCAGACGCTCTATGTGCAGGCCCCCGACTGGAGCGGACCCAAGGGGGATAGCATCGTCCTGGTCTGGCTCCCCGAGCCGCTTGAGAGCACCTGCCTGGGCAGAACAATGAAGGAATGCTTCAACATCGATTACTGCATCCGCACCACCAACCCGAGCGGCCCGCAATGCAGAAATCTCCCCGTACCCCGGGCCAGCCTGCCCCACTACCCACCGGACATGGAGCCGCACCGCGCCATCAGCGTCGTCCTGCGGCTCCTGGGAGACACCAATGGCTTCAACCTTCTGAAAGATTTCTACAAGAGAGCCCCGACTGACTCCCTTCAGCGGCTCTCTTCAGACACGACTATCCGCGCCCGCATCCGCTATAACAACAACCCTTCGTTCGAGGGCTTTACTCTGCTGGAAGTGCTCTCCGCGCCATAGTCCTGGTTGCATAAATGCTGCCCGGCCGATGCAGAGTGTCCCTCAGGGGCTAAAGCCCGCTGTTTATGGACCCTGTGCGGCACGGCTGAAGCCGTGCCCCTTCAAAGCACCATTTATCTCGTGTCCTGTTTTCGATGTTGTTTGAAAGGCAACCGCGGATCCTTCGACTCACCACCCCCGAACTGAAAGACGTTCGGGGCCCCGTTCGCTCAGAATGACAGCCAGTTTTGTGTTGCGTATTTCAGACTCAGGACACTCGAGCGTTTTCGGCCTACGTGTTTACCGTCGAGATGGACATCCTTGCCCTCCCACCCATTGTGCAAAAGACGCACAATGGATGGGGCACCCAGAGGTCTGTTAACACTTAAGTTGAAAATGCTCTAGCCGAAGAGAAATTCCTTTTCGCGCAGTTCCTTGATCGAGTCGCGCAGCTTGGCGGCTCGCTCGAACTCGAACTTCTTGGCCGCTTCGCGCATCTCCGTCTCCATCTTCGCGAGAAACGCGTCCAGCTCGGCCTGCGTTTTGAACTCCGGCAGCCCGGCTGCTTCTTCCACTTCCACATCGCCGTACTCGGCCTTGAGAATTGCGGCCAGCCCCATGTCCATGGTGTTAACGATCGACTGAGGCGTAATGCCGTGTTCCTCGTTGTAGGCCACCTGGACGTTGCGGCGGCGATCCGTCTCGTCCATGGCGCGGCGCATGGAGTCGGTGATCTTGTCGGCATAGAGAATCGCCTTGCCCTCGAGATGCCGCGCCGCCCGGCCCATCGTCTGGATCAGCGAGCCGGCCGAGCGCAGGAAGCCTTCCTTGTCGGCGTCCAGAATGGCCACCAGAGAAACCTCGGGCAGATCGAGGCCTTCGCGGAGCAGATTAATGCCGATGAGCACGTCGAATTCGCCTTTGCGCAGGCCGGCCAGGAGTTTGACGCGCTCCAGGGTTTCGATCTCGGAGTGCATGTAACGGCAGCGGACGCCTACCTCGGTGTAATAGCCGGCCAGGTCTTCGGCCATGCGCTTGGTGAGGGTGGTTACGAGCACACGCTCATTGCGCTTGGCGCGGTCGCGGATCTCGGCGAGCAGGTCGTCGATCTGGCCTTTGACGGGGCGGATTTCGACTTCAGGATCGACCAGTCCGGTGGGGCGGATGACCTGCTCGACCACCACGCCGGCTGATTTGGTCAGCTCATACGGTCCCGGCGTGGCGGAGACATAGATTGTCTGATGAATGCGGTTCTCGAACTCCTCGAACTTGAGGGGGCGGTTGTCGCGCGCCGAGGGCAGGCGGAAGCCGTAGTCGACCAGGTTCTGCTTGCGGCTCTGATCGCCGAACCACATGCCGTGCACCTGCGGAATGGTGGCGTGGCTCTCGTCGACGAAGAGCAGAAAGTCGCGCGGAAAGTAATCGAGCAGCGTGGGCGGCGCCTCGCCGGGCAGACGGCCGGAGAAGTGGCGCGAGTAGTTCTCGATGCCGTGGCAATAGCCCATCGACTTGATCATCTCGAGATCAAAGCGCGTGCGCTGGTGAACGCGCTGCGCCTCGACCATGCGGCCTTCAGATTCCAGGTAGGGCACCCACTCGTTCAGCTCTTTGACGATGGAGTCGACGGCCTCTGCCTTGCGCTCCGGCTGCACCACGTAGTGACTCTTGGGATAGATGGGCAGGCGCGAATACTTCTGCTTCACGGTGCCGAACAGCGGGTCGATTTGCGAAAGGCTCTCGATCTCATCTCCGAACATTTCAATGCGATAGGCGGTCTCGTCGTAGGTGGGAAAGACCTCGATCACATCGCCGCGCACGCGGAATGTGCCGCGGCGGAAGTCGGTGTCGTTGCGCTCGTAGAGGATCTCGACGAGGCGGCGAAGAATGTCCTTGCGGCTGATGTGCTGGCCTTTTTCGAGCAGCAGCAGCATGCCGTAATAAGCCTCGGGCGAGCCCAGGCCGTAGATGCAGCTGACCGAGCTCACAATGATGGAGTCGCGCCGCTCAAAGAGAGACCGCGTGGCGGAGAGGCGCAGCTTGTCGAGCTCCTCATTGATGGTGGCTTCCTTCTCGATATAGAGGTCGCCGGCGGGGATGTAGGCCTCGGGCTGGTAGTAGTCGTAGTAGCTGACGAAGTACTCGACCGCATTGCCGGGGAAGAACTGCTTGAACTCGTGATAGAGCTGCGCGGCGAGGGTCTTGTTGTGGGCGAGGATGAGGGCGGGGCGCTGCGACTGCTCAATGACCTTGGCCATGGTGAAGGTCTTGCCGGAGCCGGTGACGCCGAGCAGCACCTGGTGCTTTTCGCCGGCGGCGAGGCCCTCCATCAACTCGGCAATGGCGCGGGGCTGGTCGCCGCGCGGCTTGTAGCTGGTCACCAGTTGAAAGTCCATGCCCGATTATAGCCTAGAGGCGAATAAGAGGCGAATAAGGCAAGGACTGAGGGCAGGGCGATCGCATTTGAAAGAGCTTAAATTTCGATTTTGCTTGCGGGGCACGGAGAAGGTCGAGAAAGAGACCGCAGGCGGCTGGAAATGCGGCAGGGGCTAAAGCCCGACCTCTTTTTGGGAGAGTTTTGCGGCACGACTGAAGTCATGCCCTGTTACAAAGCTCGCTTCGATGGAGTCTTTGCGGCAGTTTGAGACCTTCGCTTGACATGAAATTTTTGGGAGAGTTTTGCGGCACGACTGAAGTCATGCCCTGTTACAAAGCTCGCTTCGATGGAGTCTTTGCGGCAGTTTGAGACCTTCGCTTGACATGAAATTTTTGGGAGAGTTTTGCGGCACGACTGAAGTCATGCCCTGTTACAAAGCTCGCTTCGATGGAGTCTTTGCGGCAGTTTGAGACCTTCGCTTGACATGAAATTTTTGGGAGAGTTTTGCGGCACGAC
>Ga0302319_10023503_pt1 | contig 11008 bp, 10 predicted proteins | sample Bog_T0_2_FD_203319 | JGI IMG/M metagenome (GOLD analysis project Ga0302319, IMG submission 203319) | Peat permafrost microbial communities from Stordalen Mire near Abisko, Sweden - Bog_T0_2 | ecosystem: Environmental > Terrestrial > Soil > Wetlands > Peat | place: Sweden: Abisko, Stordalen Mire...
AAACCCATGCAGCACCACCGGTGTCACACTCCGCCAAACTCTCGCACGATCCGTATAAAGCGGCGTCACCCTTCCATCCGCTGGCTCAATCAAACACTCCTTGCGACCATGCTCATTCGAGAGAACCTTTCCAATCCACTTCGTGCCGAGCAACTCAACGGCGCGGCCACCACTTCCAAGAGGCTCCACCACCATGATCCAGCGAATCCGGCCGCCCATCAGCTGCGCTGGTTGGATTTAAGGTACCGCCCAAACGACGTCGACAGTCCTGTATACAAATGAGGCCGCGATCAACTGATCGCGGAAGGCTCAACCTGAGCTCGTGCATCCCTTTCAGACACAATTCTTCAATGGCACGGCCCAAGCTGCCTATGACCGTAATTGGGCCTTCTCAAATCGCCAGCTTTATTGTATCTAAAAGGGAATGACGTGAAGCAAATTCCAAGAATTATTATTTTCCATTGCATTGCCTGTCCCAACGTGATACAAGTGGAAATGGAAAAGGGCCGGTGTTCTTCAAACACTCAGCCCTTGTCGATTAATAACGCCAAACTTTTGGTTCGAGACGTTTGAGTTACCACTCGGATTGTACCTCAGTGCGGCGGGAAGGGAGCAAAAACAATGTCGAAGAAATATCGGCGTCGTCCGCGACCACCCACCCGTCCGGAATGTCACCCCAGCACCAACCGCGCCGACTAAACCACTTCGCCCATTAAGAGAGTTTCGGGGAGCACGATCATCCTTCGTTTTTCGGATGTCGCAGCAGGGGTGGCCCGCTGTGGCCACCTTCCCTTAAAAGCCAACTTTAACGAACCTGCGCACAATTTCACGGAGCCGCCCAGGATTGATTCCACCTAAAACTCAAAGAGGACTAACGACATGAACAGCAAAGAACTACACTCGGCGCTCCTGAAAGCCTGCACCGGCGGAATGTCGGCACTTCGCATGATAGCTACCCTACAACCTGTCGGCGGGATCGGCGACAAAGTCGCCCCGCCGACCCACGAAAAGGGGAAGTATGCCTACGAGAAGCGCGTAATGGACGGCCGGCAGGACGTCCCAACCGTCCTACTTGATTCAGTCCAGTCACAAGCGAACCGCCTAGAAGAAGCCCTGCTGTCTCGCCTCAGGTCGAAGGAAATCCAGATTCCGATCCTGGAAGTCACCATACCCAACCACGGCGTCGTGACATCGCTCGATGCGCCTCATCGCGTTCACGATGCCATCTTTCGCGACTGCAAATACCAAGGCAAGAGATTCCGGGAGTCGGAGATTGGAAAGCAGATTTCGGACGCGAGGGCCTGGAACGCGACGGCCATGTTCCGGATCTGTCCAACCGCACTCCTATTTGGCACGTGGGACTCACAAAGCGAGTCGGGCGTAAACAGCGCCAAATTTGCGCGGGCGCTGGTGTCGGAGATCATAGGGATCGACGTTACGCCAGGCGTTCGCACTTCATCCCGCCTTGACCCATTAGGCATAAAAGCACTGAAAGGGACAATTTACAAGAGCACCACGGAACAATGGACGCTCGAAGTCCCAAAGGGCGAAAAAGCAAAGTCACAACTCTACGGGAAGTCAGGCTCGCCCGCCGATATCAATCACGGCAATATCCCGCCATCGATCACGGATTCCGAAAAGAACGAACCCGGCGGAGTGACGCTCCGCGAAGCCCGCCAGACCGCAGTTCTCTCATTCACACAACTCCGAAAGCTCAAGTTCCCGATAGGTGGCAACAACAGCTCAGATGTCGATATAGCTGGCCGCGCAGTTCTCGCCGCCCTTGGACTCTATGCGCTAGCCCTTCAAATTCAGGAAGGCTACCAACTTAGGTCGCGTTGTCATCTACAACCCGAAAAGATGCCCGAATTTGAATGGATGGGCGCAACCGCTGGAGATTCGGAGTTCACCAATATAGAGAGCGAGGAAGCACGACACGCGCTTTCCAGCCTTTACCACCACGCCGAGACCTTGGGCCTCTCCTGGGAGAAGGAACCGACCGTTCTCGATCCAGAGCAAAAACTGCTTAGACTCGTCGAAATGAGCGACCGATCAGCCGAGCCCGCAGAGGAGTAATACCTTGTTTGGAATCGAAGTCGAATATATATCGAGCCGGGTCTACGCAGCTGAATTTCGCGACAGCGCGGAACCCGAGTGGCCACCGAACCCGGCGCGCTCATTTTCTGCTCTTGTAGCCGCTTATCACGACACCAACGGATCGAGTCAGGAGCGGGAGGCATTGCTATGGCTCGAGAAGCAGCCGCCTCCACATATCGTCGCGTCAAAAGCTGGTAAACCAAACGAGGTAGTCACCTTCGTGCCCACTAACTACCCCACCAAAGCCGGGAACACCCATCCGGAAAGCCGCACAAAGCAACCCCGTTCGTTCCCCGCACAGAGCCCTGAATCACCAATCGTTCACTTCCTTTGGCCCGAAGCCCAACCGTCAACCGAAAACGCCGAAGCGCTTCGCCAACTGACGGCCCGCGTTGGGGCACTCGGCCGCGCTTGCTCTTTCGTCCGCATGAGCGTGCTCGACGCACCGCCTCACGAGAGCAAACACCCCGTCTATGTGCCCGATGACAACGGCACTACCGTACTGTCCGTCGCCGGAGAAGGGCGCCTCCAAGAGTTGGAAACAACATTCAGCCTAGGCCGCCGGCCACAACAGGGCACTCAGGCTCGCTACACCCGCCTTGACCAAAATAGGACGGCAGAAAAACCGGTTCAAGGCCACCTGAGCGAGATGATCATCTTGCGTCGGACCAGCGGAATCGGTTTTCCCGTCGAATCCACCCCACTCCTAACACAGCGCTTAAGAGCGGCGTTCCTAAGTCAGGTTGGGGAACAAGCGAGAAACAATCCGGTGTTAAGCGGCCACGACGGAGACCGCCCTACCGCGGTTCCACACGTCGCCTTCGCGGCCCTCCCCCACGTAGGAGGAAGTTTCGGTGACGGAAGAATTATGGGGCTTGCCGTCATACTACCTACCTCAATAGCCAAGGACGACCGAAGAATAGCGCTCCGCGCTTGCGCCTCAATCGAGACGATAAATCTCGGGAAATCCGACAAGCTCGGCCCGCTAGGCGAATGGCAAGTGAAGATCGCCAACTTCGACGTCGCACAGCGAACTCTACAACCAGACACGTGGATGAGACCCGCACGCCGCTGGAACTCTGTTACCCCCATCCTGCTTGACCGCTACCCGAAGAAGAACCTTTCAGTGGAAGAGCTCCTGGTCACCGCATGTCTACGCGCTGGCCTGCCCGCCCCGCTTAGCTGCAAATATGGAACTCACCCAAACCCAGATGAAAATCTCAAAGGAGTGCCGCCGGTCTTCGTGTTCGCCTCGGACCGCTGGGCCTCTCACGCCACATTTGAATTTCAGATGCCGGTCAAGGGACCTGTTCTAGTCGGTGCCGGCCGATTCCTCGGCATGGGCCTCATGAAACCGTCGTTCAAGCGTGAGGAAACAGCCCCTGAATGACACCCTCCGACTTCACAAGCTTTTATCGAGCCGTACATTGCCATCCTCCATTTCCCTGGCAGGAGAGCCTGTTAAAGAAAGTTGTTAAGGAGGGCTGGCCACCCGTCATTGCGCTACCAACAAGCTCCGGAAAAACTTCGGCCATCGATGTGGCGGTCTTTCACCTGGCCCTGGAATCCGGCAAGACCGCCCTTCACAGAAAAGCGTCGCTTCGCATCTTCTTCGTCATAGACCGGCGCGTAGTAGTCGACGAAGCCGCCGAACACGCCAAGCGGCTCGCTCAAGCACTTCTAAATCCGAAGCAGGAAATAGTCAACTTAGCTGCGGATGCTTTGAGGAACTTCGGCGCAAAACTACCCCTAGATGTAGCTGTCCTGCGCGGTGGCATGTACCGCGATAACACGTGGGCAGATGAGCCCAACCAGCCGCTCGTCTGTGTCTCCACCGTTGATCAAGTTGGCTCCCGGCTTTTGTTTCGTGGATATCAAGTTAGCGACGAAGCAAAACCGGTACACGCGGGATTAGTCGGAAACGATTCCCTAATCATCGTCGACGAAGCGCATCTATCTAAGCCCTTTCTCGATACCCTCGCAAACGTGCGGAAAAACATCGCCAGCCCAGTCCAAGTAACCCGACGCCTTCAACTTGTTAGAATGTCGGCAACGATCACTGAAGGGAGCGATCCCTTTACGCTTGGAGACGCCGACGTTAAGAACCCAGTCCTGCGCAAACGACTGGAAGCTTCCAAGCCCACCGAACTTCGTGCTCCGGAGAAGAATTTCGAAGCAGAACTGGTCCGCGCCGCAAAAAATCTTGCAGAGCCTCCGAATGTATCCGTGATCGGCATCGTCGTAAACACGGTCGCCGCCGCTCGGGCCGTTTTCGAGGATCTCCGGAAGCTCAAAGACGCAGAAGCGGTCCTTCTGACCGGAAGAAATCGCCCCTACTCCTCAAAGCAGCTTTGGGAGCAGTATAAGAACCGGATCGCGGCAAAGCCAGACCGAGCGGCATTCGGGCGACTCTACGTAGTTGCCACCCAAACAGTTGAAGTGGGTGCCAACATTGACTTCGACGCATTGGTAACCGAATCCGCACCCCTTGACGCGCTCCGCCAGCGCTTCGGTCGGCTCAATCGTCTCGGCAACCGCCCCGAAGCTCACGCCATTATCGTGCGTCGCCCTAAAGAAGATCCCGTCTACAAAGAGGCGACGGCCAAAACATGGGATCGTCTGCTAGCCCTGCGGAGCGTGGATTTCGGCGTTTCCACCATGAATGAGGCACTAAAGGGAGAAGACCTGGCGGCCCTCAATACCAGCACCTGCGAAGGCCCTTGGATCTTCCCAAAATACTTCGAGATGTGGGCGCAGACCAATCCGAGGCCCGAACCCGATCCCGACGTGGCTCCTTTTCTCCACGGCCGCGACGCGCTGGAAGACGCAGACATCCAGGTCGTTTGGCGCGAAGATGTGATTGAGGAAGCCGGCCCAGAGAAGTGGCGAAGAGCTGTCGAATTGGCCCCTCCGGTTTCTGCCGAAAGTCTCGCGCTCCCGTTGGGAAGCCTCCGCAGGTGGCTGGGCCACGAAACTAGACTGGATGTCACGGACATTGAGGGCCAACCGCAAGAGGAAAGAGAGTCCCGCAGAGATGCCAGACCGGTTTTCATCTGGCGAGGAACAAAAAATCGGAAAATATTTACCAAGGCACGAGACATCCGCCCGGGTGACGTCGTCGTCTTGCCTGCCACCTATGGAGGATGTGACGAGTTCGGATGGCACCCAGAATCGCGCGAACCAGTAAAGGATATTGGCGATCTCGTCAATGACGAAATGGCGCGCAACGGGGTCCGGAAACGCCGAGTTCGCCTGGAAATCTTCGCGAACTCGCTGAAGGGCGAAAAGGAAAAGCAAGCGGAAGTTCGCGACCTCATCGCGAAATTAAGATCACCTGCCGATGACGACTCCTTTGGAGCGGACAACGCGGCGGAAGAGAAACTCATCGACCTCCTGCTGCAGACGCTCTTTCTAGACGTGAGACCCCGCATCGACTCAACAAAGTGCATCGCAATCTGGCCTAAACAAGAGCGGCGAACCGCCCAGGAAGACCAAATCCAACCAGAATTGAAACCTGAAGACCAAGATGATGATTCCGCCGGGCTCGAACGCAAAATAACCCTCAGCAAGCACACGGCAGGCGTTGTCCACCACACAAGCAAATACGCCTCAGGCTGTGGCCTCGAACCACAGCTCATCCAAGACCTTGTCTTGGCCGCCGAACTACATGATCTCGGAAAGTGGGACGAACGTTTTCAAGCTTTGCTGTGCGGCGGAAATCTTGCGCTCGCAGCCAAGAACATCGAACCCCTAGCCAAGTCGGATGGCAACCTAACTCTGGCAGAACGGAGGAAAGCACAAGCGCAAGCCCAATACCCGCAGGGCGCCCGCCACGAATCCGCATCAGTTCTACTCGCAGATGCCTCGGGCGAACTCTCGAAGGCAAACGACCAAGAACTCGTGCTTCACCTGATCGGAAGCCATCACGGCTACGGGCGGCCCCTCCTTCCATTTTGGGACGAGGACGAGACCGAGACAGTGGTCGCGAAATTCCATGAAAAGACCCTGGAAACAAGAACAGGCCGCCACCTCGCACGCATCGACTCTGGCTGGATCGACCGATTTCACCATCTAAATAAGAAATACGGATATTGGGGATTGGCATATCTAGAAGCAATCTTGCGGCGCGCAGACTGCGTACAGTCACGAAAGGAGCAGGAAGAATCGTGAGTGAAATTAAACTGCGAGCATTAGGCGCCGGAACTCCACTCGGCTTCCTTGCAGCCCTCGGGGCACTCAGGCACACATCGCAGATGACTGAACAGCTAGGCGACGTTCGCCTGCGCTGGGAAAGAAAGGGAAGCGCTTGGTCGGCCGTACTTGTAACGTCGCATGAAGTAGACGAGCAATCCCTGCTCAGCCTGGTAGTAGAACGAGTTCAGAATTTGGGCCCTCGGCCCGAACTCGCATGGGCCGACCAAATCAAGAAGAACAGCCCCGAAAAGTTTCGCGATGCCATCGCGCAAAACGCTGATCGAGCTGACTGGTTCGCTGCCTTCGGAACCGAGCTAGCCCTATCTAAAGAAAATAGCCTAAAGTCAACAGACCTCGACATGACAGGCGGACAACAGAAATTCCTGTCGAAGTTGCGCGACGCTTCAACGGCCCTATCCGCCCCAGAAGAAACCAGAGCGCTTCTCGGCGAAGCGCTCTTCGGGCCCTGGCAATACAGACCATCCAAGAAAGCGTCGGAACTTGAAAACAGCCACTCACTGGGACTAGACCCGTCCACCATCCTTCAGGGCGCATTCACAGCGGAGGAACCCGCCGGGATCAAAGACAAACGCGGCGTTCGCGGGGCTATCTGGCTTGCCTTCGAGTCGATGCCATTCTTTCCATGCGCGGTTTCGAATGGCAGGCTCCGAACGACGGGATTCACGGAAGAGTACGATGGCCATAATTGGAAGCACTATTTCGAATGGGGCGTCTGGGAAGCGCCCCTGACCACCACTGCAATTCAAACTCTCTTACAGCAGTCTCGTGACGAGTGGACAAGGCAGCGGGGCATATCCGAACGGTTTCGAAGCGAACGAGTGAATCTGAACAAAGACTATTACTCGCTAGCCCCAGCCGAACTGGTTGTCGCCGAACACACCGAAGCCCCTCCCCCGGCGCTTCCATAAATTTGTAGCCATGCCCTTCCACCAACCCAAGGCCACCCAGGCCGGCTTATCCACCCGGTTCTTCATCCTCCGCAACAACTTCGTCCCGACCCTCCGCTGGCGTCGGCACCGCTCTCTCCGCGCCGCCCTTCGAAAAAATGCCACTCATCTCTCTAACCACAAATCCGCAGAAAACCACCACCATCACAACGCCGAGCGTAGCCTGCATTTCATGGGAGAGCCGGTCAATCGCCGGCGGCTTGGTCAGAAGGAAAATCGCTGCAGTTAACACGCCGCTGAACGTCGCTAACAGAGCTAAACCGGCCCGCAGCCAATCACTTTGCCGCGGCCACACGCCACGCCTCATCCTATAAACAACTGCAAACAAAAGTAACAGAAAAAGGGCGGCCAAGCCAAGGTAGCGCGGATCGTCTCCAAAGTCTAAGATCCCAAGCCCCAGACGAGTTATAGAATCAGGCGCCTCAACAGGTTCGCTCACTGCGCTTCCTGGGAAACCGCCCTATTTTCTAAAATTCCGAACGGCGTTGAAAACCGTCGAAACCGCAGCGCCCATCGCCGCCCCAACCAGCGCACCTCTCGGGCCACCGAAATACACGCCAATCACTCCCGCACCAATAGAAACAGCCATACCGATATTGATCGCATCACCGGTCCTGGTATCGGCGGAACTGTTACCCGGCAGCGACACCGCCGCTGTAGCTGATCTGAGCGGATCATCAGGATCTGGAATTCGTGCCGGTGCCGGTGTGGCCATCGTAGGCTTACTCCTCTGAGGTATCGCTATATTACCACCCTTGTGGACGTCGGTAACAGCCAAAGTCTTCAAATTTTTCAGGGGGTTAAACATCACAACATCTACCACTTTCGCAGCTCTCTAGCTCTCTAGTTCGATAAATCTTCGCCTAGACGAGCGCAGCCACCGATCCCAACGTTTCTAGTACCAACAGTACCATTGAGCTATCCGGAACACGGCATTATCTGCGCCAAATACGGCCACCTCACTCGCTGGCAAATCTCGCGCAAATCGATTCCTTCTTCGCCGTCCGATTCGCGCCCTTTTTGCCGATGGCTTCGCATTACGAAAGAGCAAAGGCGGCAGCCATCGCGCTACCAACATCCAGACGGTCGTCGCGTAACCGTCGCGTTCCACGGCGCCAACACAACATTCACCTCGTCACAAACACCGGATACTCCGGCACACTCCCCTCTATATATTTCCCCAATAACCTCACCTGCACGTCCAACATTCTCCGGTACGACAACCGGTAATCAAACAGCGGATGCGAAACCAGCCCATCCATCCGGCTCTCATACGCCATATAAAACGCCTTCCGCCCCTCCGGCGTCAAAGCCACCGCATTCCCCGCCTGCAAAAAATGCTTCGCCGTAATCATCCGTGTATTCACCGCCTGCAACACCGCCGATTCCGCAATCAGAGGCCGAAACGGCTCCATCAAATCCAACGCCAGCGCCGGCCTCCCAAATCTCGGTTGATGATAAAAACCAATCATCGGATCAAACCCCGCCGCATAGCAGGCAACCGTCAAATCTTTCGCCAAAACGCTGTACGCCAGCGAAAGCAACGTATTAATCGGATCCTTCGGTGGCCGCCGGTTCCGCGCCTGAAAGTCGAACGCAAAACCCTTGCCCGGATCCGCTATAGGTTCGCCAGCTTTAATCATCCCGCTAAACTCGCCAAAGTAAAGCCGCGCCCCGTTACCTTCAATGCCCAGCAACTCCTCCAACGTCACCGCCTCTTCCGCCCGCGCAATCATCGCCTTCATCTGCTCCAGCACAAGCCCCGGCGGTTCATCGTGATTGCGCATCAACATCGTCCGATGATTCCGAATTTTCCCTGCCACCAACCTCCGCGCCAGCTTCAAACAAAACCAGCTCTCATCCGCTAACCGGAATTGCGCTTTCCGCAGAAACACGTTCTTCGTTGACATCCCCTGCGTGATCCCATAAAACCATCCGCCTTGCGAGAAGTAACAGACCGGTATCTCCGCCTGACACAACGCCTGCACCGCCTGCGTCGAAATCTGGATGTTTCCCATCAGGTTCAATTGGTTGATGTCATTGAGCCGGATCTGCTGTCGGATCGCGTCCTTTTCCTTCACTTGCAAAACTTCGCCTGACTTTCCTACCCGCAGTCCCTGCGTATCCAAATACGCAACTCGATGCTCATCGCGAGGCGTTTGCAAACGCCGCACATCAGATTGCGCAGCCTTCTTTGGCAAATGCGCCGTGTCGAACAAATTCAATTGCGCGTCTCCGTCGTCCACAGCCGTCCGCCGTAACAGGGCGTTGGTCTCGTCCGGCAGGCAAATCGGCGCCAGCGAACAACCAGGACACTTCGGCGAATCCTCCAGCGGTGCCGGGATCAACCCGCCTTGCGCGGCCGCCCACGCCGCACGCACGGCCGCGACCGTTTCCGCCACCAGCGCTTCGTCCAGCGTGACCCGCACCCGCTGTTTAGTAGCCGCGTAATAGACAACCGCTTCCCGGCAATCGTACCCATTCTCCCGAAGCAACATGGCCTGCAGCGCCACCTGCACACGATCCGACGGCCACATCTCGATCCGCTCATCCACCTCCCGTGGCCGCCCACGCTTGTAATCCACCGGCACCACCACCCCGTCCGTCACGTTGAGTAAATCAACCTTTGCTATCACCCGTAGCGACTCCGACGAGAGAGTAATGGCCTTCGTCTTAAGATCGTCAGGCAGATCGTCCGGAAGCGGTAACGCCGAACCTTCTTTGTCCACCCGCTTGTGGAGATGCCCTCCTTCCACCGTATCGCCGCTTTCTCGGAAAATCCCCTCCACGAACTCGTAAAAAAAAAGCCGCGGGCAATACACGAACTCGTTAACCATGCGCGCAGGCAAATACTCTGGAAGCGAAGACGCCGGAAGAATCTTGAATAGGGATGTAGCCATAAATGGTCACTCTCTTTGACGTGCGAAAACGGCAAACCTTAAACGATGATGCAAGGCGCATCCATGCGCGTGTAGGGGCGGCCCAGCGCCGTGATCACGCGATCACCCCGGCCCTCCGCCGGGCCAAGATTGACAAACAAAACCTGGTCCTCATCATGGTGGATCACCGAATCGAGTTCGATTCGAAGCTTGATGAGATCAAAGCTGCTCAACTGGCATTCGAAGATCGAATACTGCAGATGATCGCCCCAGCCGCGCATAATCTGAAAGACCTGACGGAGGCGTTTATCATTTGAGATGTCGTAAGCGACAAGGTAGGAAGTGCGCATAAAGAGGAACGTCTTTATTGAGTGGATCCTCCAAGCAGTTTATTGCATTTCACGCCCCTAAATCTCTATATCTTTTTAGTGAGTGAGCTGATTCACATAAACGTGCCCGGAGAAGCCAGCACCCAAGACTTCGCACCCGGGTCCGCAGTATGATGGACGCAGGGAGAGACGCTCTCGATCTGGACGACGACCAACAGACCAACCAGCGCGAGCGGCGAAGTGACGCCGAAAAGACCGGTGACCGCTCGAAGAAGGCCATGTGCTTAATTTGCAACGACTTGAGAGCCTAGCAAAATCCATCCCGCGAGTGTCTCCGACAGTTGCCGGCCGCCACTCGCAAAGGCCGACGCAGATGCTTGAAAACAGAATATTTAGACCGGCGGCCATTTCCGCGATCAATTGATCGCGGCCTCATTGAAGCGTCATAGCTGTCGGCCTGATGAGTGGCGCAACACCCGTATTTCCGCGATCAATTGATCGCGGCCTCATTGAAGCGATGATTGTCTCGAACATCCTGCGG
>Ga0302319_10023504_pt1 | contig 11008 bp, 9 predicted proteins | sample Bog_T0_2_FD_203319 | JGI IMG/M metagenome (GOLD analysis project Ga0302319, IMG submission 203319) | Peat permafrost microbial communities from Stordalen Mire near Abisko, Sweden - Bog_T0_2 | ecosystem: Environmental > Terrestrial > Soil > Wetlands > Peat | place: Sweden: Abisko, Stordalen Mire...
GGCGGACAAGCTCTTCCCCGGCTACAAGACGGTGAAGCCCTACCTGCGCACCACCGCGCAGCCGAAGTAATGCAGGGAATAGGCAGCAGGCAATAGGGAGTAGCGAACCGTCCTACTATTCCCTATTTCCAACTCCCTCCTCCCTGCCTCTGAGCACCGGTGGCGAAGTGGCTAACGCGCTGGTCTGCAAAACCAGTATTCGAGGGTTCGATCCCCTCCCGGTGCTCCATAAAATCAATGACTTACAGCATTTCTGCACTTTCGACCAACCCATAATAACCCATGATAAGGTAAAATGCCCTCAGAACGGCCCTCGAAAAATGGGTTGGAGATGGGTTGATGAAAATTCGTCGGGACAAGTATCAGCAGGGTTCGATTCGTCGTGTAAAGCGGGCCAACGGCTTCGCGTGGGAGTTCCGGTACTACATTGAGGAGAGCGGCAAGCGCGTTCTCCGTAGCCAATACTTTGAGGGCGCACTCTACCGGACAGAGAAGGCCGTCCGGCAAAAGGTCGAATCCCAACTCCTCAAGCTGAACGAAGCCACAGAGTACTCGCGTTCGCAGGATGTCACCTTCAATGCCCTGCTCGATCGCTACGTCGCCGAAGAGATTCCAGCGCGGGCATCGACCCAAGGCTCCTACACCTCCATCATCAAACGCCGTCTTCGGCCCCAATGGGGTACGCGGATCGTCTCAGAGATTCGCCCGGCTGAGCTTCATGCATGGTTCCAAAGTCTCGACCTCGCGCCCATCACAAAGGGCCACCTGCGTAGCCTCATGCACAAGCTCTTCGACCTCGCCACGCTGTGGGAGTATCTCCCGCTCGAACGCCGCAACCCCATCGAAATCGTCAAAATAAAGAACGTCACCATGCGGAGTAAAGAGTCCGTAGTGCTCTCGCCCGAACAGTTTCGTGATGTTGTGAAGCGGCTCCCGGAGAACGTTAATATGGTCGCCGTCACCATGGGATGCCTGGGGCTGCGCGTGAGCGAAGCTCTCGGTCTCAAGTGGGAGGATATCGACTGGAAGCGGCAGACGGTCACCATCTGCCGCAGCGCCTACCGGGGCTCCATCGACGAGACAAAGACAGTTTCATCCAAGGCCAAACTGCCCCTGCATCCCGCTCTGGCAGACCTGCTGGCCGTCTGGAAGATGAAGTGCGAAACGGAGTGGATCTTCGCCAATCCAGTAACGGGAATGCCGTACCAATCACCCTCCATGCAGCAGCGTTGGATACGTCCCGCCGGCGAAGCTATCGGGATTGTGGGGCTGGGTTTCCACTCGCTGCGCCACTCGTACCGGTCATGGCTGGACTCGGCGGGTATCGCTCCCGGTGTGACAAAAGACCTCATGCGGCACTCGGCTATTTCGACCACCTTCAACGTGTACGGCAAGGCGCTCTCGCCAGAGAAGCGCGAGGCTAACCGGAAGGTTGTGGAGATGCTTTTGCCGGATACTTCGGCATGAATTGGGTGTCTTTTATCTTCGCCTTCGGTGCCGCCAATCGCTCTGGATAGCTTCGCAGTTGCACTCCGGTTCTCTTTGAGAACGGAGGAGCAGACATGCTCCTCATAACTGGGAAGACCCGCAGCGGAGCCGTCAGTCAAGGCCTCCCTCAGGGAGCCGCGCAGCGGTCGGAGCGCAGCGTAGAGCCTTTACGGACGGCGTAGCGGAGGGTACCTAGTTACCGCGGTTCAGGGCTTCGCGGTGGCCTTCTCGTACTCGCGCAGCTCCCTCTCCGCCGCCTCACGCTTCCGCTTCCGCGTCTCCTTCTGGAGCATCTCCCACTCTGTCTCTGGGATCAGTTCGCCCGTCACGACCTGCGCATGGAACAGGTTGATGATGAGCAACCGTATCGCCTCGATCTCCACCAGCTCCACGCTCGGCTCCCGCTCTTTGCCCTCCGCCTCGATCTCCCGCAGCACAAGCCCACGGATCAGCTCCGAGTGCGTCTGCTGCCGCTTCTCCGCCAGCGCATCGAACGCCTGCAGTTCCGCCTCGTTCAGCTTCGTTCCAACATGGTTGATACGGTGCTTGGCCGCCCTCGCCATTCGCACCGCAAGGTTGTCTTTGTCGAGCAATGCCATCGCTTAACCCTCCTCATAGCCGGGTTTCTATATAGAAACCCAGGTTTCCTCACGGAACCCGATTGGCTCTATCTCTTGGATGCGATTCACGTTGCTATATAGCGCACCAGGTTTCCGTGCAGTTCCCTATGAGGGGTGGAGTGTCAAAAATCACCCGGTGCGCAGCACCGCGACCGTAGAGACGGCCAATGCTGAAGGACTAAGGGAGGATTTCAAGGAAGATTCCCATGGCGATTGGCTGCCTAGAATGGCGGCGGTTTGCTAAACCGACCTCAAAGTTCTATCGGGGTTCGAATCCCCCACTCTCCGCCAGACATTTGCGCCGTGGGCGCTTTAATTGCTTCGCGTAGTTCCCTCTAATTTAGTGCATGAAAAAGCCCCGCGTCAGCGGGGCTTTTTGCGTCAGGACGCTTGATCGGAGATGCTTGTCCCTTGGGCCTTTTGGGCGTAAGAGGAAGGTGGCTGCTGCTTGAGACGTCGCAGGGTAGCGATCATCGCATCGATATCTTCGTAGTTGTTGTAGAGAGCGAGCGAAGGACGGACGCTGGTCTCCTGGCCGAAGCGGCGCAGGGCGGGTTGGGCGCAGTGGTGGCCGGAGCGGACGGCGATGCCTTCGCGGTTGAGCGCAGCACCCACGTCTTCCGTCTTGTAGCCTTCGAGGACGAAGGAGAGCACGCCGGCTTTTTCTTTCGCTGTACCGATGATGCAGAGGCCTGGAATCTTGAGCAGTTCCTGCGTGGCGTAGACAAGCAACTCGTGCTCGTGGCGGGCGATGTTCTCCATACCGATGGTGTCGAGGTAGGCGATGGCTGCTCCGAGGCCGACCGCGTCTGCGATGTTGCCGGTGCCGGCTTCAAAGCGGAAGGGTGGCGGTTGGTAGATGGTCTTCTCGAAGGTGACGTCGACGATCATATTCCCGCCACCCTGCCATGGGGGCGAGTCGGCAAGGGCGTCGGGCTTGCCGTAGAGGACGCCGATGCCGGTGGGGCCGAAGACCTTGTGGCCGGAGAAGACGTAGAAGTCAGCATCAAGATCCTGCACATCCACACGCATGTGGGAGACGGCCTGTGCGCCATCGACCAGGACGCGCGCGCCGTAACGGTGGGCCATCTGGACCATCTGCTGCACGGGCGTGATGGTCCCGAGGGCGTTCGAGACCTGGGTGAAGGAGACGAGCTTCGTGCGGGAGTTTAGCAGCTTTTCATACTCATCGAGAAGGATCTGACCATCGTTATCGACAGGAATGACGCGGAGGATTGCGCCTTTTTCGGCGGCGAGCATCTGCCAGGGGACGATGTTGGCGTGGTGCTCTATCCAGCTGATGACGATCTCATCGCCCTTCTGGATGTGCTGGCGGCCCCAGCTTTGGGCTACGAGGTTGATGGCTTCGGTGGCGCCACGGACGAAGACGATCTCTTTCGAGGACGGCGCGTTGAGGAAGTGGGCGACCTTCTCGCGGGCGTCTTCGTAGGCGTCAGTAGCGCGGGCGGCGAGTTCGTGCGCGGCGCGGTGGATGTTCGAGTTCTCATGCTCGTAGAAGTATTTGAGGCGGTCGATGACAGCCTGCGGCTTCTGCGTGGTGGCGGCGTTGTCCAGCCAAATGAGCGGATGACCGTTCACCTTCTCGTTGAGGATGGGAAAGTCTTTGCGGATGGAGGCGATGTCGAAGGGACGGCGGATTTCGGAGAGTTCGGGCAGAACGGCGGGCTGGAAGCCCTGTGCGGGTTGCGATGCGGGGGCGATGGGCTGCGAGAGGGCTCCGGCGTGCTCGAGGAAGTAAAGGGGTGACGCAGCTTTTATGGCGAGTTGCGCGAAGTCATCGGAGCCAAGCAGCGGCAGATCTGGGATGTTCGGAAGCGAGGCTTCAAAGTTGGGGAATGGAAGATCGAAGTCCGGTAGCGGCAGGCTAAAGGGCGAGACGGACGGAAGCGGAGATGCGGGCAGCTGCGGAGTGGCAGCGCTGAGCGACGAGAGCGATGGAATTCCGGTGAAGGATGTGGCTTCCGTGGGGAAGTTTGCTGGAATGCCGGAGCCAGAGAGGCGCGCGATGTCAGCTTCGTTGGGTATTTTGTCGATGGATGGAAGCGACGGCATGGAGGGCGCGGGAACACCGAACTGGGGCCAGCGCATCTCGGTACCGGGAACAGCGGCGGTGTACGACGCCGGCGAGCCGGGAGAGCCGGGTGCATTCGGGGATGATATTGGCAATGCAGGATGCGCAGCGCGCTGACTTCCCTCCACTGTCTCAGGACGTATGCTTTCATTCGGCAGCGCACGGAAGAAGTCGTTCGCGATCTGCGTGACCGTAGCGACGTCGGGCAGAGCTGTGCCTACAGCGGCTCGGGCCTGCGCAACGGCATCTTCATCGAACTGGAAACGTGGATCAGGAGCGCTCATTATCGTTTCTCAGAGATCACTGGTACTCGTAGTAGTTGCCGACGTCGATACCTTCAAGAACTCCGAGCGCGTCTTCCGTCAGCACGGCGGCGGAGCAGTAGAGCGAGACAAGGTATGAGGCGATGGAGTTGCGGTCGATGCCCATGAAGCGGACGGAGAGCCCGGGGGTCTGCTCGCCGGGGAGACCGGGCTGGAAGAGACCGACGACGCCCTGACGCTTCTCGCCGGTGCGGAGGAGAAGGATGTTGCTCTTGTTTGTTGCGTCGACGGTGAGCTTGTCGGACGGGATGAGCGGAATGCCACGCCAGGTGAGGAAGGGCGAACCGAAGATAGTCGCAGTTGGCGGAGGAACGCCGCGGCGTGTGCACTCGCGGCCGAAGGCGGCAATGGCGCGCGGATGGGCGAGGAAGAATGCCGGCTCTTTCCAAATCTTGGCGAGGAGCTCATCGAGATCGTCCGGTGTGGGCGCGCCCTTGCGGGGCTTGATGCGGAAGTCAGGAGCGGCGTTCTTCAAAAGGCCGTAGTCCGGATTATTGATGAGTTCAAACTCCTGGCGCTCCTTCACCTTTTCGACGATGAGACGAAGCTGTTCGCGGATCTGGTCGTAGGGATGGCTGTAGAGATCGGAGACACGGGTGTGCACATCGACGATGGTGGAGATGGCGCTGAGGCCGTACTCGCGCGGCTTCTCTTCGTAGTCGACGAAGGTCTGCGGGAGGGCGCGTTCATCGCGCGAGCCGCAGGCGACGTCAATGACCTGATCGTTCTTCGCCTTGTTGACGCGATAGGTGCCTGATTCGACCGGTACCCACGAGAGTAGCTGCACCAGCCAGCGCGGCGTGATGGCTGTGAGCTGAGGCGGGGTTTTCGTCGTGTTGGCTAACTGCCGTGCTGCTGTATCGCTGAGAGTGCGGCGGGTTTCATTGGCGGCCATGGTCGTGCTCCCTGTGTTGCTTTTAGTGTCATCGAAAAGGCTGTGCTTATGTCAGAAAAATGACATGAGGTTATGTGAATTAAATACTACGCAGCGCGCTACAGGCGCGATCTAACGCTTCCGGAGTCTTGCCGAAACAAAAACGGAGGAGGTTCTCCCCACCACCGGCGAGGAAGAAGGCCGATCCGGCGACCCCGGCGACCCCGGTCACGGCGAGGAGTTTGCGGGCCTTTTCAGAGCCGGTCTTTCCGGGCAAGCGGGTGGCATCGGCCAGGACGTAGTAGGCGCCATCGGGGATGGAGGGCGTGAGGCCTGAGTCGGAGAGGGCGGCGCAGAGCTGGTCGCGCTTCTGCTGATACTCAACGGACATATCGCTGTAGAAAGTAGACGGCAGGCCGACCAAACCGGCAGCGGCACCGTATTGCAGGGGGCCGGGAGCGCAGACGTAGGTGAGATCGTGAAAGTAGCGGATGGTGGGTATCCAACGGTTGCTGGCGGTGAGATAGCCGATGCGCCAGCCGGTGATACTGAAGGTCTTGGAGAGGCCGGAGATGGTGATGGTGCGCTCGGCCATGCCGGGCAGCGTGGCAATGCTGATGTGGCGGCGGCCGTCGTAGAGGAAGTACTCGTAGATCTCGTCGGTGAAGACGAAGAGATCGTGCTCGATGGCAATGTCTGCGATAGCCTCCAGTTCGGTGAGGGTAAAGACCTTGCCTGCGGGATTCGAGGGCGTGTTCACGAGGATGCCTCGGGTGCGCGGTGTGATGGACTGGCGAAGACGATCCATATCGAGCTGCCAGTCGGACGCGGTGAGCGGAACTGCGATGGGCTGTACACGCATGGAGAGCAGCGTATTACCGTGATAGCCGTAGAAGGGTTCGAAGAGAAGAACTTCGTCACCGGGATTGAGCAGAGCGAGACCGGCGGCATAGAGTGCGCCGGTAGCTCCACTGGTGACGACGACTTCGGTCTCGGGGTCAGCCTGGATGCCGTTGTAGGCGGAGAGTTTGGCGGCGATGGCATTGCGCAGAGGGGCGATGCCGTCTGCGCGGGTGTAAGTATTGAGGCCGTTGTGTATGGCCCGGACGGCGGCTTCGGCGACGAGCGGGGGCAGATCGGTATCGCAGACACCCTGCGCGAGGTTGATGCCGCCCACGCGTTCGCATTCGACCGACATGAAGCGGATCTCGGATTGAACGATAAGCGGAGCTATCTCACTGAGGCGGCACTGGCTATTTGCTACGGGCATGGATATGGCATATCTATTGAAAGCAATGGGTTTAGTGGAGGCAAAGCAATTACTCCTGCTATTGCCTCCACATTCTATATATAGCTACGCAAGAATCAGGCATTCACCTTGAGGAAGGCTGTCTTGAACTTCTCCATCTCATCCTTGGTGCCGACAGTGACCCGAACATGGGTGGGCAAGATGGGCCAGACTCTGCCGATGTAGACCTTCTGGTCCTGCAATGCATCGATGAATTGTTCGCCGGGACGCTTTACGTCCATCATGAAGTGATTTGCCTGGGACGGAATGAATGGTGTGTTGTTCTTCGTCAGGAAAGAGAAGACGTCCTCGCGGATGTCGATGATCGTCTTCTTACGCGTCTCGACAAGACCCTTTACATTCAGGCTGGCGACTGCTCCTGCCATGCCTGACGCGGGCAACTGTGGTGCATTGTAAATAGCAAGCTTCTTCAGCAGATCAGGACGACCGAAGGCAGCGCCTGCGCGCAGGCCTGCCATGCCGTAGATCTTGGAGAAGGTCCGCAATATGATGACATCCTGGTCGGCTTGAACAAGAGGCGTGGCGGCTTCGGGATTGTCCTGAATGTGCAAATACGCTTCGTCAACAACAACCACGCTTCCCTTGGGCTTATTGGCTACCAGCCACTTGATATCGTCCAGGGGAGTTACCGTGCCCGTTGGATTGTTGGGCGTGGCGATGTAAAAGAGACCAGCATCCGGTGCTGCAGCCACCATGGCACGCACGTCGTGCGCATAGGTCTTGGTAAGAGGAACCTTGACGACCCTGGCGCCGACCGCACTTGCAATGTTCGCGCCAATATCGAAGGTAGGATCTGCCTGCACGTACGAACGGGTGGGTGAAGTAAATGCAAGGGACAGCTGAATAATGGTTTCGGTAGTGCCAGGAAAGCAGCGGATATATTCCGGCTTCAGACCTTCCAGCTCCGCCAATTTGTGCTGTAGCGCCACATGCTGGCTGTCCTGGTAACGGCCGCCATTGCGGCTCACAGCATAAATGGCTTCCAACGCCTCAGGAGCGGGACCCATTGGATTCTCATTCAGGTTTAGCATGACCGCATCCGGCGGAGGGGTACGGTGCGGCGTGGGAAAAGCCACTTGAGCAAGAGCGCGCTCGCCACCAAAAGGAAAAGCCGCTCCGGCTGCTGCGAGAAGACTGGTATAGCGAAGAAATGCGCGACGGTTGAAGGCCGGCATGGAAGAGATATTGATCTCGTTGGACATAAGACTCCTTCTATGAAGACGGCTTATGCCGCCAATCTGTGGGGTGAATTGTTAAGAGAGGCGGGCCAGGATCCAAATAAAAACCCGCCTCAGCGAGAGCTGACAGCGGGAGATGGATTCAATGCATTCGTTCGCTAAGGGATTAGCGACAACAGAATCTTCCCGCAGGTCTGCACGATGGTGTGCTGACAACAATTCGCGGCGGTGAAGAGAGAATGCATAAGAGAAAGTTAGCGGCTGTGCAAGAGCTTGTCAATAGGGTTTGCGGTAAAAGAGCGTAAATTGCCGGAGATTATTGCCTTTTCCAAGGCCGCGTCCTACTGTGGCGCAGCTTCAATATCCAGCTCTATCTTTACGTCATCGGAGAGCACGTTATCACCACTTTTGAGGGTGCCGTTCCAGACCAGGCCGAAGTCCTTACGGTTGATGGTTGTAGTGGCTGTAAATCCACGGCGCGGCTTCCCTTTTCCGTCGATCTGCTCCTTGCCGGGTGCTTCGAGCGCGAGCACAACGGACTTGGTGACGCCATGCAGGGTGAGGTCTCCGGTTACGTCGTAGTGATCGCCGGTCTTCGTTATAGCCGTGCTTTTGAAGGTCATTGCCGGGAACTTCGCCGTGTCGAAGAAGTCCGGGCTCTTCAGATGCGTATCGCGCGCTGCAACCCCGGTATCGACGCCGGTTACATCGATCGAGGCCTCTACGCTGGACTTCTCGACATGGGCCGGGTCGAGGCTGATGACACCGGTAACGCCGCGAAAGCTGCCGTGCACGGTGCTGATGGCGAGGTGCTTGATGGAGAAGTCAGCTTCGGAGTGGGAAGAATCGATCTTCCACGCTGTTGTTTGCGCGCTTGCGGAGGCTGCGGCCAAGGCGATTATTGCGACTATTGCTGCTATACGAATCTTATTCATGATGTGGATCTCCTTTGGGCTTTGAAAGATGAGTAGTTTGACCGGCTACACCGCAGGTGCATCGATAGAGCGAGCAACCGGAGCAAGAAATGTGGCAATGAGGCCGGCGATGGCCGCAGCGGCTACGTAATGCGCTGGACCATAGCGATTGAGATGAATGAGCCACGCAACAAGCGGCGGCGTGAGCCCGCCGAAGATGGCATAGGCGATGTTGTAGGAGAACGAAACTCCGGTAAAGCGTATGAGCGGCGGGAATGCGCGCACAAGAACAATTGGCGTAAGGACGACTGCGCCAGCACCGAAGCCGGCAACGATATACAGCGGCAAGAGCGCTAACGGTAGATACGCGGCAGCTGCGTAGAGACCGTAGGCCCCGCCAATCAGGAGAAGAAGGATGGGAGCGGCAACGCGACGGACACCGAAACGGTCTGTTGCCGCGCCGATCAAAACAGTAGAGAGTACCAATGCAGCTGTGCCGGCGAGGTTGGCGGTTTGCGTAGCGAGCGGGGCGATATGGAAGACCTTCTGGAGAAATGTTGGCGTCATCAGGATGACAACGACGATCGCAGCCGTGAGCGTCCAGGTGCTGACGATCGATGCAACGATGGCAACCAGATGGCCTTTGAGAATGGACCGCACCGGGAGTTCGCGGGAGGCGGCAGCGCGTGCGCGTATCGCCTCAAAGACCGGAGTCTCGCTGAGCTGGCGGCGCAGGAACAGCGCACCAAAGCCAAACAGACCGCCGATCAGGAACGGGAGACGCCAGAAGCCTGCAGCGATCTGTGCCGGGCTGAACGCGAGATTGATACCGGTCGCAACCAGAGAGCCAAGCAGGATGCCGAAGCTGAGTCCGCCGGTGAGCAGGCCGATGGCAAAGCCTGTCCGTCCCTTTGGCGCATGCTCGGTCACAAAGACCCAGCCGCCGGGGGCTTCGCCGCCGATCGCAATTCCCTGCAGCACGCGCATGGCCACCAGAAGCAGCGGTGCGGCAACGCCGATGGTCTGGTAGGTGGGGATGAATCCGATGAGAAGCGTTGGGATGGCCATCAAAAGAATGCTGAGGGTGAAGACGCGCTTGCGGCCATGGGTGTCGCCATAGTGGGCGAGCACGATGCCGCCGAGCGGACGAGCCAGATAGCCGACGGCGAAGATGCCGAATGTCTGGACCTGGCGCACCCAATCGGAAGTAGCGGCAGAGAAGAAAAGTTTTCCGATAATCGCCGTGAAGAAGACGAAGATCACGAAGTCATAGAACTCAAGTGCGCCGCCGAGCGAGGCGAGCCAGAGTATACGTACTTCTTTTGATGTCAGGTGTGGTTCAACTGGCGTGTCCGTAGGCATTGCAATCTCTTTTCTTCGAGCAATTTCAAAACTGGTTTTCATAGTTCATCGTGCTGAAGCATGAACTTCTACTCAGTTACCAGGGCAGTGCAAGTTTCGCAGCGAAGACGATGAAGATGATCCCGGTAAGCCTCTGCTGGCATGTAATGGCAAATGGATGGGTATGAAACCATTTGCTGAGGGCTCCTGACGAGATGGCGACACAACAAAGCCATGATGTGCCGATGACATCGAAGATGATGCCGAACGATAGAAACTGCATCGGAATGTGCCCACGGTGAATATCAATAAACTGGGGGATAAATGCGAGGAAGAAGATCGCTACTTTGGGATTCAGAATATTAGTCAGAATGCCCTGAAACCACACAGTGCGGAGGGTATCCTGGGGCAACTCATGTTCCCCTGTGATGCTTGCGGATTTTCTTAGCATGCGAATGCCGAGATAGATCAAATAGAGTGTGCCCACGATCTTGACCATCCAAAAGCCACACGGAGATGCCATCAGCAATGCCGAAAGACCTACAACAGAGAGCGTGATGTGACCAAGGACGCCATTGGCGCTGCCCAGAGCTGCGGTCAATCCGGCGAGCTTTCCCTGACTGAGGCTACGGTTCATCACATAGACCGTGTCTGGCCCCGGAACGAGACTGATGGCGATCACCGGGAGTAAAAACGCCAGGAAATGATTTGCGTCGATCATTAGGACTCTTTGAGGCGGCACTGCTTACGCTGACCACAGCGCCGCAAGATACATTGCGAATCAGCTACATGGTTATGTAGCCAACACCCGTCCACATCCGCGGACGGGTGCTGGCTGCGTTGTTGGTGTTGCCGCCAGCACCCGTCCG